>Ga0102589_1000178_pt1 | contig 169131 bp, 149 predicted proteins | sample AraplaMF_Col_mLB_FD_76858 | JGI IMG/M metagenome (GOLD analysis project Ga0102589, IMG submission 76858) | Arabidopsis root microbial communities from the University of North Carolina, USA - plate scrape MF_Col_mLB | ecosystem: Host-associated > Plants > Roots > Endosphere | place: USA...
CGCGAACTGGAAGACGCGATCCTGTCGATGCGCACCAACGAGCTGGATATCGGCACCTGGCTGATCAAGACCAGCGGCGACGCCGCCGCGGTGCTGGCCACCGACGCCACGCTGCTCGCGCACAAGGACCACTGGTTCGTGCGCGAAACCATCGGCCTGCTGCGCCGCACGCTGAGCCGCCTGGACGTGTCGTCGCGCAGCCTGTTCGCGCTGATCGAGCCGGACTCCTGCTTTGCCGGCACCTTCCTGGAACTGGCGCTGGCCTGCGACCGCAGCTACCACCTGGCGCTGCCCGACGACGAGGCGCGCGCGCCAAGGATCACCGTGGCGGAAGTCAACTTCGGCCTGTACCCGATGGCGACCGGCCAGAGCCGCCTCGGCCGCCGCTTCTACGACGAACAGCCCGCGCTCGATGCCGTGCGCGCCAGGGCCGGCCAGCCGCTCGACGCGGATGCCGCCTACGCGCTGGGCCTGGTCACCGCCAATCCCGACGATATCGACTGGACCGACGAAGTCCGCATCGCGCTGGAAGAGCGCGTGGCGATGTCGCCCGATGCGCTCACCGGCATGGAAGCCAACCTGCGCTTCAACGGCCAGGAAAACATGTTCACCCGCATCTTCGGCCGCCTGACCGCGTGGCAGAACTGGATCTTCCAGCGTCCCAACGCGGTCGGCGACAAGGGTGCGCTCAAGGTCTACGGCAAGGGCGACAAGGCCGCCTTCGACTGGAACCGCGTCTGATCCGCACCGCAACGCAACGAACGACAACCGAATCGTCCCGAAGGAGACACCATGTCCGGCATCAACTACAGCGACAAGATCCCCAACAACGTCAACCTGAGCGAAGACCGCACCCTGCAGCGCGCGCTCGAGCAATGGCAGCCCAACTACCTGAACTGGTGGAACGACATGGGCCCGGAAGGCTCGCATACCCATGACATCTACCTGCGCACCGCGATCAGCGTCGACCCGCAGGGCTGGGCCCACTTCGGCCACGTCAAGATGCCGGACTACCGCTGGGGCATCTTCCTGAACCCCGCCGAGGCCAACCGCAAGATCCACTTCGGCGACCACAAGGGCGAGGACGCGTGGCAGGACATTCCCGGGGAATATCGCGCCAACCTGCGTCGCATCATCGTGACGCAGGGCGATACCGAGCCGGCATCGGTGGAGCAGCAGCGCCACCTGGGCCTGACCGCGCCCAGCATGTACGACCTGCGCAACCTGTTCCAAGTGAACGTGGAAGAGGGCCGCCACCTGTGGGCCATGGTGTACCTGCTGCACAAGTACTTCGGCCGCGACGGCCGCGAAGAAGGCGAAGCGCTGCTGGAGCGCCGCAGCGGGCAGCAGGACAACCCGCGCATCCTGCAGGCGTTCAACGAGCAGACCCCTGACTGGCTGTCGTTCTTCATGTTCACCTACTTCACCGACCGCGACGGCAAGTTCCAGCTGTGCGCGCTCGCCGAGAGCGCCTTCGACCCGCTGGCACGGACCACCAAATTCATGCTGACCGAGGAAGCGCACCACATGTTCGTCGGCGAGAGCGGCGTGTCGCGTGTGATCCAGCGCACCTGCCAGGTGATGAACGAACTGAAGACAGACGACCCGGCGAAGCTGCGTGCCGCCGGCGTGATCGACCTGCCGACCATCCAGCGCTACCTGAACTTCCACTACAGCGTCACCATCGACCTGTTCGGCGCGGATGAGTCGAGCAACGCCGCCACCTTCTACAGCACCGGCCTGAAGGGCCGCTACGAAGAAGGCAAGCGCATGGACGACCACGTGCTCAAGGGCCAGACCTACCGCATCCTGCAGGCGCAGAACGGCCAGCTGACCGAGAAGGAAGTGCCAATGCTCAACGCGCTCAACGAAGTGCTGCGCGATGACTACATCAAGGACAGCATGGCCGGCGTCGAGCGCTGGAACAAGGTGATCGAGAAGGCCGGGATCCCGTTCCGCCTGAAGGTGCCGCACAAGGCCTTCCACCGCAATATCGGCGCGCTCGCCGGCGTGAAGGTATCGCCCGACGGCCGCGTGGTTTCCGACGCCGAATGGCGCGATTTCCGCGACCAGTGGCTGCCCACCGAAGGCGACCGCGCCTTTGTCGCCAGCCTGATGGGCCGCGTGGTCGAGCCGGGCAAGTTCGCCAACTGGATCGCGCCGCCGGTGATGGGCATCAACCGCCAGCCGGTGGATTTCGAGTACGTGCGCTTCAACTGAGCCACGGTCTTAACCATCCCTCCCTGTTTGCTCCCCTCTCCCGCATGCGGGAGAGGGGCCGGGGGAGAGGGCCGGCGCATCAACGAAGCGCCATGGCATCAACGACCCTCACCCCGGACGCCCCTCATCCTGTGGAGACCGCCATGGACATGGCCGAAATTCAAGTCATCAAGCAGCACCTGATCGATCCCGAGATCTGCATCCGCTGCAACACCTGCGAAGCCACCTGCCCGGTGGGCGCGATCACGCATGACTCGCGCAACTACGTGGTCGATGCCGACAAGTGCAACCTGTGCATGGCCTGCATTTCCCCGTGTCCGACGGGATCGATCGACAACTGGCGCGCCATGCCGAAACTGCGCGCCTACAGCATCGAAGAACAGCTCACCTGGGACGCGCTGCCGGAAGAGCTGTCGCCCGAGCAACTGGCCGACCTGGCGCCAGGCGCCGACCTGCAGACCGCCGCGCCGGAACCTTCAGCCGCGTCGCTGCTGTCCGGTACCGTCGAGGAAGCATTCAGCAGCGCCCGCTATGGCGCCACCGTGCCGCCGTGGTCCGCCGCGCATGCCTACACGAACCTCTATGGCGCCAAGTCCGCGCAGAAGACCATCACCGCCACGGTGACCGGCAACGTGCGCGTGACTGAGGTCGGCCGCGAATACGACACGCACCACATCGTGCTGGATTTCGGCACGACGCCCTTCCCGGTGCTCGAAGGCCAGTCCATCGGCATCGTGCCGCCGGGCACCGACGCCAGCGGCCGCCCGCACCACGCGCGCCAGTATTCCATCGCCAGCGCACGCAACGGCGAGCGGCCGGGCTACAACAACCTGTCGCTGACGATCAAGCGCGTGCTGCAGGACCACGACGGCAACCCCGTGCGCGGCGTTGGCTCGAACTACATGTGCGACCTGAAGGTGGGCGACAAGGTGGAGGTGATCGGCCCGTTCGGCGCCAGCTTCCTGATGCCCAACCATCCGCGCTCGAACATCGTGATGATCTGCACGGGCACCGGCAGCGCGCCGATGCGGGCGATGACGGAATGGCGCCGCCGCCTGCGCAAGGCCGGCAAGTTCGATGGCGGCAAGCTGATGCTGTTCTTCGGCGCGCGCACGCAGGAGGAACTGCCGTACTTCGGCCCGCTGCAAAAGCTGCCCAAGGACTTCATCGACATCAACCTGGCGTTCTCGCGCACGCCCGGCCAGCCCAAGCGCTATGTGCAGGACCTGATGCGCGAACGCGCAGCGGACCTGGCGGCGCTGCTGGCTTCACCGGATACGTACTTCTATGTTTGCGGGCTCAAGAGCATGGAAGAGGGCGTGGTGCTGGCGCTGCGCGAGGTGGCACAGCAGGCTGGGCTGCATTGGGAGACGCTGGCAGAAGGGTTGAAGCGAAACGGGCGGCTGCATCTGGAGACGTATTGAGGGGTGATGGGCGCAGCTGGTACCACCGCCTCTCGCGAAGGCTCCCCTCTCCCGCCCGCGGGAGAGGGGAGCAAACAGGCGCGAGGCGAAACGGCTCAGCCATGCGCAAACCGCCTGCGCAACACCTTCCCCGCATCCATCAATTTCCCCTCCGCCACCTCCACCGTGCGCTGCAGGTAATCCTCGCTCGCCGCCAACAGCGAACCATACATCGCGCTGCACATCTCCCGCGCCGTCCGCCCCGGCCAGTCCTGCGGCAGCAGTGCCTCGGGCAAATTGGGATCGCGCAGCAGCACGCGCCGGTACTCATGCACCAGCAGCGTCCGCACAAAATAGGCATCGACCGGCGGCAGATGCGCCGCTTCGTCCGCCAGCGGTGAAAAGCGCCGCAGCAGCGCCTGCCACGCCTGCGCCACATCGCCCAGCTTGAACGTCTGGTGCATCAGCGCCTGTAGCGGCCGGATCGAGAACGCCTCCAGGCTGCGTGCTTCCATCACCGCCACATATTCCTGCGCATGCGCCGCGTGGAGGATCTCGCGCAGCGAGGCCAGGTCGGCATTCGGGTGCGCCATCACGCCGGGCGCGATCGCGCCGAACCCTTCCCACAGCAGTTCCCGCTTCAGCTTCTGCCGGACCGTGGCGCGTACGTCACCGCGCACCATCACCAGGGTCCAGCGGCCGTCCCAGTCGGGCGCCTCGCCCGCGTAAATGCGCTTGCCGGCGTGCAGCACGCGTTGCAGTCCGGCTTCCGACAGTCCGTAGTAGCTGCGCCGTCCGATCCTGGTGGCGCTCAGCCAGTCGTCCGCGGTCAGCCGGAACGTGGCCGTGCGCACCAGCCGGTCGTTGATGCTGAACGGTGCCGCGAGGTGGATCAGGCTCCCCAGCCAGATCGACTGCGGGCGCGGCGCCACCACGTCGCCGAACAATGTCGACAGCATGGCATTGGCGCCCAGCTTCAGGCCGCGCGCCAGCCGGGCAATGCGCGGCGAGGGTTGTTCCGAGTCAGCAGAAGTCGCCATTTGCGGGCCTGAAAGTGATACACATTCGTCCATTGCTTGAATCAAATTGTATCACTACCATGCATTGCAACTGACGCGATTGACCTAGATCAAGCGCAAATCAAGACCTCAAAGAAGCGGAGCATGCATGTACGCACAGCTGGTGGAGACAGGAGCAACAAGGCTCCGCGCGATGGAAGAGATGGACCCGCAGGAGCGCGCGTTCCAGTCCCGCGTGGACGAAGGGATCAAGATCGAGGCCAAGGACTGGATGCCCGAGGCTTACCGCAAGACCCTGGTCCGCCAGATCTCGCAGCATGCGCATTCGGAAATCGTTGGCCAGCTGCCGGAAGGCAACTGGGTGACCCGCGCGCCCACGCTGGAGCGCAAAGCCGTGCTGCTGGCCAAGATCCAGGACGAAGCCGGCCACGGCCTCTACCTGTACAGCGCCGCTGAAACGCTGGGCGTGTCGCGCGACCAGATGCTGGGCGACCTGCATTCGGGCAAGGCCAAGTATTCCAGCATCTTCAACTACCCCACGCTGTCCTGGGCCGACATCGGCATGATCGGCTGGCTGGTCGACGGCTCGGCCATCATCAACCAGGTGCCGCTGTGCCGCTGCTCGTACGGCCCGTATGCGCGCGCCATGGTGCGCGTGTGCAAGGAAGAGTCGTTCCACCAGCGCCAGGGCTACGACATCCTGCTGAAGCTGTGCAACGGCACGCCCGAGCAGAAGCAGATGGCGCAGGACGCGCTCAACCGCTGGTGGTGGCCCGCGCTGATGATGTTCGGCCCGTCCGACGGCGATTCGCCGAACAGCGCGCAGTCGATGCAGTGGCGCATCAAGCTGTTCTCCAACGACGAGCTGCGCCAGAAGATGGTCGACCAGACTGTGCCGCAGGCCGAGTACCTGCGCCTGACCATTCCCGATCCCGAACTCAAGTGGAACGAGGAACGCGGCCACTATGACTTCGGCGAGATCGACTGGGCCGAGTTCTACAACGTGATCCAGGGCAACGGCCCGTGCAACCGCGACCGGCTGCGCACCCGCGTCAAGGCCTGGGACGACGGCGCATGGTTCCGCGACGCGCTGGTGGCGCACGCCGATAAGCAAGACCGGCAGGCACCGCAAGCCGCCGCCTGACCCATGCGGCGCAGCGCGCCGCTCCCCACATCGAATCGTTTTACACAGGAGGTTGCCATGAAAGAGTGGCCGCTTTGGGAGATCTTTATCCGCAGCCAGCACGGCCTGGCCCACAAGCACGTGGGCAGCCTGCACGCGCCGGACGGCGAAATGGCGATCAACAACGCCCGCGACGTCTACACGCGCCGCAATGAAGGCGTCAGCGTCTGGGTGGTGAAGGCCAGCGACGTGATGGCCAGCAGCCCCGGCGACAAGGGCCCGCTGTTCGAGCCCGCCAACAGCAAGGTCTACCGTCACCCGACGTTCTTCCCGATGCCGGAAGCGGTCAAGCACATCTGAGACGGCCAGGACCATGGACAACCACAAGCTCGCTCATCTTCACGAGTATCTGCTGCGCCTCGGCGATTCCACGCTGGTGCTCGGCCAGCGCCTGTCGGAATGGTGCGGCCGCGGCCCGGCGCTGGAAGAGGACATCGCGCTCACCAACGTCGCGCTCGACCTGATCGGCCAGACCCGCCTGTGGCTCGGCTATGCCGCCGAAGTGGAAGGCGCCGGGCGCACCGCCGACCAGCTGGCATTCCTGCGCGATGCGCACCAGTTCCGCAACCTGCTGCTGGTGGAACAGCCCAACGGCAGCTATGCCGATACGCTGGCGCGCCAGTTCCTGTTCGATACGTGGCACTACTTCCAGCTCGAAGCGCTGCAGCGCTCCACCGATGCGCGCATTGCTGAAATCGCCGCCAAGTCGCTCAAGGAAGTGACCTACCACGTGCGCCGCAGCGCCGACCTCGTGGTGCGGCTGGGCGATGGCACCGAGGAAAGCCACCGCCGCATGCAGGATGCGTTCGACGACCTGTGGATGTTCACCGGCGAACTGTTTGAAGCCGATGCGGCCGAAGCCGAGCTGGCGCGCGACGGCGTGGTTCCCGACCCCGCCACGCTGGCCGAACCCTGGCAGCGCCATGTCGGCGAAGTGCTGGAAGAAGCCACGCTGCGCGTGCCCGGCGCCCAATGGGCGCAGAGCGGCGGCCGCCACGGGCGCCATACCGAACACCTTGGCTACCTGCTGGCCGAGATGCAGTTCCTGCAGCGCGCCTATCCCGGCGCGCAGTGGTGAGCATCATGACCGCGCAAGCGCTGGACCGTGCCGCCGTGGAACAGGTCTGGACCTGGCTCGACACGGTGCCCGACCCCGAAATCCCCGTGATTTCCGTGGTGGACCTCGGCATCGTGCGCGACGTGGCGTGGGAAGGCGACGCCTGCGTCGTCACCATCACGCCGACCTATTCCGGCTGCCCGGCCATGACCGTGATCCGCGAAGGTATTGAAAGCGCGCTCGCCGCGCAGGGCGTGGACAAGGTCCGCGTGCAGACCCGGCTGGCGCCGGCCTGGACCACCGACTGGATGACCCCGCGCGGCAAGGCCAGCCTCGCCGGCTACGGCATCGCGCCGCCGGCGCAGCAGGTGATCGATATCAGCGGCATCAGCCGCAAGGCAGGCAGGGGACCGGCGGCGCTGGTGGTGGCCTGCCCGCACTGCGGCTCGCGCCATACGCGGCTGGTCAGCCAGTTCGGCTCGACCGCGTGCAAGGCGCTGTACCGCTGCGGCGACTGCAAAGAGCCGTTCGACTACTTCAAGGCTCACTGAGAAGGAAAGGTGGGGAGATGAGCAAATTCCATGAACTGACGGTGGCCTCGGTCACGCGCGAGACCCGCGACGCGGTGGCCGTGACCTTCGCCGTGCCGGGCGAGCTGGCCGATGCCTACCGCTACGTGCAGGGCCAGCACCTGACGCTGCGCACCGGCATCGATGGCGAGGATGTGCGCCGCTCGTACTCGATCTGCTCGGCGGTGCAGGACGCGCAGCTGCGCGTGGCGATCAAGCGCGTCGACGGCGGGTTGTTCTCCAACTGGGCCAACGAGCAACTGCAGCCGGGCATGAAGCTGGAAGTGATGCCGCCATCCGGCCATTTCCACGTGCCGCTGTCCGCCACGCACGCGAAGCACTACGTTGCCTTCGCCGCCGGCAGCGGCATCACGCCGATGCTGTCGATCATCAAGACCACCTTGCAGGCGGAGCCGGAGAGCCGCTTCACGCTGTTCTACGGCAACCGCGCCTCGTCGTCGGTGCTGTTCAAGGAAGAGCTGGAAGACCTGAAGGATAGCTACCTGCAGCGCTTCAACCTGGTGTTCGTGCTCAGCCGCGAGCAGCTCGACATCGACCTGTTCAACGGCCGCATCGACGGCGACAAGGTCAACGCGCTGCTGGAGCACTGGGTCAGTCCGCAGGACATCGACGTCGCCTTTATCTGCGGCCCGCACTCGATGATGGAGGAGGTCTCGCAGGCGCTGATCGACAACGGCGTCGACAAGACCCGCATCAAGCGCGAGCTGTTTGCCACCAGCATTCCGTCGGCCCGGCCCGCCGCGCATGCGCACAAGCAGGTCGGCCAGCAGCAGTGCGAAGTGACCGTGATCCAGGACGGCCGCACCCGTTCCTTCACGCTGGAGAAGAACAAGGAAACGGTGCTCGACGCCGCGCTGGCGCAGGGCATCGAGCTGCCGTACTCATGCAAGGGCGGGGTCTGCTCGACCTGCCGCTGCAAGCGCATCGAAGGCGAGGTCGACATGGACGTCAACTTCGCGCTGGAAGACTACGAAGTCGCGCGCGGCTTCATCCTGAGCTGCCAGAGCTACGCCGTCAGCGACAAGCTGGTGATCGATTTCGACCAGGAAACCTGAAGCGTTCTCCTGCCATCCCAAATACCCACATTCAATTTCGCCCCCGGAGCAAGCCGTGTCCCATCCGTTTTTCGAACGCCACCAGGCGCTGCTGGAACAAGCCACCCAAGCCATCGCCACGCGCGGCTACTGGAGCCCGTTCGCCGAAATGCCGAGCCCGAAGGTCTATGGCGAAACCGCCAACGCCGACGGCAAGGCTGCCTTCGAGGCGCGCCTGAACCAGCCGTTCGCGCTGTCGCAGCCGGGCACCGTCGGCCAGGCCGGCAAGGAAGTCTCGCCGTACGGCCCGGAACTGGGCGTCACCTATCCCAGGCCTGACCTCGACCAGCTCTTTGCCGGCGTTGCCAGGGGCATGCCCGCCTGGCGCAAGGCCGGTCCGGAAGCATGGGTCGGCGTGTCGCTGGAAATCCTGCAGCGCCTGAACCGCCGCAGCTTCGAGATTGCCTACGCGGTCATGCACACCACCGGCCAGGCCTTCATGATGGCCTTTCAGGCCGGCGGCCCCCACGCGCAGGACCGCGGCCTGGAAGCCGTGGCCTACGCCTGGGACGAACTGCGCCGCATCCCGAAGCAGGCCACGTGGGAAAAGCCGCAAGGCAAGAACGAACCGCTGCGCATGGAAAAGCGCTACACCGTGGTGCCGCGCGGCGTGGGCCTGGTGATTGGCTGCTGCACCTTCCCGACGTGGAACGGCTATCCGGGCCTGTTCGCCAGCCTGGCGACCGGCAATGCGGTGGTGGTCAAGCCGCATCCGGGCGCGATCCTGCCGCTGGCGATCACCGTCGAGGTGGCGCGTGAAGTGCTGGAAGAAGCCGGCTTCGACCCGAATATCGTCACGCTGGTGGCCAACGACCCGAGCGAGCGCATGGCATCGAAGCTGGCGCTGCGCCCCGAAGTGCGCCTGATCGACTTTACCGGCAGCACCGCCAACGGCGACTGGCTGGAGCGCAACGCGCACCAGGCGCAGGTGTACACGGAGAAGGCCGGCGTCAACCAGATCGTCATTGACTCCACCAGCGACTTCAAGGGCATGGTGCGCAATATCGCCTTCTCGCTGTCGCTGTACTCGGGCCAGATGTGCACGGCGCCGCAGAACATCTACGTGCCGAAGGACGGCATCGATACGCCGGAAGGGCGCGTCAGCTTCGACCAGGTTGCCGCGGCGATCGGCGAAGCCGTCAACAAGCTGACGGCTGATCCGGCCAAGGCGGTGGAACTGATCGGTGCGATCCAGAACGACGGCGTGGTGGAACGGATCGAATCGTCGCGTGCGCTGGGCGAGATCGTTGCCGACAGCCGCGTGCTGGCGCATCCCGAATTCCCGGACGCGCGCATCCGAACGCCGCTGGTGCTGAAGGTCGATGCCACGGACGAAGCGAAGATCATGCAGGAACTGTTCGGCCCGATCTCCTTCGTCGTGGCGACCGACAGCACCGCCCACAGCATCGAACTGGCGCACCGCGGCGCGAAGACGCACGGCGCGCTGACGCTGTCGGCCTACACCACCGATGCCGGCGTGACCGAAGGCATCCGCGACGCCGCGGAAGATGCCGGCGTGGCGCTGTCGCTCAACCTGACCGGCGGCGTGTTCGTCAACCAGTCGGCCGCGTTCAGCGATTTCCATGCCACCGGCGCCAATCCGGCAGCCAATGCATCGCTGTCCGATGCGGCCTTCGTCGCCAACCGCTTCCGCGTCGTCCAGAGCCGCTCGCATATCTGATCGCAATACCTGCAGTACCCCGGCGCCGGCCCCCCCTCGCACGCGGCGCCATCATAACGAGATGGAGTAGACAATGGTGCAACGCAACCCCAACCCTAACGAGCTGGAGCCGATCGAGCGCGCCAGCCGCGACGAACTGCAGGCGCTGCAGCTGCAACGGCTCAAATGGAGCGTGCGCCATGCCTATGACAACGTCCCGCACTACCGCAAGGCGTTTGCGGCGGCGGGGGTGCATCCGGACGACCTGAAGTCGCTGTCCGACCTGTCGAAGTTTCCGTTCCTGACCAAGCAGGACCTGCGCGACAACTATCCGTTCGGCATGTTCGCGGTGCCGCGCGAGCAGGTGGCACGCGTGCATGCGTCGAGCGGCACCACGGGCAAGCCGACCGTGGTCGGCTATACCGCGAAGGATATCGATACCTGGGCGAGCGTGGTGGCGCGCTCGATCCGCGCCGCGGGCGGGCGCGCCGGCGACCTGGTCCATGTCAGCTATGGCTACGGGCTGTTCACCGGCGGGCTGGGCGCGCACTACGGCGCCGAGAAGGCGGGCTGCACGGTGATCCCGATGTCGGGCGGACAGACCGAGAAACAGGTACAGCTGATCCGCGAGTTCCAGCCCAATATCATCATGGTGACGCCGTCGTACATGCTGAACCTGATCGAAGAGATGGAGCGGCAGGGCATGGACCCGTCGGAAAGCTCGCTGAAGGTCGGCATCTTCGGCGCCGAGCCCTGGACCGACGCGATGCGCGCGGAGATCGAGGCGCGCGCGGGCATCGACGCGGTGGACATCTATGGCCTGTCCGAAGTGATGGGGCCGGGCGTGGCGTGCGAATGCATCGAGAGCAAGGATGGCCCGGTGATCTGGGAAGACCATTTCTATGCCGAGATCATCGACCCGGTGACCGGCGAGGTGTTGCCCGATGGCTCCGAGGGCGAGCTGGTGTTCACCTCGCTGACCAAGGAAGCGCTGCCGGTGATCCGCTATCGCACGCGCGACCTGACGCGTCTGCTGTCGCCGACTTCTCGTTCGATGCGCCGCATCGGCAAGATCACCGGACGGTCGGACGACATGCTGATCATCCGTGGCGTCAACGTGTTCCCGTCGCAGATCGAGGAACTGATCCTGAAGGCGCCGGCGCTGGCGCCGCAGTACCAGCTGGTAGTGACGCGCGACGGGCATCTCGACAAGCTGGAAGTGCGGGTCGAGGCCCGGCCGGAGCGGTCTTCGTCGCTGTCGGCGGATGACCGGGCGGCGCTGGAGCGGGATCTGAAGGACCAGATCAAGACCTATGTCGGCGTGACCACGCGGGTGCAGGTGGTGGCGGCCGAGGGGATCGAGCGCACCACGGTTGGCAAGGCACGGCGCGTGCTGGACATGCGGCCGAAGGTCACGCACGAACAGCCGGTGGGCGCGATCTGACAGCGCTACGCTTCACTACCATCGCCAGCACAGGCACCCCTCTCCCGCAAGCGGGAGAGGGGTGGGGGTGAGGGTGGGAATTTCCACGAAGTGCAGCCGCATCGCACTTGCCACACGCCTGCCCTCACCCCCGGCCCTTCTTCCGCGCGCGGGAGAGGGGAGCAAACCGGCGACATTCAAGACATAACGAACGAAATCCAACTGATGGCAGCCACCCAGAGCCGCCACGCCACCCCTGCGCCAAAGGAGACAACCATGGACGCGCGACAACTCGAATCCATCCAGAACCACCCCGACTTTATCCGCCTGATCCACGGACGCACGCGCCTGGGCTGGTCGCTGACGCTGATCATGCTGGCGGTCTACTTCGGCTTCATCCTGCTGCTGGCTTTCTCGCCCGCCACGCTCGGCACGCCGGTTGCCGGAGGCGTCATGACGGTTGGCATCCCCGTCGGCGTGGCGGTGATCGTCGCCGCCGTGCTGCTGACCGCGATCTACGTCCACCGCGCCAACCGCGACCTGGACCCGCTCAACGAACGCGTGCGCAAGGAGTGCCAAGCATGAAGCCGGTACACCGTTTCCTCGGCGCCGCCCTGTGCGGGCTGGCAGCCACCGCCGCCACGGCGGCCCCCGCGATCCAGGGCGAAGCCGCGCAGCGGCCGCTGAACTGGAGCGCCATCGTGATGTTCCTGCTGTTCGTCCTGTTCACGCTCGGCATCACCCGCTGGGCCGCGCGGCGCACCCGTTCGGCGTCGGACTTCTATGCGGCCGGCGGCGGTCTCACCGGCTTCCAGAACGGCCTGGCGATTGCCGGCGACATGGTGTCGGCCGCGTCGTTCCTCGGCATCTCGGCCATGATGTTCGACAAGGGCTACGACGGGCTGATCTACGCGCTCGGCGTGGTGGCCGGATGGCCGATCATCCTGTTCATCGTCGCCGAACGCCTGCGCAATCTCGGCCGCTACACCTTTGCCGACGTGGTCTCGTACCGGCTCGCGCAGAAGCCGGTGCGCATCACCGCCGCGTGCGGCACGCTGACCGTGGTCATCATGTACCTGGTCGCGCAGATGGTCGGCGCGGGCAAGCTGATCGAGCTGCTGTTCGGCACCAGCTATGAATCGGCGGTGGTCATCGTCGGCGCGCTGATGGTGCTGTACGTGATGTTCGGCGGTATGCTCGCCACCACCTGGGTGCAGATCATCAAGGCGTTGCTGCTGCTCGGCGGCGTGACCTTCATGGCGGTGATGGTGCTGGCCTATTTCGGCTTCAGCCCGGAAGCGATGTTCGCCAGCGCGGCCAAGGTGCATGACAAGGGCACCGCGATCCTGTCGCCGGGCGGGCTGGTGTCGAACCCGATCGATGCGATTTCGCTGGGTGTCGGCATGATGTTCGGCACCGCCGGCCTGCCGCACATCCTGATGCGCTTCTTCACCGTGGCGGATGCCAAAGAGGCGCGCAAATCCGTGCTCTACGCCACCGGCTTCATCGGCTATTTCTACGTGCTGATCCTGGTGGTGGGCTTCGGCGCGATCGTGATGGTGGGCGCGGATCCGGCCTATCGCGACGCGGCGGGCAAGCTGATCGGCGGCAGCAACATGGTGGCTGTGCACCTGTCCCACGTGATCGGCGGCGACCTGTTCCTCGGCTTTATCTCGGCGGTGGCATTCGCGACCATCCTGGCGGTGGTGGCGGGGCTGGCGCTGTCGGGCGCGTCGGCGGTGTCGCATGACCTGTACGCCAACGTGTTCCGCCGCGGGCAGGCCAATGAGAAGGACGAGATCCGCGTGTCGAAGATCGCCACGCTGGTGATCGGCGTGCTGGCAATGGTGCTGGGCGTGATGTTCGAGAAGCAGAACATCGCCTTCCTGTCCGGGCTGGTGCTGGCGATCGCCGCGTCGGTCAACTTCCCGGTGCTGTTCCTGTCGATGTTCTGGAAGGGGCTGACCACGCGCGGCGCGGTGGCGGGCAGCCTGGCGGGGCTGGTGTCGGCGGTGGTGCTGCTGGTGCTGGGCCCGACCGTTTGGGTCGGTATCCTCAAGCACCAGCAGGCGATCTTCCCGTATGCCAACCCGGCGCTGTTCTCGATGACGCTGGCGTTTGCCGCCGCCTGGCTGGTGTCGGTGCTGGACCGCTCGGCGCAGGCGAGCGCCGAACGCCAGCGCTACGGCGCGCAGTTCGTGCGCGCCATGACCGGCATCGGCGCGGCCGGTGCCAGCCAGCACTGAGCCAGCACTGCGCCAGCCGCGCGCTCAGTCGGTGTCCTGCTGCGCCTTGTGGCGGGACGCCATCTTCTCCTGCTGCCCCGGCGGCACGTTGTCGTAATGGCTGAACTGGATGGTGTAGCTGCCGTGGCCGCCGGTCATGCTGTTCAGCCGTGACTGGTAGTCGTTCAACTCCGACAGCGGCACCTGCCCGGCAACGATCACGCTGTTGCCGGCGCCGGTGCGGGTGCCATGCACCTGGCCGCGCTTGGCGGACAGGTCGCCGATGACGTCGCCCATCTCCGTGCCCGGCACCGTGACCTCGATCTCGACGATCGGCTCCAGCACGCTGGGGCGCGCCTTCATCACCGCATCGATAAACGCCTTGCGCCCCGCAGTAGCGAACGCCACTTCCTTGGAATCGACGGGATGGCTCTTGCCGTCGTACACGGTCACGCGTACGTCCTGCATCGCGAAGCCGGCCAGCGGCCCGCATTCCAGCACCTGGCGGATGCCTTTCTCCACCGCCGGAATGAACTGGCCGGGAATCGCGCCGCCCTTGACCGCATCGACGAACTCGAAGCCCTCGCCGCGCGGCAGCGGCTCCACGCGCAGCATCACTTCGCCGAACTGGCCGGCGCCGCCGGTCTGCTTCTTGTGGCGGTGGTGGCCCTCGGCCTTGCCGGCAATGGTCTCGCGATACGCGATCTTCGGCGGTCGCGTGGCGACTTCCAGCTTGTACTGCTCGGTCAGGCGCTCCAGCGCGCAGCGCAGGTGGAACTCGCCCAGCCCGAACACCACGGTCTCGTTGGTGCCGGCAGGATGCTCGACGCGCAGGCACGGGTCTTCGGCGCTGAGCTTGTGCAGCACCTCGGCCAGCCGCTGCTCGTTGCCGCGCCGCGCCGGCTCGATCGCCAGGCCGTAGATCGGCGTGGGAAACTCCAGCGGCGTCAGGTGGATGTCGCCATCCTCGGTGGCGTCATGCAGCACCGCGTCGAAACCCAGTTCATCGACCTTGGCCACCGCGCAGATATTGCCCGGGCCGGCGCGCGGCACTTCCTGCGTCTCCTTGCCCTGCAGCAACAGCAGGTGCGCCACCTTGAACGGCTGGCGGCCCTCGCCGATATAGAGCTGGCTGTCGCGCGTGACCGTGCCCTGGTGGATGCGGAACACCGCCAGCTTGCCGACATAGGGATCGACCACCACTTTGAACACATGCGCCAGCACGTGCTTGTCCGGTACCGGCTCGGCACGCACCGCCTTGCGCTTTTCAGTGCCTTCGGTGTCCTGGCCGGTGACGCGGTAGAACAGCGGCGGGTTGCCTTCGGTGGGATTGGGCAGCAGCCGCACGAAGACATCGAGCAGTTCCTCGATGCCCGCCCCGGTGGCGGCAGAGGTAAAGCAGATCGGCACCAGGTGTCCCTCGCGCAGCGCGCGCTCGAACGGGGCGTGCAGTTGCTCGGGCGTGATGGCCTCGCCTTGCTCCAGGTACAGCTCCATCAGCTCGGGATCGATCTCGATCACCTGGTCGATCAGCGCTTCATGCGCCGACGCCACCGATAAAAAATCCGACTCGCCGGCCGGATTGAAGAAGCAGTCCACCACCTTGCCGCCGTTGCCCGCCGGCAAGTTGATGGGCAGGCACTCCTTGCCGAACGCCTCCTGGATCTCGGTGAGCAGCCCCGGCAGGTCGACCTTCTCGCCGTCGATGCCGTTGATGACGATCATCCGGCACAGCTGCCGCGACTGCGCCCAGGCCATGGCGCGGCGCGTGGTCATCTCGATCCCGGTCTGCGCGTTGATGACGATGGCCGCGGTCTCGACCGCCGCCAGCGCACTGATCGCAAGGCCGGAGAAATCGGGGTAGCCCGGAGTGTCGAGCAGGTAGATGCGGGTGTCGCGGAAGTCGACGTGGGTGATGGCGGAACTGAGTGAGCGCTTGTACTTGCGCTCAAGAGGATCATTGTCGCTGACCGTGGTGCCGCGCTCCACGCTGCCCGGGGTATGCAGCGCACCCCCCTTGTGCAGCAGCGCTTCGACCAGCGAGGTCTTGCCGCATCCCGCATGCCCGAGCAGGGCAACGGTGCGGATGGCATCGGGACTGTCGTGCATGGTGGCTCTCTCGTCCGGCAATGGCTGTCAGGGCATTATTGGCTAAATTTGCCGGAAACGACATATGCCAGTGTCGGCATCGTGACAAAGCCTGATATGGGCAAGGGTGTGAAGTGGTGCGGGCGGCGCTTCGCCGGCCGACCGCACTCGCTTAACCGCCTGGCTGCAGCGCAGCAATTCGCGGACTGCTGCGCTGCAGCAGGATCACGCGCGCCCGTCGGCGTGATCGGTCGAGACCGCCAACGCATGCCATGCGGCCAGCTCGCTTTCCACCTTGCGGTTCTTCTCGGCGATGCGGGCCACCGTATCGGAGCCCAGCGGCAGGCGCACCGGCGGGTTGCCGCTGTCGGCAAGGGCGAGCAGCGCAGCGGCCAGCTTGGCGGGATCGCCAGGCTGCTGGTGGTTGGCCGACGCCATGTGGCCGCGCATCGCGCCGACGGTTTCGGCGTATTCGGCGATTTCGGTGCCGACGCGGACCAGCGAGCTGGCATCGAGGAAGTCGGTGCGGAAGAAGCCGGGCTCGACCACGGTGGCGCGCACGCCCAGCGGCGCCAGCTCGGCGTCGAGCGCTTCGGTCAGTCCTTCCACCGCGAACTTGGTGGCGCCGTAGACGCCCCAGCCCGGATAGGCCGCATAGCCGCCGATCGAAGAGATATTGACGACATGGCCGCTGCGCTGGCGGCGCATCTGCGGCAGCACCGCGCGCGTCACGTTCAGCACGCCGAAGACGTTGGTGGCGAACTGCTGCTCGACTTCGCGCGCCGACGCTTCCTCCACCGCGCCCAGCAGGCCGTAGCCGGCGTTGTTGACCAGCACGTCGATGCGGCCGAAGCGGGCCACGGCGGCCTCCGCAGCGGCGATCGCCTGCGCCTCGCTGGTGACGTCGAGCGCTACGGCGAGCAGGTTGTCGTGCGCGCCCACGGCATCGGTGATCGTTTCGGGGCGGCGCGCGGTGGCGACGACACGGTCGCCGCGGGCCAGCGCGGCACGGGTCAGTTCCATACCGAAGCCGCGCGAGGCGCCGGTGATGAACCAGACCTTGCCGGCGGCGTTGGTGGCATTGGTAGCGGTGTTGGCAGCGATGGTGGTGTTGGCGGACATGGTGAATCTCCTTTGGCGTAGTGGTTTGACTGCGATGTCTGATGGCGGGGGCCACGGAGACAAATTTAGGCGCGCACGGTCCGCAACACTAGGCGGTGCAATCTAGATTCAAAGACAACCAAGAGTTGTCAATAAACGCGCGTGACCTCGATTGAGCATTTCTCAAGCGTGTGGCAGACTCGCCGGCATGGACAAACTGCCTCCCCTGAACGCCCTGCGCGCCTTTGAAGCGGCGGCCCGGCACCTGAGCATCACCACCGCCGCGGAAGAGCTGCACGTGACGCCGGGCGCCGTCAGCCGCCAGATCCGCGCGCTGGAAGAAGGACTGGGCGTGCAGCTGCTGCATCGCGGCCACCGGCAGATCTCCCTGACCCGTACCGGCGAGGATTACTACCGCGCGGTGACCCGGGCCATGGACGACCTGCGCGAAGCCACGCGGCGGCTCAGCAGGCGCGCGAAGCGCAAGCAGCTCAAGGTGCGCGCCTACACCACCTTCGCCATGCGCTGGCTGATCCCGAGGCTGTCGAGCTTTCATGCGGCCAATCCCGGCATCGAGGTGCTGCTGACCGCGTCGCTGGACCCCGTCGATTTCCGCAAGGAAGACATCGACGGCGCGATCCGCCTTGGCGACGGCAAGTGGAGCGGCGTGAATAGCTACCGGCTGGTGTCCAACATCCTGGTGCCGGTCTGCAGCCCCGGCGTTGCCGACGGCAATCCGAAGGTCAAGAAGCCTGCCGACCTGCAGCACCAGACGCTGCTGCATTCGATTGCGCGTCCGGACGACTGGGCGCACTGGCTGAAGGCTGCGCGCGCCGACACGCAGGTCGATGCGCGCAGCGGCATGACCTTCCAGAGTTCCGCCATGGCGTACGCGGCGGCGGTGGAAGGGCAGGGCTTTGCCATCGCCCAGCGCTTCCTGGTCGCGGCCGACCTGGAGGCAGGGCGGCTGGTCGCGCCATTCCGCCAGGCGGTCGACATGGGTGATTTCACCTACTACCTGCTGACACCCGCCGACCGCAAGGAAAGCGCCAGCATGGCGGTGTTCCGCGAGTGGCTGCTTGCGCAGTGCGAGACGCAGGGATAGCGCCGCTCACCATCCGGCGAAGCGGGCAAATGCCTCCACCGGCTCGCGCGTGGTGCGCAGCCGGTTGGCCGGCTCGGCGGGATCGGCATAGCCGAGCGACATGCCGCACACCACGATTTCGCTGTCGGGAATGGCAAGCTGCGCGCGGATGACCCGGTGGTAGCGCGCGAACGCCTGCTGCGCGCAGGTCTCCACGCCGTGCCCCAGCGCCGCCATCATCACCGCATGCAGGAACATGCCGAGATCCAGCCACGCCGCCTGTCCCTGCTCGCGTTCGATGGTGAAGAACAGCCCCACCGGCGCGCCGAAGAACGCGTAGTTGCGGGCATACTGCCGCACCATGCCGGCGGCGTCGCCGCGCGGGATGCCGAGCAGGCCGTACAGCGCCTTGCCCAGCGTGCGGCGGCGTGCCAGGTAGGGCTCGCGCCACGCGGGCGGGTAGTAGACGTATTCCTCGCAATGGCCGTCGCCGCCGCTGTCGTGCAGCGCCAGCAGGGCATCGCTGAGCCGGTCGCGCACGGCGCCGGCGCAGGCATGGACACGCCATGGCTGCGTGTTCGACGCGCTCGGGCTGCGCGCCGCGTCGGCCAGGATTGCCGCCACTGTCTCGCGCGGCACCGGCGTATCGAGAAAGCCGCGCACGCTGCGGCGGGCGTGGAGCGCGGCGATGATGTCGGCGCGGTTCATGATGCCGTTGCCGCAAGCGGTGCATCGATGGCATTGGCACAATGGACCGCGCCGCGCGCCTGCAAGGCGGCGATCTGTGCCGCGCTGAAGCCAAGTTCCGCGAGCACCGCTTGCGAGTGCTGCCCGCACGCCGGCGCCGGCCGTGCCGGCAGCGCGTTCTCCTGTGCGCTGTTGATCGGGAAGCCGGGCATGCGGACCTCCCCCAACGTTTCGTGCGGGATGCGCTGCACCATGCGGTTGGCCGCCACCTGCGGGTGCGCCATCAGGTCTTCATAGGTGGCGACGCGTGCGCACAGGATGTCGGCGTCCTGCAGCAGCGCCAGCCATGCATCGGTGGAGCGGGTCACGAACACGCTGGTCAGTGCCTCGACCATTGCCCCACGGTTGGCCACGCGCAGCGGCGACGTGGCGAAGCGCGGATCGTCGGCGAGCGCCGGCAGGCCCAGCACGTCGCACAGCCGGCGCCAGCGCTCGGGCATGTAGGCGGCGACCATGATCCATCCGTCCGCCGTGCGGAAGGCCTGGTTGGGCGCCGAGTAGGGCGCCGCGCTGCCCGCGCGTTCCGGCGGCTGCCCGTCGGCGCAATAGCTGGTGAGCGACGATTGCTGCAGCGCCAGCGCGGCGTTGAGCAGGCTGACGTCGAGATGCCCGCCCTGGCCGTCGCGCGCCCGCTGCGCCAGCTTGCCGAGGATGCCGACGCAGGCGACATAGCCGGTCATCACGTCGACCACCGGCGCCTGCACCTTGCACGGCTCGCCGTCGGGCAGGCCGATCAGGCTCATCAGCCCGGAATCGGCCTGGATGATGCCGTCGACGCCGGCACGGCCGGCATACGGGCCGTCCTGGCCATAGGCGGAGATCGAGCAGTAGACCAGCGACGGGTTCAGCGCCGACAGTTCGGCATGGCCCAGCCCGAGGCGCGCCATCACGCCGGGGCGCATGCTTTCCACCACGATGTCGGCTTCCGAGACCAGCCGGCGCGCCACCGCGAGTCCCTCGGGGGATTTCAGGTCCAGCGCCACACCCAGCTTGTTGCGGTTGAAGCCGTGGAACAGCGCGCTGTCGTCGCCCAGCCAGCCAGGGCCGAGCCCGCGGCCCAGTTCGCCGCCGGGCGGCTCTACCTTGATGACCCTGGCGCCCATGTCGGCCAGCAGCATGGTGCAGGTAGGCCCGGCGCCGATCTGGGTGAAGTCGATGACGGTCAGGCCGTCCAGTGCGTCGCGCAGCATGTCAGCTCTCCGGAAGGATGCGGGATCGTTTGAAGGTGCCCTGCGCGGTGGCGACCAGCACGCCGGCATCGGTGGCCAGTTCGGCCGAGGCAAAGTACAGGGTCTTGCCGGCGCGGCTCACCGTGGCGGTGGCGCGCAGCCGGCCCGCGCTGGCCTTGCTGAGGTAGCTGATGGGCAGCATCACCGTCACGGCGTGGCCGAGGGCACCGTCGGGGCCGGTCGGCAGGCCGGCGTAGCCGCACGCGGCGTCGAGCAGCGTGGCGATCACGCCGCCCTGCACGCTGCCCTGCCGGTTCAGGTGGCGCGGCTCGATATCGAGCTCGAAGGCGCAGCGGCCGTCGCTGACGCTGGCAAGGCGGATGCCCAGGTAGTCCAGCAGCGGGTTGTCGGCGGGCGGCGGCATGGCGTGATCGACGAGAGCGGCGGGCGCGTTCACAGCGCCACCTTGATGTTGTTGTCCTGGATCACGCGCTGCCAGCGCGACATTTCCTTGCCGATATACGCCTTCAGTTCTGCCGGCGTCGAGGCCTGCGGCTCGAAGCCCTGCTTTTCCAGCTGCCCGGCAACGTCGGGCGACTTCAGCGCAGCCACCAGCGCGGCGTTGACCTTGTCGACCACGGCCTTGGGCGTGCGTGCCGGCGCCAGCAGGCTGTACCAGAGCTCCGCGTCGTAGCCGACGATGCCGGCTTCGGCAAAGGTCGGCAGGTCGGGCATCAGCGCGCTGCGCTTCTTGCCGGCGATGCCGAGCGCGCGCAGCTTGCCGGCGCGCACGAACTGGATCGACGAAGCAAAGGTGGCGAACGAGATCTGCACCTGGCCGCCCATCAGGTCGGTGATCGACGGGCCGGTGCCGCGGTAAGGCACGTGCAGCAGTTCGGTCTTGTTCAGCTTGGCGAAGACCTCGCCCGCCAGGTGCTGCGGCGTGCCGGGCCCCGGGCTGCTGTAGCTGAGCTTGCCCGGGTTGGCGCGGGTGTACTGGATGAACTCCTGCAGCGTGCGGAAGGGCTGGTCGGGATTGGCAACCAGCATGATCGGTACCGACGCGATGCGCCCGATCGGCTCGAAATCGCGCTCGACCTGGAACGGGACCTTCATGCCGAGGAACGGGTTCATCGTGATCTGGCTCGACGCGATCACCAGCGTGTAGCCGTCCGGCGCGGCATGCGCGACGTAGTCGGCGCCCAGGTTGCCGCCGGCGCCGGGCTTGTTCTCGATGACGATGGTCTGGCCCAGCAACTGCCCCATCTTGGGCGCGATGGCGCGTGCCAGGATGTCGTTGCCGCCGCCCGGGGCGAACGGCACGACCAGCGTGATCGGCTTCTGCGTGGGATAGGGTGCCTGTGCCGCTGCACTCAGCGCCGTGACCGACAGCACGCCGGCCATTGCCGCGCGCATGATTCGGAGGATTCCTGCCATGGTTGTCTCCTGTGTGGTTCTTGTCGGGCCGGTCAGCGGCCCGTGTAGTGGGGTTGCCGCTTTTCGGCGAAGGCCTGGCGGCCTTCAACGCGGTCGGCGGTGTCGCGCAGCACGCCCCAGTAGAGTTCGGTGAGCTGCTGCGCGTCGGCTTCGCTGAGGTGGCTGGTCTGCCGCGACAGCTTCTTGACCGCCTGCACCGCCAGCGGCGCGTTGGCGGCGATGCGTGCGGCCAGCGCCAGCGCGCGGTCGAGCAAGGCATCGGGCGCCATCGTCTCGGTGACCAGGCCGATGCGCGCGGCGTGCGCGGCATCGATCCGTTCGCCGGTCAGCACCATCTGCATCGCATGCGCCGCGGGCACCGCCTTGAGCAGCCGGTGCAGGCCGGACACCGCCGGGATCGAGCCGACCGCGACTTCGGGCAGGCCGAATGTCGCCTGCGTCGACGCAATCCGCAAGTCGCACTGCAGCGCGATCTCCAGCCCCGCGCCGAGGCAGTGTCCGTTGACCGCCGCGACCAGCGGCTTGCCGAGGCCGAGGTCGCTCAGGTCCATCAGCCGGATATAGAGCCCCAGGTCCGCGGCCTGCTCCGGCGCGCGGAACAGCGCCTCGGGGTAGGTGGCGGCGGAGGTGCGCGTGCCCTTCAGGTCCGCCCCGGCGCAGAAGGCGCGCGTGCCGGCGCCGGTCAGCACCGCGACGCGCAGGTCGTCGCGGTCGCGCACCTCGGCCAGGTGCGCGCGCAGTTCGCGCAGCGTGGTCACGTCGAGCGCATTGAGCGCGTCAGGCCGGTCGATGGTCAGCACCGCGACTGCGCCTTCGATGTGGCGTTGGATGGTCATGGCGCCTCCTTACACGCTGGGCGACGACAGGCTGCGCCCGCCGCAGACGTAGAGCGTCTGGCCGGTCACGTACGACGACTGCGGGTCGAGGAAGAAGCTGACCGCATTGGCGATATCGTCGGCGGTGCCGATACGCTGCACCGGCACCGATTTCTGCAACCGCGCCTGCACCTCCGGCGCAAAGCCGCGGAACAGCGGCGTATCGACGATGCCGGGCGCGACCGCGTTGACGGTGATGCCCTTGCCGGCGAACTCGATCGCCAGCGAGCGCGTCAGGCTGACCACGCCACCCTTGGCCGCCGAGTAGTTGGCCTGTCCGAAGCCACCCAGCCAGGCCCGCGACGAGATATTGACCACGCGCCCGTAGCCGCGCTCGACCATGCCGGGCAGCGCCGCGCGGCAGCACAGGAACTGCGAGCGCAGGTTGGTATCGATGACCAGGTCCCAGTCGTCGTCGGTCATCTTCAGGAAGCGCATGTCGCGCACGGCCCCTGCGTTGTTGACCAGGTAGTCGACGCGGCCGGCACGTGCCGCGACTTGCGCAAAGGCGTCGTTGACCGCGGCGGAATCGGTCAGGTCGGCGGTGGCGCCGAAGGCATTCAGCCCCGCGGCGGCGAGCGTGCCGACGGCCTCGTCCAGCGCACCGCCATCGCGGTCCAGCAGCGCCACGGTCAGTCCTTGCCGCGCCAGTTGCGTGGCGATACCCAGGCCGATGCCGCGCGCGGCGCCCGTGACCACGGCCACATGCGTGGGATCGAATCGTTGCGTACTCATCTCAGACTCCCAGCAGGTGGACGGAAGACGCGGCGTGGTCCACGCCCGCGATGCCGCCGCCGGTGCATTGCGTCAGGCCGACGCGGGCGTTGTCGACCTGGCGCTCGCCGGCGCGCCCTTGCAGGTGCCACAGGATCTCCACCATCTGCGCCACGCCGGTGGCGCCGAGCGGGTGGCCTTTTGCCAGCAGGCCGCCGCTGGGATTGACCGGCACGCGGCCGCCCAGCCGGGTCGCGCCGGACTTCAGCAGCGACACCGCTTCGCCCGGTTCGGCCAGGCCCAGCGCTTCGTAGTAAAGCAGTTCGGCGATGGTGAAGGCGTCGTGCAGCTCGACCACGTCGACGTCCTGCGGCCCCAGCCCGGCCTGTTCATAGGCCTGGCGCGCGGCACGCGCGGTGATCTCGGCGTCGAGGATGTCGTCGTCGGCCTCTTCGCGCAGGCCGGACACCACCACCGACGACAGCACCCTGACCGGACGCGCCTGCGCCGGGCGGCGCGTGCTCAGCACTACCGCGGCGGCGCCATCGACCTGCGACGGGCAGCACTGCAGCAGCGTCAGCGGGTCGGCGATCATGCGCGAGCCGAGCACTTCTTCCACGGTGGTGGCTTTGCGCTGCTGCGCATACGGGTTGAGCGAGCCGTTGTAGCGGTTCTTGACCGCCACTTCCGCCAGGTCGGCGGGCGACGCGTCGCGCTCGTGCAGGAAGCGCGTGCCGCGCATCGCATACACCGCGGGCAGCACCATGCCGGCCTTGGCGTAGAGCTCCGTCTTGTGGTCGTTGCGCTGCAGCGGGATGGTGCCGCCACCGAGCGCGGTGAGCTGCTCGATGCCGAACACCAGCACGGTGTCATATTGCCCGGCGAGCAGCGCGTGCCGCGCCAGGTGCACGCCGGTGGCACCGCTGGCGCAGGCGTTCTCGATGTTGTAGACCGGGATGCCCTTCAGCCCCAGGTCGCGCACGATCAGCTGGCCCAGGATCATGCCGCCCAGCACATTGGCGCAATACACCGCCTGGATGCGGCTGGCCGGCACGTCGGCGTCGGCCAGCGCCTTGAGGATGGCCTGTTGCGCCAGTTCCGGCGCCAGCACGCCGGGGTGGCGGCCGAACGGCGTCATCGCGCCGCCATGGATGTAGATGTCCTGCATGTTGCTTTCCCTTTCCTTATTTTCGATCCGCGTCAGGCCGTGACGGCCTCGAAGACATAGCCGAACTCGGCATCCGGGCGCGCTTCATAGCGGTCGCCGATCACCGGGCGCGCCTTGCCTTGCAGGCGCCCGAAGATCCGCACCGGGCCGACGAAGTCGACATAGCCGAGCGCGTACGGTGGCTGCCCGGTCTTGGGCGCGGGATGGATCACGGTGAAGCTGTAGACCACGCCGGCGCCGCGGATGGCGACGGGGTCATGCTCGGCGGCGAGCGGCGAATCGTCCGGCACGGCCGGGAAGATCCATTCGCCGGTGGCGCGGTGGCGCGAGGCGATCAGGTGGGGGAGGGGGTCCGCACTCCAGAGCGGATAGGCTTGGTCTGACACGGCAGTCTCCTGTGTTGGTGGGCCTTGGCGTAATGGTTGTCGCTGGCGGCACGCGCGACAAACGACATTTCCGGCGCCTTCGCTTGAGAAAAAATCAAACGAATGGCCGGAGCAGGGCGTCAGGAGAAGCGTGTTGACGGGAAGCCGGCGTGGGGCTCGGGGTGGCCGGCGCGTGCTGAAGGGTCAGGCCACCAGGCCGACCAGCCGCGACAGCGATTGCTCCGCGCCGCGGCCCGCTTCCACCACGAAGTCGATGAAGCGCCGGACCCGCACCGGCATCTGGCTGCGATGCGGGTAGTACATGTACAGGCCGACATTGCTGCTGCTGAATTCCGTCAGGATCGCCTTGAGCCGGCCGCTGACGAGGTCGGCGTGGATCATGTACGCGGAAAGCTGGCCGATGCCCATGCCGGCGCGCACGGCCTCGACCTCGGTCTCCACGTCGTTGAAGCTGGCGACGGCGGACACCTCCTGGTAGACCAGCGCGCCGTCGACCTGCAGCTCCCACGGCACCATGCGCCCGGTCGCGGGGCGGCGGAAGCCAGTGCACTGGTGCTGCAGCAGTTCGTCCAGCGTGGCGGGCTCGCCGTGCCGTGCGAGGTATTCGGGCGCGGCGCAGATGACCAGCGGCAGGTCGCACAGCCGGCGCGCCACCAGATTCTGGCCGGGGCTGGTGCCGGCGCGGAAGCCGATATCGATGCGGGACTCGACCAGGTCGGTGAAGAGGTCGCTCAGCACCACGTCGAAGGTGATGCCCGGATGCAGCTCGCGGAAGGCGCGCACCAGCGGCACCAGCACGCGGCTGCCGATCGACGGCGGCGCGGTCAGGCGGATCAGGCCGTCGTCGTCGCTCTTGCTGCTGCGCACCTGGTCCAGCGCTTCATCGAGCTGGCGCATGCCCGGCGCGGCCAGTTCGAACAGGCGCGCGCCTTCTGTGGTGAGGCTGAGCTTGCGCGTGGTCCGATGCAGCAGGCGCACGCCGAGGTCGTCTTCCAGCGTGCGCACCGCCTTGCTGACGGCTTGCGGCGTCACGCCGGCTTCCACCGCGGCGCGCTGGAAACTGCCGGCGCGCACCACGCCGATGAAGAGAGTCAGCACACGGGCCTTGTCCATGACTGGCAACTGGCGGTTGGGAATGTGCCGATGATAGTGCGGAACCGGCCTCGCTGGTTCGAAAAGGCGGGATTTCGTACAAGTGACGGGACCGGGCTGCGTTGCGTAGCATTGGAGGTTTACCGGGGACCAACTGCGACAGGCGAGGAGACCATGGCAGAACCCTTGAGGTGGATCACCGAGGGCTATCGCGGCATGTTTGTCCACGTGATGGCCTTCGAGGTGGCGGATATCGCGGTCGCGCGAGACACGCCCGGCCCTAAGTGGGGCTACCTGCTCGGAGTCGGACGCTCGAAGGCGCCGACGACCGACATGCAGTACGGCCTTGACGTCGACGAGCAGGACTACTTCACGCGCGCCGCGGCGGAGCAGGGCGCGCTGCATTTCGGCAAGCGGTTGATTGACGTGATTCTGGAGTGCCAGTGAAGGGTTCTCTCCCCCTCTTTCGCTTGCGGGAGGGAGGAGACGGCAGGCGCTGGCATATGGTGGCGCAGGACTTCGTGGAGGCTCTGGCCCTCTCCCCCAACCCCTCTCCCGCGAGCGGGGAGCAAACAAGCGGGGAAAAGAAGGGGCGTCAGGTTTGCCGGACGCCGTCGTTTGAAGTCGAGGCAGCACTTCGTTGATGCTCAGGCCCTCACCCCCGGCCCCTCTCCCGCAAGCGGGAGAGGGGAGCAAACAGGCGGGCCGGGCTGAGCGCCCGGGCTCATCGGTGATAGCGCCGAGCGAGCGCAGCGACACGTTCCGTGCCGGGCCAGTGCCCTGAGATACTGCCGGCGCGCAGCGCAGCCGTAGGCGTGCCTGCGTTGACGCTGGCAGCAGGGGCCACTCACAGCTCTGGGCTCGTTCAAACATCGCATCAATCCCGCGTCACCGTCGCGCAGCGGCAGGCAGCCCTGCTTTGCGAGGAAGCGGAGCCCCGTACGAAAGCGCCGGCACACTACGATAAGAGTGGCCGCCCGCCCAGGGCAGTCAACGCGCTTTTGGTTACTTTTGCCGCTCGGGCAAAAGTGACTCGCCCCTTTAGGGGCGAAACCAGGGCATATCAAACAACCACCAGATGCCAGCCGCAGGCTAAGAACCCGCGGGCACCGAAATGGTAGCCCGCCAAAAAACACCTTACATCCTCCCCTTCCAAGGCACCATCCACTTCGCCATCTTCCGCATCAGCAAATCAAACACATAGGCAATCAGCCCGATCAGCACGATCCCCATGATCACCACGTCGGTCCGCAGGAAGTTGGATGCATTCAGCACCATCTGCCCCAGCCCGGCAGTCGCAGCCACCATCTCCGCGGCAACCAGCGTGGTCCAGCCGAAGCCGATCGCAATGCGCATGCCGGTCAGGATGTCGGGCAGCGCCGCGGGCAGCACCACGTGCCGCACCACCTGCCACGGCGTGGCGCCCATCGAATAGGCCGCGTTGATCTGCTCGATGGTCACCGAGCGCACGCCCGCCTGCGCTGACATCGCCAGCGGCGCGAAGCACGCCAGGAAGATCAGCAGCACCTTCGAGGTCTCGTCGATGCCGAACCAGATCACGATCAGCGGCAGGTAGGCCAGCGGCGGCAGCGGACGGTAGAACTCGATGGGCGGATCGAAGATGCCGCGCGCGATGCGCGACACGCCCATCAGCACGCCGATCGGCACCGCCGTGACCACCGCCAGCCCGAACGCGCCGAACACGCGCACCATGCTCGCGGTGAAATGCTCGGTCAGCGGCTGGCCGCCTTGCAGGTTGCCCTGCCAGGCATCGATGAAGGCGGTGACGATCGATTCCGGCGTGGGCAGGAACAGCGGCGGCAGCCAGCGCAGGTGGCTGGCAACCCACCACAGCACGAGCAGGCCCACCACGGTCACGGTGGAGATGCGCGAGCTCGAGCCTTCGCCGGGCAGGCGGTAGCCCGACACGGCTTTCATCGGCTTGCTTGGCCCCGGCGCGGCGGCAGGCGCTGCGCGCGGCGCGGGTTCGATGCGTTGAGCGGAAGCGGGCATCTTGAATTCCTCAGGCGGTGGCATGGATCAGGTCGACGATCTCTTCGCGGTAGCGGATGAACTCCGGGTCGGACTTGACCTGGCGGGCATCGCCGCACTCGATGAAGCGGCGCGCGAAGGGCAGTTCATAGGTATGCGCGATGCGGCCCGGCGACGGTGTCATCACGATCAGCCGCGTCGCCAGGAACAGCGCCTCTTCCACGCTGTGGGTGATGAAGAAGACGATCTTCTGCTCCTTCGCCCACAGCCTGAGGATCAGCGCCTGGATCGACTCGCGCGTCAGCGCGTCGAGCGCGCCCAGCGGCTCGTCCATCAGCATCACCGCCGGATCGCAGGCCAGCGCGCGCGCGATCCCCACGCGCTGCTGCATGCCGCCGGAGAGCTGGTAGACGGGTTTGGCCGCCGCCGCTTCCAGCCCAACCGCGGCCAGCTTCTGGCGTGCGATGCGCAGGCGTTCGGCACGCGGCACGCCGCGCAGGCGCAGGCCCAGCGCCACGTTGTCGGCCACGCTCAGCCACGGCATCAGCGCATGCTTCTGGAACACTACGCCGCGCTCGGCACCGGGTCCGCGCACGGCCTTGCCGTTCAGCCGGATTTCGCCTTCCGAGGGCTCCATGAAGCCGGCGATGCATGACAGCAGCGTAGTCTTGCCGCAGCCCGACGCGCCCAGCGCGACGACGAAATCGCCGCGCTCCATGGTGAGGTTGACCTGCGACAGGGCCAGCGTGCGGGCGCCGCCGGCGGCGCCGTAGTTCACGCTGAGGTTATCGATTTCAAGTTTGTTCATGACGATGTCCGCTGCTCTTGCCGTTCCATACACAGCGCGTTACCGCAGCGCACGCCTGGCCCATTCCGCATTGACGCCCTTGCCGTAGTCCGGCAGCACCGTCTGGATGGTCCCTTGCTCCTTCAGGAATTGCGCCGCCGATTGCAGCGCACGCGCCGCGCCGCCACCGAGCCAGCGCTCCGAGACCTGTTCTTCCAGCGTCGGGAAGGCATACAGCGCCATGCTGGCCGGCACTGTCTCGGCCTTGGCGCCTGAGACCTTGGCCACCGCCTTGACCATCGGCGAATCGGCGGTCCATGACGACTTGTTCTTGCGGTAGTTGTCGTCCGCGGCGGCCAGCACGCGCACCAGCTTGACCATGAACTCCGGGTTTTCCCGCGCGAATTTCTTGTTGGCGATCATCCCGTCGAAGGTCGCCTTGCCGGTATCGGCGGCGATCTGGCCGGAGGTCGTCAGCACCGTGCCCGACTGCTTGAGCTTGGCCAGCACCGGGTCCCAGATAAAGGTTGCGTCGATGTCGCCGCGCTCCCACGCGGCCGCGACCTCGGGCGGGCGCATGTTGACGATGCGCACGTCCTTGGGGTTGACCTTGGCGCGCTCCAGCGCGACCAGCGTGTGGTAGTGCGTGGTCGACACGAACGGCACGCCCACGCGCTTGCCTTTCAGGTCGGCGATGCTGGCGATCTTGCTGCCGTTGCGCGCGACCATGGCCTCGGCCGCGTTGATGTCGTCCAGGATCCAGAACAATTCAACGTCCAGCCCTTGCGACAGCGCCGAGGCGATCGGCGATGTGCCCGCCTCGCCGATGGCGATCTGGCCCGACGCCATCGCGCGGATCACGTCGCCGCCGCCGCCGAACTGGCGGAACGAGACCTTGTAGCCGGTCTGCTTCTCCAGCTCCTTCATGTCTTGCGCATAACGCCAGGGCACCACCATGTCCTGGTAAGCAATCACTACATCCTTGCTTTGCGCGTGGGCGGCTGGCACCAGTGCTGCTGCCAGGGCGAAATACGTCGCAAGTCGCTTGATCCACCGCATGGTTCTGCTCCTCGAAAGGAATGGGTTGAAGGTCTCGGCTTTATAGGTGAGCACCGATCCGGCGCTATAGGACCAGTTGGCCGGATTCGCTGGGACCAGCCCCGTCGCGGGGCTGGAAATGGCGACAGGCCGGGCGGAGCGGTGTCAAGGGCAAGCGTCAATCATGGAAATCCTTAGCGGGCTGAAAGTGCGCCCGCACGCATCCAAACTCATCGGATCCGACGACGAGCTTTGCGCCGTGACGGGTCAACAATGTCCGGTCGAGGCAGCGACCCACCCATCCGAGGAGACAGACATGAGCAAGCACCCCTTCGACCTGAGAGGAAAAGTGGCCCTGGTGACCGGCGGCAACGGCGGCATCGGGCTGGGCATTGCCGAGGGCCTGGCCGCGGCCGGCGCGGATATCGCCATCTGGGGCACCAATGCGGACAAGAACGCTGCCGCCGCCGACCGGCTGGCGCAGCATGGCCGCCGGGTGCACACCGAGGTGTGCGACGTGGGCGACGAGCAGGCGGTCGATGCCGCGATGCAACGTACGGTGGCGGCGCTGGGCCGGATCGACGGCTGCTTCGCCAACGCCGGCATTGGCGGCAACAAGGGGCCGTTCGATGCGATGACGGCGGAGGTCTGGCGCAAGACCATGCGCGTCAACCTGGATGGCGCTTTTTTCACGCTGCGCGCCGCGGTGCGGCAGATGCTGGTGCAGGGCGAGGGCGGCGTGCTGTGCAGCACCGCGTCGGTCGCGGCCATCGAAGGCGCGCCGCGCACCGAGCACTATGCCGCCACCAAGGGCGGCGTGATCTCGATGATGCGCGGCCTGGCCGTCGAATATGCGCGCAAGGGCATCCGCGCGCATTCGATCCTGCCGGGCTGGATCAAGACCGAGATGACCGGCGCGGCGCAGGCCAACGATGCCTTCCAGGAGATGGTGCACAAGCGCGTGCCGATGCGCCGCTGGGGCGAGGGCAGCGATTTCGCGGGTATTGCGGTCTACCTGATGAGCCCGGCGTCGGCCTACCACACCGGCGACACCTTCGTCATCGACGGCGGCTATACCCTGTTCTGAGCGCTGTTCCGAGGCGCTCGGCCAACCGGCCAGACGCGGCCGCCGCCGACCACGTAGACGCGTTCATCCGGCTGCGGCCGCACCGTGGCGTGGCCGGTGAAGGCGCCGAAGGCGGGCAGGATGGCGCCGCGCGGGCCGAACAGGAAGCAGGGCAGGCGCAGGCTGTCGGCGCCGGCGCCGCGCAAGCGGCAGGCCGGATGCAGGTGGCCCGCGATCACGTAGCCCAGTGGGGACGCGCCGGGCAAATGGCATAGCGCGAACGGGCTCGCCACGGCGGGCTCCGTCACCACACGTATTTGCAGCGAATCGGGCGGGTCGCCGGCGCGCGCATCGTGGTTGCCGCGCACCAGCGTGCAGCGCACCTGCGGCGGCAGGCTGCGGCGCCAGCCGTCCAGCGCCGCCAGCACCGCCGGCGTGCGCGCCGCGCGCGCGTGCAGGAAGTCGCCCAGGAAGACCAGTTCCGCGACCGGCAACTGCCGCGTCAGCTGCGTCAGCAGGCCGAGGTTGTCGCCGGTGGTGCCGTGCGGCACCGGCTGCCCGAGCGCGCGGAATGCAGCGGCCTTGCCGAAGTGCACGTCGGCCACCATCAGCATGCCGGCAGCGGGCCACCACGCCGCATGCTCGGGCAGCAGCCACAGCGTTTCTCCCGCCACCTGAATGGCGCAGGCGCCATGGGCCTGCAGGGTGGCGGCATCCGGTGTCATAGCAGCGGCAAGGGTCTGGAGGGCTTGCGCGCGCGGCGGGGCTTGCGCGGCGTGCGGGCGGACGGGCCGGCGTGGTCGGCCATGCCGAAGCGCGCTGCCTCGGCCACTGCTTCGGCCTGCATGCCGGCGGCTGCACCGGGCTCGGGACCCGCCGCCAGTTCCAGCTCGGCCAGCATGCGCGCGATGCGGTCGGCCAGCTTCTCGGTGCTGAGCTTCTCGCGCAGGAATTCCACCACCAGCGGGAACGACAGCGGCGTGGGCCGCTTCAGTTCGTGCAGGTCGAGCCTGAGCGCGGCCAGCCGTTCGAGGGTTGCGGCCAGCCGGTGCGCATCCAGCTCCTGCATCAGCACTTCGCGCTCCGCCTGGCCGAGCAGCAGGTTGCCGGGATCATGCTTGCGGAAGACTTCATAGAACAGGCTCGACGACGCCTGCAGCTGCCGCGCACTCTTGGGCGCGCCCGGATAGCCCTGGAAAATCAGGCCCGCCACGCGCGCGATCTCGCGGAAGCGCCGCAGCGACAGCTCGCCCGCGTTGAGGCTGCCGAGCACGTCGGCGGCCAGGTCGCGCCGGCGCTCCTCGGCCAGCACCTGCGGCAGCCAGTGGCCCCAGTCCAGCGGCGCCGAGGCCAGCAGTTCCAGCCCGTAGTCGTTGACGGCGACGGAGAATGTCGCCGGCACCTTCTGCCCCAGCCGCCACGCCAGCAGGCTGCCCAGGCCAAGGTGGACCGAGCGGCCCGCGAAGGGGTAGAGGAACAGGTGCCAGCCCTCGCGCGAGTGCAGCGACTCGGCCAGCAGGGTCTGGCGCGTGGGCAGTGCCGACCACTGCGCCTGCAGGTCCACCAGCGGCTGGATCAGCGGCAGTTCGGGCGTGGTGCGCGCATCGAGCCGGCCCGCGGCAGCGGCTTCGAGCATGTCGATCACCGCTTCGGCCAGCTCGGTCGACATCGGCATCTTGCCGCCGTTCCAGCGCGGCACCACCGGGCGCCTGCCGGTGGCGCGGCGCACGTAGGCGGTCATCTCCTGCACGCGCACCAGTTCCAGCAGGCGGCCGCCGAACAGGAAGCAGTCGCCCGGCGCCAGCCGCGCGATAAAGCCTTCCTCGACCGATCCCAGCGAGGCCCCGCCGCTGCCGGCGCGGCTCCAGTAGCGCACCTGCATGGTGGCGTCGCTGACGATGGTGCCCACGCTCATGCGGTGGCGCCGCGCCAGCCCCGCGTCGGGCACGCGCCAGACGCCTTCCTCGTCGGGTATGGCGCGGCGGAAGTCGGGATAGGCCGACAGCGTGGCGCCGCCCTGGCGCACGAAGTCCAGGCACCATTGCCATTCGGCGTCAGTCAGCTCACGGTAGGCCCAGGCGCCGCGGACCTCGGCCAGCAGCGCATCGGCGCGGAAGCCGCCGCCCAGCGCTACCGTCACCAGGTGCTGCACCAGCACGTCGAGCGGCTTGTCGGGCGACTCGCGCGCTTCGATCCGGCCCGCCTGCACCGCGTGCCGTGCGGCCACCGCTTCCACCAGTTCCAGGCTGTGCGTGGGCACCACCGTCACGCGCGACGCACGGCCCGGCGCGTGGCCGGAGCGCCCGGCGCGCTGCAGCAGCCGCGCCACGCCCTTGGGCGAGCCGACCTGCAGCACGCGCTCGACCGGCAGGAAGTCGACGCCGAGATCGAGGCTGGAAGTGCAGACCACCGCGCGCAGCTCGCCGTTCTTCAGGCTCAGTTCCACCCACTCGCGCACCGCGCGGTCGAGCGAGCCGTGGTGCAGCGCGATCTGGCCGGCCCAGTCGGGGCGCGCATCGAGCAGCGCCTGGTACCACAGCTCGGCCTGCGAGCGGGTATTGAGAAAGACCAGCGTGGTGCCGCTGTGCTCGAGTTCCTCGACCACGTGCGGCAGCATCGACAGGCCCAGGTGGCCGGCGAACGGAAAGCGGCTGGCATTGCCCGGCAGCAGCGTGTCGATGATGAGCGTCTTGGGCGTGTGGCCGTGCACCAGCACGCGCTGGTCTTGCGGCACGCCGGACAGCAGCACGTCGGCGGCATGCGGCAGGTTGCCGAGCGTCGCCGACAGGCCCCACACCATCAGCGCCGGCTGCCATTGCCGCAGCCGCGCCAGCGCCAGCTGCGCCTGCACGCCGCGCTTGTTGCCGATCAGCTCGTGCCATTCGTCGACCACCACCATGCGCACGCGCCGCAGGGTTTCCTGCGCGTCGGCGCGGGTCAGCATCAGCGTCAGGCTTTCCGGCGTGGTCACCAGCGCGGTCGGCAGGCGGCGCTGTTGCGCGGCGCGCTCGGCGCTGCCGGTGTCGCCGGTGCGCAGCGCCACGGTCCAGTCGAGATCGAGTTCCGCCAGCGGCGCCTGCAGCGCGCGCGTGGTGTCGGCGGCGAGCGCGCGCATCGGCGTCAGCCACAGCACCGTCAGCGGCGGCGCCGGTTTATCGTGCGACGGCGCGGCGCGCGGCGTGCCGAATTCCATCAGCGCGCCCAGCCATGCCGCATAGGTCTTGCCGGTGCCGGTGGTGGCATGCAGCAGGCCGCTCTGGCCGCGCGCGATGGCGGTCCACACCTCGCGCTGGAACGCGAACGGTTGCCAGCCGCGCGCATCGAACAGCGCCTGCAGGCCCTGCGCGACGGTCAGCGGCTCGGCGGCGGTGTCCTCCGCCGGCTTGCGCGCTGCTCGCGGCGGGGTCATCCCGCATCCTCCTGTGCCGGCGTCGCTCCCTGAGCGCCAGGCAGCATGGCTTCCAGCGTGGCCAGGGTGTCGGCTTCGTCGATGGGCTTGTCGGTGCGCCAGCGCAGCATGCGCGGGAAGCGCACCGCGATGCCGCTCTTGTGGCGGCCGCTGCGGGCAATGCCCTCGAAGCCGAGTTCGAACACCTGCGTGGGCTCGACGCTGCGCACCGGGCCGAATTTCTCGACGGTGGTGCGGCGGATGATGGCATCGACCGCGCGCATCTCCTGGTCGGTCAGCCCGGAATAGGCCTTGGCGAACGGCACGAGCGTCCGCCCCGGCGTACCCTGCGGCGCGTTCCATACCGCGAAGGTAAAGTCGGTGTAGAGGCTGGCGCGGCGGCCATGTCCGCGCTGCGCGTAGATCAGCACCGCATCGACCGAATAGGGGTCGATCTTCCATTTCCACCAGACGCCCACGTCCTTGGTGCGGCCCGCGCCATAGGCCGCATCCGCAGCCTTCAGCATGAAGCCTTCCACGCCAAGGTCGCGCGAAGCGTCGCGCAGGCGCGCGTAGTGCTCCCAGCTGTCGCCGTCGACCAGCGGGCTCAGCTCCAGCGCGGGATGGATATAGCTGGCGACCACCTGCTCCAGCCGCGCACGGCGCTCCGCCTGCGGCCGGGTGCGCCAGTCTTCGCCTTGCCATTCGAGCAGGTCATACGTCATCAGGATCGCCGGCGCGTCGCGCAGCAGCTTCGCGCTCAGTGTCTTGCGGCCGATGCGCTGCTGCAGCAGTGCAAAAGGCTGCACGCGGCTGTCCTGCCAGATCACGATCTCACCGTCGAGCACCGTGCCATCGGGCAGGGCTGCCGCGGCGTCGACGATCTCCGGGAAGCGCTCCGTGATCAGATCCTCGCCGCGCGACCACAGCCAGGTCTGCCCGCCGCGGCACACCAGCTGCGCGCGGATGCCGTCCCATTTCCATTCGACCAGCCAGCCGCCGGGGGCGCCGAGCACGTCGTCGAACTGCGCCAGCGGGGCCTGCAACGGATGCGCGAGGAAGAAAGGATAGGGCTGGCCGCCCGCGCGCAAGTGGCGGTCGTCGTCGCTCTCCGGTGCCAGCAGGGCGAGGAAGCGCGCAGCATCGGGCCGCGCCGACAGGTCGGTGTAGCCGACCATGCGCTCGGCCACGCGCTTGGGATCGATGCCCGCCACGTCGCCGAGCGCGCGCGTCACCAGCAGGCGCGACACGCCGACGCGGAACGCGCCGGTGATCAGCTTGAACAGCACCAGCCGGCCCTGCGCGTCCAGCGGCCGCCACAGCGCATCCAGCCGCGGCATCAGCGCGTCCGGCGGCAGGCCGCGCAGCGGCAGCAGGCGCTGCTCGACCCATTCGGCCAGGCCGGCGTGGTCGGCATCCATGGGCTCGGGCAGCAGCAGGGCGATGGTTTCGGCAAGGTCGCCGACAGCCTGGTAGCTCTCCTCGAACAGCCAGTCTGGCAGGCCGGCGGCCTCGCGTGCGAGTTCTCGCAGCACCGACACCGGGACGATCTGACGCGGCTTGCCGCCGGCCAGGAAGTACACGGCCCACGCCGCGTCCTGCGGCGGGGCGGCGCGCAGGTAGTCGACCAGCGCGGCCAGCCGGGCCTTGGTCGACGTGGTGCCGTCGAGTGCGGCGTAGAGGTCGGCGAAGGCTTTCATGGGGCGGCCTGTTCTTCGCTGGCTCCGTTGCCGGCTCCATCGCCGGCCCCATCCGCGGTTTCAGCCGCGGTTTCAGACGCCTGCGCCTCCACGCGCACCGATTCATCGTCGTCCCCGTACTCGGTCTCGAACGCCTGCGCCTGCCAGCCGCGTTCGTTCAGGTAGCGCACCATCACCGGCACGTTGCCGTGGGTCACGATGATGCGGCCGGCGCCGGTGGCACTGATTGCCTGCAGCAGCCCCGGCCAGTCGGCGTGGTCGGACAGCGCAAAGCCGCGATCGACCCCGCGGCGCCGGCGCGTGCCGCGCAACTGCATCCAGCCGCTGGCAAAGGCATCGGACGCATCGCCGAAGCGCCGCAGCCAGGGCGAGCGCTGCGCCGACGGCGGCGCCACCACCAGCGCCTGCCGCAGCAGCGGGCTGCGCGGCGGCAGTTCAGACGCGAGCGCCATTGGCGGCAGCGCCACGCCGGCGTCGGCGTAGGCCGCGTTGAGCGTGGCCAGCGCGCCGTGCACGATGACCGCGCCAGGCAGGCCATCGATGCCGGCGTGGTGCAGCAGGCCATGCAGGATGCGCTGCGCCTTGCCGAAGCTGTAGGCATAGACGATGCTGGCGCGGCCGGCCTGCGCATTGGCCTGCCACCAGTGGAAGATCTCCGCCATCAGCGTTGCCTGCGACGGCCAGCGGTAGATTGGCAGGCCGAAGGTGCTTTCGGTGATGAAGGTATCGCACCGCACCGGCTCGAACGGATCGCAGGTGCCGTCCGCTTCCAGCTTGTAGTCGCCGGAGGCCACCCAGACCTGGCCGCCGTATTCCAGCCGCACCTGGGACGAGCCGAGCACGTGCCCGGCCGGATGCAGGCTCAGCGTGACGCCGTGATGGGTGATGCGTTCGCCGTAAGGCAGGGTGTTCAGGTGGATGCCCGGCAGTCGCGCCAGCAGCACGCCGCGGCCGGGTTCCGAACAGAGGTAGTGACCGTGTCCGAAGCGGGCGTGGTCGGAGTGGGCGTGGGTAATGACGGCGCGCTCGACCGGACGCCACGGATCGATATAGAAGTCGCCGGGCGGGCAATACAGGCCTTCAGGCCGGGCGACGACCAGGTCGCCAGGGCGCGCGGGTTCGGACGGGAGCGGCCGGGGGTGGTCCAAGCGTGCCTCCTGATGCACTGCGGCCGGCGTGCGGCCGCGATGCTCCCGGGGCGGGAGACTTGGGCATCATACTGCGACGGCACGCGCGGTGAGGAGGCGGCGGGGTCCGGTTTGGGTGTCGGTGGTGGTCCGACAAGAAGCTTGCGAGAGGCTGCGTGGTTTGCTCCCCTCTCCCGCGCGCGGGAGAGGGGCCGGGGGTGAGGGCTGGCGCAGGCAATAGCGACGCGGCTCACTCCGTGGAGATTCCGGCCCTCACCCCCACCCCTCTCCCACTGCGCGGGAGAGGGGAGCGTTCACCACGGGCGAAGACATGTCACGCGTGCGTGGCAAGCCGAGCCGTCGGCCTCAAAACACATCATCCTTCCAGTGATACCAGTGATACAGCACCCGCTGCCCCATCCGGCGGAACGGCGCGAACATCTGCGACTCCACCATCTCGCGCACGTTCGGGAACGGCAGCGGCGAGCGGAAGATCGGCAGCTGCGGCAGCGACGATTCCTTGCCGGCGATCAGCGCCGCCAGCCGCTTGCCCGCCTGCGCGGAATACATCACGCCATTGCCGCCGTAGCCCATCGCGTAGTAGATCGATTGCGACGGATCCGGCTGCGTGATGCGCGGCATCATGTCGTGGCTGACGTCGACCCAGCCCCACCACGAGTAGTCGATCTGGATGCCGCGCAGCGCCGGGAACTTGCGGTACATGTCGGCGATCAGCTTCTGCTTGTACTGGTCCTGCGGCGCGTCATTGCCGGAGATGGCGCTGCGGCTGCCGATCTGCAGGCGGCCGTCGGGCATCAGCCGGTAGTAGTGGCGCAGGATGCGCGTGTCGGTGATGACCTGCGTGGTGCGGAAGTTGCACGCCGCCAGTTCATCGGCGGTCAGCGGGCGCGTGACGATCGAGTTCGACAGGATCGGGAACAGCCGGTTCTTGAGCTCGCGGTGCAGCGACTGCGAGGTGTAGCCGCCGGTGGCGACGCCCACCGCGCGGGCGCGCACGATGCCGCCGGGAGTGCGCAGGTAGTGCACGCCGTTGCGCGTTTCCCAGCCGGTCACTGGGCTGGACGGATGCACTTTGGCGCCCAGTTCGCGCGCGCGGCGCAGGTAGCCGAAGGCCAGCTTGCCGGCGTGGATGCCGATGCCTTCGGGCTCGTGCATGGCGCCCGCGGCTTCCTTGTCGTCGACGTATTCGCGCCGCACGGTATCGGCATCGAGGATGCGCGCGTCGTAGTTGAAGACTTCGCGCAGGAGCTTCGCTTCCTTCTCCAGCCCTGGCATCACCTTGTCGCGGTGCGCGATATACAGGTGGCCACCCGGCTGCGGGTCGCAGTCGATATTCTTGATCAGCCCCTTGAAGGTCTCCATGCCGTCGCAGACCTCTTCATGCAGGCGCAGCGCGGTGTCCAGACCGTAGCGCTGGATCCACTGCGAACGCTTGAGCCGTCCCGACGCGCATTGCGCCTGGCCGCCATTGCGCGTGCTGCAGCCCCAGCTGACGCGGTTGGCTTCGAGCACGGTGGCCTTGATGCCGTACTGCTCTGCCAGGAAGATCGCGCAGGTCAGGCCGGTGAAGCCGGAGCCGATGATGGCCACGTCGACGTCGATGTCATGCGTGATCGGGCCGTCGTCGGCGGGCGGCGTGCCGGCGGTGCCGATCCAGTAGGTGGGCGCATACTCGCGGCCCTGGCCGGGGGTGGGGGTATGCAGCGGGTCGTAGGCGGGGTCGTACGGGCGCGACGGTGCGGTCGTGTGTTCGCCGCCCAGGGCACTGCGGGGGACTACGGCTTCCATGGCGCGTCTCCTGCGTTCAGGCTTGCGCGGCCACTACGGGCGCCACTACCGGCGGGCGGTCCTTGCGGTAGGCGTTCTTCACCGCGATCTTGCCGTCGCGGAAGGTGAAGACGTCGACCATGCGCGCCTCGATGCGGGCGCCGTCGGCACGGGTGCCGCGGAAGGTGGATTCGCTGACGCCGCGGTCACCCACGACAAAGTGCTCGCCATCGACCCATTGCGCGTCCGGGAAGGTCTGCCACGCGAGCTGGAAGCCTTCGCGCACGGCGTCGCGGCCGATGAAGCTGCGGCCCAGCAGTTCGCTGCCGGCCACGCCGTGGAAGGCGCAGTCATCGGCCATGAAGCCCATCAGGGCTTCGAGGTCGTGGCGGTTCCAGGCGTCGTTGAAGGCTTGCAGCAGTTCGATGCCGGCGGCGGTGTTGCGATCGGACATGACTTGGTCTCCTGAGTGTTTGTCCACCGGCCCGCGCAAAAGGCGCTGCGGAACCGGCCATGACTCGAGGATAGGGAAGGCGGCCGCGGCGCTGTAGCGCCAGTTCGGGACAATCGCTTGGGCCAGGCCCCGCCGGCGGGCTCAGGCTGCCGGACGGGCGCGGGAAGTGACGGCGGCGTCCGCGCCTGCCGCGCCGGCGGTGGCCTGCAGTTCACGCGCCACGGCCGCCAGCACGCGGATGCCGGGCTCGATGCGGTCCAGCGAGATCGACGAGTAGCCCAGCCGGAACACGTTGCGCGGCGCCGGCTCGGCCATGAAGAAGACGCTGCCAGGCTCGATCAGCACGCCCTGCAGTTCGGCCAGTCGCGCCAGCGCGTCGGCGTCGAGCCAGGGTGGCCCTTCGATCCAGCATGACGCGCCGCCGGCGATCGGCACGGGGCGGAAGTCGGGCATATGCGCGGCCAGTGCCGCCAGCACCGCCTCGGCGCGCTCGCGGTGCGCCGCCGACAGGCGCCGCAGGTGCGCGTCGTAGTGGCCCAGCGACAGGAACAGCGAGAACGCGCGCTGGATATACGCCGACGGATGCCGCAGCATCAGCCGCCGCGCCGCGCGCAGCTCGGCGATCAGCGGCGCCGGCCCGACGACATAGCCGATGCGCAGCCCCGGCGCCAGGCTCTTGGACAGGCTGCCGACGTAGATCACGCGGTTGCCGCGGTCCAGGCTCTTGAGCGTGGGGGTGGGGTCGCCTTCGAAGCGGCTCTCGCTTTCGTAGTCGTCCTCAATCAGCACGAAGTCCGCTTCTTCGGCCTGGCGCAGCAGCGCCTGCCTGCGTGCGAGCGGCATGGTGACCGTGGTGGGGCACTGGTGGCTGGGCGTGACGTAGACGTAGTCGCAAGCGCGCTGCGCGTCGGACAGCACCAGGCCCTCGCCATCGACCGGCAGCGGCACGAGATGCGAGGTATGCGAGCCGAAGATATTGCGCGCATCCGGGTAGCCGGGGTCTTCGATGCCGACCGGCGTATCGGGGCTGACCAGCAGGTCGGCCAGCAGGTACAGCGCCTGCTGCGCGCCCACGGTGACCACGATCTCGTCGGCGCCGGCCCAGACGCCGCGGCGCGGCAATACGCGCGTGCGGATCTGCTGCACCAGCGACTCGTCGTCGCGCAGGATCATGTCCTGGGCCCAGTCGTGGATGTCGAGCACGCTGAGCGCCTTCAGGCAGCATTCGCGCCAGTCGGCGGTGGGGAACAGCGTGGGGTCGTACTGGCCGTAGATGAAGGGGTACGGGTAGTCGCGCCAGTTGGCGCGCTTGACGATATTGCGCTGCTGCGTGGGCCGGAACACGAAGCGGCGCTCCCAGTCGGGCTCGCCGCCGCGCGCGGGCACCGGCTCGCCGCGCAGCGAGGCCACGCCGCTGACGCGCGTGCCGAGGATCTCGGGATTGATGAAATAGCCACTGCGCTCACGTGCCACCAGATAGCCTTCATCGACCAGCTGCTGGTACGCCAGCACCACGGTATTGCGCGCCACGCGCAGCTGCGCGGACAGTTCGCGGCTGCTCGGCAGTGGCTCGCCTTGCGGCAGCTGCTGGTCGAGGATCGCCGACACCAGCATCTGGCGGATCTTGCCCTGCAGGCTCAGGCCGGACAGGGCGTGCTGCTGGAACAGCTGGAACCACATGGTGGCGGGGGACTTGAGGCTCATGGTGCGGGGGCCAAATAACGACACTGCAAACGACACAGCGCGCCAGCTTACTGCACTGGCGCGCCGCGTGGCACATCAATACTTGTGGAGGTCGGGCCTTGGCATCTCCGCCAGCGGTACTACCGGCTCAGCGCCTCGGCGAAACAGTTGCCGCGCACCGTAGGCAATCAGCAGGATCAGCAGGCTGACCACCCCCAGCGCAAGCGGCGTGCGCTGGTCGGGGATAAAGGCCATGGCAATCACGATGCCCAGCATGCCCAGGATCGCGACATAGGTGAGATACGGGAAGCACCACATGCGCACCCGCAGCAGGCCCGGCGCTTCGCGCTCCAGCCGCGAGCGCAGGCGCAGCTGCGAGATCGCGATCAGGATGTAGACGAAGATGGCGACGGTGCCGTACGAGTTGACCAGGAAGGCGAACACCGTATCGGGCGAGACATAGGACATCACCACCGCGCCGTAGCCGAACAGCGTGGCCACCAGGATCGCGCGCACCGGCACGCCGTTGCGGCTGACGCGGGCCAGCGACTGCGGCGCATCGCCGCGGCGGGTCAGCGCGAACAGCATGCGCGACGAAGCGTACAGGCCGGAGTTGAGCGCCGACAGCACCGCGGTCAGCACGATCGCGTTCATGATCTGCGCGGCGGCGGGCACGCCCATCACGTTCAGCGCGCTGACGTACGGCGTGGCGATGCTGTTGGAGTTCCACGGCACCAGGCATACCACCAGCAGGATCGAGCCGACATAGAACACCAGCACGCGCGTGATCACCGAGCTGGTGGCCTTGGCCACGGCCTTCTGCGGCTCGGCGGTCTCGGCCGCGGCGATGGTGACGATCTCGGCGCCGAAGTAGAAGCCGGTGGCCGCGACCGCGCCGGTCAGCACCGGCACGATGCCGTTCGGCAGGAAACCGCCGTTGACGGTCAGGTTGGCCACCTGCATGCCCTGGGCGCCGGGAGCCAGGCCCAGCACATACACGCCGGCGACGAACAGGAACACGATGATTGCCGCGACCTTGATCGAGGCGAACCAGAACTCGAACTCGCCGAACGACTTGACCGACACCAGGTTGGTCAGCGTCAGCATCACCAGCAGCACCAGGCTGATGGTCCAGTTGGGCACGTCCGGCAGCCAGTAGCGCACCAGGTCGGCGCCGGCGACGGCTTCGAGCGCCACCACGATGACCCAGAAGTACCAGTACATCCAGCCGGTCAGGAAGCCGGCGAGGTTGCCCACCGCGGGGCGGTCGCGCCAGGCTTCGCGCGCATACTCGTAGAAGCCGCCGGTGCCGGGCAGGGCGCACGCCATCTCGCCCAGCATGCGCATGACCAGCACGACCAGCAGGCCGGTGATCAGGAAGGAAAGGACCGCGCCGGGGCCGGCCGACTTGATGACGACGCCGCTGCCGACGAACAGGCCGGCGCCGATCACGCCGCCAAGCGCGATCATGGTCATGTGGCGTTGCTTGAGGCCGTGGGATAGTCCGTTGCCGGACTCGGGTTGTTGGATCATGGTGTGTCTCCTGTGCTGCGCGTGCTGCCGGTGCTACTTGCAGCCAGACCAGCGTTTTTGGCAGGCGCCACGGCTTCTCTTCTGTATAGATGGCGGCGCGGGAAACGCCAGCCAGGGCCGTGGTCGGTTCAGTGTGTGCAATCCCGGGTGCGGGATGCTTATCCGTCCATGTCGACTAGTCTCCGGTGTCTGCTTAAAAATCCGGAACCAGTTGTTCCGAAAAATTATTGTTTCACCGAAATGTAGGCCCTCCTCGGCGGAAGGTCAACCGGAAGTTTCGATAATTGATATGATTTGACTCTGAAAATGAAACTTACCTATGATGGAGCCAGGCATGAACGATATGCGCCTCGCCAAAAGTGACGCCAAGCCCGACGGAGATACGCCGGCACTGCGTTTGTTCGGCCTGCTCGAAGTCATCGCGGAGAAGGACCAGTCCTTCAACCTGCAGGCGCTGGTGGAAGAAACCGGCCTGCCCAAGCCCACGCTGCACCGCATGCTGCAGCAGCTCGAGGCGGCCGGACTGATCCAGCGCAACGGCGACGGGCGGCAATACGGCACCGGCCTGCGGCTGCGCCGGCTGGCGGAGAACCTGTTGCTCAACAGCACCTCGCACGGCGCGCGCCACATGGTGCTGCGGCGGCTGGTGGAAGAGGTGGGCGAGAGCTGCAACCTGACCGCGTTCTCGGGCGGCGAGGTGCTGTACCTGGACCGCGTGGAAACCGCGGCGCCGCTGCGCTTCTACCTGCATCCGGGCTCGCGCGTGCCGGCGCACTGCTCGGCCACCGGCAAGCTGTTCCTGGCGCAGCTGGCGCCGGCGCAGCGGCAGCGGCTGCTGGCGCATGCGGAGCTGGAGCGGTACACGCAGAACACGCTGACCGACCACGCGCAGCTGGAAGCGGAACTGGAGCGCGTGAAGCGCGACGGCTATGCGCTGGACGACGAGGAATTCCTGCCCGGGCTGGTCTGCATCGGCGTGCTGGTGCCGGCCGTGGATGGGGGCAAGTCCAACCTGGGGCTGGCGCTGCAGGCCCCGGTCATGCGCGTGGCGCGCGACAAGGTGGTGCAGCTGCTGCCCGCGCTGCAGCGCGCGGCGAGCGCACTGGCGGCGATCGAGGCCGAAAGCGCCAGCAGCTGGCAAGGCGGCGCGGAAGGCGCCGAAGAGGACGAATAGCACGCACGGCGTCACGCGGATTGCTCCGCTGGTCGCGGTGCCGAAGTGAAAGCAGGCATGGCGACCAACGAGGAGCATGAGGTGACGCAAGAGCAGTATGGCAAGCCGGACCGGATGATTCCGGTCCGCGAGGTGTTCGGCATCGATTCCGGCCTGATGGTGCCGGCCTTCAGCGAGCGCGACGACCACGTACCGGAGGTCGACCCGGCCTACCGCTTCCAGCCGGAGGTGACGCTGGCGATCCTGTCCGGCTTCATGCGCGACCGGCGCGTAATGGTGCAGGGGCTGCATGGCAGCGGCAAGTCCACCCATATCGAGCAGGTGGCGGCGCGGCTCAACTGGCCGTGCGTGCGCGTCAACCTGGACGGGCATATCAGCCGGCTCGACCTGGTCGGCAAGGACGCCATCGTCGTGCGCGACGGGCGGCAGGTGACCGAGTTCCAGGAAGGCATCGTGCCGTGGGCGCTGCAGCGGCCGGTGGCGCTGATCTTCGATGAATACGACGCGGGCCGGCCCGACGTGATGTTCGTGATCCAGCGCATCCTGGAGCGCGACGGCAAGTTCACGCTGCTCGACCAGAACCGGGTGATCCGGCCGCATCCGTCGTTCCGCCTGTTTGCCACGTCGAATACCGTGGGGCTCGGCAACGTCAACGGGCTCTATCACGGCACCCAGTTGCTCAATCATGCGCAGATCGACCGCTGGAACGTGGTCGCCACGCTGGACTACCTGCCGCACGAGGAAGAGGCGGGCATCGTGCTGGCGCGCGTGCCCGAGCTGGACAACGACGCCGGCCGCGCGCTGGTCGACGCCATGGTGGCCATGGCGGGGCTGACGCGGCGCGGGTTTGCGGCGGGCGACCTGTCGGCGCTGATGTCGCCGCGCACCGTGATCAGCTGGGCCGAGAACTGCCAGATCTTCCGCGATCCGGGCCTGGCGTTCCGGCTGACCTTCCTGAACAAATGCGACGAGGCCGAGCGGCCGGTGGTGGCGGAGTATTATCAGCGCTGCTTCGGGCAGCTGCCCGGCGACACCGCCGCGGTTGCGGCCGCGTCGGAGTCCGCGCGATGACCGCGGCGTCGGCCACGGCGTCGGCCGCGCAGCAGCTGCGCCGGCGCCAGCGGCAGGACGAACTCTCCGGCGCCGCCGTGCGCGCGCTGACCGGCGACGCGGCGCTGCATTTCCGCGACGGCCAGCTCTGGCGCGCGATGCGGCCGGTGCCGCAGCACGCGCCGCACCTGCGTACCGATCCGGATACCGACACGGCGGCCTGCCTGCGCGGCGCCGCCGACGGCGCCGCGCTGCGGCAGGCGCATTCCGACGCCACGCTGCACCGCAGCCTCTGTCCCGCCGATCCGGTCGAGCGCCTGGTCTTCGAGCTGCTCGAGCAACTGCGCTGCGAAACCCGCCTGCCGCGCGGCATGGCCGGCGTGGCAGCGAACCTGCGGCATCGCTTCATGGCGTGGTCGCGCGCGTTCCATCGCTCGGGGCTGACCGAGGGCCATCTCGGCATCCTGCTCTATACCGTGGCGCAGGTGGCGTGGTCACGGCTGAGCGGCGAGCCGGTGCTCGAAGACACCGAAGACCTGATCGAGGCCACGCGCGCAGCCATCGTCCCCGTGCTGGGCACGGCGCTGGCCGGGCTGCGCGCGCAGCGCCACGACCAGTCCGCGTTTGCCGTGCATGCGCTGGCGCTGGCACGGGCCGTCGCGGACATGGTACGCAGCGAAGCGCCGCGTGCCGGCGAGGATGACGACAACGCCGTTTCCTCCGCACGCGCCGGCTTTGCGCTATGGCTCGATTTCGACGAGCCACCCGCCGAAGCCTTCGCGCTCGCCGACAGCGGCCACAGCCGCGTGCTGGCCGACGCCGCCGATGGCTACCGCATCTTCACCACCCGCTACGACCGCGAAGTGCGCGCGGCCACGCTGGTGCGCCGCGCCTTGCTCGATGAATACCGCACGCGCCTCGATGCACATATTGCCCGCGCCGGCGTCAACGTGGCGCGGCTGGCCCGCAAGCTGCGCGCCGCGCTGGCGCAGCCGCGTGTCGACGGCTGGTCCTTCGGCGAGGAAAGCGGCCGCATCGACGGCCGCCGGCTGGCGCAACTGGTCAGCTCGCCCGCCGAGCGGCGCCTGTTCCGCCGCGAAGCGTACAAGGCGCATGCCGATTGCGTGGTGGGTTTCCTGGTGGACTGCTCGGGATCAATGAAGGCGCGGGCGGAGCCGCTGACATTGCTGCTCGACCTGCTCGCGCGCGCCCTCGACCAGGCCGGCGTGGCCACCGAGGTGCTGGGCTTCACCACGAACGCCTGGAACGGCGGCCGCGCCCGCTCCGACTGGCTCGCGCGCGGCCGGCCGGCGCACCCTGGCCGGCTCAACGAAACCTGTCACATGGTGTTCAAGGATGCCGCGCGCAGCTGGCGCCGCGCCCGCACCGACATGACCGCCTTGCTCAAGGCCGACTTGTTCCGCGAAGGCGTGGACGGCGAGGCGGTGGAGTGGGCCTGCGCGCGGCTGCACGCCACCGGCAAGGCGCGCCGCATCCTGGTGGTGGTGTCCGATGGCAGCCCGATGGATACCGCCACCGGGCTGGCCAACGATGCCAGCTATCTCGACAACCACCTCAAGGCCGTCGTGGCGCGGCACGAGGTGTTGCGCGACGTGGAGGTGCTGGGGCTGGGGGTCGGGCTGGACCTCAGCCCGTATTACCGGCACACGCTGGCGCTGGACCTGTCGCAGCCGGTGGACATGGCGATGCTGGATGAGGTGGCGGGGTTGGTGGCGACGAGGCGGCGGTAGCCGCCCGTCGTTGAAACCGCTGCCAGGCCGTTGCTAGATCGCCGATGGATGGCGCGCCAGCGGCGTGACCGCGATGGTCATATAGGGAAACAACGGAAGCGAAGACAGCAAGTCGTGCAGCGCATCGTTGCTTTCCACGTCGAAGATGCTGATATTGGCATAGCGGCCGGCCACGCGCCACAGATGGGGCCATTTGCCGGACTTCTGGATGTCGATGGCGCGCGCCTTCTCGGCGGCCCTGATCGCTTCGGCGCGGTCTGCCGGAAGCGAATCCGGGATCTTCACTTCCATCTGTACGCAATAAAGCATGGGGGTCTCCTCGCTTGTCGGGATGCAGTGTCTGGACGGTCAGCTCGCGCTGGCGTCGCCGGTGACGGGCGCCGTGCGGAATGGCTTGAGGCGGCCGATAAAGGTCTTGCCGTGCTCGAACCAGGCCTTGCGGACATCAGACGCCAGGTAAGTGGCGTAGGCGGCTTCGCTCTCGAACCAGCATTCGCCGATGGCATCGACGTGCCCGATGTCGAAGTAGGGCACGTGGGTATCGGTGGGCTGGCCGGCGACGAGGCGGACCTCATACTTGTGCAGGCCGGGCACATCGTGCGACATCTCGTCGTGGCGCAGGCATTCCGCGCGGAAGGTTTCGTCGGACATGCCTTCCGGCTTGACCAGCAGGTACAGCAGTCGAATCATATTGACTCCTCTTGGTTCGGTATTGGTTCACGCGTGGCCGTTGCGCGCCTTGCTGGCGCTCGCGCCGCGTTGTCAGGGATGCGCCCGCGCCGGTTCGGCCAGGGGCTCCGGCGCGAAGCGATCGCCGTCTTCGCCGATGGACTCGATGGCGATGCCGCGGGTCTCGGGCAACAGCAGCATCCCGAATACCGCGAAGGCATAGGCCACCAGGCAGAATGTCCCCATGGCATTGGCCAGGCCAATGTGAGTGGAGAGTACGCCGACGCCGACGACGGAACCCGCGCCCACCGACTTGCCCACGTTATAGGCGAAGCCCATGCAGGTCGTGCGCACATTGGTCGGAAACAGCTCGCTGAGGAAAGGCCCAAGGGCGGCGAACATCCCGATTGCCGAGAACCCGACCAGGAACCCCAGGACGGCGGCGAGCGTGGTGTTCAGCGGCAGCAGCATGTAGCTGACGGTGACGATCCATGCGCAGACCGACAGCAGGATCAGCGTCGGCCGCCGCCCGATGCGATCGCACAGGTCGGCTGCGAACGCGAAGCCGCAGAACGAGCCGAAGGCCATGATGAAGACCGTGACGATCATCGATGTCGGCGCGACGCCCCGCTGGCTGAGCAGGGACGGCAACCAGACCAGGATGGCATAGCAACCGGCCTGCAGGCCGATCACCAGCACGCTCGACAGGATCAATGAACGCGCGTATTTGCGGCTGAACACCGAGGCCAGCGAAGCGCGCGGCGCGCGGCTTTGCCGGGCGCGCTCGAACATCGGCGCGTCCTTGATATGGCGTCGGATGAACAGCACGATCGACGCGGGGATAATGCCGCTCCAGAACGCCACGCGCCATGCCAGCTCCTGCGGAAGCCAGGCCAGCAGCAGCGTCGCCACGACGACCGCCAGCGCCCAGCCCAGCGCGAAGCCCGATTGCACATAGCCCATGGCCTTGCCCCGATGCCTGGGGTCGATCACTTCTGCCATCAGCGCCGCGCCGACCGCCCATTCGCCGCCGAAGCCCAGGCCCTGAAGCATGCGGGCGACCACGAGTTGCTGGTATGTCTGGGCGAAGCCGGCGAGTACGCCGAACAGTGTGAACCAGACGATCGCCACCACCAGGATGCGCGCGCGGCCATAGCGGTCGCTGAGTATGCCGGCACCCCAGCCGCCGATGGCGGTAACGATCAGCGCCACGGTCCCAAGTACGCCGACTTCAGCCTTGGTCAGCCCCCACGCCAGCGTCAGGGCGGGCAGCAGGAAGCTGAACATCTGCATGTCGAAGGAATCCAGCGCCCAGCCCGAATAGCATGCCCAGAACGTCTTCTTCTGCTGGGCAGTCCCGGTTTTGTACCAAGTCAACATGGTTGTCTCCTGTATTGCGTTTCGTTCTTTGTTTGTCCGGCGCCCCGGCATGCATCGATGCCCGGGGCGCTGGCCCTCCCGGCGGGAATCAGGCAGGCTCGGCCATGGCCAGCGTGGAGAAGTCGAGATCCACGTCTGTGACTGACTGGAGCGCCTGCGGTGACATGTCGCCGATGATCTCGATGACCGACACCCCTTGCGCACCGATGGCGAAGGTGCCGAGTTCGGTGTAGACGCGGCTCACGCAGGCAAGCCCCGTCAGCGGATAGCTGCATTGGCGGCGCAGCTTGCTGGCACCGTCCCTGGTCATGTGGTCCATCATCACGAACACGCGCCTGGCGCCGATGGCCAGGTCCATGGCGCCGCCGACCGCGGGAATGGCGTCGGCTGCCCCGGTGTGCCAGTTGGCCAGGTCGCCGCGTTGCGATACCTGGAATGCCCCAAGCACGCAGATATCCAGATGGCCGCCGCGCATCATGCCGAAGGCATCGGCATGATGGAAAAAGGCCGCGCCTCGCTCCAGCCGGATGGCTTCCTTGCCCGCATTGATCAGGTCCCAGTCTTCCTGCCCGGGCTCCGCAGCCGACCATTGCCCGAGCACGCCGTTCTCGCTGTGCAGGATGACTTCGTGGTGACGGGGCAGGTGGTTGGCCACCAGGGTCGGCAGGCCGATGCCCAGGTTCACATACGATCCGTTGGGGATGTCGCGCGCCACGCGCGCGGCCAGAAGGTTCTTGGCTACTTGGTCCATGGTTCTCAATCCGCTTGCATGCGCGCAGCTTGTGCGTGCGCGCTGTCGCGCAGCACCACGCGGCTGACGAAGATGCCGGGCGTCACGATGGCTTCCGGGTCCAGCTCGCCCAGTTCGCAGACCCGTGCCACCGCGGCGATCGTCTGGCTTGCCGCCATCGCCATGACGGGAGCGAAATTGCGCGCGGTCTTGTTGTAGACGAGGTTGCCCCAGCGGTCGGCCGCCTCCGCATTGATCAACGCAACGTCCGCATGGATCGGATGCTCAAGCACGTAGCCGCGCCCGTCGATCTGGCGCGTCTCTTTGCCGTGGGCCAGCAGCGTGCCAAAGCCGGTCGGCGTGTAGAACGCGCCGATGCCGCTGCCGGCGGCGCGCAGGCGCTCGGCCAGCGTGCCCTGCGGCACGACTTCCAGCTCGATCTGGCCGGCGCGGTACAGGGCTTCAAAGGCGTGGGCATCGCGCTGGCGCGGGAACGAGCAGACCAGCTTGCGCACGCGACGCGCCTTGAGCAGCGCAGCCAGCCCGGTGTCGCCGTTGCCGGCGTTATTGCTGACTACCGTGAGATCGGTGGCGCCCTGTTCGATCAGGGCGTCAATCAGTGCATCGGGCATGCCGGCGCCACCGAATCCGCCGATCGCGATGGTGGCGCCGTCGGGGATGTTGTCCACCGCTTCGCGCGTCGTTCTGTAGAGCTTATCGATCATGTCTCGCTTCGTTGTTGTCTGGCGAGACTAGGTTGCCATGCAGCCGGCAGCCTCACAATTTCGGGTTCTGCAAGCACCCTTAGCGCTGGCTTAAGGCCCCGAAGGGAGCGCGCGAGCTAGCTGCCGCTGACCCCCGGTGCATAGCGGCCGATCAGCCGGTTGGCAAAATCACGGGCGAAGCTGGACAGGCCGTCGAGGTCGCGCGCGCAAACCTGGAAGGTTCGCACGGCCCAGTCATCGCGCAGGTCGCAGGCGCCGATCGGCTGCTCGCCCTTGAGGCGCGCAAACGCGGCCTTGGGCATGATGGCGATGCCGGCGCCGGCTGCGACCATGCGGCAGATGGCATCGTAGCTGGCCACATGCACGCGGATGGTCATGGGCTTGTGCAGCGCGCCTGCGGCGCGTGTCATGAACATCTGGAAGGCGCTGCCTTCGAGCAGCGCGACGAAGGCATATTCCAGCGACTGCTCGAACCAGACCTCGCGCTGCGTCAGCAGCGGGTGGCCCAGCGGTGCAACCAGGATCAGCGCGCTCTTGACAAAGGGAACGGCCTGCAAGCCGGCGGTGGGCACATTGCCGGAGATGATGCCGAGGTCGGTGCCGCCTTCACGCACCAGGCGGACAATGTCATCGCTCAGGCGCTCGCGGACATCGATGCGTACATCCGGATGGCTGGCAAGGTAGTCACCGATCACCGGGGGCAGGTACTCCGTGATGGCCGTGGTATTGGCCACCAGCTTGAGCTGCCCGGAAAGGCCTGCGGTGAACGGCTGGAGGTTGCCAGTAAGCCGTTCCAGCTCGGCAAGCACCACGCGGGCATGCTGGAGATAAACCTCGCCGGCTGCCGTCAGCGTCACGCCCTGGGGCGAGCGCTCCAGCAATCGTACCCCCAGCGTGTCTTCAAGGTTCCTGATGCGGTTGCTGACCGCCGGCACGGAGAGGAAGGAGCGCTCCGCGCCACGGGTCAGGCTGCGCGTTTCCGCCACATTGACGAAGAGGCGGAAATCGGTGATGTCGAAGGGAACGGCCATGCTGCTGGTCTCGCGGCGTACTGACTGTGCCACCGATACCCGCGTCGGCGGGCATGCGACGGCGGGATAACGGCCGCCGCGTGCTACCAGGTGGCGGGCTCGAAGCGGAAGCCCGGGCCCTGACGCCTGACGTAGCCACAATAGGGCTCGCCGAAATGCACTGGCAGGATCAACGCCTCGCGCTCGGCGGCGTCATTCAGGAAGGCCAGGCGCGTGCTGCGCGCCAGGTCGGGGCGGATGCAATAGCCGGAGTTCACGTCAGGGCGAACGATCTGCAGCGGGCTGTGCAGGATATCGCCGCAGAAGATCGCCTCTTCGCCGCGCGAACGGATGCGGAACGCCACCTGGCCGGGACTATGGCCCGCAGCGGGTTCAACCTGCAGGCAGCCCGCGATCTCCTGCCCGGCCACCATCATTTCCGCCAGACCTTCGCTGACCACTGGCATCACGCTGTCAAGGAAGGATTCACCAAACACGTCCACCACGCCCGGCTCCTTGTTCCGGCCCTCGTCGCAGAAAGTGAAGTCATCCTTGGGGATGTAATAGCGCGCGTTGGGAAAGGTCGGCACCCAGCGATTGTCCTGCCAGGTGGTGTTCCATCCGACGTGATCCGCGTGCAGGTGCGTCATCACGACATGGGTGACCTTTTCCGGCGGTGCGCCAGCCGCGGTCAGCCACTCGCGCACCAGCGTGTTCAGCCTGTGCATGCGCGCGATGCCGGCACGCGGCTTGAAGTTGCCAACGCCCGTATCGACCACGATGATGCTGTCCCCCGCATGGACCACCCAGAACTGGATCGTCACGATCAGCTTGTTCATGTGCGGTATCCAATGGTGCGGCGCCATCAGGTCAGCATGGGCGTCAAGCACGGCGCGGTCGATGTCGGGGAACAGGAACGCGGGATCGTGCGTCGGCCCCGCATATTCGAGGATGCGGGTGATCTTGAGGTCGCCGAAGGCGCGCGCTTGCATCATGTGGCTTGTCTCCGTTTGGTGTTGTGAGTGCCCAGCGGCGAGGCCGCTGGCGGCATGGCCGACGCCGGCTTTGGCAGGCATCGAGCATCGGCGATCTTCGTCGCCTCGCCAATTTCGCAATCCAAAAGAGGGGTTTCAGGCAGCTTCATGCATGACGCTGCAGCACTGCGGCGGAGGATCGATCAGGACAGCAGCGAGGTCTGTCACTCATGGATTCGCGACCATGACTGAACCAAATTGCCAGTCGGCCGGAGTATGGGCCCTGGAGTTGCAGGCGTCCAAGACAGAAAAAGTTGCTTCCCATACCCGATGGGTATGGGAATGGCGCGAAGTGTCGAGACAGTCGGACACGTTGCCGGGTGAGCCCGAGCACTGCCCGCGCCCTTCTAGCCTTCGCCGGCGGCGGCAGCCTGTCTTCGATCCACCGCGTCTTTCGGCTGCCACGACACCGCGATATCGCCGTCGATGAACGTCTGGCAAGCCAGCCGGAAGCCCGCTGCGAGTTCGTCTTCCGTCAGCAGTTTCTTTTCCTTCGGCTTGATCGCATCGGTATGTTCGCGGCCCTTGTCGATGCGGCACTTGCAGGTGCCGCACAGGCCGCCGCCGCACTTGAACGGAATGCCGCCCTGTTCGCGCAGCGACACGCGCAGCAGGTTGCTGTTGACCGGCGTGCTGACCGTCTTGCCGTGGTTGGTGAGGAAGGTGATCTGGATCATGGCGATGAATGCGTAGCGTGCGGGCGTGAGGCTTCAGGATCGGCCCCCACGGCGACCGGCGTGGGCACGAGGGCGATGTCCATGCTGCCGAAGCTGGCCAGCTCGCGCAGCGCGGCGCGGGCGGCCTCCAGCGTGGCGTACTTGTCGAGGAACTTGGTCGATACCAGGTTGATGATGCCGGGTGGGGTTTCCTCCTGCACCCGTACCTTGGTATCGGCCGCCAGCTCGGCGATGACAAAGCGGGCCGTGCGCTTGCCGTAGAAGACGTAGTCGTACGCCTCGACCGCGGTCATGCCGCCGGTAGGCTCGGTGCGGAACTGGCCGGGGCGGCTGGTAAGCAGCACGAACATGTCAGGCTCCCGCGATTGCCGTGGCGAGCGCGGCGGGGGCAGGCAGGTCGTCCTGGGCCAGCTCGATGTCATGCTCGATCCAGAGCTGGCACGCCAGCCGGTAACCCTGCTCCAGCCGGTCGCCGAGCTGCTTCTTTTCCTTCCAGTTGGGCGGCGGCAGGTGCTCGGCGCCGGCGAGCACGCGGCAGGCGCACTTGGAGCATTTGCCCATGCCGCACTCGTAGCGCAGGTTGGGGTAGGGGAACTGCCGGATGCCGGCGCGGACAACCAGGTTGGTCTGGGGCTTGACCTCGTCGGTGAAGGTTTCGCCTCGCTTGTGGAAGGTGACTTTGGGCATCGTTCGGTCTGGGAATAATCAGGGAAATCCGGCTGCGGTGGCGATGCTCGCGCGCGCCTACGACCACAACACCATTGCCGCCACGGTGGAGCAGCCCAGCCCGATCAGCACCGGGATCAGCAGCGCGCGCACCGCTTCCAGCACCGGCACCCGGGCGAAGCCGGCCACCGCGATCAGCGATGACCAAGCCACCAGCGTGCCGCCGCCGGTCCAGACCGCGCCCATCTGGCCCACCGCGGCGAGCGTGGCCGGGTCGAAGCCGACCACCGGCCCGAGCGCGCCCGCCAGCGTGCCGGTCAGCGGCAGGCCTGCGAAACCGGAGCCGTCGATGCCGGTGATCATGCCGACCAGCAGCACCCCGAAGGCGACCAGCACGTGGTTGTCCGGGATCATGTGCTGGTAGGCCTGGATCAGCTCGAACAGCAGGCTCGGCGCCTTGCCCGGCGGCAGGCCGAGGATCTGCGCGGCAGTTTCGCCCGCGCCCACGAAGAAGAAGCCGGCAATCGGCAGCACCGACCCCATCGCCTTGAAGGCGAAGACGAAGCCATCGGTGATGTGCTCCGGGCAGACGTCGAGCATGCGGCGCGGGCCTTCGGCGGCCAGCGTCGCCAGCATCATCAGCACCGCCGCGACGCCGCCGACCAGCGCGGCCGCGTCGCCGCCCTTGAGATCCTGCACGCCGGCGCCGAGCTTGGGCAGCACCATCACGGCGACCACGGCGAGGAAGGCAACCGGCGTCACGATGGCGAAGCACTTCGACCACTTCACCCGGCGCCTGGCGACCATCGACAGGCTTGCCTCGATATTGCTGTCGGTGGCGAGCGGTTCGGCGTGCGCGGTGCCTTTGGCGATCTCGGCCTTGTCGAAGGTGATGCCGCCGTCGATCGCCTCGGCGGTGCCGCCGGCCTGCGCCTGCCAGCGGTCGAGCAAGGTGCCGCAGGCCGGCACGATGTGCTTGCGCATCGACAGGTATGCCAGGCATAGCGCAATGCAGCCGGTGATGATCGACAACGCCAGCGCACGGTCGGCCACCACCGCGGCGCTGACCGCCGCGCCGGCGGCCTTGGCACTGATCCCCGGCGCGACGCCAATCACGTAGTCCGACGACAACGCCATGCCCTGCCCGGCAATGGCGATCGCCATCGCGCCGGCCAGCGGCGGCAGCCCCGCCGCGATCGCGGCCGGCAGCAGGATGGCCGAGACCAGCGGCACGGCCGGCGTCGGCCAGAAGAACAGCGAGATGACGTAGGTGATGCCCGCCAGGATGAAGAAGGCCGAATGCCCGTTCTTCATCACCACGCGGAAGGGCTCGACCATGCGTATGTCGGAGCGCAGCGTCTTGAGCGCATTGAGGAGCGCCGTCATGAAGGCGATCACCAGGAAGATATTGAACAGTTCCTTGGCGGCAACCAGGCTCGCGGAAAACACCCCGCCCAGTGCCGACACCGGGCTGCCGGTCAGCGCAAAGACGACCAGGGCGGTGCCGACGATCGACGGGACGACAACATTGGCGCGCAGGATCATCGTCAGCACGATGACTGCTACCCCTGACAGATAGATCCAGTGCGCGGCACCGATCACGACTTGTTGTGACATGAAGACTCCCTGGGGGCGGAGGGGTTTGTGGAGGGCGGATCCATCGGACTGTGCTGCATCCGTTTCGGTATACTATATTCCAGAGTGTTGCCGCGCCAAGCGATTTCTCATCCGGAATTACGCCTAGGCGAAGGCGGTGCAGATTCGCTCAAGACCGCACATTTATTGGGAATTTGCCCCGATCCGCTTTCCTTTCGATGGTGCATGGCGGCCCAATCCGGTTGCTCGGCATCACTACGATATGTAGACTGTATACCGTTTAATATTGATTCTGGCCGGACAAGCGAGCGAGATGAGCAGGACGCGTGCCTGCCGTCCCGGACCGTGCTCCAAGCCAGCCCGGCCGTCCGTCAACCAGGCCTCGCCACCGTGCCTTCCGCCATGCCCGATTCGTTGCTTTCGCTGCTGCCCGCCGGTCTGTCCGTCCCGGCCTACCTGTCAATGGGAGCGCTCATCCTGACGGGCGCCTGCCTGCAGGGTGTGGGTGGGATCGGCTTTGCCATGCTGTCGGCGCCACTGGGCGCGATCTTCTTCCCGGAGCTGGTGCCGGGGCCACTGCTGGCAATGGGCTGCTGCCTGTCGCTGATGGGCGCCTTGCGCGAGCGCGAGGCCATCGTCTGGGACATCGCCGGCTTTGCGCTGGCAGGCCGCGCCCTCGGCGGGGCCGCGGCGGTGCTGACCATCGCATGGCTGGCGCCAGGACCGCTGGCGGTGCTGTTCTCGCTGTCGATCCTCGCCGCCGTGGCATTGAGCCTGCTGGGCTGGCGCCTGCTGCCTGGCGCGCGCAACGTGGTCATCGCGGGCACGCTGTCCGGCTTCATGGGAACCATCACCTCGGCGGGCGCGCCGCCGTTCGCGCTGGTCATGCAGCATATGGCGCCCGCGCCGATGCGCGCGACCATGGGCTGCATCCTGTCCGGCGGCGCCGTGCTGTCGCTCGCCATGCTGGCGCTGGCGGGGCGCTTCGGCCTGCCGCAACTGGTGCTGGCGCTGGTGCTTGCGCCATTCCTGCTGGCCGGCTTCGCGCTGTCGAACCGGCTGCGCGGGCGCGTGTCGCCCACCGCGGTGCGCCGCTTGCTGCTGGGCCTGTGCGCGGCCGGCGCGCTGGGCGTGCTCGGCCGCGCGGCCTTTGCCTGATGCCGCCGCCCCCGCGGCGCCTCCGATTCTTTCGCTTTCCAGGTCAACCTAACCAGCGGAGTTCCCATGCAGCACATCACAGACGCGATGATCGATGCCCACGTCACCCCGGAAGATGCCCGGCAGGTCATGGAGGCGGCGTTTTCCAGCTTCGGGCGTGGCGATGCCGCGATGCAGGAGCGTATCCGCACCGAGGCCGGCGGCGTCAAGCTGTCCACGCTGGGGGCGGTGATCCCCCAGCAGGGGGTGGCCGGGGCCAAGGTCTACACCACCATCAACGGCCAGTTCTCCTTTGTCATCCTGATCTTCTCGACCGACGACGGCAGCCCGCTGGCTTCATTCGACGCCGGCGCCATTACGCGCCTGCGCACGGCGGCGTGCACCACGCTGGCTGCGCAGCGGCTGGCGCGTCCCGGTGCGCGCACGCTGGCGTTGTTCGGCGCGGGCACGCAGGGCGCGCAGCACGCGCGCCAGCTCAGTGCCACGCTGGGGCTGGAACGCATCCTGGTGTCGGATCCGCACGCGGACGCCGGCATGCCTGCGCGGCTGTCGGCGCTGTGCGGCATCCCGGTCGTGCTGGCCGAGCCCGCTGCCGCGGTGGCCGAGGCCGACGTCATCGTCACGGCCTCGCGCGCGACCACGCCGCTGTTCGCCGGCGCGTCGATCCGGCCGGGCGCCTTCGTGGCCGCCATCGGCTCCAGCTTGCCGCACACGCGCGAACTGGATGACGCCGCGCTGCGCCGCGCCGCCGCGGTGGTGGTGGAGTGGCGGCCGCAGTCAATCCGCGAGGCCGGCGATATCGTGCTGGCCGATCCGCAGGCGCTGCCGGCCGAAAAGATCGTCGAACTGGCCGACGTCGTGCTCGGCAAGGTGTCGCCAAGGCAGTGCGACGACGACATCGTGATCTACAAGTCGGTCGGCGTGGGCCTGGAAGACGTGGCGCTGGCCGGCCTCGCCTGGTCGCGCATCGCCGGCGGAGCGGAGCGCCGCGCCGCGTGAGCGCCGCCGAGCGCTCCAGCGCCGGGTAAACACTGACGTGATTAGTCAACACAACCCTTGTCGTCGTTGGTTGACTGTATATAGTATACAACCATGCCGAGGCCGATCTGTCTGCAACCCGGGCCCGGCATCCAACCCACGAATCGCCCCACATCGCCAACCAGGAGCCCCCGTCATGGCCGAACTGATGAACCGCGAAGATTTCCGTGCCGCCCTTGAAGAAGCCATCAAAGGCAAGAGCGCCAACAAGGCGCCGTTCAGCGTGGCCTGGGCCAGCGGCAAGCTGACCCGCGCCCATCTCGCACGCTGGGCCGAGAACCACTATCACTACGTCGGCCCGTTCGCGGATTACCTGGGCTACATCTACGCCCGCACGCCGGACCGCTATACCGAGGCCAAGGATTTCCTGCTTGCCAACATGTACGAGGAAGAGATCGGCGGCGACCGTCACACCGACCTGCTGATCCGCTTTGCCGAAGCCTGCGGCACCACGCGCGAGCGCGTGATCGACCCGGACAACATGTCGCCCACCACGCGCGGCCTGCAGAGCTGGTGCTATGCGGTGGCCATGCGCGAGGATCCGATCGTGGCGGTGGCCGGCCTGGTGGTCGGGCTGGAGTCGCAGGTGCCGTCGATCTACCGCAAGCAGACCCCGACGCTGCGCGACAAGTACCAGTTCACCGACGAAGAAGTCGAGTTCTTCGACCTGCATATCGTCTCGGACGAAATCCACGGCGAGCGCGGCTACCAGATCGTGCTGGAGCACGCCAACACGCCGGAACTGCAGCAGCGCTGCCTGAAGATCTGCGAGATCGGCGCGCAGATGCGGCTGCTGTACACGACCGCGCTCTATCACGACTACGTCGAGAAAGAGCTGCCGCTGCCCGAACTGGACAGGGCCGCCTGAGCGGCGCCGCGCACCCGCACCGACGATGACCATATTCCTGAACCATATCGACGGCGAATGGACGGCCTGCCAGTCGGGCCGCACCTTCGACAACGTCAACCCGGCCGACACCGCCGACATCGTGGGCCGCTTCCAGGCGTCGTCCGCGGTGGACGCGCAGGCGGCCGTGGCAGCCGCGGCGGCGGCCTTTGCCGGATGGAGAAAGACCCCGGTCGGCAAGCGCGCCGCCATCCTCAACCGCGCGGCGGAGCACCTGGAAGCCAACGCCGACAGCATCGCCGCCGAGCTGACCCGCGAGGAGGGCAAGGGGCTGGCGCTGGCGCGCGACGAGGTGCTGCGCTCGGCGCAGACGCTGCGCTTCTACGCCGTGGAAGGGCAGACCTTCACGGGTGAGGTGTATCCGAACGACGACCCTGACCAGCTCGTCTACAGCCAGCGCGAGCCGCTGGGCGTGGTGACGGTGATTGCGCCGTGGAATTTCCCGGTGTCGATCCCCGCGCGCAAGATCGCGCCGGCGCTGGTGACCGGCAACACGGTGGTGTTCAAGCCGTCGTCCGAGGCGCCGCTGTCGGGCTACCGGCTGGCCGAGGCATTGATCAAGGCCGGCTTGCCCAAGGGCGTGCTGAACTTCATCACCGGCAGCGCCACCGAGATCGGCGCAACCATCACCGAGGCGCCGGCCGTGCGCGCGATCTCGTTCACCGGTTCGTCGCGCGCCGGCGAGCAGATCCACCGCGCCGCGCCGCTGACCACGCGCACGCAGATGGAACTGGGCGGCAAGAACCCGCTGATCGTGATGGAAGACGCCGACCTGGATCGCGCCGTTGACCTGACCATCAAGGGTGGCTTCTCGCTGTCGGGGCAGGCGTGTACCGGCACGAGCCGCGTGCTGGTGGCCGAGTCCGTGAAGGCGGCATACACCGAACGCCTGCTGGCGAAGGTCGCAACGCTCAAGGTCGGCAGCGGCATGACACCGGGCATGGATCTTGGGCCGCTGGCCTCGCACAAGCAGCTGGAAACGGTGCTGCGCTACATCGACATCGGCAAGTCCGAGGCGACGCTGCTGTGCGGTGGCACACGCCTGGCCGGCGGCGACTTCGACAAGGGCTACTACGTCGCGCCGACGGTATTCACCGACGTGACGCAACCGATGCGGATCGCGCGCGAGGAGATCTTCGGGCCGGTGATCGCCATCATCGGCTTCACCGACTACGCCGACGCCATCGCCAAGGCCAACGATACCGAGTACGGCCTGGCCGCGGCCATCGTCACCAGCAACCCGCGCTATATCCACCACTTCGCCACCGACATCGAAGCGGGCACGGTCAAGATCAACCGCACCACCACCGGCAACCTGGTCAACGCGCCATTCGGCGGGGTCAAGCGGTCGAGCACTTCGACCTTCCGCGAGTCGGGCCGCACCGGGCTGGAGTTCTATACGCAGGTCAAGACGGTCTACCGGGGCGCCTGAGCCCGGCCGTCGCAAGGAGTCACAGACATGAAGAAAGCCATCAAGCTGGAACTGCGCGAAGCGCGCCACATGGTTGCCGCCGCGATCCGGCGCTCGGAGGAAATCGGCGTGCTGGAGTCGATCTGCGTGGTCGACGAGGGCGGCTACCCCCTCGCGCTGGAGCGCATGGACGGCGCCCGCATCACCGGGCCGCAGATCGCATGGAACAAGGCCTTTACCGCCGCGGGCCACAAGCGCTCCACCCACCTGTTCACCACGCCGCCCAACGGGCCGGCGCTGCCGGGCAACGAGGCCTTCGGCATCCAGTGGAGCTTCGAGGGCAGGTTCGCGGCGTTCGTCGGCGGCTTCCCGATCGTGGTCAACGACGAGGTGATCGGCGGCATCGGCCTGTCCGGCGGCAACGGCGAGCAGGACACGCAGGCCGGGCTGGCGGCGCTGCAGGCGCTGGCCGAGCTGCTGGCGCCGCAGGACCTGAAGGTGCTGGTGCAGGCCGACATCAAGAAGTAAGTCCAAGTCAGTCTCCGCGGAGGTTCCATGTCGTACCGCATCCAGATCGCCGAAACGCAGCAGGTCTTTCTTGTCGAGCGCGGCGAGACGCTGCTGCAGGCCGCGCAGCGCGCCAGCATCGCCTTGCCGCACGACTGCCAGCTGGGCGGCTGCGGCACCTGCCGCATCCGCCTGCTCGACGGGCAGGTGCGCTACGACGAGGAACCGTTCGGCCTCGCGCCTGACGAAGCCGCCGCCGGCTACGCGCTGGCTTGCCAGGCGCAGCCGCTGGCCGACCTCGTCATCAGCACCGCGCGCGAGGACGAGGCCTGCGCCGAGCCCGCGCGGCACCGCGCGGTGGTGCAGGCGGTGCGGCCGCTGTCGGCGGACGTCATGCACGTCGAGCTGGAGGTGCCGGACGCTGGCGCGCTCGACTACCGCCCCGGCCAGTACCTGAAGCTGCTGAGCGCCGACGGGCTCGCGCGCAGTTTTTCGATGGCATCGGTGCCTCGCGACGGCCGCGTCGACCTGCACGTGCGCCGCATTCCGGGCGGCGCCTTTACCGACGGCATCCTGCCGCGCATGAAGGCCGGGGATGCGATCGACGTCGAACTGCCGCTCGGCAACTTCTTCTATCGCGCCCGCGATTACCGGCCGCTGCTGATGGTGGCCACCGGCACCGGCCTGGCGCCGATCAAGGCGATCCTCGAATCGCTGATGGGCGATCCCGACTGCCCGCCGGTGTCACTGTACTGGGGCGTGCGGCGGCCGCAGGACCTGTACCTGCACGACGACATTCCCTCATGGGGCGAACGGCTCTATGACTTCCAGTATGTTCCGGTGCTGTCGCGTGCCGGGGCGGACTGGCAGGGCAGGCGCGGCCATGTGCACGACGCGGCGCTGGCCGATCTGGGCGACCTGGGCGAACACGCCATCTACCTGTGCGGCTCGCCCGACATGATCCGTGACGGCCGTGCCGCTTTCCTGGCGCACGGGGCCAGTCCGGACCATATCTACGCGGACAGCTTTACCTTCCAGCACCCTTGTTAAGACATGGCGGTATGCAAGAAGAAGGCTGGTATACAATGACGCCAGCCTTTCCGCTTACGCCTCTGCCGACCCATGTCCCTCACTCCGTCTTCCGCCGCGCCCGCCGAGCCGCTGAGCCTCGGCGCCAGCCACTCGCCGCTGTTCGCCCTTGTCACCGACAAGGTGCGCGAAGGCATCCTGAACGGCAAGTACGCGCCAGGCGAGCGGCTGGTGGAAAACAAGCTGTCGGCGGAACTGGGCGTGTCGCGCATCCCGGTGCGCGAGGCGCTGCGCGCGCTGGCGAGCGAAGGGCTGGTGCTGATCGAGCCGCGCCGCGGCGCGACCGTGGCGAGCCTGTCGCCGGTGATCGCGCGCGAGATGGTCGAGGTGCGCGCCACGCTGGAGGGCCTCAACGCCAAGCTCGCCGCACAGCGGCGCGACCCGGCACTGGTGGCGGAACTGGAAGCGGTGCTGCGCCAGGGCATGGAAGCCGCCGCGCAGGGCCGCGCGGATGAACTGCTCGCGCTCAATACCCGCTTTCATGAGGTGCTCGGCACCATCGCCGCGAACAGCGTGCTGCAGGAAATGATGCGCTCGCTGCGCGAGCGCACCGCGGTGCTGTTTGGCCCCGCCAACGTGGTGCGCGCGCGCCAGAACTGGGACGAGCATGCCCAGATCCTGCAGGCCGTGATCGCCGGCGACGCCGACCTTGCCGCGCTGCTGGCCGCGCGCCATGTCTACAGCGCCGCCAAGGCGGCCGACCTGCCGGTGGGCGGGCAGGGCGCGGCGCAGGCGGCCTGAGCGAAGGCTGCGGCCCCGGGCTGTCACCCGCTCCCGGCCGGTATTTCCCCAATCCGCGTTGCCATTGCCATTTGCATGCCCCGCAACAGGGCATTGCATGCCCTCAGATGACGCATCGCACCAAGAATGTGTATACTGTAGGCATTCAAGGTCAATTGGGATTTACCATGCAGTCGCCCGAGCAACGCTATCTGTCGCAACCTGTAGGCGAGCAACTGCTGCGCCACTTTGCAGCGCGCGACGCCGTGCGTCACGCCTCGCCGCTGGTGCCGCTGCGCCTGCGCGATATCGGCCGTTTCTTGCTGGCACTGCGCGGCCGCGCACCGCGCCGAAGCCATTGCTGATCCAGCCTGAATGACAGGGCGGCGCAGCGCGCCGCTCCCTTCCCCCCTTTCCCTCCTGGCACGCGTCCTGCGCGCCGCTCTTCCCGCTCTGTCCGTTCCTTCTGGTGCTGCCAGCGCGGTATCCGCACGTACATTAGCCCTTGCACTGCGCGAAAGACGGAATATAGTATACCAAAGGAAGCGCAGCACCTCCTGAGCCCATACGCCCCCACCGCGCCTGAACCGCGCGGATAACGACAAGGAGCCAATGTGAACCTGCCGGACTGGACGACTGGCGGCTTTCCGCCGCTATGGGAGGTGGCACAACGGCTCGCCGGCGGCTCAGTTTCATCGGAGGAACTGGTAGCCGCGTGTGAAGCAGCCTGGCGGCAATGGCACGGCGTCATCAACGCGCTGGTGCTGTCGGATTTCAACGCCGCGCGTGCCGCGGCGCGCGACAGCGACCGGCGCCGTCGCGCCGGGCAGGCGCGCGGCGTTCTCGATGGCGTGCCGTTCTCGGTCAAGGAATCGTTCGACGTCGCCGGCTGGCCGACCACCTGCGGCAATCCCGCCTTGCGCGGGCATGTCGCCCAGCGCGATGCCGTAGTGGTGCAACGGCTGCGCGATGCCGGCGCGATCCTGCTCGGCAAGACCAACGTCCCGCTCGGCCTGCGCGACTGGCAGAGCTACAACGCCATCTACGGCACGACCCGCAATCCGCACGATCCGTCCCGCACGCCGGGCGGCTCGTCCGGCGGCAGCGCCGCGGCGGTCTGCGCGGGTTTGTCGTTCTTCGACGTGGGTTCCGACATCGGTTCCTCGCTGCGCAACCCGGCGCATTACTGCGGCATCTTCTCGCTCAAGCCCAGCCACGGGCTGGTGCCGCTGGCAGGCCACGGCACCGGCGCGGCCCGATTCGGGGAGCAGGACATCAATGTCGCCGGCCCGCTGGCCCGGAGTGCGCGCGACCTGGAACTGGTGCTGCGCGCGATCGCCGGACCGGCCGGCGACGAGGTGCTGCCGTACAAAATGCAGTTGCCGGAATGCCCGCATCGCCAGCTTTCCGACTTCCGCGTTGCCGTGCTGCCCACCCATGCCCAGGCGGAAGCCGACGCCGAGGTTGCCGGGCAGATCGAGCAGCTTGGGCACTGGCTGGCCGGAAAGGGCGCGCGCGTCGACTGGCACGTGCGGCCCGACTTCGACGCAGGCGAGCTGTGGCATGTCTACGTGACGCTGCTGCGCGCCACCACCTCGGTGCACATGGATGATGCCGCCTTCGCCGATGCGCTGGCCCGCAGCACCACCGCCGCGCCTGGCGACCATGACTATGCGACCCTGCAGTACACCGGCGCGACGCTGACCCACCGCGACTGGCTGCGCCTGCAGGTTGCGCGCGAATGCTTTGCCGCCGCGTGGCGCCGTTTCTTCACGGGCTACGACGTGCTGCTGTGCCCGGCCGCGGCCACCACGGCATTTCCCCTTAACGAGGCGGGCGAGCCCTGGCAGCGCACCATCACCGTCAACGGCCGCCCGCAGCCAATGACCACGCAGCTGTTCTGGGCCGGCCATTCCGGGCTGTGCGGCTTGCCTTCGGCCGTCGCGCCGCTCGCGCCGATCGGTCCGGGCGCCAGCGGCCTGCCGGTCGGCGTGCAGATTGTCGCCGGCCGCTACCAGGATCTCACTGCCTTGCGTTTTGCCAGCCTGCTGGAGCAGGCGGGCCATGCCTGCCGGCCGCCGCCGGTGCCAGCCGCCTGGCCAGCGGACCACCGCAACTAACCACACCACATCACACACCACTGGGGAGGGGAATCATGTTCGATTGGTTCCGTGATTTGTCGCGCATGGAGCGCAAGGGATTCTATGGCGCGTTCCTGGGACATGCCGTCGACGTGTTCGACTTCATGATCTATTCCTTCCTCATCTCCACGCTGCTGGGGCAGTGGGGCATGAGCAAATCCACGGCAGGCGCCATCGTCACGTGGACGCTGGTGTCGTCGCTGGTCGGCGCGATCGGCGCCGGTATCCTGGCCGACCGCTACGGGCGCGTGCGCGTGCTGCGCTGGACCATCATCGTGTTCGCGGGTGCCTGCTTCCTGTGCGGGCTGGCGCAGTCGCCAGAGCAGCTGATGCTGTTCCGCATGATCCAGGGGCTGGGCTTCGGCGGCGAGTCGTCGCTGTGCATGGTGCTGGTGACGGAGATGATCCGCAACCCGGCGCATCGCGGCAAGTACTCGGGCTTTACCGCCAGCAGCTATTCCTTCGGCTGGGGCGCGGCGGCGATCGTGTATGCGATCACCTTCAGCGTGCTGCCGGCGGAAACGGCATGGCGCGTCTGCTTCTTCCTCGGCATCCTGCCGGCGCTGGTGGTGATCTACCTGCGCCGCAACCTGGAGGAGCCGGAGATTTTCCTGAAGAGCCGCGCGGCGGGCCGGCAAGGCTCTGCGCTGACCGGGCTCGGCCGCTTGTTCCGCGGTCCGCTGCTGTCGAAGACGCTGCTGTGCAGCCTGCTTTCGGGCGGCATGCTGGGGGCGTACTACGCCATTGCCACGTGGCTGCCGACCTTCCTCAAGACCGAGCGCGGCCTGTCGGTGTTCGGCACCAGTTCCTACCTGACGGTCACCATCATCGGATCGTTGGTCGGCTACGTGGCGGGGGCCTACGCCACTGACCGCTGGGGCCGGCGGCTGACCTACATCGTGTTCGCGGCGGGTGCGTTCGTGGCCGCACTGGTCTACATGGTGATCCCGGTGTCGAACACGTCGATGCTGTTCCTGGGGTTCCCGCTGGGGGTGCTGATGCAGGGCGTGTTCGCCGGCATCGGTGCAACCATCTCCGAGTCCTATCCCAACGATATCCGCGCGACGGGCTATGGCGTCTCGTACAACGCCGGCCGCGTAATCGGCTCGCTGTTCCCGCTCTCGGTCGGGTGGCTGAGTTCGGGGCACACCTCGCTGCCGATCGCGATCGCGATCGTGGCCGGGGTCGGCTATGCGATGGTCGTGGTCGCCGCGGTGCTGCTGCCGGAAACCACCGGCATGGACCTGGAGCAGGCCGGCGGCAGCGGGGAGAAGGAAGAGGCCGCACCGCTGGGGCAGCCCGCGGGCACGGTCGCCTGATCGAGTGGGGAGGGCGCCGCCGGCGCCCTTGCCGCAAATTAGCGCACTTACCGCACCCATGCCGAGAGCGCCGGCAGCATCAGGCTGACGCCGATCCCGATCAGCACGCCGAACGCGACGCGCCGCGTCGTGGTTGGCGAGAACGGCGGCGGAAAGCGCCGCCCCAGCAGCGTGGCGACCACCACTACCGGCACGCCGAGCGCCGCCTGCAGCCAGATCGCGGCATCGAGCTGGCCCTGCCACGCCGAGAACAGCGTGCGCACGCTCGACGTGACGGTGAATACCAGGATCAGCGCGCAGCGGATCTCTACCGGTTTCATCGGCTGCCGGTAGAACTGGAAGATCAGCGGCGGCCCGGACACGCCGAACATGCCGCTCAGCAGCCCGCCGAAGACGCCGCTCATGAAGAAGCTGCCGTCGCCGGAGCGTTGCGGCAGCGGTTCGGGTTTGAACGCGGCGCTCAGGCCGCCGTACAGGATCACCGCGCCGAGCAGCAGTTGCAGCAGCGTGGCGGCGCTGGAACTCAGGTATTCCAGCACCAGCACGCCGACCAGCACCGACGGCAGGATGCCGATGGCGGCCGCGCCCACGGCGCGCCAGTCGATATGCTCCAGCTTGCCGGGCAGCGCGCAGGCGCTGTTGGCCAGCGTCACCAGGCTGACCACGGCCGCAACGGTGGCCACCGGCGCGAGTCCCAGCCCGCTGGTGGCGCCCATCACGATCATGCCCAGGCCGAAGCCGGTCACCGTCTGGAAGTAGGTACCGGCGCCGAGCAGGGCTTGCAGCCCGAGCAGCGGCAACAACAATTCCGCTTTCATGCCGCCGCCTGTTCGCGTTTGCTGGCCTGTTCCGCGCTGGCTTGCGCCTGGACCACGGTGACGGCGATGACATGGAACACATCGTCGGCGCTGCAGCCGCGCGACAGGTCGTTGGCGGGTTTGCTCAGTCCTTGCAGCATCGGCCCGATGGCCTTGGCGCCGCCGACGCGCTCGGCCAGCTTGTAGCCGATATTGCCGCTCTCGAGGTTGGGGAACACCAGCACGTTGGCGCGGCCGTTGACCTGCGAATGCGCGACCTTGCGCGCGGCGATCTCGGCGACGATGGCGGCATCGAGCTGCACGTCGCCATCGATGGCCAGGCCGGGGCGCTGCGCGCGCACGCGCTCGGTTGCGGCCACGACCTTGTCCACGGCGGCGTGGTGCGCGCTGCCACTGGTGGAAAACGACAGCATCGCCACGCGCGGCTCGTCATTCAGCAGCGCACGTGCGCTGTCGGCGGCGGCCATGGCGATATCGGCCAGCGCCTCGGCATCGGGATCGACCACCAGTCCGCAGTCAGAGAAGATCAGCCCGCCCTTGAGCGTATGGAAGGGCTCGCACAGCATCATCAGGAAGAAGCTGGATACCAGCCGGAATCCGGGCGCCAGCCCGATCAGCTGGATCGCGTTGCGCACCACGTCGGCGGTGGTGTGGTCGGCGCCGGCCACCGAGCCATCGGCGTGGCCCAGCCGCACCATCAGGTTGGCGAAGCACAGCGGGTCGAGTACCGCGCGTTTGGCTTCGTCCAGCGTCATGCCCTTCTTCTGGCGCAGCGCGTAGAGCTGCTGCGCGAAGGAGGGCGCGAGCGCCGAGGTGGCGGGATCGACCAGCGTGATGCCGTCCAGCGCGATGCCGTGGATAGCGGCAGCCGCGTTGATCTGGCGCGGGTTGCCGACCAGCACGATGCGCGCGATGCCTTCCTGCGTGGCACGCTGCGCGGCCTGCAGGATGCGCGGGTCTTCGGCCTCGCACAGCACGATGCGGCGGGGGGCGGCGCGGGCGCGGTCGATGATGCGGAGGATGGGTTTCATGGTTGGTTCTTCTTTCAGAAATGAAGAAAGGGCCGAAGCCCTTGCTATGCCGGTGGTTTGCTCCCCTCTCCCGCATGCGGGAGAGGGGCCGGGGGTGAGGGCGGGCCTGTGGCAAGCACTGCAGCGGTTCACTTTGTGGACAGGCCGGCCCTCACCCCAACCCTCTCCCGCAAGCGGGAGAGGGAGCACCCCGGTCGCAAGCGAGGGTTCTGGGCTAGCTCAGGATCAGACGTAGTCCTTGTACTTGTCCAGATACCGCACCGGCTTGGCCAGCGCATCGCGGCGGAACGGGTCGCCCAGTTCACGCGTGCACATGATCTCGATGATCGTGGTCTTGCCATGATTCATCTGCAGGTCGATGGCGCGCTTCAGTGCCGGGCCCACGTCTTCCAGGCGGTCCACCACGATGCCTTCGGCACCCATTGCCTTGGCGATGCCGGCAAAGCTCTGGTTGTCGAGCTCGCCCGCGACGAAGCGGCGGTTGTAGAAGTCCACCTGGTTCTTCTTCTCCGCGCCCCACTGGCGGTTGTGGAATACCACCGCGGTCACCGGGATGTTGTGGCGCACGCAGGTCATGGTTTCCATCAGGCTCATGCCCCAGGCGCCGTCACCGGCGTACGACACGGCCGGGCGGTGCGGCGCCGCGACCTTGGCGCCGATGATGGTCGGGAAGGCGTAGCCGCAGTTGCCCCAGCTCATCGCCGCAAAGAAGCTGCGCGGCTTTTCGAAGCGCAGGTAGCTGTTGGCCACCGAGTTGATGTTGCCGATGTCGGTGGACACCATCACATCTTCCGGCATGGCCTTTTCCAGCTCGCGCAGCACCTGGCGCGGGTGCAGGTAGTGGCCGCCGGTGGGCGTGCGTTCCTGCTTCTGTTCTTCGATCATGTCCAGGCTGTACGGGTCGCGCTCGTGCGTCCAGTCGTCCAGCTCCTTCTCCCAGGCCGCCTTCTCGTTGGCGATTTCGGTAGCGCGGCCATCGCGGCTGGCGTCGCATGCCAGCGTGCGGCCGGCCAGGCGCTGGGTCAGCGCGATGGCGGCAGCCTTGGCGTCGCCGCAGATGCCCACCGAGATCTTCTTCACCAGGCCCAGCATCTTGTGGTCGGCATCGATCTGGATGATCTTGGCGTTCTTCGGCCAGTAGTCCATGCCGTGCTGCGGCAGCGTGCCGAACGGTCCCAGGCGCGAGCCCAGGGCCACCACCACGTCGGCGCGCGAGATCAGCTTCATCGCGGCCTTGGAGCCCTGGTAGCCCAGCGGGCCGCACCACAGCGGGTGGCTGGCGGGGAACGAGTCGTTATGCAGGTAGCTGTTCACCACCGGCGCGCCCAGGCGCTCGGCCAGGGCCTTGCATTCCTCGATCGCATCGGCCATCACCACGCCGCCGCCGGAGATGATCACCGGGAACTTGGCGTTGGCCAGCAGCTCGGCCGCCTCGTTCAGGCTCTGCTCGCCGCCGGGGCCGCGATCAAGGTTCTGCGGCTTCGGAATCTCGGCGGTGATCTTGCCGTAGAAGTGGTCGCGCGGGATGTTCAGCTGCGTCGGGCCCATTTCGGCCTTGGCGCGGTCGAAGCAGCGCGCGGTGAACTCGGCCATGCGCGCCGGGTTGGTGACGTGGCCCTGGTACTTGGTGAACTCCTGGAACATCGGCAGCTGGTTGGCTTCCTGGAAGCCGCCCAGGCCGATGCCCATGGTGCCGGCTTCGGGGGTGACGATCACCACCGGGCTGTGGGCCCAGTAGGCGGCGGCGATCGAGGTCACGCAGTTGGAGATGCCGGGGCCGTTCTGGCCGATGACCACGCCGTGGCGGCCCGACACGCGGGCATAGCCGTCGGCCATGTGGCCGGCGCCTTGCTCGTGCACCACCGGGATCAGGCGGATGCCGGCGGGGGCGAAGATGTCCATGGCGTCCATGAAGGCCGAGCCCATGATGCCGAACATGTCGGTCACGCCGTTGGCGGCCATCGTTTCGACGAAGGCTTCGGACGGGGTCATGGTCTGCGGGCCAGCCGGAACCTGGCTGTCCTTCGCGGCGGCCGAGCCACCGGAAACGGCGGGCTGCTTGGTGGTTTCGAGGTCGCGCATGGCGGGTGTCTCCTGGTTGGGGTGTTATAAAGTGGAACAGTACGTTCCGGAAAATTGATGCGTTGGTCGAAATGTAGGTGGAAGATCGGCTGGCGTCAATAAGAAGTTTTGGTTTACGGAATGATTTGAGCAAAAAAATGAGACGAAATGCGTTATTGAGTGCCGTGTGGGGCACTTTTACGTTTGCAACAGCAGGGAGGGAAGCAAGACAGCGCCGGCGGGAGCCGGCGCAGGGGAAAGCAGGGGAGGAGGGTGCCGCGCCTACGCCGCGGCGCAGGGGGTCAGCGCGTCGACAGCGCTTCGAGTACCGGGAGGTTGCCCTCGCCGAAGCCCTCATGACCGTCACGCTGGACGATCTCGAAGAAAAACTCGCCTGCCTCGCGTTTCAGGAAGGCTTGCTGGAAGCGCTCGCGAGGGCCGGTGCCATCCACCAGGATGCCGTAGCGTTGCAGTGCGGCAAGGTCCAGTCCATGGCCTGGCACGCGCGCTGGTACGGAATCATAGTAAGCCGGCGGCGGCTGCACGAACTGCACGCCACGGCTGGCCAGTGCCGCGGCGCTGGCCAGGATGTCCTCGCTGGCTAGTGCAATGTGCTGGATGCCTTCCCCATGCTGATCTGACAGGTAATGCCGCATCTGGTCGTGCCGCGGCGTTCCCTTCTCGTAGAGCGGGATGCGAATGCGGCCGCATGGCGATACCAGCGCGTGTGACTCGCCGCCGCCTCGCAGCTCCCGGAACCCCAGCACCTTGCGGTAGAACTCCAGCCATTCATCCAGGTGACCGGGATCGACCGCCTGGGTCAGGTGGTCGACGCGGAGAAGGCCGGCGTCGGACATGTCGCCGGCTGGCGGCAGCGGCCGGAAATCCACGTCGTAGATCGAGATATCCCCGACATCGCCCGGCCGCCCCTCCTTCCCGCGCCAGCGGTCGATGAAATACAAGACCGACTGGCCGATCCCCTGGATGGCGGGAATATTGAGCTCCATCGGCCCCACCGTGCCGCCCTCGAACGGCCATGCGCCGGCCTCCAGCGCTCGCGCAAACGCAAGCGCCGCATCGTCGACGCGAATTCCGATCGCACAAATCGACAAGCCGTACCGCGCCGCATACCGCGTGGCGAATGACTCCGGCTCGGCATCGACGATGAAATTCATCTCGCCCTGCCGGTACAGCTTCACCGCCTTGTGGCGGTGCCGCGCGATGGCGGCGAAGCCGAGGCGTTCCAGCGTCCGGCCCAGCGCGGCAGGATCTGGCGAAGCGAACTCGATGAACTCGTAGCCTCGGATGCCGAGCGGGTTGTCCCATGGCTGTGCATCGTCTGCGCTTGGGGGTAAGGCGTGTGCGGCGCTCATAGTCGTGGCTCCTGTCTGGTATTGCGGGGGCGGTGCCGGGCCTTGCGGCGACGACCGATAGTAGCAACGGCGCCCCGACTACCTGCGCGTTGTCCCCCTTCGCAACTGACTCGTAGAAACCCGCATTCGGATCCTTGATCGCGCATACGCGTTCATTAATCGCGCAAAGTGACATATAAGACAGTTGGCTGTGCGCGAGGCGGCTACTAATCTCCGGTCAACGACGCGCCCCCGTCTCCCTGCCAGGTCCATACAGAGGCCACGCATGCCGGAGTCCGGGAAGCGCGAATCACCGGAACCCAGGCACACCATGATCCACGGCAAGACCACGCTAATCCCCCACATCGGCTACCCGACGGAATCGTTCAAGGCGCCGATGATCTACAACCCCTGGTTCGACCGGCAGGGCATCGACGCCGCGGTGATCCCGATGGGGATCAAGCCGGACGACTACGCGACGGTGTTTCCGGCGCTGTTCCGCATGACCAATATCCGCGGCGCCCTGGTCACCATGCCGCACAAGGTTGCCACCGTCGAGCTGGTCGACGAACTGACGCCCGCCGCCCGCATCGCCGGTGCCTGCAACGCCGTGCTGAGGCGCGACGACGGCACGCTGGTCGGCGACCAGTTCGACGGTGAGGGCTTCGTTCGCGGCATCCGGCGCAAAGGCTGCCGGCTGGAAGGCGCGCGCGCCATCGTGTCGGGCAGCGGCGGGGTGGGCAGCGCGATCGCCGCCTCGCTGGCGGCGGCCGGCGTGGCCGAGCTGGCGCTGTTCGACGCCCGCGAGGCAGCCGCGCGCGCCCTGGCGCAGCGCCTCGCCGCGCACTACCCGGCGCTGCGCGTCAGTACCGGCTCGGCCGACCCGGCGGGCTTCGATGTGGTGGTCAATGCCACGCCGCTGGGCATGCAGCCCGGCGATCCGCTGCCGTTCGACGTGGCGCGCATCGCCCCCGGCGCCATGGTCGGCGAGGTGGTGATGAAGCAGGAATACACGCCGCTGCTGCAGGCCGCGCTGGCCCGCGGCTGCAAGGTGCAGGTGGGCACGGACATGCTGTTCGAGATGATCCCGGCCTACCTGGAGTTCTTCGGCTATGGCACGGCCACGCCCGACGCGCTGCGGGAGGTGGCGCAGATCCGTTACTGACGCATCGACTGGTGCAGGGGCGCAAGCCCTTGCCGCAAGCCGCGCGCGGGCCACCATCAAAAAGGCACGCCGGCAAGCAAGACTTCTTTTCCATTGGTGGAGACAGACAACATGACAACGACTCACAAGGAGCTGCCAGCGGCTTCCGCGTTCGGCAACTCGCTCGGCGACAAGGTGCGTGCCGCCTTTGCCTTCGGCAAGGTGCGCTGGGGCATGCTGGCGCTGGTGTTTTTCGCAACCACGCTGAACTATGTGGACCGCGCCGCGCTGGGCGTGCTGCAGCCGGTGCTGGCCAAGGCCATGGCCTGGACCGCGCAGGACTACGCCAATATCAATTTCTGGTTCCAGGTCGGCTATGCCATCGGCTTCGCGCTGCAGGGCCGCTTTATCGACCTGATCGGCGTCAAGCGCGCCTTTGCGCTGGCGGTGCTGCTGTGGAGCATTGCCTGCGGCGCGCATGCGTTCGCGGCGTCGGCGGTCGGCTTCATGATCTGCCGCTTCTTCCTCGGCTTGTCGGAAGCGGCCAACTACCCGGCGTGCGTCAAGACCACGCGCATCTGGTTCCCGGCCAGCGAGCGTGCGATCGCCACCGGCATCTTCAATGCCGGCACCAACGTCGGCGCGATGCTGACGCCGATCATGCTGCCGCTGATCCTGCAGGCATGGGGCTGGCAGGCCGCGTTCCTGGTGATCGCCTCGCTGGGCGCGATCTGGCTGGCGTTCTGGTTCAAGCGCTACCACAACCCGGAGCAGCACCCGACCGTCACCGCCGTGGAACTGGCGCACGTCACCCGCGACACCGATCCGCCGGCCCAGCGCATCCGCTATGCGCAGATCCTGCGCATGCGCGGCACCTGGGCCTTTGCGCTGGCCTACGCCATTACCGCGCCGGTGTTCTGGTTCTACCTGTACTGGCTGCCGCCATTCCTCAACCAGCAATACCAGCTTGGCATCAGCGTGACGCAGATGGGCATTCCGCTGATCGTGATCTACCTGTGCGCGGATGTGGGCAGCGTGGGCGGCGGGGCACTGTCGTCGTGGCTGATCGCGCGCGGCATGCCCGCGGTGCGGGCGCGGCTGCTGTCGATGCTGGTCTTTGCCGTGTGCATCATTTCGGTGGTGATGGCCGCCGGTGCCAGCAGCCTGTGGATGGCCGTGGCCGCGATCTCGGTGGCGATCGGCGCGCACCAGGCATGGACCGCGAACATCTGGAGCATGGTGATGGACTACACGCCCAAGCACGTGGTCAGCTCGGTGTTCGGCTTCGGCGGCATGATCGGCGCGATCGGCGGCATGTTCATGACGCAACTGGTGGGCTACGTGCTGACCGTGACCAACAACAACTATGCGGTGCTGTTCACGATGATCCCGTGCGCTTACTTCATCGCGCTGACGTGGATGTTCTTCCTCGCGCCGCGCAAGGTGCCTGACGCCGTCTGACCACATCCCTCGGCGGCACGGCTCGTGCCGCGCGACGACAACAAAGACCGAGACAACACTCCAATGCATAAACGATTCATTGCGCTGCTCGCGCTGGGCGCGGGCAGCGTGCCCGCTGTCGCCCAGACTTCCGGTGGCGTCACGCTCTACGGGCTGCTCGATACCACCATCCGCTACAGCACCAACGAAGACGCGGCCGGCCACAGCCGCACGCAGATGACTGACGGCGTGCTGACCGGCAGCCGCTGGGGCATCCGCGGCACCGAGGATATCGGCGGCGGCAACAAGGCGTGGTTCATCCTGGAATCAGGCTTCTCACCAGACACGGGGACCAGCCAGCAGGGCGGACGGCTGTTCGGGCGTACCGCTGTAGTCGGCTTCGACGGTCCCTACGGCAAGCTCGCGCTCGGCCGCCAATACACGCTGGCGCATGAAGTGCTGTCGTCGTACGAGGCGATGGCCTTTGCCAACAACTCCATCGTCGGCTACCAGGGCGGCAACTATACGGGGCTGCGCTACGACAACACGCTCAAGTACATCAAGAGCCTTGGCGGCCTGCAGGTGGCGGCGGCCTATACCTTCGGCGAGGTGCCGGGCAGCATGAAGACCAGTTCCGCAGCGGCCGGCTCGCTGGTGTACAGCTCGGGCCCGCTCGAGATCGGCGCGGTCTACCAGCAGACGCAGAACGTCACCTCGGCCTACTTCGGCGCCGTGCCGGCGGCGCAGGCGAGCAAGCAGACGGTGTGGGGCGTGGGCGGGACGTGGAAGGCGGCGCGGTCGCAATACTACCTGGGCTACACCAACAACCGGCTCGACGTGGCGGACTACCGCAACAACGTGGGCTATGTCGGCACGCGTTTCAGCCTGACGGATGCGCTGGCGTTTATCGGCACGTTCCAGTACGACTGGCTGCGGCACGCGGGGCAGGGCGGCAAGCGGCTGACCACCGCGGGCATGCTCGACTACAACTTCAGCAAGCGTACCGATGTGTATGTGGAGGTGGACTACACCCACCTGCAGGGGCAGTGGATTGCGCTGAACAGCGGAGCGGGGTTTGTGAGCAGCGGGAATACGTATGGGAACAAGACGAGGCTGGGCGTGATGGCGGGGGTGAGGCATAAGTTCTGAGCGCGCAGTGCAAGCCTATCCATCGCTGCGGGTGTGCTCCCTCTCCCGCCTGCGGGAGAGGGTTGGGGTGACGGCCGGCGCATCCACGGCGTGATGCGCTAGCGTGCTTGCCGAAGGCCTGCCCTCACCCCCGACCCCTCTCCCGCACGCGGGAGAGGGGAGCAAGCCGCCGGCATGCGACGGCGGCCGGACAGCGCTCACGCCGGATCTGTTTGCGCCGCCACCCCCGTTACCTGCGCCACCGCCGCCACCGCCAGCCCATACCCGTTCACCCCCAGCCCCGCCATCACCCCCACCGCCACCGGCGAAATCCACGACTTGTGCCGGAACGCCTCGCGCGCATGCACGTTGGAGACGTGGTACTCGATCACCGGCACTGCTGCGCCCTTGATGGCATCGTGCAGCGCAATCGACGTATGCGTGAGCGCGCCCGCGTTCAGCACCACGCCGGCCATCTCGCCGCTCGCGCACAGCTTGCCCGCCTCGTGGATCCAGTCGATCAGCTGCCCTTCGTGATTGCTTTGCCGGCACTCGGCCTGCAGCCCGAGCCGCTGCGCGGCCTGCTGGCAGATGCGTTCCACGTCGGCCAGGGTCTCGCTGCCGTAGACGGCCGGCTCGCGCGTGCCGAGCAGGTTGAGGTTGGGCCCGTTGAGCACCAGTACTGTCTTCATCATGTCTCCTTCATGTCCCGTGTCATCGGCCGCGATGCTGGCGCGGCCACGGCCGATAGCCTATCGTTTAGCCCTCGTCCCATCATCCACTGCCATGGAAACTCAGCATGCGCCCAGCGCGAACAATGACCCGTTCCTGCGCGACCTGCGGCTGTTCTGCACGGTGGCGCGGCGCGCCAGCTTTATCGCCGCGGCCCAGGAGACGGGCATTTCGCCGGCCCATGTGAGCAAGCGCATCGCCATGCTGGAGGCAATGCTCGGCGCAAGGCTGTTCCATCGCACCACGCGCCGCGTCAGCGTCACCGCCGAAGGCGAGAGCGCGTTTGCGTGGGCGCAGAAGATCCTGGAAGACGTGGATGGCATGCTGGAAGCGGTCGGCGGTGCCGGTGGCGAAGCGCGCGGGCAGTTGCGCATCGCCACCAGCCTGCGGCTGGGGCGCCGGCACGTGGCGCCGGTGCTGTCCCTGCTGCGCCAGCAGCATCCGGGGCTGGAGGTCTGGCTGGAGCTGCTCGATCGCCGCGTCGACCTGATCGGCGAGCAGTTCGACCTCGATATCCGCGTGGGCGAGGTGCACGAGCCGCACCTGATCGCCAGCCGCATCGCCACCGGCAGCCGCGTGCTGTGCGCGGCGCCGGCTTACCTTGCGCGGCGCGGCATGCCGGAGCATCCGTCCGACCTGCCGCGCCATGACTGCCTGCTGCTGCGCGAGCGCGACCAGGCCTTCGGCGTGTGGCGGCTGCAGGGGCAGGACGGCGCCTGGGAGACCACGAAAGTCACCGGCCCGATGGCATCGAATGTTGCCGACGTGACGCACGAGTGGGCCCTGGAGGGCTACGGCATCATCATGGCGTCGGTCTGGGACGTGGCCGCCGCCGTGCGCGCGGGCGATCTGGTGCGCGTGCTGCCCGGCTGGCAGCATCCGTCCGACATCTGGGCCGTGACCAGCGCGCGGGCATCGGCCTCGGCGCGCATGCGCGTGTGCCTGGCCTTCCTGAAGGCGCAACTGACACAAGGGCCGCACGCGCTGGCGACGTCGCTGGAAGGCTAGGCGCGCTACAGCACGCGCATGATCAGCAGCGCCGTGTCCTGCATCACCTGCAGCACGCGGTCCAGCGCCTGCTGCGGGGTCTCGTCGCCGATCGGCATGTTGACCGACAGCGCGGCGATCACCTTGCCGTGGCGATCGCGCAGCGGTACCGCCACGCCGCGCACGCCGGTCTGCAGCTGCTGCTCCAGCATCGCGTAGCCCTGCGCGCCGGCCTTGCGGATCTCTTCCAGCAGCCGGTCGTGCTGCAGGATGGTGTAGGGCGTGTAAGGCGCCAGCACCACGTTTTCCAGCCATGTCCTGACTTGTTCTTCCGGCCGCGACGCCAGCATCATCACGCCGGCCGAACCCAGCGGTGCCGGCACCCGCGCCCCCAGCACAAAGCCCGTGCTCATCACGCGGTTGGTGCTGGTGCGGGCGATGAACACCAGCTCCCAGCCATCGAGCACGCTCAGGTAGGCGGCCTCGCCAAGCTGCGCGGTGATCTGCTGCAGGAACGGCTGCACCGTGCGTGGCAGCCGCGCCGAATCGAAGTACGACCAGCCCACCTTGAGCACGCGCGGCGTCAGGCTGAACAGCGTGCCGTCGCTGGTGGTGTAGCCCAGGTGCTCCAGCGTCAGCAGGTAACGGCGCGCCGCGGTGCGCGTCAGGCCGGTGCGCTCGGCCGCCTGCGTCGGGGTCAGGCGCGGATGGTCGTGGTCGAAGGCCTCCAGGATGGCCAGGCCTTTCTCCAGCCCGGCGATCCAGTCGCGCCGGTTCAGCGGTTCGTTTTCCATGGTTAACCCTTGCTTCGCGCGATATATGACCGTAGTGGAGCGATTGTCGCACGCATACGCGCGAATGACGGTTGTTGCAGGCAATGATGGCTCATAACCTTGGGACATCCAAGCCGCAACCTCGACTGACCGCCATGACCCTCTTTCCTGCCCCGCTGCGCAAATCGATCGCCACCGTCACCTTGTCGGGATCGCTGCCGGAGAAGCTGCAAGCCGCTGCCGGCGCTGGTTTCGACGGCGTGGAGATCTTCGAGGACGACCTGCTGCAATTCCCCGGCACGCCCGCCGAGGTCCGGCGCATGGCCGCCGACCTTGGCCTGCAGATCCTGCTCTACCAGCCGCTGCGCGATTTCGAGGCCATGCCGGGCGGGCTGTCCGCCGCGGAGCTGGCGCGCGCGGAGAGGAAGTTCGACGCAATGGAGCAACTCGGTGTGGAACTGGCGCTGGTCTGCAGCAACGCGCAGGAAGCGGCGCTAGACGATCCCGCGCGCGCGGCCGCCGATCTGCACATGCTGGCCGAAGCCGCGGCCCGCCGCGGCCTGCGCCTGGGCTATGAGGCGCTGGCCTGGGGCCGACATGTGCGCCGCTGGCGGCAGGCCTGGGACATCGTGCAGCGCGCCGGACATCCCGCGCTGGGGCTGATGCTGGACAGCTTCCACACGCTCGCGCTGGGCGATACGCTGCATGGCCTGGACGCCGTGCCGGCCGAGCGGATCTTCTTCGTCCAGCTCGCCGACGCGCCGCGCATGTCGCTGGACGTGCGCACCTGGAGCCGCCACCACCGCAATTTCCCCGGCCAGGGCGACCTGCCGGTGGTCGGCTTCACGCGTGCCGTGCTGCGGGCCGGCTATTGCGGACCGCTGTCGCTCGAGGTGTTCAACGATGCCTTCCGCGTGGCGCCCCCGTTGCCGGTCGCGCAGGACGGGCTGCGCTCGCTGGAATGGCTGGAGGCGGTGACGAACGGCGTGCCCATGGCCGCAGCGCGCGCCGGCGGCGCAGCCCTCGCGGCACGCTAAAACGCCAACACGAACACGCCAACACGCTATACCGCGCCCGCTTGTTGCGCCGCCGGCCTTGCCGGCAAGGCGCGCTCGCGGGCCGCCACGGCGGTGCCAGCCACGCCGCTGGCGGCAATCATCGCCACGCCCAGCAGCGACCAGGCGTCGGGCAACCAGCCGAATACCAGCCAGCCGCCCAGCATGGCGAAGGCGATCTGCAGGTAGAGATAGGGCGTCAGCACGCCAACGGGCGCACGCGCATAGGCCAGCACCAGGAACATGTGCCCGGCGCAGCCGGCGAGCGCCATGCCCGCCAGCAGCCACCAGTGCAGCGCCTCGACGTGCCAGGTCCAGGCCAGCGGCAGCGCCGCCGACAGGAGCAGCGCAGCAATGCAGCCGGTATAGAAATGCGTGGTGCCGGCGCCGTCGGTCCGGGTCAGCACGCTGGTCAGCAACTGGTAGGCGGCATTGAGGCAGACCGCCGCGAGCGGCAGCAGCATGGCCGGCTCCAGGTCGGCGCCGGGCCGGATTACCATCAGCGCGCCGGCAAATCCGGCCAGCAGGCAGAGCCAGCGCAGCGCCGACATGCGCTCGCCGAACAGCGTCGCCGCCGCCAGCGCGATCGCCAGTGGCGTCAGGCTGACCACCGCGGTGAACTCTCCCACAGGCAGCACCTGCAGGCTGAAGAACGCGCAAGCGCTGGACAGCAGCATGGTCACCGCGCGCGTGGCCTGCAGCCACGGCCGGCGCGTGCGCAGCAGGATGCGGCCGCGCGCCGGCAGCAGCACCGCGCCGGTCAGTGCCGCCTGCGCGAGATAGCGCACCCACAGCGCCATCACCACCGGCACGGCGGCGCCGGTGATCTTGGTCATCGTATCGAGCGCGGCAAAGCATGCCACCGCGGCAACCATCAGTGCGATGCCCTGCAGGGGCCGCGAACTTCCCATGGCGCTCATGGCGCCACCCTCAACCACAACATGTCAGCGTTCCAGGCTGGTCCTTCATGAAGCCGAGGGTACTGTTCCGCGCGAGGCCGATAGGGGCGGCGTCTGGAAAGTCAGAATTTGCTGCCAGCGAACAATCCACTCAATGGATGGATCCGCCCTTGACGAAGCGTACCGGCTCGGCGTCGATGCGCAGTAACAGCGCCGTCAGGCCATCGATCCCGGCAGGCACCGCCCGCGTAGCGGCAGCCGCGCCGGACACGCAGACGAGGTCGGCATCGGACCATGCGGGCCGTCCGGCGTGACCAGCACGGTCAGGAAGCGCGGGTCTTCATACGGCAGGGATGCGGCGGTCCCGTCCACTGCCACCAGCCGCACGCGCTGCCCGCCGCGCCATTGCGACAGCGCCACCGGCGAGAAGGGCTGGGGGAGAGGGCCGGCGCCTGCAGCACCAATATCGCCTGCGGCCCAGCCAGCGCAGCCCTCTCCCCCGACCCCTCTCCCACTGCGCGGGAGAGGGGAGCCTTCTGCCCGCGTCCGTAAGTCCCTGCGGCTTTCAACCGCTCCACCACACTCACCATTTCACCGTCCCCTTCTGCCACGACAACACCCGGTCCCGCGCCACGAACAGCAGCGTAATCACCCCGGAAAACAGCAGCGCCATCACGATCAGCGCCGCAGCCTGGGCGCGCCGCTGGCGACGCCGCCGCGCGTGCAGGAAACCATCGGCGAGATCGCCGCGCTGTTGCGGACCAACCAGGTCCTGCTCGACGATGCCGCCGCGCGCACCGACGCCAATGCGCCGCCCGCCGCCGGCCCGACAGCGGCCTGCTCACGTTCACCGTGACCGGCAATGCGATCCGCGCGGTGGAACTGGCGCTGCGGCTGGCCCGCAACCACGGCCTGGGCCGCAACCATCCGCTCGAGCGGCACTATCGCGACGTGCTGTGCAGCCGCATCCATACGCCGCAGAACGATTCGATCCTGGTCGCCGCCGGCAAGCACCACCTGGGCTTGCAGGGCGGGGCTTGCAGGGAGGACATGCGGGATGTGCGCCACTGGCATGAACCTGGCCGCCGCGCCGTGTTATGTTTGCAGCGGCAGCGCCCCGCAGAGGGCCCGAAGACAGAACCACCCCCGGAGGCATTCCATGAGCAGTTCTCCCGAAGCCAGCGGGCTCGCACCGCTGCGCGATTTCATCACCGGCCTGGCCGCACTGCTGGACCAGCATCCCGACGAGCCGCGCATCCTGCGCGAAGGCGGGGCGCTGCTGGCGCGGCTGGTGGCACGCGACGACTGGCTGCCCGAGGCATGGGCCGAGCCGCACCCCGAGTATTACCAGCAGCACCTGCTGCATTGCGATTCCGCCGAGCGCTTCTCGGTCGTCAGCTTTGTCTGGGGCCCGGGGCAGCGCACGCCCATCCACGACCACACCGTGTGGGGGCTGATCGGCATGCTGCGCGGGGCGGAGGAGTCGCAGCCCTTCGTGCTCGACGCCGCAGGCCGCCCCGTGCCGAAGGGCGAACCGGTGCGATTGCTGCCCGGGCAGGTCGAAGCCGTGTCGCCGACGCTAGGCGACATCCATCGCGTCAACAACGTGCACGACGACCGCGTCTCGGTCAGCATCCACGTGTACGGCGCCAATATCGGCGCGGTGCGCCGCTCGGTCTACGCCGAGGACGGCACCCGCAAGCCCTTTATTTCCGGGTATTCCAACCCGACCCTGCCCAACCTTTGGGACCGTTCCCGCGAAGCCTAGAAGTCATGACCATCCAGCACGCCACGCCAGCCGCCACGGCATTCCCGACCTTCACCCGCGCGCAGGTGCGCCAGGCCCTGCTGGCCGGCGCCGAGATTGCGCTGATCGACGTGCGCGAGGAAGATCCTTTCGCGCAGGAGCATCCGCTGTGGGCCGCGAACTTCCCGCTGTCGAAGCTCGAACTGGAAGCGTGGCCGCGCATCCCGCGCCGCGACACGCTGATCGTGGTCTACGGCGAACATGCCGGGGAGGACCTGGCGCCGCGCGCTGCGTCGGTGCTGCAAACGCTGGGCTATACCAACGTGCACCGGCTTGAAGGCGGACTGGCCGCCTGGATCGCCGGCGGCGGTGAAGTGTTCCGCGACGTCAACGTGCCGAGCAAGTCGTTCGGTGAAGTGGTCGAGGCAAAGCGCCATACGCCGTCCCTGTCCGCCGAGGAAGTGCAGGCGCTGATCGACAGCAAGGCCGATGCGGTGATCGTCGACGCGCGCCGCTTCGACGAGTACCAGACCATGAGCATTCCCACTGCCACCAGCGTGCCCGGTGCCGAACTGGTGCTGCGCGTGCGCGAGCTGGCGCCCGACCCGCGCACGCAGGTGATCGTCAACTGCGCCGGCCGCACGCGCAGCATCATCGGCACGCAGTCGCTGGTCAACGCCGGCATTCCCAACCCGGTGGCGGCGCTGCGCAACGGCACCATCGGCTGGACGCTGGCGGGGCAGCAGCTCGACCACGGCGCCAGCCGCCGCGCGCCTGCCGCGGTCGGCGCCGACAACCGCGACAGCGCCCGTCGCGGCGCACGCGAGATCGCCGACCGCGCCGGCGTGCGCCGCATTGCGCTGGCCGCGTTGCCTTCGCTGCAGGAGCCCGGCCGTACCGTGTACCGCTTCGACGTGCGCACGCCCGAGGAATTTGCCGATGGCCACCTTCCGGGCTTCGTCAATGCGCCGGGCGGGCAGCTGGTGCAGGAAACCGACCACAACGCCCCCGTGCGCGGCGCGCGCATCGTACTCGCCGATGACGACGACGTGCGCGCCAGCATGACCGGCTCATGGCTGGCGCAGATGGGCTGGGAGGTCTGGGTGGTGGAGCCGGTCGATGCCACCGCGCGCGGCGAAGCCGGCGCGGTGGCGGCCAATGTGCCGGTGCCGCCAGAGGTGCCGACGGTGACGCCCGCCGAAGTGGCGGCGTGGCTCGGCATGAACGCGGACGGCAGCACCGTGGTGCTCGATTTCACCGCCAGCGCCAACTACGTCAAGCACCATATCCCGGGCGCGTACTTCGTCATCCGCGCGCAGCTGGCCGACGCGCTGGCGCGCATCCCGCAGGCACGGCGCTATGTGCTGACGTGCGGCTCCAGCCTGCTCGCGCGCTTTGCCGCCGCCGACCTGCAGCGGCTGACGGACGCGGAGGTGGCGGTGCTGGAAGGCGGCACGCAGGCGTGGATCGCGGCCGGGCTGCCGCTGGAGTCTGGCGAGATGCACCTGGCGTCAGAGCGCACCGACCGCTATCGCCGGCCGTACGAAGGCACCGACAATCCGCGGGAAGCGATGCAGGGCTATCTCGACTGGGAGTTCGGGCTGATCTCGCAACTGGAGCGCGACGGCACACATGGGTTCAGGGTGGTATAGCAACCCTGGTTCTCCGGGGGGCGCGCGCTGTCCGAAACGCCCGGCCTAGGGTTATCCCGGGCCCTCCAACGATCTGCTGGTAAAATCGCCCTATTGACATGCATCTTTTCGCTGCATTGCGGAACGAACGTAACGATTCTCTGTCAATCGTAATCGCTACGTTACAATGCTGTCCCGCAGCACGAGCGGCGCCCGCCCGAAACGGCGCGGCCGCCCCGTGCCCGACGCCCCCGACCCATGCGATTGTTGTTCCTGCTGCTGACTGCCATGTGCCTGTCACTGCTCTCCTTTGGAGCGGTGGCGGACGCGCGCGCGTCCGTGCAGCCGGAGGTCCAGGCAGCCAGTAACGAACTGGCCGCGCTGCAGTCGGTGGACGACATGGGCCGCGTCATCGTTCCTGGCGACGATGGCCTGAGTGACGACGACATCTGCGCAGAGCCGCCGCCTGGGTACTGCAATATCTGGTCGGCCGACCTGCTCGATCCGCTGGACCTGCTGGATGAAATCGAGGAATCCAGCGCCCTTATTGCCTTGCCCCCGGTGAAGTTTCTGCTGCCCGCCGGGGAGGTCGCGCAACATCCCCACGGCCGCGCCGAACCGCCGCCTTCGGCCTTCTTCCGGCCGCCAATTTCCCGCTCCTGAGCGCCGGGCGTTCACACGCCTTGCCGCTCCCCCGCACGCACGCGCTGCCTCCGCAGCCGCCGTGCCGCGGGCCGCGCCCCCTTGCCTGATATCGCCAGCCTGCCCGCCGCCATCGCGCGCGGGCAAGCCGCTGCCGTTGTCCGTCCCGCCGTGACTCGCGCCGGGGCGCGCGGCGGCATGGCGCAGGCGTCGCATTGCTTGCATTCCGGACTCATGACAACAACCAAGCTGACCCTGATCGCGTCGCTTTCGCTGCTCGCGTTCGCCGCTGCCCCGGCCCATGCCGGTGAGCAGGGCGCCGTCACGGCGAAGGCCGCGGGGGCGGCGGGCACCGTGCCCGCCGCCCCGGCCGCACCGCTCTCCAAGCCTTCTTCGAGGACTTCCGCCGCCACGGCGCCCACTCCCGGCGCCGAGCTGCTGGCCGCCACGGCCGTGCCCAAGGCTGCCTCCGCACGCCCCGCGGGTGCCGCGGCTGGCCCCGCTTTCTCGCTGCCGCAACTGCTCGACATGGCGCAGTCGACCAACAAGGGCGTCGCCGTGGCCGAGGCCAATGTCGATGCCGCCAGCGCCGCCATCAGCAGCGCGCGCGCCTATCCCAATCCGCAGGTCGAAGTGATGTACGGTCGCCTGTCCGGCAAGCAACCCGGCGTGACCAGCGGCAATGCGCCGAGCTACGCCGTGGTGCAGAAGCTGGACTACCCGCACCAGCGCAGCCTGCGCGAGGCCATGGCCTCGCGCGGCCTGGAGTCGTCGCAGGCGGCTCGCCAGGGTTTCCGCGCCGACCTCGCCGCGCGCGTCAAGACCTCCTACTACGACGTGCTGCGCCGCGAAAGCGAGCTGCATGCCGCCGAGGAAGACCTGGCGATGATGCGGCAGATCCATTCGCGCGCACGCCTGCGCGTGGAGGTGGGCGAAGCGCCGCGCTATGAACTGATCAAGGCCGAGACTGAACTGCTGGCCTCGCAGAAGAACCAGCAGACCGCCGAGTTGCGCGTGAACCAGGCCAAGGCCGCGCTGCGCCAGCAGGTCGGCGGCGCCATGCCGGGCCAGTTCTCGCTGGACGGCACGCTGGCACAGTCGCCGGACGTGCCGCCGCTGCCGGTGCTGCGCGACACCATGACCGCGAGCAATGCCGAGCTGGTCCAGCGCCGCACGGAACTGGAGCGCGCCCGGCTGGGCGTCGACTACCAGCGCTCGCTGCGCTGGCCGGAAGTGGCGGTGCGCGCCAGCACCGACCGCCAGCCCGACAACAACGTCTCGCAGATCGGCCTGGTCATGACCATCCCGCTGTGGGACCGCCGCCGCGGCCCGGTGGGCGAGGCCACTGCGCAGGCGACGCAGGCGCAGAGCGCGCTGGAAATGCGCGAGTTCGAGCTGGCGCAGGAACTGGAATCCGCTTACCGCCAGTACGAGATCACGCAGGCGCAGGTGACCGCGCTGGAGTCCGGCATCGTGCGTGAGGCCGAGTCGGCGCTGGGCGTGGCCGAGGCCGCCTACCGCTTCGGCGAGCGCGGCATCCTTGACTTCATCGATGCCCAGCGCGTGCTGCGCAGTGCGCGCAACGAGCTGATCGCCGCCCAGTACGAGCAGCAGCTGGCCGCCATCCAGATCGAAAAGCTCATGTCGACCGCCCCGGGTGCCACCGCCGCGCCAGGCCTGCCGCCGACCTCCACCATCGAACAGAAATAACCATGCGTCCCAATTTCCTGCTTTCGCTGACGGCCGCTGCCGTCCTGACGTTCAGCCTGGCGGCCTGTTCCGACAAGCCTGAACCCGTTGCCGAGGCGCCCAAGCTGCCGCCCGGCGTGATCCAGCCGGAAGGCAACCTGCAGCAGTCGCTGAAGGTGGCGCCGGTCACCACGTCCCCGTTCAGCGAGATGCTGCGCGTGGCCGGCCGCATCGACTTCGACGAACAGCGCGTATCGCGTATCGGCGCCAGCGTGACCGGCCGCGTCACCGACCTGTATGCCACGCTCGGCCAGGAAGTGAAGGCCGGCCAGGTGCTGGCGCGCCTGCACAGCAGCGAGCTGGGCGCGGCGCAAATGTCGTTCCTGAAGAGCGAGGCGCAGCACGACCTGCAGGTGCGCAACGCCGAGCGCGCACGCCAGCTGTTTGCCGCCGACGTGATCGGCCGCGGCGAGCTGCAGCGCCGCGAGAGCGAACTGGCGATCGCCTCCGCCGAGATGCGCGCCTACCGCGACCAGCTGCGCGTGCTCGGCATGTCGCAAGGCTCGATCGCCGAGCTGGCGAAGAATGGCAGCATCAACTCGCATTCGCCGGTGTATTCGAGCATCAGCGGCACCGTGGTCGAGCGCAACGTGGCGCAGGGCCAGGTGGTGCAGCCGGCCGACGCGCTCTACACCGTGGCAGACCTGTCGCGCGTGTGGGTCGTGGCCGAGGTGCCCGAGCAGCAGGCCGCGCAGGTCGCCGAAGGGCAGAGCGTGGAGATCGAGGTGCCGTCGCTGGCCAACGGCAAGGGCGGCAACACCATCACCGGCAAGCTGATCTACGTGGGCCGCACGGTCAGCCCGCAGTCGCGCACGGTGCTGGTCCGCACCGAGCTGGAGAACCGCGAAGGGCGCCTGAAGCCCGCCATGCTGGCCAGCATGCTGATCGCCGGCAAGCCGCAGGACCAGCTGGTGATTCCCGCCGCCGCGGTGGTGCGCGAGGGCAACGACGAGCTGGTCTATGTCGAGATGCCGGGCAACAAGTTCCGCCTGACCAAGGTCAAGCTGGGCGCCGAGAGCGACGGCATGCGCGTGGTGCAGAACGGCGTGAAGGCCGGCGACCGCATCGTGGTCGATGGCGCGTTCCACCTGGACAACGAGCGCAAGCGCATCGAGCAAGGGTAATCGGACATGATGAAATCCCTAGTCGAAGCCGCCATCAAGCAGCGGCTGGTGGTTTGCGTGCTGGCCGTGGTGCTGTTCTTCTTCGGCCTGCGCGCTGCCACCAAGCTGTCGGTGGACGCCTTCCCCGATGTGACCAACGTGCAGGTGCAGATCGCCACCGAAGCCGCGGGCCGTTCGCCCGAGGAAGTCGAGCGCTTTGTCACCGTGCCGGTGGAAATGGCGATGACGGGCCTGCCCGGCCTGGAAGAGATGCGCTCGCTGAACAAGGCGGGCCTGTCGCTGATCACGCTGGTCTTTACCGACGCCACCGACGTGTACTTTGCGCGCCAGCTGGTGATGGAGCGCCTGATCGAAGTGGGCGGGCGCATGCCGGAAGGCGTGTCGCCGGTGCTGGGCCCGGTCTCGACCGGCCTGGGCGAGGTCTACCAGTACACGCTGGACCGTGCCGATGACGGCAACCGCGAACTGACCCAGGAAGAGCTGGCCGAGCGCCGCATCGCCCAGGACTGGGTGGTGCGCCCGCTGCTGCGCTCGATCCCGGGCGTGGCTGAGATCAACTCGCAGGGCGGCTACGTGCGGCAGTACCAGGCGCTGGTCAACCCGGAGCGCATGCGCCACTACGGCGTGTCGATCCAGCAGGTCTACCAGGCACTGGCGCGCAACAACGCCAACTCCGGCGGTGGCGTGCTGCCGCATTACGCCGAGCAGTACCTGATCCGCGGCGTCGGCCTGGCCAAGGGCGTGGAGGACCTCGGCAGCATCGTGCTGAAGGAAGTCGACGGCACGCCGGTTTACCTGCGCGATGTGGCCAATGTCACCATCGGCCATGAGGTGCGGCAGGGCGCGCTGGTCAAGAACGGCCAGACCGAGGCCGTCGGCGGCATCGTCATGATGATGCGCGGCGGCAATGCCAAGGAAGTGGTCAGCCGCGTGAAGGCGCGCGTGGCCGAGATCAACGAGCGCGGCATGCTGCCCGGCAAGCTGCAGATCGTGCCGTACTACGACCGCAGCGAGCTGGTCGATGCCGCGCTGTGGACCGTGACCAAGGTGCTGCTCGAAGGCGTGGTGCTGGTGGTGATCGTGCTGTTCCTGTTCCTGGGCGACGTGCGTTCGTCGGTCATCGTGCTGGCCACGCTGGTGCTGACGCCATTGCTGACGTTCATGGTGATGAACCACGTCGGGCTGTCGGCCAACCTGATGTCATTGGGGGGGCTGGCGATCGCTATCGGCCTGATGGTCGACGGCTCGGTGGTGGTGGTCGAGAACGCGTTCGAGCGATTGGGGCACAAGGAGCCGGGGCTGACCAAGACCGAGATCCTGGTGAAGGCCGTGCAGGAAGTGGCTACGCCGGTGATCGTCGGCGTGGGCATCATCATCCTGGTGTTCCTGCCGCTGATGACGCTGTCCGGCATGGAAGGCAAGATGTTCGCGCCGCTGGCGTTCACCATCTCGATCGCGCTGGCGATCTCGCTGTTCCTGTCGCTGACGCTGTCGCCGGTGCTGTCGTCGTACCTGCTCAAGGGCGGCGCCGAGCATGACACGTTCCTGATTGCCTTCATGAAGCGCCACTACCTGCGGATGCTGCACTGGGCGCTGGGCAACAGCCGCAAGACCGTGCTCAGCGCGGTGGGCGCGTTCGTCGCCACGCTGCTGATCGTGCCGCTGCTGGGTACCTCGTTCATCCCCGAGATGAAGGAAGGCTCGATCGTTCCCGCGATCGACCGCGTGCCGAACATCTCGCTGGAAGAGTCGATCAAGCTGGAGAAGGAAGCCAACAAGCTGGTGCTGGGCGTGCCGGGCGTCAAGTCGGTGGTGTCCGGCGTGGGCCGCGGCGAAAGCCCGGCCGACCCGCAGGGCCAGAACGAATCGACCCCGATCGCCAGCCTGAAGGACCGCGACGAGTGGCCCGACGGCTGGACCCAGGACGATATCGCCAACGCCATCCGCGAGAAGCTCAAGGCCATCCCCGGCGTGCAGATCGTGATGGCGCAGCCGATCTCGGACCGCGTCGACGAAATGGTCAGCGGGGTGCGCTCGGACGTGGCGGTGAAGGTGTTCGGCGACGACCTGGACAAGCTGCGCGAGCTGGCCGGCGAGATCTCGCGCGTGGCCGGCGGCATCCAGGGGTCGCAGGATATCCGTATCGAGCGCGTCTCGGGCCAGCAGTACCTGTCGATCGAGATCGACCGCCAGGCGATCGCGCGCTACGGGCTGAACGTCTCCGACATCCACGACGTGATCGAGATCGCGATCGGTGGCAAGCGCGCCACGGATATCTTCGAAGGCGAACGCCGCTTTGCAGCGTCGGTGCGCTTGCCGGACGATTTCCGCAACAATGTCCAGGCGATCCGCCAACTGCTGGTAAACACCCCTGACGGCATGCAGGTGCCGCTGCAGAGCGTGGCGAAGATCGAGGTCAACGACGGCCCGGCCCAGATCAGCCGCGAAATGGCCAAGCGCCGCGTCGTGGTGATGATCAACGTGAAGGACCGTGACCTCGGCGGCTTCGTGGCTGAGCTGCAGCAGGCCACGGCGTCCAAGGTCAAGCTGCCGGAAGGCTACTACCTCGAATGGGGCGGCCAGTTCCAGAACATGGAACGCGCCATGGGCCACCTGAAGATCATCGTGCCGGTCACCATCGCCGCGATCTTCTTCCTGCTGTTCCTGCTGTTCAACTCGCTGCGCTTTGCCACGCTGATCATCACGGTGCTGCCGTTCGCATCGATCGGCGGCATCATCGGGCTGTTCGTCACCGGCGAATACCTGTCGGTGCCGGCCTCGGTGGGCTTTATCGCGCTGTGGGGCATGGCGGTGTTGAACGGCGTGGTGCTGGTGTCGTATATCCGTTCGCTGCGCGATTCGGGCTTGTCGCTCGACGAGGCAGTGGTGCAGGGCGCGACGCAGCGATTCCGTCCGGTGATGATGACCGCGACCATCGCGATGCTGGGCCTGGTGCCGTTCCTGTTCTCTACCGGCCCCGGATCCGAGGTGCAGCGTCCGCTGGCGGTGGTGGTGATCGGCGGGCTGATTACGTCGACGCTGCTGACGCTGGTGATGGTGCCGACGCTGTACCGGTGGTTCGATGACAGCAAGCCGGATCCGACGAGGGATGTGCCGGTTTAAGGTTTGCCTTCTGTTTATGTAGTGGAACGCCCTATGCGCTGGTTGTGTGTGGGGCGTTTTTTTTGTTGGGTTTTGGTGCCTTGCGGCTTGGCAGCCGCAGCGCGAGCCCGAGCCCGAGCCCGAGCCCCAAATTCCCCCCCTCAAGCCAACCTCATCTCCAACCGCCTGGACCACAAATCCATCGTGAAATCCGGCTCCTGATGATGAATATGCCGATACAACCCAGGCTGCGCACCGATCGCATCATGCACCGCCTGCGCAGTGATCTGCTGCTCCGCGAACAGGTGCCGGAAATGGCAGGCGACAATGACGCCATCTTCGCTCAATGCCCCCGCCGCAAGCGCCGCGACCTCATGCCAGTCGGACTTCGGGAAGTAATACCCCAGTTCGGAAAACACGATCAGATCGAATGAGCCCTCGGGCCATTGCTGCGGCAGTTCCCCCGTCAGCACCTGCACGTGCGCAAACTCCGCCACGCGTTGGCGCGCCTGCCCGGCCGCGCTGTCGGCCAGTTCCATTGCCACCAGCGCATCGCAGCGCGGTGCCAGTTCAACGGTAAGATGCCCGCCGCCGCAGCCGGGCTCGAACGCGCGTGCGAAGCGTTCGCGCGGCAGCGTGGCCATCAGCAGTGCGCGCTTGCGTGCCTCGTACCAGCGCGTGCCGATGCCCCAGGGGTCGTCCTGCCGGCCATACAGCCGGCTGAAATAATCGCGGTCGACCGGCATGATCAATAGCCGTAGTACGGCGCCTGCTGGTAGTAGCCGGACGGCTGCGGGCCGCACGGCACGTACGCGCGGTCGTAGTCGCGGTAGCAATAGCCCGGCGGCACCGCCGGCGCCGCGTACGAGACCGGCGCGGGGGCGTAGGTGACCGGCGGCGGCGCCACCGCGACCGGGGCGGCCACGACTGGCGCCGATGCAAGCGCCGCACCGAAGGCCAGGCCGACCAGTGCGCCGACGGCGAGGACCGCGCCGGCATTCGACCCGCCGCCATGATGGCGGCCGCGCGCGGACGCGGGGCCGGCGGCAGCCAGGGCCACGGTCAGGGCGGCCGCGGCGACGATTCGGGTGGAGGGGCGCATGTCGGACTCCTAGTGATGCAGCTTGTGTTCCTGAATGATGGATGCAAACTGCCCGGCGAGGTGTTTCGCCGCGGATGCCGACTTGTTAGCTTTGTAACAGGGGCTTTTTACCGGACCGGTTTTTAACGGGCTGTAATACACCCCCTCTAACGGGCCCTGTCCGGAAGCCTTCTCTCAGGGTTTGGGCCAGCCCGCGCGCGCCCGCGCAGGGCGGGCGTACCGATGTTCTGAGCCGGACCAGCGGGGCACAGCGAGCGGCGGACTTATCCCGCCGCGTACGCGCGCTGCGATGCTTCACCGAACGGCGGCAGGTTCTCCAGCCGCAGCGATTGCGGTTCGGTCAGCGCAATGTCGGCTGCGCGCAACCGCTTGAGGATCTCGAACAGCAGGTCGCTGCGCGTAGTCGCGGCGATGCGCGGGCTGCTGACGTAGCCCGTCACCGACAGCGTAATGCCGTTGGGCGCCAGCTGGCTGAACATGACCGACGGCGCCGGCACGTCCAGGATGGATTCGTTTTCCTTGTAGACATCGATCAGCAGGTCGCGCAGCTGTTCCGGATCGGTATTGAGCGGGAACGTCAGCTGCAGCGACGCCACGCCCTGCGTGCTGTTGCTCATGGTCACGTTGCGCACGTTCTGCGAGATCAGCTGCGAGTTGGGCACGATCACGGTCGAGCGATCGCCCAGCTGGATCTCGGTCGCGCGCACGTTGATGCGGCGGATGTCGCCCTCCACGCCGGACAGGCTGACCATGTCGCCGACCTTGACCGGGCGCTCGGTCAGCAGGATCAGGCCCGAGACAAAGTTCTTCACGATCTCCTGCAGGCCAAAGCCGATGCCCACCGACAGCGCGCTGACGATCCAGGCCAGGTTGTCCCAGCGCACGCCCAGCAGCGACAGCGTCAGCAGCACCAGCAGCACATAGCCGACATTGCTGAACAGCGTGATCAGCGAGGCGCGCAGCCCCGGCTCCTTGCACACCTTGGGCAGGAGCTCCGCGTCGAGCCAGCGCCGCACCGAACGCAGCAGCCAGATGCCCACGCCGAGCGCCAGCACCGCATTCAGGATGCGCTCCGGCATGATGTTAAGGCTGCGCAGCTTTTCGCCGCCCAGCACCATCAGCAGGCTGTTGAGCAGGTCCGCCGGCGTGGTGCCGAAGCCACCGGTCAGCAGCGCCACCACCGCGACCAGCAGCAGCACGCTGGCGCCGATGCCGGACAGGATGGTCGAGGCCTGCTCCAGGTGCGAATCGTCGACGCCGAACAGCTGCTTGATGACGCGGCCGCTGGCGTGGTTGGTCGACAGCACGGCCTCGCACACATCGCGCGTGACCTGCGTCAGCAGGTACAGGCTGCACAGTACGATGTCGAACCAGACCAGCTCATAGGTCAGAAAGCGCGCGAAGCTGATATAGCCGGCCAGCAGCGCGACCATCGACACAATCACCAGCACCGTCACGGCGGCGTGGATCATGCCGGCCAGCGTGGCGCGCGCCTCCGGGCGTTCGCCCGCGGCGGCGAGTTCGTTGCGCACGCGGTTGGCGCGCAGCAGCGCCGCGCCGATAGTCAGCACCACCACAAGCGACACCAGCCCGCGGCCCAGCAGCGTGACCTGCACGGTGGTGTCGGCGATGCGGTTGATCTGCTCGAGCGTGCCGGCCAGCAGCAACAGGCCGGCCAGCACGGCGGGGAATGGCTTCATCGCCAGCGCGACCGGATCGGCCAGCGCGGGCAGGCGCCAGCTGGGATGCCGCGTGCACAGCAACGCGCGCCCCAGCCCGACGATCAGCGCGCTGGTCAGCGTCAGCTTGACCAGCTGCGCATAGATTGCCATCACGTCGGGCGGCAATTCATAGTTGCGCGCGAAGGCGTGGTAGACCAACTGCACCGCCAGCCCGGTGGTGCAGACCGTCGCCAGCGTGGTCGCCAGCGCCAGCGCGCTGCGGCGCAGGCGCGTCTCGGGCAGCCGGGTCAGGCAGAACCACGCCAGCGCGCGCTCGGCCAGGCGCCGTCCCAGCGTCCATACCGCCAGCGCGAGCAGCAGCAGCGCCACCGTGGCCGCGCGCTGCGACGGCTGCCACGCCAGCTGCAGCATCGGCACCACCTGGTCGCGGAAGCCGTCCAGGCGCGCCTGGTCCTCCGGCGGCGGGCTGAACAGCGGTTGCCAGAACTGCGGGTTCAGGATGCTTTCCGAGCGCAGCGCGAGCTGGTCTTTCAGGTGGCCGCGCTCCAGGCGAGCCAGCTGTTCGCTCAGGTTGGCGATATTCTCCTTGCTTTCCGCCGCCTGCTTGAGATGCGCGTCGAGCTGCGTGCGGCGCGTGTTCAGTCCGGCGCGCTGCTTTACCACCGCGGGGGCTTCCCTGGTGGTGCCGTCGACCGGCGGCGGACCGAGCACGTCGAGCTGTGCCTGCAACTGCTCGCGTTGTGGCGCCAGGGCCGCGCTGAGCTTGTCGGCGTCGGCATCCAGCTGCCGCAGCGTCTCTTGCAGGTCATGCAGCTTGGTATTCCCGTCGGGGTCTGAAGCCTGCTGCTTGACGCTGTCCTGCTCGGTCTGCAGGCGCTTGAGTTCGGCGGTGGCCTCGACGTGGGTCAGCGCGGGCGCTTGCGCGGCGGCCTCGGCTTCCGATGCGGTCTCTGCGGCATAGGCGGCGGGCAGCGTGACCGGCATCAGGTGGCATAGCGCAGCGAGCGCAACGCCCAGTGCGAGCCGTGAAGCTTTGCTCATGGCGGATTCTCGGCGGATGGTGACGGCTTGCGGGCGCTCCGGCGGCGGATGGAAATGGCAAGGCACGGTGCGGGCAGGGCCACATGGCGCTGCGTCGCGATTGCGCTGCGGAACGGCCGGGACACCGGCGATGAACACGGGAAGCGAGGGCTGCGTACAGTCCATCGCTTCGGCGAATTTGGGTCAGCCACGAGAAAGGCCTGCGGGCGAAGCCGCAAGCCGGCAATGCGTGGCACGGGTCGTGCTGACCGATCGCGGCAGGTCCGTTCCCCGGAGCCGCCGCGGCTCGGGCCATTATACGAAAGCGTTCAGGTCACATGCCCCGTACGGGCGGCGCATGAAGCACCGCGGGGCAGAATTTTGCGCAACGGCGCCGGGCGCAGCGCTGACGCGGGCGGCATGTTCGCCACAATCACACTACCATCACGGCATTCGCGGGCCGGCGGCCCGCAGCGACCGTGGAAGGAGCATTCATGGGAGTACCGGCAAGCTGCCGTTGCTGGTGCGCATTGTCGGCCAGTATCTCGACCGGCCCACCGCGGACGGACGAAGCGCATGACGTTGTTGCGCATTGTGTAAAAACTGCGTCCCGCGGCGCTCGCCGGAGCGCCACGCGGCCGCATCGGCGCAAGGGCATGTTTCCTGCTTCCGGTATCAGGCTAGGACGTCAGATCGGAGGCAATCCATGAAAGACTACCCACCGTCGGAAATCCGGGGAACCTGGCGCCACCGCGGCTACGATGAGCCCGACGATACCCGCCAGGCACGCCACTGGCGCAGTGGCGACACCGGCGGCTCGCCGTATGGCTATGGCGAGGCCCGCTATGGCATGGAGGATGAAGACGACGAGCGGCCCACGCGCCCTTCGCGCTGGGCCGCGCAAGCGGGGTCGCGCCGCATGCCCAGGGGCTACCAGCGCACCGACGCCCGCATTCGCGATGATCTGTGTGAACGGCTCGCACACGCCGATGACGATGTCTCGGATGTCACCGTCGACGTCGTCTCGGGCATCGTCACGCTGGCCGGCACCGTCCGGGACCGCGACGCCAAGTTCCACATCGAGCAGATGGCCGAGGATGTGCTGGGCGTCAGTGAAGTGCGCAACAACATCCAGATGGCGCGGCCGGGCAGCAGCGCCGACAGCGGCGGCATTGGCAAGATCGGCGAGCGGGGCGGCGGCGCAGCGCATGGCGAGGGCCAGGGTCAGGGTGAGCAGCGGGTCGGCCAGTCCACCGGCGAGCGCCGGCAGGTCGGCTCCCCGGCCGGCGACGTGCTGTACATCGTGCAAGGCTGGGACGGGCGGTTCCTCGCCAACGAGCGCGGCGAGGGGGTGATGGTGAAATCGATCGCGCAGGCCGGCCTGTTCGACGATGCCGACGTGGCCCGCGCCGCTGCCGCCGAGCACTGCGGACGCGGCTACCGCCTGCTGGCCACGCGCCGCTAGCGCTGCTGCGCGCGCAAGCCTGTGCGCAAGGCCACGCCGGTGTTATCGTGAGGGCTCACGGCAAGCTCTGCCGCCACCGGGCCCTCACACCATGCATGAAGCCAGCGTTCTCAGGCCGCCGCACGCGGCGCCAGGCCAATCGTTGTCAGCGCTGTCTACGCCCGCGCTGCTGATCGAGCTCGATGCCTTTGAAGCCAACCTGGCGCGCATGGCGGAACTTGCCGAACGCGCCGGCGTGGCGCTGCGCCCCCATGCCAAGGCGCACAAGTCCGTGGCGATCGCGCAGCGGCAGGTCGATGCGGGCGCGGTCGGCATCTGCTGCCAGAAGCTGTCGGAGGCGTATCCCTTTGCCGCCGCCGGCATCGGCAGCATCCACCTGAGCAATGAATTCGTTGGCGCCGACAAGGCCGCGATGGCGGCCGAACTGGCCCGCCACACGCGCCTGTCGATCTGCGTGGACGATGTGCGCCAGGTCAGCCAGGCCGGCGTCGCCGCGGCGCGCGCCGGCGTGCGCATCGCGGTATTGCCTGAGGTCGACGTGGGGCAGGGCCGCTGCGGCGTGGCCAGCGACGAGGCCTTGCTGGCGCTGATCGACGCGATCGACGCCGAAGACGCGCTGGATTTTGGCGGCCTGCAGGGCTATCACGGCGGCATCCAGCATATCGAGGCATGGGCACAGCGGCGCGAGGCCGCTCAGCGCGCGGCCGAGGCCACCGCCGGCTACCTGCGCGCGCTGGAGCGGCGCGGGCTGCGCTGCCCGGTGGTGACCGGCGGCGGCACCGGCACCGCCGAGTTCGACCTGGAGAGCGGCGTCTACACCGAAATCCAGCCGGGCTCGTACCTGTTTCTCGACGGCCATTACGGCTCGCTCGAATGGGAAGGCGCGCTGCGGCCGCTGCATTCCCTGTTCGTGGCATCGACCGTGATGAGCGCGGCGCGCGCCGGCGTGGCCGTGTGCGATGTGGGCCTGAAGTCGGTCGCGGTCGATTCCGGCCTGCCGCACGTGTGGCCGCGCGATGCCGATGGCGGGCTGGAGTACGTTGCCGCCAACGACGAGCACGGCGTGCTGGCGGTAACCGGCGCCGACAGCCGTGACCTGCTGGGCGAGCGGCTGTGGCTGGTGCCGGGCCATTGCGATCCCACCGCCAACCTGCACGATGCCTATGCCTGCGTGCGCGGCGAGCGCGTGGAAGCGGTATGGGCCATCGAAGCGCGCGGGCTCAGCCGTTGATGCTTGCCTGGTGCGCTCAGCGCACCGTGGCGGGCGAACGTGCCCTGGCGGGCGAACGTGCCCTGGCGGGCGAACGTGCCCTGGCGGGAGACGCGCTTACACTGGGAAGCCTTTCGCATTGACCCGCATTGACCCGCATTGACCCGCATTGACCCGCATTGACCCGCATTGACCCGCATTGACCCGGCCCTCCGATTTGCCTCGACCCCGATCCGCCGGGCTTGACCGGCTCCTCGCCGACATCGCTTCCTGCCGCGCCTGCGCCTTGCCGCACGATCCGCGGCCGGTGGTGCAGGCCGGCGCCCATGCGCGCCTGCTGATCGTCGGCCAGGCGCCCGGACGGCGCGTGCATGAAACCGGCATCCCCTGGAACGACCCTTCCGGCGACCTGCTGCGCACCTGGCTGCAGCTGACGCCGGAGCAGTTCTATGACGCCGGCAAGGTGGCGATCGTGCCGATGGGGCTGTGCTATCCGGGCAAGGGTGCCAGCGGCGACCTGCCGCCGCGGCGCGAATGCGCGCCCTTGTGGCATGCGCCGCTGCTGGCGTCCATGCCCGATATCCGGCTGACGCTGCTGATCGGCCGCCATGCACAGGCCTGCTACCTCGGCAGCCGGGCCGGGGCGACGCTGGCCGATACCGTCGCCGCCTGCGCCGACTACCTGCCGGCATTCTTCCCGCTGCCGCACCCCAGCCCGCGCAACCGCTTCTGGCTGCGGCGCCACCCGTGGTTCGACACCGACGTGCTGCCGCGGCTGCGGCAGCAGGTGGCGCTGGCGCTGTCCGGCTGATGCCGCTCAGTAGTCCTTGTGCGGGAAGCGGATGTCGAACTCCGTGAACTCGTGCTCGACGGAACGGCAACTGATGCCGGCCCCCCAGCTGGTCAGCACGTTCTGGCAGAACGCCAGCCCGATGCCGGTGCCACGGTGCGCCGGGTAGGAGAAGAAGGGCTGGAACATGCGCGCCAGCACCTGCGGCGGCACCCCGGTCGCGGTGTCGCGGAAGGTGACGTGCACCCCGTCCGGCCGCACCTCGCAGTGGATCCGGATATCGCCCTTGCCGGCGCGCTTGATCGCTTCGAGCGCGTTCTTCAGCAGGTTGGTCATGACCAGCCCGAACAGCTGCGCGTTGCCGAAAACGCGCACCGGGCCGGGCAGATCGAACGTGACGAGGTCGCGGCCTGGTTCATCGAACGGAAACCGGGCGATGGTGTCGCGGATCACCCCCCCCAGATCGAACAGCTCGCGCGTGGCCTTTTCCGGATTCTTGGAGTTGGCCACCAGCAGTTCGATGCTGTTGCTGATGTGCGCGATGTCGGACTCCATGCGCGCCACCGCCTGCATCAGCCCCTCGCGGCGCGGCGCGTCCTGGTCCAGCGCTGCCGGCAGCCGCGCCTTGAGGCCGCTCGCGCTGATGCTCAGGCTGGTCAGCGGCGTACGCAGCTCATGCGCGACAGTGGCCAGCGCCGCCGCCATGCCGCGCCGCTTCTGCTCGACCAGCAACTGGCGGTCGAGCTTGATCACCACCAGCACCGAGATCACGAAGCCGATGATCGGCAGCTGCAGCAGCACCGGCTCCCATGGAATCCCGCCCATGGAGTTGCCGGCCAGCACGAACAGCGCCACCGCGGCCGCGGCGCCGGACAGCAGCGAGATGGTCGCGAACGCCGTATTGAAGTGATAGAGGATCACCACGGCGATGATGACCGACTCGGCCCAGGCCATCGATCCGCCGTTCTCCAGGTACAGGAAGATGAACGCGAACGGCATGCCCACCGTGATCGCAAACAGCGCGTAGGGCGGCAGCCAGCGCCGGTGCGAGAACGCCCTCGCAAACAGCAGCGGCACGAACAGCGCGGTGCAGACCAGGCGCAGCCACAGGTTCTCGTAGGGCTGCGGAAACACGTACGACCAGATCAGGTAGTAGAGCGGGTGGCCGATGACCCCCAGCGCGCCCACCATCTGGATCCGCCGCAGGCGGATGACGCTCTCCTCGTCGAGCAGGATGGCCCGTGCCGCGGTATCGAACACCGACTGCCAGGTCCGGCGGGCGAGGCCGGCAAGTCCTGACAGGCCGGCGCGGCGCTTGCGGCCGCCCGGGTCGGCCAACTCTGCTTCCATCTCCAACGGCTACTCCTCGCGGGAGCTTGCGGCGAGCTCCTCCTTGGGATTGGGGGATTTGCGCCGGCTGCGGCGCGTCGATGACCATTCTTCCAGACGCACCTCGTCGCGGATACTGGCGAGAACGCTGACCAGCCGGTCGATTTCACCGGCGCTAAGTTTCGCATGCAGGGTAAGTCGCATCAATGCCCGATTCCTGGGGGTTGCCGGGGAGCAGAATACCGCGCCGAAGATGCCGCGCTGCTGCAGCGCGTTGCGCAGGACCATCACCTGCGGCTCGGCGCCGGCCTCCAGCCCGATGATCTGCTCGGAGCCGTCGCTGATGTTGTATCCCAGGGCACTGATCGCTTCGCGGGTTGCGCGGGTGATCGCATGCAGCTGTTCGCGCCGGTGGTCCGCCGCGGCGATGAAGTCGATGGCGCCGTCGAACCACGCGATCTCGTGGCGCAGCAGCCCCGAACTGAAAATGGCCGGCCGCGATTCGACCGCGAAGAAGTCCTTGAACATGCTGGAGCAGGTGACGAAGCCAGCGCGCCCGGCGAAGGCCTTGGCCAGCGACGCGGTGCGGAAATGCACCCGCTCCGACAGCCCCAGCGCCGGCACCAGCCCGCCGCCCGACGGCCCGTGGGTGCCGAGCGAGTGCGACTCATCCACGACCAGCACCGAACCCGACGCTTCCGCCACCGCGACGTATTCCTCCAGCGGCGCTACGCTGCCGGTGGTGGAGTACACCGCGTCGACCATGATCACGCCGGGGCCAAAGCGCTCGGCCTGGCGGCGCGCATGGCCCACGTCGTTGTGGCGGATCGGCACGGCCTGCGCGCCGGCGGCGGTGATGCCTTCCCACAGCGAAGCGTGGCCGTTCATGTCGATATAGACCGGCACCCCCGGCCCGGCGATGCATTGCACCAGGCCGACGTTGGCGGCCCAGCCGGACTGCGCGATCAGCCCATCCTCCGCCTGCATCAGGTTGGCCAGCTTGCGCTCGACGTGGCGCTGCGGCGTCTCGCCGTACTGGAACACGGACGACATCAGCAGCTCGGGCGGCTCATCCAGCAGCGCGCGGGCCTGCGCCTCCAGCAGCGGCCGCTCGCCCAGCAGGCACAGGTAGTCGTTGCTGCTCAGGTGCAGCGCGTCGGGACCCGGCTTGCGCCCGTGCAGCAGGTGGTCGCCGCCCCACAGCTTGCCCAGCCGGGCATCGAAGTGCTCTGACATGCGGGCTGCGATCCACTGCGGCAGCGGCGGCGTGGCCACGCTGCGGGGGGAGCAGGGAACGGGGTGAGTCGGCTGCGGACGCTGGACGGCAGAGAACATCGGATTTCCTCTGGTAGGTAGGGCTTGTCGGAGAGGATCGCTGGCGGCATTGCCAGGGACCTGGGGATTGCAGGCAAGTCGGGGCGTCTGCACGTCAGCGATCACTGTGCCAAGTCCTCGGTGTCGATTGTGACCGGGCTTCCACCAGTTCAACGCTTGTTTGAGCGGGAAGGGCCACGCTGCCGTTGCATTGTGGCGCGGCCGGCGCTCGCTGGCATGTCAGTTCATGCCGATTCGTCAATGAGTGCCTGTTAAGGCATATATAGGCAGTTGTACACACAAATACCACCCTCCGCCCAGGCGGAACCCGCCTAGGGTTTGTCCTGAAAACAACGCGTAGCGGCTTGTTTTGATTGCGATTTCTGGCGACGCGAGGGGCCTCGGGCGGCCACCTGGCCGAACTTTTGCCTTGACCTCCGGCGCCGGCCGCCGATAATGCTGCAAATCACACTGCAAACGTTTGCAAAGGAGGTATGACATGGAGACATCGATCGCGCGGCAGGTATCGCCGGCCCCGCGCCCCACGCTGATAGACGACGAGCATTCGGTCACCGGCATCGTCCAGGCGGCGATGGCGGGCACTGCCAACCCGCGCCTGCGCTTCGTCATGGACACGCTGGTCCGGCATCTGCACGGCTTCCTGCGCGAGGCGCGCCTGACCGATGAAGAGTTCGAGTTCGCGCTGGAATGGCTCGCCAGCATTGGCCAGGCTACGCACGCCACGCACAACGAGGTTGTGCTCGCGGCCGATGTGCTGGGTTTGTCGACGCTGGTGACGGTGATGAACAACAGCACCCGCGACGGCCGCACGCCGGGTGCCTTGCTGGGACCGTTCTACCGCGCCAACGCGCCGCGCTATGCCTGCGGCGACTGCGTGGTGCAGGACGATGCGCCCGGCCTGCCGCTGCTGGTCAGCGGCACCGTGCGTGGTACCGACGGCGCACCGCTGGCCGGCGCGCTGGTGGAGGTATGGCAGGCCTCTCCGGTGGGCCTGTACGACAACCAGGACCCGACCCAGCCCGACCGCAATTTGCGCGGCTGCTTCCATGCCGATGCCGACGGCGGCTACCGCTTCCGCACCGTGCGCCCGGCCGGCTATCCGGTGCCGACCGATGGCCCGGTCGGCGCGCTGCTGGCCGCGCAACAGCGCCATCCGTACCGGCCGGCGCATATCCACTTCATCGTCGCGGCGCCGGGTTATCGGACCCTGGTGACGCAGGTGTTTGCGGACGAGCCCGACAAGCTCGCCTCGGATGTCACCTTCGGCGTGCACCGGCAACTGGTCGGCACCCTGCAGCTGCACGACCAGGGCCGCAGCCCGTGGGGCGAGGTGCCGGCGCCGTTCTACACGCTGGACTTCGACTTCACGCTGGAGCCGGGGCAGCAGACGTTTCCCAAGCCGCCGATCGACTGAGCGTCGGCCGATTTTCTTTCACGCGAATTTCAACTCCGAACATGAGCCCATCCCCACTTTCCGGCAAGGTTGCCGTGATCCTCGGCGGCACCGGCAGCATCGGCTTTGCCGCCGGTGAAACGCTGGCCCGCCTCGGCGCGAGCATCGTCCTGGCTGGCCGCGACGCCGACAAGGCGGCCAGCGCGGCGGCCGCGCTGCCGGCCGGCAACCACCTTGCCGCCGTCGCGGAAATCGCCGACAGCGCCTCGCTGCGCGCGCTGGCCGACGAAGTCATGTGCCATTACGGCCGCGTCGACATGCTGGTCAATACCGCCGGCTTTACGCGGGCGATCCCGCATGCCGACCTCGACGCGCTCGACGACGCGCTGATCGACGAACTCTTCGCCATCAACTGGCGCGGCCAGTTCGCCGCGATCCGCGCCTTTGCGCCGCACCTGCGCGCCAACGGCGACGGGCTGGTGGTCAATGTCGGCTCCATCGCGGGGCGCAACGGGCAGGGCAGCAACGTGGCGTACTGCGCGGCCAAGGCGGGGCTCGACGTCATGGCAATGTCGCTCGGGCGCGCACTGGCGCCGCAGATCCGCGTGCTGAATGTCTCGCCCGGCGTGGTCGACAGCGCGTTCGTGCCCGGCCGCGACAGCGGCTTCAATGAGCGCGCCGCGAGGACGACGCCGCTGCAGCGTATCGGCCAGGCGCATGACGTGGCCGATGCCATCGCCGCGTGCGCGACCTCGCTGCGCTTTGCCACCGGCACCACCATCGTCGTCGACGGCGGCCGGCAACTCGGCTAGGCCGGCGCCACGCTCCTTTTACTCTTGTCCTTAACCAACGTTCGCTCATGCACGCACGCAAGACCATCATCACCTGCGCGGTGACCGGCAATATCGTCACACCCGAGCAGCATCCCGGCCTGCCGGTCACGCCGGCGCAGATCGCCGATGCCGCGCTCGAAGCCGCCGAAGCCGGCGCCGCCGCCGCCCACATCCACGTGCGCGATCCCGAATCGGGCCGCCCGTCGATGGCGCTCGAGTACTACGCGGATGTCATCGACCGCATCCGCGCGCGCAACCGCACGCTCATCATCAATCTCACCACCGGTCCAGGCGGCCGCTTCGTGCCCAGCGAAGACGAGCCGCGCGTGGCGGCGCCGGGCACCACGCTGCTGCATCCGGCAAAGCGCGTCGAGCACATCACCGCGTTGCGCCCGGATGTGTGTTCGCTTGACCTCAACACCATGAATTCCGGCGGCGACGTGGTCATCAACACGCCCGCCAACGTACGCAAGATGGCTGCCGCGATCCGCGCCGCCGGCGTCATGCCGGAACTGGAGATCTTCGATTCGGGCGACCTCAACATGGCGCTCGATTTCATCCGCGACGGCGTGCTTGAAGGGCCCGGCCTGTGGACCTTCGTGCTGGGCGTCAAGTACGGCTTCGCGCCCACGCCCGAGACGATCTTCTACGCGCGCAACATGCTGCCCGCCGGCGCGCACTGGTCTGCCTTCGGCATCGGCCGCGCCGAGTTCCCGGTCGTTGCGCAGGCATGGCTGGCCGGCGGCCACGTGCGTGTCGGGCTGGAGGACAACATTTACCTGGAGAAGGGTGTGCTGGCACCCAGCAACGCCGCGCTGGTCGCCAAGGCCCGCGACATCGTGCGCTCGCTCGGCGGCGAAATCGCGTCGCCGGCGGAGGCGCGCCGCACGCTGGGGCTGCGCGAAGCCTGAGTCCCGCCAACCGTATTGCCGAACCCTGAAAGGACAAACCTTATGAACACCATCCGAGTGAACCAGAAAGCCGCCGACATCGAAGCGCTACAGATCGAACTGCTCGGCGTGGCGCGCCCCGATGCCGCTGCGGACCAATGCATCATTGAAGTCGCCAGTGCCGGGGTCAATCCCAGCGACGTGAAGGCAACGCTGGGCCTGATGCCGCATGCGGTGTGGCCGCGCACGCCGGGCCGCGACTATGCCGGCCTGGTGGTCGACGGTCCCGCGGCGCTGCTGGGCCTGCAGGTGTGGGGCAGCGGCGGAGAGCTGGGCATCCGCCGCGACGGCACGCATGGCAAATACCTGCGCATCCAGGCCAGCGCGGTGCGCGCCAAGCCGGCCTCGGTGTCGCTGCTGGAGGCCGGAGCCGTCGGCGTGCCGTTCATCACGGCCTATGAGGGCCTGCGCCGCGCCGGCATGCCGCAGGCCGGCAGCACCGTGCTGGTCTGCGGCGGCAACGGCAAGGTCGGGCAGGCCACCATCCAGATCGCCACGGCAATGGGCGCGCGCGTCTTTGCCGTCGAGCGCACGGCCGAGACTTACCGCGGCCATGCCAGCGGCGAAGTGCGCATGATCGATGCCAGCCGCGAAGCGATCGCCGAGGTGGTGCGCAACGAGACCGGCGGCCATGGTGCCGACATCGTCTACAACACCGTCGGCAGCCCGTACTTCGAACAGGCCAACCAGGCGATGGCCGTCGGCGCGACGCAGATCTTCATCTCGACCATCGAGAAGCCGGTGCCGTTCGACATCTTCGCCTTCTACCGCGGCCAGCATACCTATGTCGGCGTCGACACGCTGGCGCTGGACAGCGGCGCCTGCGCGCAGATCCTGGACCAGCTTGCGCCGATGTTCGCCTCGGGCGCGCTGCGGCCGTTCCCGGTGCTGTCCGATTACACCTATGCCCTGGCCAATGCCAAGGACGCGTACCGCGCGGTCCTGCAAGGCGCCACCGAGCGTGTGGTGCTCAAGCCATGAACACGACCCGGTTTGTCCAGGCGCCGGCGTATTTCCCGCCCAACCACGACGGCATGCATTGCCTGCGGCTGCAGGGGCACGAGGCCGGGCCGTCGGAGGCACTGTGGCTCGGGGTCTCGGTGCTGCTGCCCGGCGGCCATACCGCGCTGGATGCCTCACCGGTGGAAAAGCACTACGTCGTGCTCGAAGGCGAAGTCTGCGTGCGCACGCCGGAACAGGCCGTCACTCTGGGACAGTACGACTCGGTGCGGCTCGCGCCGGGCGAGGCGCGGCAGGTGTCCAATCCCGGCAACCGGCCTGCCATGCTGCTGCTGGCGATGCCATATCCGAAGGCGTGATTCCTTGCCCCGGAATGCAAACGATTGCAGCGCCGAACGTACACAGTACTGACCACAGAAGTGACTACAAAAAGAATGACCACAACCAAAGGGGTAGACCAATGACATCCGTTCCGAAGCGGTACCGCTTGCTGCTGCTTGCCATGGGCGCGGCCTGCAGCGGCCACGCCGGCGCGCAGTCGTCCGTGACGCTGTACGGGCGCCTGAACACCGCGCTGGAGTATTCCTATGCCAATACGGCGACTGACGGCACGCGCCTTGGCGGCGTGGGCCGCCTGACCAACAACCGCTCCGTGTTCGGCATGCGCGGCGAGGAAGGGTTGGGCGGAAGCCTCAAGGCGATCTGGCAGATCGAGAGCAACGTCTCGCTCGACACCGGCCAGGGCCAGATTGCCGGGCGCAACTCGCGCATCGGGCTGCAGGGCAGCGCCGGCACGCTGTTCATGGGGCACTGGCAGACGCCTTATACCGAGGCGACGTCGACCTACGATCCGTATTACCCGACCACGGCCGGCTATATGGCGCTGATCGGCAACGGCTCCACGTCGAGCTCGGACAACGTGCAGGACACCAGCGCGTTCGACCGCCGGCAGAAAAACATCATGGTCTACAAGACGCCGTCGCTGGCGGGCTTCAGCGGCGCGGCCGCGTGGGGCATCAACGAGGAAAAGACCACGGTGCCGCGCAATCCGGGGCTGTACTCGTTCTCCGCCGCCTACGACAACGGTCCGCTCAACGTGGTGCTGGCCTATGAGATCCACCAGCATTACCAGACCGCGGGCCGCAACGACGATGCGATGAAGGCGGGCGTTTCCTACAAGTTTCCGAGCACCACCGTCGCGCTGCTCTATGAACGGCTGCACTACCGCACCGCCACCGGCGACCTGACGCGCAACGGCTACTACGCGTCGGTCGTGCAGAAGCTCGGGCCCGGCAGCGTGCGGGTCGGCTTTGGCCTTGCCAGCAACGGCGCCGGCAATGCCACCGAGACCGTCGGCTTCTTCCGCAGCGGGGCGGAGACGGGCGCGACGCAGGTCACGGTGGGCTACGACTATCCGTTGTCCAAGCGCACCGCGCTGTATGCGTACTACAGCCGCATCAACAACAAGCGCAACGCCATCTATGACTTCGCCATCAATGAGCTGGGCGTAAGCGCGGGCGCCGACCCGCAGACCGTCGCGCTCGGCATGCGGCATTTCTTCTGAGGCGCGGCACACGCGCCCCAACCGGCAATGAGGAGACAAAGAATGATTCGATCCATCCAGGGCGCCGTGCTGGCGCTGACTTCGACGTTGATGCTGGCGGCCGCCCCCGCCGCCTCCGCCGCCAGTATGCAGCCCCAGTACCCCAGCAAGCCGATCCGGCTGGTGGTGCCGTTTTCCGCCGGCAGCGCCACCGATATCCTGGCGCGCATCCTCGGCACCAAGATGGCCGAGGGCGGCAGCTACCAGGTGATCGTCGACAACCGGCCCGGCGCGGGCGGCACCGTCGGCGCCACCGGCGTGGCCAAGGCGGCGCCGGACGGCTACACGCTGATCCTGGTGTCGGTCGGGCACGCGATCAACGCCACGCTGTATCCGAAACTCGGCTATGACACGGTGAAGGACTTCGCGCCGGTCTCGCTGGTGGCGAGCGTGCCCAACGTGCTGGTGGTCAATGCGGCCAGCAAGTACAAGTCGGTGCGCGACGTGGTGGCGGCGGCCAAGGCCACGCCGGGCGCACTGAACTTCGACTCCGCGGGCTCCGGCAGCTCCACGCATCTGAGCGGCGAGATGTTCAAGATGCAGGCCGGTATCGACATCGCGCATATCCCGTACAAGGGCACCGGCGAAGCGCTAACCGACGTCATGGCCGGCCGCGGCGACATGATGTTTGCGCCGACGGTCTCGGCCATGCCATTCGTCAGGCAAGGCAAGCTGCGCGCGCTGGCGGTGACCACGGCCAGGCGGGCCAGCGCGCTGCCGGATATCCCGACCGTCGCGGAATCGGGCTTCCCCGCCTATGCCTTCGATTCCTGGTTCGGCATCCTTGCGCCGGCCGGAACGCCGCGCGAGATCGTCGACGCCCTCAATGCCGAGATCGGCAAGGCGCTGTCATCCCCCGACGTGCGCGAGCGCCTGGCCGCGCAGGGCGCCGAGCCGCGGCATTCGTCGCCGCAGGAGTTTGCCGCGCATATCCAGGCGGAAATCGGCAAGCTGGCGCCGGTGGTGCGGCAGTCCGGCGTGAGGGCGGGAGAGTAACGCGCTGCACTTCGTGGAAGCTCCGGCCCTCACCCCCGGCCCCTCTCCCGCAAGCGGGAGAGGGGGGCAAACAAGCGGGCGGCGGCAGACGCTTGGGCTCATCGGCGATAGCGCCAAGCGAGCGCAGCGACGCGTTCAGTGCCGGGGGCAGTGACCTGAGATACTGCCGGCGCGCAGCGCAGCCGTAGGCGTTCCTACGTTGACATCAGCAGCAGGGGCCACGCACAGCTCCGGGCTTGTTCAATCACCGCGTCAATCCCAAGCGCCGTGGTGCACCTTGCGGCAGGCAGCCCTGCACGCGACGAAGCCCAGCCCCGTACGAAAGCCCAGGCAAGCTACGATAAAAGTGGCCGCCCGCCCAGGGCAAAAAACGCGCTTTTGGTTACTTTTGCCGCTCGGGCAAAAGTGACTCGCCCCTTCAGGGGCGAAACCGGGGCATATCAAATAGCCACCAGATGCCCACCCGCAGCGACGCCAGGACGCAAGAGCAGACCATGTCCTACAAGTGAAGCGCTGGAATTCATTCCCACGGCTAATGCACCGTAAAATGTCGCATCCCACCATTCCCGGGCCGCCGCCCGGCCACCTGCCGTCATGTCCGAGCGCAAGCGCCTCACCCTCAAAGACCTGGCCGCCGAGATCGACGTGCATTACTCGACGGTCTCGCGGGTCATGAATCCGGCCACGCGGCACCTGGTCGCGCAGGACGTGGCGGCGCGCATCCTGGAGGTGGCCGAGGCGCGCGGCTTCCGCCCGAACCGCATCGCCGCGGGTTTGCGCACGCAGCGCTCGGGGCTGGTAGGCGTGGTGCTGCCGGATATCGCCAACCCGGTGTTCCCCCCAATCCTGGCGGGGATCGAGTCGGTGCTGGCGCAACAGGGCTACGTGCCCATCGTCGTCAACGCAGGCACTGACAAGAGCCGGCAGCGCTTCATCATCGACCAGATGATCGGCCGGCAGGTCGAAGGGCTGGTGCTGGCGACGGCGGAGCGCGAGGACGCGGTGCTCGACTACTGCATCCGGCAGCATATCCCGGTCGTCACGGTCAACCGCGGCGAAGAGGCGGGACGGGTCTCGTGCGTGGTCAGCGACAACTTGCTGGCGATGCGGCTGACGGTAGACCACCTGGTCGGCCTCGGCCATCGCCATATCGGCCATATCGCGGGCCCGGCCGCGCTGTCCACCGGCTTCCTGCGGCGCGAGGGCTTTGTCCAGGCGGTCAGGCGGCATCGCCTGCGCCGTGACGCCTGGCACGTGATCGAGGCCGCCAGCTATTCGCGCGAGGCCGGCAAGCTGGCGTGCGCGCAACTGCTGGAAGCCTTTCCGGCGGTTACCGCCATCGCCGCCGGCAACGACCTGGTGGCGATGGGCTGCTACGACCTGCTGCGCGAACGCGGACTGGATTGCCCCGCCGACATTTCGGTGGTGGGCCACAACGACATGCCGTTCGCCGATGCGCTGACCCCGCCGCTGACCACGGTGCGCATCGCCGTCCATGAAATGGGCGAGGAGGCGGCGCGGCTGCTGCTCCGGCAGATCGACAAGCCGGGATCCGATGCCGTCACCGTGCAGCTGACGCCGCAGCTGATCGTGCGCGGCTCCACCGCTGCGCCACACGACAGCGCCTCTTAGCCTGGGAGGACGGCAGCTCTAGCGTGCCGCCGCCACCAGTGCCGCCATGAAGGCCTGCCGCAGTGGCGTCTGCTCGGCATCGCGATGCCGGAGCACGCCTACCGTGCCTTCGCGCCGGTATGGCAGCGGCAATGGCACTACCTGTCCCAGCGCGCGGAAGAACTCGGTCATCCTCCCCGACATCACCGCCAGCAATTCGCTTTGCTGCAGCAGCGCCACGTTCGCCAGCACCGTGGCGCTCTCGATGCGCACCGTCGGCGCCGGTTCGCCCGCCAGTGCCAGTTCGTAGTCCAGCTCGCGCCGGATCTGGCTGGTGGCGGGCGGGCCGATCCATGTATAGGCGCGCGTCTCGTCCCAGCGCAGCTTGCGCCGGCGCGCCAGCGGATGCGCCGGGCCGGCAATGACGCGGATGGTCTCGGGATAGAGCAGGTCGCAGCGCAGCGGCGCGTCGATGCCCTGCACCTCGGTGCGCCCGACCACGAAATCCAGCCGCCCTTCGCGCAGGGCCGGCAGCATGTCTTCCACGGTGCCCTCGGAAAGCGTCAGGTGCGCCTCGGGAAACGCCTCGCGGAATTGCCGGACCGCTGCGGGGAGCAGGTCGACCGCAACCGTTGGCGTCGCGCCGACCGCCAGCTGCCCGGCCGCGCCGTCCGCCATCACGCGGATGGTGGCCTGGGTGCGTTCGATCTCGCTGAGGATGGTGCGCGCGTGGACCACCAGCGCTTCGCAGAAACGCGTCGGCATCAGGCCGCGCGAATGCCGCTCGAACAGCGCGACGCCGAGTTCACTTTCCAGCTCGGCCAGCCAGCGCGACAGCGCCGGCTGCGTCATGCTGAGCCGCTCCGCGGTATGGCTGACATTGCGGGTTTCGTAGAGCGCCACCAGCACATGCAGTTGCCGGATGCGCAGGCGCTGGGTCCATTCCATGGCGGTGTTTCCGGTATGCCAGAGAGGTTATAGCAGTGCCTATTTTAATCATTTCAATGTCATCTCGGCCAATGCCATACTTTTCGCACGTGGCGCCATGTCGCCTCGACAGCGTCCCCGACCGCCCCCTGAGCCGCCCCCTGAGCCGCCCCCTGAGCCGCCCCCTGAGCCGCCCCACATGTCCGACCCGACACCGCTTCCGCGCACCGATTCGCGTCCCGACTCGCGTCCCGATCCGCGCCCCAATTTCCTGCTCTTCATCACCGACCAGCACCGCGCCGACCACCTCGGCATTTATGGCAACGATGTCGTGCGCACGCCCAATATCGACCGCCTGGGAAGCTGGGTGGCGCAGCGTTGCTACGTAGCCTCGCCGATCTGCATGCCCAACCGCTCGTCGCTGATGACCGGGCGCATGCCGTCGGCTCATGGCGCGCGCCACAACGGCATTCCGCTGCCGCTGTCGCAGGTGACCTTCGTCGAGCGGCTGCGCGAGGCGGGCTACCGCACCGGACTGGTCGGCAAGTCGCACCTGCAGAACATGACGGGGCTGCCGCCGGTGTGGCCGCGCCCGCAGGATCCGCGCACCGAAGGCGAGGCGCGCCGGCCCGAGGTCGGGCGCTTCGATCAGGAATGGGGGCCGGCGTGGCGCGACGATGCCAGCTTCGACATGTCGCTGCCGTTCTATGGCTTCGGCGACGTGCAGCTGGTCATCGACCATGGCGACACGGCCGGCGGCCATTACCGCCGCTGGCTTGAACAACACCATCCGGAAGTGGCTGCGCTGTGCGGGCAGCAGCACGCCGTCCCGACGCCGGAATACGCGCTGTGCGCCGCACGGCAGGCCTGGCGCACACGCGTGCCGGAGACGTTGTCGACCACCGCCTGGATCGGCGACCGCACCATCGACCTGCTGGAGCAATACGCCAGTGCCGACGCGCCGTTCATGATCCAGTGCTCGTTCCCCGATCCGCACCACCCGTTCACGCCCCCCGGCCGGTACTGGGACATGTACCGTCCCGAGGACATGGTGCTGCCCGCGTCGTTCCATGACGATCCCGCGCTGGCGCCGCCGCACCTCAAATGGATGCACGCGCAGCGCGATGCCGGCCGCGCGGTCAAGCACACGCCGGCGATGTTCGCCTGCACCGGGCGCGAGGCGCGCGAGGCGCTGGCGCTGAACTATGGCTCGATTGCGCATATCGACGACACCATCGGCCGGGTGATGGCACGGCTGGCGGCCCTGGGGCTGGACCACAATACCGTGGTGCTGTTCACCAGCGACCACGGCGATTTCTTCGGCGACCACCAGCTGCTGTGGAAGGGACCGCTGCACTACCAGGGCCTGATCCGCACGCCGCTGCTGTGGTCCGAGCCGGCCGCGCGGGCCGCACACAAGGCACCGGCCGTGCGCAGCCAGGCGTTGTGTTCGACCATCGACATCGCGCCGACCATCCTGGCGCGCGCCGGCTGCCTGCCCTACAACGGCATGCAAGGCTTGTCGCTGCTGCCGGCCATGGCGGGCGAGCCGCTGCCGCGCAAGGCCGTGCTGGTCGAAGAAGAAAACCAGCGCACGCTGTTCGATTTCCCGATGCGCACCCGCATGCGCACGCTGCAGACCGCGCGCTACCGGCTCAGCCTCTATGAAGGCGCGGATTGGGGCGAACTGTACGACCTGGAGAGCGACCCGGCCGAATCGCACAACCTCTGGCATGAGCCCGCCCTGGCGGGCGTGCGCCAGGAACTGCTGCACCAGCTGGTACTGGCGATGATCGCGCACAGCGATGCCAGCCCGAACCCGACCGCACTGGCCTGACACATCCGGGCCAGCCCGCCGGCCTCCGGCGACACCGATGACAGCCCAGCCGGTAACAGCCCCACCGATAACGAGAGAAACGGAGACAACGCATGACCCGCCCCATGGCTACCCGCCCCATTGGTTTCCCCACCGCTTCGCACCGCGCCCGACGGGGCTTGCTGGCCGCCCTTGCCGGCATCGCATTGCTGGCCGCATTGCCCGCGCACGCCCAGGACGCCTACCCGTCGCGGCCGGTACGCATCATCGTCAACTTCCCTGCCGGCGGGCCGCTCGATAGCGTGGCCCGGCTGGTCGCCGAGCGCGCGGGCCGTGACCTGAAGCAGCCGGTAGTGGTGGAAAACCGCGCGGGTGCCGGCGGCAACGTCGGTGCCGAAGCCGCCGCGCGCGCTACCGCTGACGGCTACACGCTGCTGATGTCGACCGACACGCTGGTGACGGTCAACCCGTTCGCCTATCGCAAAATGTCGTTCGACCCGCTGCGCGACCTGCAGCCGGTGGGCCTGGCCGGCACCTTCAACCAGGTGCTGGTGACGCACCCGGCCATCAAGGTCGCAAGCCTGGACAAATTCCTGGCCATGGCGAAGACGCAGGACCTGTCGTATGCCTCGGCAGGAATCGCGTCGCCGGGGCATGTCGCCTTCGAAATGCTGAAAGCGCGCACGCAGATCCAGGGCACGCACGTGCCATACAAGGGCAACGCCCCGGCGCTCAGCGACGTGCTGGCCGGGCAGGTGCCGGCCGGCTTCCTGGCGACACCGACCGCGGTGCAGTACATCCGCAGCGGCAAGCTGGTGCCGCTGGCTGTATCCGGGCTGCGGCGCGATCCCTTGCTGCCCGACGTGCCCACCGTGGCGGAGACCGGCGTATCCGGCTTCGACGCCGAGTTCGCTTTTGTGATGCTGGTGCCGTCCGGCACGCCCGCACCGATCCGCGCGCGCTGGGAGCAGGAACTGAAGACGATCTTCGCGGACGCGGGATTCCAGAAGAAGCTGCTGGCGCAAGGCGTCAGGCCGCAGGCCACCGACGGCGCCCAGGCCACGGCGTGGCTGGCCGCCGGCAGCAAGCGCTGGGGCGAGTTGATCCGCAAGCTTGGGGTGTCGCTGGACTGACAGGAACTGCCCGCACGGTATTCTGGCAGGCACATCCCGCACAGGTAAAAAGGCACGGCTGGTAATTCTGGAAGTGCTCGTTACAACCTGGAACGCGAGGATGCCGCCACAGGCGCCGCATTGCGGGCGCCGGTGCTCTGGAATGGGATTTGCTATTCCCATGCAGGACACGTCGCGACAGCACCTCGCATGCCTTCCCTTGACCCCGTGTCGCCGCGCGCCGCCTTCGAGCTGATCCGCGAGAGCATCAAGTCGTGGATCGACGACTATGCCCCGAGCATGGGCGCGGCGCTGGCGTACTACACCGTCTTCTCGATCGCCCCGCTGCTGATGATCGTCATCACCGTGGCGGGTGTGATATTCGGCGCGGAGGCGGCGCGCGGCGAGGTCGTCAGCGAGCTGAACGGGCTGATCGGCGCCGAAGGGGCGGAGGCGGTCGAAGAGATGCTGGTCGCGGTCAGCGAACCGGCCGCCAGCACGATTACCGCCACCCTGGGCGTGGTGGCATTGCTGGTGGGCGCGACCACGGTGTTTGCCGAACTGCAGTCGGCGCTCGACCGCATCTGGCGCGTGCCGCAGCGCCAGAAGAGTTCGGGCCTGTTTTCGCTGCTGCGCGCTCGGCTGCTCTCGTTCGGCATGATCCTGGGCATCGGCTTCCTGCTGGTGGTTTCGCTGCTGCTCAGTGCCGGCATCTCGGCGCTGGGGCGTGAGTGGGGGCCGCTGCTGGGCATCGACGAGGCGGTCGGGCATGCGCTGGACACCGTCATCAGCCTGGTGCTGACGACCGTGGTATTCGCGATGATCTACAAGATCATGCCGCGCACCAAGATCCGCTGGTTCGACGTCTGGCTGGGCGCGGTGGTCACGGCGCTGCTGTTCACGCTGGGCAAGTTCCTGATCGGCCTGTATATCGGCAAGAGTGGCGTGGCCAGCGGGTATGGCGCCGCCGGGTCGCTGGTGGTGTTGTTGTTATGGGTGTACTACGCCGCGCAGATTTTTCTGCTGGGTGCCGAATTTACCTGGCATTTTGCCCAGCGTTTCGGCTCGCTGCGGCACAGCGGCCAGCCGCAGCCGACTGCGCCGATACGTGGGCGGGCGCAGGTGGTCGTGGACGAGCATGCCCAAGGCGACGCGGCACGCCATCCGGTAAAGGCCGGCGACGACGGCGTGACGCCCATCGTGGCGCTCTATGTCGACGAGATCGTGACCGCCGCCGTCAAGGCTGGAGAGCAGGGGCAGGCGACGGCGGTCGCCATCGCGGACGCTGCCGAGAAAGCCTTTACCCACTTCAGGAGCGCCGCGGGCTCGGACAGGCAGGCATTGCGGAACCGCCTGCGGGAACTGGCGCAGGCACTGGTCGTGTCTGCCGAGGCGGGGCATCATTCAGGCGATACCCGCAACCTGATCAAGTTCGGCGTGAGCTACGTCGAAGCTTGCCTGCACCGGACGCACTGAGGCGCCGCATCAGATGGCCAGCGCCGCCGGCGTGGCCTCGCCCAATACCACCACGCGGTTGCGGCCGTCGCGCTTGGCCAGGTAGAGCGCCTGGTCGCCGCCATGCAGGAAGGCGCGCAGGTCCGCGAACGGCTGGGCGTCCCCGCCGCTGGCCGAGCTGGTGGCAACGCCGATGCTGACCGTCACCGCGCCGAGCGGGCTGGCCGCGTTCGCGATCTCGAGTGCCTGCACCGCATGGCGAATGGCCTCGGCGACCCTGGCGGCGCCGGCGGCAGGCGTGCCGGGCAACAGGATCGCGAATTCCTCGCCGCCGTAGCGGCCGGCATAGTCGCCCGGGCGGCGGATATGTCTCTGGATGCTGTCGCCGACCGCGGCCAGCGCATCATCACCGGCAAGGTGGCCATAGCGGTCGTTGAACTGCTTGAAGTGGTCGACATCGACCATCAGCAGCGACAGCGGCTGGCCCTCGCGCCGTGCCCGCCGCCATTCCTTGTCGGCGGCGTCATCCAGCGCGCGCCGGCTGCCCAGGCCTGTCAGGCCATCGGTATTCACCATCAGGCGCAGGTGCGCTTCCATGTCGAGGCGGCGGCGCCACTGGCGCGACAGCAGCACTGCCAGCGCCACGATCAGCCCATCGACCACGGCGATCAGCCCGGCGAACCACCACGCGCGCTTGTACCACGGGGCCAGCACGTCGTGGACCGAGAGCCCGACCACCACCATCAGCGGGAAGTCGGGCAGGCGCCGGTAGCTGTACAGCCGCCGCACGCCGTCGACCGCGGCGACGCCGATAAAGCTGCCTTCGGTGCCCCGCAGCAGTGGCGCGAAGGAAGGGCTGGCCGAGATATTGCGGCCCACCGACGAATCGTCGTACGGGCGGCGCATGATGATGGTCCCGTCGGTGCGCAGCAACGTCAGCGTACCGCCGGCGCCGAGACTGACGCCGTTGAACAGCTTGCGAAAGTAGTTCAGGCGCAGGGTGCCGACGACGATGCCGCTGAAAGTGCCATCGGGCCCTGACACCCGGCGGCTCAGGCCGATGGACTTGTTGTCCGCAGTGAGCCGTGGCTGGAACGGCTGGCTGAGGAAGATCCCGGCGTTGGCGTTGCGCACGTGGGCCTGGAAATAGTCGCGGTCCGCAAGGTTTACGGCGCGGGGCGGCCATTTGTGCGAATCGAGCACGAGATTGCCGCTGGCATCGGTGGCCAGCAGCGAGCCCATGTCTTCGGCATTGATCGAACGGTCGAACAGCACGCGCTGGCGCAAGGCGGTCGGCAGCTGCATCACTTCCGGGTCCTGCATGGCATCGGCTACCCCGGCGATGGCGAACTGGTAGATATGCAGGTTGCGCGAGATGCTGCGCTCCAGCGTGAGCGCGAGGTTGGCCGAGGCTTCGCTGGCGCTGGCCAGGGCGTCGCTTCGCATCTGGGCCAGTGCCGCGGCGCCCAGTCCGGCAATGGCAATCGCCAGGGCGATGGTCGCCGGGACGATCATCGCGGCGGGGTTCAGGCGTACGCGCAGGCGTCGTCTTGCAAGGTCGATCATGGAGGCGGGCGCTGCCGGTGCATTTTTCGCAGCATTGTAGTGCCCGCGGGTACTTCAGCTGAGCCGTGGGAAAAAATGTCACAACTGAGTTTAACGGCCTGCAAATCACCTCGGGGAATGCCGGGCCGGCTTCATGTCACCAGATCGCCACTTGCAAACGGCACCGGCTCGCACGATGGGGGCGCAGCGCCGGGCCGCCGCAGCGGACTGTCCGGCATGTTGACCAGGTAGTGCGCCTCGCGCCTGAGCTGCGCGGCAAAGCTGGCCGCGACGGGCGGCAGCGGCGAGTCGGCACGGTAGATCAGGCACACGGTATGGCTGGGCAGGACGTCCTCGATCGGCAGGACAGCCAATCCGGTCGAAGCCGAAGCCCGGGCCTGCATCAGCTGGCGCGCCACCATGCACAGGAGCTTCCGGTCCTGCAGCAGCGCCTGGATCATGCCAAAGGTATCGCAGCGCACCGCCACGCGCGGCAGCGGCAGGCTGCGCGCCCGGAACGCATCCATGATGGCCGCGCCCGGGCCGTGCATGCCGGCGGTCGTCAGGATCCATTCGGATCCCACCAGCTCGCGCAGTGACCGCGCATGGCGCAGCGGATGCTCCTGGTGCGCAACGACCACCGAGTCGTTGTTGTAGAGTGGCTCGCAGATAAAGTCGTGGTCGATGCCTGCGTCGGGAACCGGGCTCACCGCCATGTCGATCAGGCCCGCGCGCAAATCCTGCAGGTGCACCGCATACCGCCCGCTGTCGATGCAGAGCTGGACCTCCGGGTGTTGCCGCCGGAAGCGGTTCAGCGCCGCGGGCACGAGCAGGTGCGCCGGTCCGCCCGTGACGCCGAGGCGGACTGTGCCGGTGCGGGCGCCCAGCATCTGCGTCATCTCCTCGGCGGCCCTGCGAGCCTCGGCTGCGATCAGGCGTGCGCGGCGCAGGAACGCCTCGCCGTAGTTCGACAGCACCACGCCGCGCGTGGTGCGCGTGAGCAGCGGCACATGCAGCTCGTGCTCCAGTTGCCGGATGCTCTTGGTGAGCGCGGGCGCAGATACGTCGCGCGTCCGGGACGCGGCACGGATGCTGCCGCCTTCCGCCACCGCGATGAAGTCCTGGATCTGGCTGAGCCGCATGGCAGGCGCTCCGGTTGGGGCGTCAGTCGAGCGTGACCCCGGTGTCGGCGGTCAGTTTCAGCACCACTGGCAGGTAGGCCGTGTAGGCGCTGGCCGCTTCGGACGGGGTGTTGCCGATGGGTTCGGCGCCCATGTCTTCGACGCGTTTGGCGAAGGCCGGGCTTTTCACCAGCGCGCTGACCTCGCGGCCGAGGCGGTCGATGATCGGTTGTGGTGTCCTGGCAGGGGCCATCAACGTGATCGGCCCGGTCAGCCGGTAGGCTTCATCGGGAAAGCCGGCCTCGGCAAAGGTGGGCACGTCGGGCAGCGACCTCGCGCGGCGCGGGCCTGTCACGGCGATCGGCCGCAGCTTGCCGCCCGCGAAGTGCTGCTGCAGCGCGGTGACCGAGCCCACCGTGACGTTGACCTGGCTGGCCAGCAGGTCGGTCACCATCGGTCCCTCGCCGCGGTAGGGCACGTGCAGGATGTCGACGCCATACTTCCTGGCCATGTAGGTCTGGATGGTATGCGGCTGGGTGCCCGGTCCCCACGAACCCATGCGCAGCTTGCCGGGTTCCTTCTTCGCATAGTCGATCAGATCGGCCACGGTCCTGACCGGGACGGCGGCATTGACCGCCAGCACGGTGCGCGCGGTGGCGATATCCGAAATCGGCCGCAGGTCGGTGCGCGGATCGTAGGGCAGCTTCTTGTACAGCGCCAGGTTGGCGGTGATCGGGCCGGGAATGGTGAGCAGCAGGGTGTAGCCGTCGGGCGCTGCCTTGGCCGCCTGGTCAGTGCCGATGATGCCGCCCGCGCCGCCCTTGTTCTCGACCACGATGGTCTGGCCCAGCCGCTTGCCAAGGCCGTCCGCCAGCGCGCGCGCCAGCGTGTCGGTCAGGCCGCCTGCCGGGTATGCCACCACCAGCCGCACGGGCTTGGCCGGGTAAGCATCCTCGGCGCCTGCGCCAGACGGCAGCAGGCACAAGGCCGCGGCTGTGATCAGCACGGCACGCCGGCCGCGGACAAGGGTGCGTTGCTTCATTGTTTTGTCTCCATTTCGAATCTGTGTCCGATGCGGAGAACCTTATGGTCGGCGCGCCGGAGGGGTCAACACGATGGCCTATATTTCCAATATGTGGAAATTGATTCCGCCTTTTGACACTGGATGACGTGCTGTCCAGACTGGGTAAAGAGGAAAACGCCATGAACCTGCCAGTCGAACAATTCATCGCCGAACGCCGCCGCGAGGATCCGTCCTTCGGCGGCCTGCTGGCCAAGGGCTTTGCCCTGCTGCGCTGCTTTATCGACGAGCCGCGCCCGCTCGGCAACGGCGAGCTGGCGCAGCGGCTGCAGCTGCCGCGCGCCACCGTCTCGCGCATCTGCCGCACGCTGTTCGAGCTGGGCTACCTCGACTGGGACCCGAAGCTCGACAAGTATTTCGTCAGCGCCCAGGTGCTGGCGCTGGGCTACCCGTACCTGACCGGGCTGCAGGTGCGCCACGTGGCCCGTCCGCTGATGCAGGCGCTGGCGGACCGCGTGGAGGGCGCTGTGTCGATGGGCGTGGCGCACCGGCTCGACGTGACCTACCTGCAGTCCTGCACCCACAACGAGGGCACCCCGGCGCGGCCGGGAACCGGCGCCGTGCGCTCGGTGCTGAGCACGGCCATGGGCCGGGCTTACCTGTGCACCTTGTCGAAGGCGCAGTTCGAAAACCTGATGGCAGCCGCCCGCGAGGAGCGGCCCGAGGAATACGCGGCGTTCTACGACACGCTGTGCCACAACGTGGCGCACTACCCCAAGCGCGGCTTCGCGCTCAACGAGGGCGATGCCGGCATTGGCGTGTACGGCGTGGGCGTCTATTCGCGCATCAAATACCTGAACCGTCCGCTGCTGTTCAACTGCGCCGTGCCCGGCTCGCAGGTGAAGCGCGGGATGATGGAAAAGAAGGTGGCGCCGCTGCTGATGGAGATGGTCCGCTCCATCGAGGCCGCCACCGGTCTGCGGCAATAGCCCGCCAGGCCCGACCGAAACTATCCAGAAAACAAGACCCGGAGACTGCAACATGGTTGACCTGAATTCCCTGCTGTACCCGCGTTCGATCGCGGTGGTCGGTGCTTCCACCCAGCCGGACAAGGTGGGCGGCATGCCGATCCGGCTGTTGCGCGAACTGGGCTATGCGGGACGCGTCTATCCGGTCAACCCGTCCGCTGCCGAAGTGCAGGGCCTGCGCGCCTATGGTTCGCTGGCGGACATCGGCGAGCCCGTCGACCTGGCGATCGTGGCGGTGCCCGCCAGCGCCAGCCAGGACGTGATGGCGCAACTGGCCGGCAACGGCACGCGCGCCGCGGTGGTCTTCACTTCCGGCTTCGCGGAAGCCGGCGAGGGCGGTGTGCGCATGCAGGACATGCTGGCCCGCAGTGCGCGCGATGCGGGCGTGACGCTGCTGGGCCCGAACTGCCTCGGCGCAATGAACCTGCGCGAGCGCATGTTCGCCACCTTCTCGCCGATCCCGCTCAGCGGCGTGCCGCCGGTCGGCGAAGTCGGGCTGGTCAGCCAGAGCGGTGCCTTCGGTGCCTATGCGTACGCGCTGGCGCGCGAGGCGGGGCTGGGCCTGAGCCACTGGGTCACCACCGGCAACGAGGCCGGGCTGCAGGTGGCCGACGTGATCGCATGGCTGGCCAATGATCCGAACACCCGCGTGATCCTCGCCTACATCGAAGGCTGCCGCGATGGCGCGCGCCTGCGCCAGGCGCTGGCCGCGGCCCGCGCGGCGGGCAAGCCGGTGGTGGTCACCAAGGTTGGCACCACGGCGGCCGGCGCGCGCTCGGCCCAGTCGCACACGGCCAGCCTGACCGGCGAGGACGCGGTCTACCAGGCGGTGTTCGACGCCTACGGCGTGCACCGGGCCCATACGCTGGAAGAGTTCTTCCGGCTCGGCTACGTGCTGTCGCGCGGCCGGCGGCCGGCGACCTCGCAGCGCGCGGCCGGTGCCGATGGCGGCGCCGCTACGCCGCTGGCGATCGTCACCGTGTCGGGCGGGGTGGGCATCATGATGGCCGACCGCGCCGAACAGCTGGGTTTGCCGCTGCCGCCGATGCCGGACGACGCGGCCGAGGCGCTGCGCACCGCGATCCCGTTCGCGAGTACCGCCAATCCCATCGACGTGACGGGGCAGGTGGTGGCGCAGCCGCGCGTGTTCATGGATGCCCTCGCGGGCGTGGCGCGCAGCGGCGCCTATGGCTGCGTGGCGGCCTTCCTGGCCGGGGGCGCCAATGCGCCGCGGCTGTGGCCGGAACTGCAGCAGACCATCGGTGCGTTGAGCGAAGACGCGAATGCCGCGCCGCTGCTGCTGGCCGGCATCGTCGACGACGACAAGCGCGCATGGCTGGAAGCGCGCGGCTGCCTGGTGTTCCGCGAACCGGGCCATGCGGTCGAAGCCGTCGCCACGCTGGCGCGGGCGGCGGCGCTGGGAGCCGGCCCGTGTACGTCGTCAGGGACCGAGCCGCGGCGCGATGGCCTCGTGCGCGAGCTGCCGGCCGAAGCCACGGCGCTGTCCGAATACGAGGCCATGCGCCTGCTCGCCGACGCCGGGGTGCCAGTGGCACCGCACGGGCTCGCGCGCGATGCGGACGAGGCGGTGCGCATCGCCGAGGGCCTTGGCTATCCCGTGGTGGTCAAGCTGTGCTCGCGCGAGATCCTGCACAAGAGCGATGTCGGCGGCGTCGCCCTCAACCTCGCCGATGCGCAGGCCGTGCGCGAAGCCTTTGCCCGCATGGCGCAAGCGATCGCCCTGGCGCGCACCGAAAGCGGCGCGCCTGTGCCGTTCGAGGGCGTTCTGGTAGCGCGCATGGTGCGCGGCTGGGGCGAGGTGATGGTCGGCGTGCGGCGCGACCCGGTGTTCGGGCTGGTGGCGCTGGCGGGCATCGGCGGCACCGCGGTCGAGATCTTCCGCCAGACCGCCTGCGGGCTGGCACCGCTGTCGCGCGCACAGGCGCGCGCGATGCTGCGCGACAGCCGCGCCGCCGCGCTGTGCGAGGGGCATCGCGGCAACCCCGACGTGGATCTCGACGCCGCGGCGCAGGTGCTGGCCACGGTATCGCAACTCGCCGCCGACCTGGGCGAGCGCCTGGACACGCTCGAGATCAATCCTTTCATCGTCACCGCGCAGGGGCTGGTCGCCGCCGACGCGGTGGTCACGCTTCGCGCGGATCGTTGCAGCGCTTCATAGCGACAGCGCGCAACGCGGTGGTCAAGGATGCCCGCGCAGACGGGCGCCACCACCGCGGCAGGACGTCATACCTCAAACAAGACAGGAGACAAGCATGCAAAGGCACACGCACTTGCCGGCGCGGCGCATGGCGCTGCGCGGACTGGGCGCGCTGGCCGTGGCGCTGTGCGGGGTGGCATCCCCCGCGCACGCCGGGCCCTATCCCGACAAGCCGATCCGGCTGGTGGTACCGTTCCCGCCGGGCGGCGGCACCGACGTGGTCGGCCGGCTGCTCGCGGCGGGCCTGTCGAAGGAACTCGGCAAGACCGTGGTGGTGGAGAACGTGGCGGGTGCTACCGGCACCATCGGCTCGGCACAGGTCGCGCGTGCCGCGCCCGACGGCTACACGCTGGTGCTGGGCATCTCCGCCACGCATGCGATTGCGCCGGCGATCTTCCCGAAGCTGCCCTATGACCCGCTGCGCGACTTCGTGCCCGTCAGCCGCCTCTTCTACGGCGGCAATGTGCTGATCGCCGGCCCCGGCTTTACCGGCCGCGACCTGCCCGCGCTGATCGCCGCGGCAAAGCGGCCGGGCGCCGACCTGACCTACGGCTCGTGGGGCAACGGCTCCGGCGGCCATCTCGCCGGCGAAAGCCTCAACGTGCTGGGCGGCATCCGCCTGCGCCACATCCCGTACAAGGGCGTCAGCCCGATGCTGACCGACGTGATGGGCGGCACGCTGCCCGTGGCCATGTCCGACCTTGCCGGCACGCTGCCGCTGATCCGCAGCGGCAAGGTGAGGGCGCTGGCGGTCACCGGCTCCGAGCGCTCACCCGCGCTGCCCGATGTGCCGACCTTTACCGAAGCCGGCGTGGCGTTCGGCGTGGACAGCTGGTTTGCGCTGTTCGCCCCCGCGCGCACGCCGGCCGAGATCGTCGACAAGCTCGAACGCGCCACCAACGCCGCCATGCGCGATCCCGCCATCAAGGCGCAGGCAGAAGCGCTCGGCATGCGCTACACCCCCCAGCCGCGCAGCGCCTTCGCCGCGCAGATGCGCAGCGACGTGCCCGCCTGGGCCGCGCTGGTCAAGTCGAGCGGCGCGGCCCAGGAATGAGCCGCCACGCATTTCCGCTATTTCCTCCCATTTTTCCGGAGTCCCTGCATGAACCATCCCGCGCCACAGCTCTTCTCCGCACCTGTCTACAGTTCCGGCCAGGAAGCGCTGGTCGCCGCCGCCGCCATCCCGCTGGCGATCTACGGCTATCCGCTGGTCGAAACGATCCGTACCTGCAAGGTGCAGACCGCGGTCAGCGAGGCCACCGGTTATGGCCGCGCGCCGGTCAATACGCTGTCGGCGAGCGAGCGCCAGTGGACGCATGAAGACCGCGACGTCGTCACGCCCGCCAATGACCTGCTGTATTTCTGCGGCTGGGCCAACCTGGCCGACGGGCCGCTCACGCTGCGGGTGCCGCCGCTGCCGCAACGCGACCGCTACTACGTGGTGGAGCTGCTGGATGCCTTCACCAACAACTTCGAGAACCTGGGCCCGCGCAACGTGCCGGCAGAAGGCGGCACGGTGACGCTGGTCGGCCCGGGCCAGCATGCCGAAGGCGGGCATGTGGTGGCGTGCCCCACCTCGCTGGTCTGGCTGCTGGGCCGCGTGCTGGTGGAGGGCCCCGACGACCTGGCCGCGGCCCATGCATTCGAAAGCGGCTTTGCGCTGGACGCACCGGGCAAGACCATGCCGCACTGCGTGCGCGACTGGTGCGAGTCCGGCAACGAGGCGCTCGACTTCTTCCAGAACCTGTTCAACGCGCTGCGCGAGTATCCGCCCACCGAACGCGAGCTGGGCGCGTTCACACTGCTGCGCAAGGCCGGCCTGAAGCTGGAGGGCGAGATCGATGTCACGGCATTGCGCGCGGAGGTCCGCGCCGGCCTGGAGAACGCATATCGCCAGGCCATGCAGCTGATCGAGGCGCATACGCGCAGCCAGGGCCGCAAGAGCTGGGGCTACAGCCTGAAGCTCGGCATCTATGGCGACGACTGGCTGCAGCGCGCCTGCACCGCGATGAAGGGCCTCGGCGCGCTGCGCGCCGACGAGGCCATCTACGCGATGGCCGATTTCGATGCCGACAGCGAGCCGCTGCATGGGGCACGGGCGTACGAACTGCGCTTTCCGCCCGGCATGCTGCCGCCCGCGCAGGCATTCTGGTCGGTCTCGCTGTACGGCGAGGACCGCTTCTTCAGCGCCAACGAGATCGGCCGCTACGCGGTGGGAGACCGCACGCCGGGCCTGCGCATGGAGCCCGACGGCAGCCTGGTCATCCCGATCTCGCACCCGCGGCCCGAACAGGCCGACAACTGGCTGCCGGCGCCCGCGGGCCCGTTCTACCTGATCCTGCGCCTGTACCATCCCGCGCCGGCCTTTATCGCGGGCGAGTACCGCATTCCGCCGGTGCGCCGGGTTGCCTGAGGAGCGAAATTCCATGACGCCATCCACCGCCGATTCCCGCACGCTCGCCCTTGCCCGCGAGGCTGTGCTGTACACGCTGCCGCTCTATGAAATGGCGCGCATGCGCGCCGCCACCTGCCCGCGCCGCCGCCGTGAAGGCGCCTTTGCCGATGAGCGGCCGGACGGCACGCTGCGCTGGGTCAACCAGTTCTTCCACACGCGCCAGCTGCTGGGCCCGCAGCACCGGCAGGTGGTCACGCCCAACAACGACACGCTGTACAGCAACGCCTGGCTGGATTTGTCACAGGGGCCGCTGCTGCTGGAGGTGCCGGACAGCGCCGGCCGCTACTACGTGCTCGGGCTGCTCGATTTCTATACCAACCCGTTTGCCTACGTCGGCAGCCGCACCACCGGCACGCAGGCCGGGCGCTTCCTGCTGCACGGTCCCGGCTGGCAGGGCGAAGCGCCGGCTGGCGCCACCGCCATCGCCTGTCCGACCGATGCGGTGTGGCTGCTGGGCCGGCTGCTGGTGGACGGGCCCGACGACCTGCCCGCGGTGCATGCGCTGCAGGACCGCTTCCGGCTGACGCTGCCGGACGGCGGCGACCCGGTGCGCGCCTGCGACGTCGGCATGCAGCCCAACGAACACCTCGGCGCGTCGGCGCAGCAGGTGCGGCGCTACGCCGAAGTGGTGAACCGCGCGCTGCGCGAGAACCCGCCCCCGGCGGACGAGGCGGCGACCGTGCAGGCCTTCGCCGCGCTCGGCCTCGGTGCCGCGTGCGAGGGCGTGCCGCTGAAGGAAACGCAGGTGGCGCTGCTGGCCGCTGCCATGGAGCAGGTGCTGGCCGAACTGGCCCGGCCGATGCCTTCGGCACTGGGTGGCGGCTGGAGCTTGCCGGTCGAGATCGGCGCGTCATTCGGCACGCGCTATGCCGAGCGCGCGCAGGTGGCGCGCAACTACATCGGCGCGCTCGGCATGGAAGAGGCCATGTACATCATCGCCGACTGCGACGCGCATGGACGCCCGCTTGACGGTAACGAGCCGCACGAGCTGGTGTTCCCGGCCGGAAAGCTGCCGCAGGTGGGGGCATTCTGGTCGCTGACCATGTATGCCAAGGGCGACTGCATGCTGGTGGAGAACCCGATCGGCCGCTATTCGCTGGGCGACCGCTCGCCGAGCCTGCGCTACGAGCCGGACGGCAGCCTGCGCCTGCACCTGGGTGCCGCAGCGCCGCGCGACGCGGCGCGCCACGGCAACTGGCTGCCGGCGCCGGCAGGGCCCTTCTATGTGGCGCTGCGGCTTTACGTGCCCGGCGAGGCGCACCTTGGCAAGACCTTCCCGTATCCGGGCATCCAGGCCATGGAGGCATGACGATGACTGCTGACAAGATATCGCGCAGGGCCCTGCTGTCACGCATGCGCGACGTGGCGCTGCTCGGCGCGGCGCCCGCGCTGGCGCCGCTGGCTGCACTGGCGCAGGCGTATCCGGCGCGCACGGTGCGCCTGCTTTCCCCGTATGGTCCCGGCGGGTCCAACGACACCTCGGCGCGGCTGCTGGCCGAAGCGCTGAGCCGCAAGTATGGCCAGCAGTTCGTGGTCGAGAACAAGCCGGGCGCCGGCACCCGGGTCGCCAATGAAACGCTGGCCCGCGCCGCACCCGATGGCTACACGCTGCTGTGGGCGGCCGCGCCGTTTGCCATCAATACGGCGGCCGGCCTGCCGCAGCAATACGACATCCACAAGGACTTCGTCGCGGTGGGGCCGCGCGTGCTCGGGCCGGTGTTCCTGATCGTCAAGGCGGATTCGCCGGCGCGTTCGGTGGCGGATTTCGTGAAGCTGGCGCGGGCCAAGGCGGACGGCGTCACCTTCGCCTCGCCCGGTGCCGGGTCCGGGCCGCACCTGACCGCGGAACTGTTTGGCGCGCAGGCGAAGTTCAAGGTGCTGAACGTGCACTACCGTGGCGACGCCACTGCCTATACCGAGCTGCTGGCCGGCCGTGTCGACGCCACGCTCACCGCCATCACGACGGCGCTGCCGTTCATCAAGGCAGGGCAGCTGCGCGTGCTGGCGGTAGCGTCCGAGCAGCGCACGCCGGTCTATCCCGATGCGCCGACCTTCGTCGAGCAGGGCTATCCCGGCGTGACCGGCTACGGCTGGTTCGGCCTGATGGCGCCGGCAGGCACGCCCGCGGCGATCGTGCGCCAGCTCAACCAGGATGCCAGCGCGGTGCTGTCCGGCGCGGATGTGCGCAGCAAGCTGGCGGGGCTGGGATTGCAGCCCGAGCCGGGCGACAGTGCCGGCTTTGCGCGGTTCATCGATGCGGAAGTGCGCAAGTGGGCGGCGGTGATCAAGGCCAGCGGCGTGGTGCTGGAGTAGCGGCATGCACGCCGCACGCAGGCGTGCGTGTGGCGTGCGGGCAGGCATTCAGTGGATGCCGAAGGTGTCGTCCGCGCCGTGTTCCAGCATGTCGGCGGCGGCGCCATACAGGCTGCGCGACACATAGCTCCTGACCTGTCCGGCGCGCTGGCGCAGCCACGCGGCCTTGAGCCGGCGCGCCTCGGCCAGCGCGGGCGCATTCCCCGGGGCCAGCGCGAGCACGTCGATCACATGCAGCGCGAGCTGCGTTTCGCCGCGTTCGGCCAGCGCTTGCGCATGGCGGATCAGCGCGCCGTGGTCGGCCACCGCCGCGGCAATCTCCGCGGCGGCATCCTGCGGCGCGGCCGGGTGCAGCGTGGTCGGGTTGCGGTCCCACCAGCCGTTTTCCGAGCGGTAGATGTCGCGCGCGATATAGCTGGGATCGCCGTATGTCGGCCGCATCCACGGCTGCTCGAACAGCTCCGCAGGCGGCTTCAGCGCGGCCAGCATCTGGCGCTCGTTGCAGCCGGCGTTCATCAGCCGCACCACCTCGGCGCGCAGCCAGCGCAGCGCGCGCGCGGTCTGGCCCAGCACGCGTTCGCATTCCGCCGCGCCCTGCAGCGTGGGCCCGAACTCCCGCACCACGGTGCGCGGCTGCAGCGCGGCCATGCGCTCCAGCGTCCCGGCCCAGCGCACGGTATCGCGCAGCGTGCGGAAGGGCGTGCCGACATTGGGAATGGAATCGATCACGGCCGGTCCGCCGTACAGCACGCGCCGCCCCGGCAGCCAGACCGCGATCGCATCGTCGGTCTCCGAGGGCGCCCACAGCAGCTCGGCGCGACGCTCGCCGTGGCTGAGCGTCAGGCCATCCGCGAAGGTCTCGGTCGGCGCGGTATGGTTGAGCTTGCCCGCCAGCGCACCGGCCGGGCGGCGGAACTGGATCTCCGCCATCCGTTCCTGCATGCGCGCGGTCTCGCGATAGCGCGCCTGGCGCGCCAGCACGTTGACGTGGGCCAGCACGCGCGGCGCCGGCTCGCCGCGCGCGGCGGCATGGTCGAGCCATTGCCGCACGCCGGCGTTATAGCCCATATGGCCGTGGCTGTAGCACAGCGCCAGCACCGGCAGGCTGGTCTGCGTGCGCAGCGCCTCGATCATGCCGGCGGTGACGCGGCCGCCCGGGCCGCTGTCGACCACCAGCAGTCCGCCGCCAACGTCGGCGACGAAGCTCTGTCCCTGTCCGTGCAACAGCCAGACGCCGTCGTCGACCGGTTCGATCCCGGCGCCGGTGACCAGCGCGACAGGCCTGTCCTCGAAATCCTGCATGCGTGACTCCCTGAGCAAAAGAATGGATGCGGTTGCCGCCATCGGCCGGATGCATGCGGCTTGCCCTGACGGCAATGTCGCGCAAGCGGATGGCGCATGGGGATTGGGGAAACTCCCCGCAAGCCGACGCGCATCGCCCGTCGGGCCAGCGCCGGCGCGGTGCGGGAGCCGGCCACGCTGGCGCGGTGTGAACCGGTGGTTAGCAGCCGGCGTTGCGCGGCAGTTCCCGGTTGTCGCCTGGTGCGCTAAGGCGGCAGCGAAGCCCGGGATTGCCCGCGGTGCTAACCGTGGGTTTACGCCCCCGCGATCCTGGCATCTGCCGCAAAAGGCGCGGCTGCCACATGATGTCTCCGCATCAACGGAACGGGAGTGGATCGCATGGCAAGCCGGCAAGACCTGCCCCTGGCAGGCATTCGGGTAGCGGAGTTCGGGCAGTTCATCGCGGCGCCAGGCGCGGCCATGATGCTGGCCGACCTGGGCGCCGACGTGGTCAAGGTGGAAGCGCTGCGCGGCGACAGCGCGCGGCGCTTCGACGGCACCAGCCCGCAGAGCCCGATGTTCCTGGCGTACAACCGCGGCAAGCGCGGCATCGCGCTGGACCTGCGCAGCAGCGCTGGCGTGGAGGCGGCGCGCCGGCTGGCACTGTCCAGCGATGTGGTGCTGCATAACACCCGCCACGGGGTGATGGAAGCGCTGGGCCTCGACGCCGGCACGCTGCGCGCAGCGAAACCGGAACTGGTCTATGCCGCGATCAGCGGCTTCGGCACGCGCGGCCCGTCGCGCTCGCGCCCCGGGCTGGACATCGCCGCGCAGGCCGAAAGCGGGATGATGTCCGTCACCGGCGAGGCCGGCGGGCAACCGCTGAAGGCCGGCTTCGCGCTGATCGACGCGGCCACCGCGCTGGCCGCTGGCAACGCCATCCTCGCCGCGCTGTTCCGCCGCGTGCGCACCGGCATGGGGGAGACCGTCGAGACCTCGCTGCTGCAGGTCGGGATCCAGCTGCAGGCGCAGCTGTGGGCCGAGTACCAGTGTTCCGGCGCGCTGCCGGTGCGCAGCGGCAACAGCCAGCCCAAGGCCGCGCCCGCGGCCGACGTGATCGCGGTGGCGGACGGGCACGTGGTGCTGTCGGCATACCTGGACGAGCACTTCGGCCGCCTGTGCCAGGCCATCGGCCAGCCCGCGCTGGCGCATGACCCGCGCTTCGCCAGCAATGCGCTGCGCGTGCAGAACCGCCCCGCGTTGCTGGCCATCCTGCGGGAAGCGCTGTGCCATTTCAGTGGCGATGCCGCGCGAGCGTTGCTGGAGCGCCATCACGTCGTCGTCGGCGTGGTGCGCGACTATCGCCAGGTCGGCGCCGCCGATGACGTGCGCGCCGGCGGCATCCTGCGCACGGTCGGCAACGGCGAGGGCGGCCACCTGGAACTTCCTGGACTGCCGTTCACGCTGGCAAGCATGAAGACTGACGACATAGCCGTCGTGCCACGGCTCGGCCAACACACTGCCGAGGTGCTGGCCGAACTCGGCTACGACGCCGCGCAGATCAACGATCTGGTCCGCGCCGGTGCGATCGGCTGCGAACAACAGGAGGCGGCATGAGCGCAACCCCGGCCACATCGCCGGTGCTGCTGGTGCGCCATGCCGGCTGGGCCGAGATCGTGCTGAACCGCCCGGCGCGCCGCAACGCTATCGACGCTGCGCTGGCCCGCGCGCTGGCCGATGCCGTCGACACCATCAACGCCGATGCCGAAACGCGCGCCGTGCTGCTGCGCGGCGCCGATGGCGCCTTCTGTTCGGGCCTGGACCTGAAGGCCCTGCAGGCGGAGCCCGGTGGCATGGCCGCGTTTGCGCGGATCTGGGAACGGCTACACGAGTCCCTGCTGCAAAGCCGCAAGGCCTGGATCGTCGCGCTGGAGCGCCATGCGGTCAATGGCGGCGCGGCGCTGGCGCTGGCCGGCGACCTGATGGTCTGCGGCGCCGGCGCCTTCCTGCAGATCGGCGAGATCCTGCTCGGCATGGCCGCACCGCGCAACGCGGCGTGGCTCGCGCTGCGGCATTCCGAAGCGGTGGCGGCGCGGCTGTGCCTGCTGGGCGACCGGGTGCCGGCCGCCGAACTGTTGCGGCTGGGCATTGCCACCGAAGTCACCGACGACGCCCAGGTGCTGGACCGCGCGCGCGAACTGGCCGCGACCATCGCCGGCTTCCCCGCCGACGGCGTCGCTGCGATCAAGGGCGGCATGCGCGCCGCCAGCACCCGCCGCCATATCCATCACTGAAGCGAGACCCCGCATGAGCGTATCCGTTATCCCTGACAGCGAAGCGTCGCTGCTGGACTTCCGCAGCGAGGTGCGCGCGTTCGTCGCGCAGGCGCTGCCGCATGGCGTGCGCGAGAAGGTGCGCCTGGGCCTGGAGGTAAGCAAGGACGAGATGATCGACTGGCAGCGCCGGCTGGCCGAACGCGGCTGGCTCGCGCCGCACTGGCCGCGCGCGTGGCAGGGGCAGGGCTGGAGCGCCGGGCGCCGCGCCGCGCTCCAGGAGGAACTGGTGCTGGCCCACGCGCCGGAGACCGGCGGCATCTCGATCGAGATGATCGGGCCCATCCTGATCCGCTACGGCACGCCCGCGCAGCAACAGTACTTCCTGCCGCGCATCCTCAATCTGGAGCACTGGTGGTGCCAGGGCTATTCCGAGCCCAACGCCGGCTCCGACCTGGCCTCGCTGAAGACCCGCGCGCTGCGCAAGACCCGTCCCGACGGCACCGAGGTGTACGTGGTCAACGGCAGCAAGATCTGGACGTCCTACGCGCAGTACGCCGACTGGATCTTCTGCCTGGTGCGCACCGACAGCGGGGCACGCGCGCAGCAAGGCATCAGCTTCCTGCTGGTCGACATGCGCAGCCCCGGCATCAGCGTGCGGCCGCTGGTGGGCATCCACGGCTGGCACCTGTTCAACCAGGTGTTCTTCGATGACGTCGAGGTGCCCGTGAACAACCGCGTCGGCGACGAGAACGCCGGGTGGGCCATCGCCAAGTCGCTGCTGGAGCATGAGCGCCTGAACCTGGCTCGCGTGGCCGAGAACCGGCGCCGGCTGGCCAAGGTGCGCGCCATCGCCGCCGAGCTGGAAGAGGGCGGGCAGCCGCTGCTGCAGCGGCCGTGGTTTGCGCGCCGGTATCGCGAACTGGAGGTGCGTCTGGAAACGCTGGCCGCAACCGTGCTGCGGTTTCGAAAGCGGGCGCGCGCCGGCGAACGGCTGGGCCCGGAGACCGGCATGCTCAAGCTGCTGGGCAGCCGGCTGATCCAGGACATCGAGAACCTGGCCGTCGATGCACTCGGCCCCCAAACGCTGGCCTACGACCGCGCCGCGCATTTCGAGCCGGCGGCGCCGCAGCCGGGGCAATCCGCCTATGCGGCAGCGGCCTCGGCCCGGCGCTTCGTCACCCGCGGCTACACCATCGCCGGCGGCTCCAGCGAGATCCAGCACGAGCTGCTGGCCAGGCAGGTGCTGGGACTCTAGTCCCCGCACCGCTGCAACAGGAACCAATCCATGAGCGACTTTCAGGACGATCAGGACGATCGCCGCATGCTGCAGGAAAGCGTGCGGCGCTATGTCGAACGCGACTACGGCTTCGCGCAGCGTGGCGCAGCGCTGGCCGAGCCGGGCGGCTTCTCGCGCAGGCACTGGCAGGCTTTTTCGGAGTTCGGCTGGCTGGCGCTGGGCCTCCCGCAAGCGTGCGGCGGCCTCGGCGATGCCAGCGACCAGGCCTTGCTGGCCGAGGAGCTGGGCCGCGCGCAGCCAGCCGAACCGTGGCTGGCCAATGCCGCGCTGTGCGCGCCGCTGCTGGCCGCGTGCGGCGATCCGGCGCATGTGCCCACTGCGATGGCGATGGCGGAAGGACGCACGCTGCTGGCACTGGCCGCGTGGGAGCCGCAGGGGCGCCATGACGCCTTCGACGTTGCCACCACCGCGCGGCAGCACGACGATGCCACTGGCCGGTGGACGCTGGATGGCCGCAAGACCCTGGTCCTCGCCGGCGGCAGCGCCGACGTGCTGCTGGTGCTGGCCCGCACCAGCGGCGCGCGCCGCGATTGCGACGGCCTGACGCTGTTCGCCGTGCCGGCCGCAACGCGCGGCATCCACATCGAATCGCTGCCGACCTACGACGGCCGCCAGACCGCGAACGTGACGCTGCGCCGCGTCAGCGTGCCGGACAGTGCCCGCATCGGCGTGGTGGATGGCGCCTGGCCGCTGGTCGAAGCGGCCATCGACCATGCCACTACGATGGCCTGCGCCGAAGCGGTCGGGACCATGGACCGTGCCTTCGAACTGACGCGCGACTATGTGACGACGCGCGAGCAGTTCGGCCGCCCGCTGTCCGCCAACCAGGTGATCCGCCATCGGCTGGTGGACCTGTATGTCAGCGTCGGACAGGCGCGCGCCATCACCGAGGCCGCCGCTGCGGCCCTGCACGGCGATGTGCCCGCGCGCCGGCGCGCGGTCTCGCTCGCCAAGGCTTTCGTGTCGGTCGCAGGGCGGGCGCTTGGCGAGGACGTGGTGCAGCTGCACGGCGCGGTGGGCATGACAGACGAGATGGAGATCGGCCACTGCTACAAGCGGCTGGCCGCGCTGGCGAATCTGTTCGGCGATGCAGACTGGCATTACGAACGGCTGGCGGAGTCCGATCGGGCGGCGCAGGCGCACGCAGCCTGAGGCGCCATCCGACTTTACCCCGGGGCGCCGGCGAGCGCCCGTTCACAAGAAAGCCGGCAACGCACCGGCACAGCGCGGCCAATGCGCCGCACGGAGACAGCAGCATGTTGAACCATCCTACCGGCGCCCGCCGGGCCGGCTCTGCCCTCATTGCGGCGCTGGCCCTGGCGGCTGCCCCCGGCGCGCACGCCGAGGCCGCCTACCCCAACCGGCCGATCCGCATGGTGCTGCCCTCGGGCGCCGGCACCGTGACCGACCAGACCGCGCGGCTGGTCGCCGAGTGGCAAGGTCAAACAGTTACGAATTTTCTCACCCTATTAGTTTCGGATTGCGCGCATTTCTTCTCCCGCAAATCCAACGCTGACAAGGCATATCCGTAACTGTTGTGTCTTACGCCGTGCGGCTTTGTTGCACCGCGATTTTGCGGGAACCCAAGCAAACTTTTCCCGCTTCATATCTTCAATCTGGCCCTGCTTGCAGCCTATGCAAGGGCTAAATCGAAGCAGCGGACTGAGTCGCACATGGCCCCCCTTCGCCGCCGCTCCCCTCCTGGCCGCCCGCTTACACGAGCACGTAGACGCCGACGCGATGCTCCTGGCCGCTCTCAACGCGAATGGCTTGTCAGTGCGTTTCAATCTTGAGTACCTGCTGCGCGCGGTCGAGCTTGCGCGCATAGCCCGGGTTCCGCTCGCCACATATCCCCCTTCCGTAGGGTTCACCCTTCAAGTGTCGAATCCTGAAACGCGTCGGTATATCATTCCGCGCGATAGGCGGTATGACAAAACAATAGAATAATGAGGGCACAGCTTGCTCCGGCTCGAGGCCTGTCTTGGCTATGGGCGAGCTGTTCTTCGTCGCTGCAGAGACGCTTACCGTCTCGTTCCTCCCGGGTTAGTCGACCGGTCACGAGGTGCAACGAGAGAAACGAACATCTCTGGAGCGATTGCAACTGTTGCCGCAATTGAAACGCGAGCACCTAAACCGAGGGACAGTAAGTGCCGTTGAACCCATTGTTTGGAAAGCAGCGCGAAAAATCCGGCTCTATAACCCTGGACAAGTACGACTACCAGTACAACTGGGCGCTGTCCGAGTTGCTCCGCGATGTCGAGGCGGGGCTCGCAACCGTTGCATTTGTAGAGCTCCATGACGATGTTGTCTTCGCGGATTCAACCGACGTAGATTGCGTGAAGTTTATCTTCTGCCAAGTCAAGAACACCAAAGGTTCGGCTTGGACAAGGCAGAAGCTGCTTGCCATCAATAGAGGTAAGACCAGTTCGATACTCGGAAAGCTGGTTGGTGGGGCTTCTATAGGCTCGTTTGCCGAACGTGTAACGAAGCTGCGGCTTATTGCAACGGCCGGCTTCAAGCTCAAGCTTCGGGACGATGCTGTCTCGCTTCAAACTTTGGACTTCATCAACACGAGCAAGCCGGGACCATTGTCCTTTGACGAACGTCTGGGAAAGGCGGAAGCATATCTTAAAGGAGAAGAGACGTTCAAACGTCGGGGCCCTGTCGGGCTGCTCGACCTCAAGAAGTTCGCCAAGGGGCTGAAGGAGTTTTGGGCTCGTGGAAGACAAAGCCTACGACAGACCTGGCGCCTCATCAAGCGTCTGTTCTACGCAAAGAGGTCGAAATGGCGTATTCCAACCTTCCGGATGTTCATGCACCATGCTCCTGGAATCATAGTGCGCGACAATCTGAAGGCCGTGCGGCAGGGGCTTGTCCTCACCGCTCAGTACGACAAGGCCACGCCTGGTCAATCGAGCGACATGACGTTCGGCGTCATTGAAATTGTCGACATCGATGGCTGGATGCCAAAGGTAGGCGTTGCCATCAAGGTGAAGGGGAAGATTGTCAAGGCGACCATCAAAGTCGTGTTCGCAGTTTCCCGCCTAACCGGCGCTGTTCTGGGGTGGGAGTTTGCCCTAAAGGGCGAGAATGGCGAGTCCTTTCGGCGATGTATTGCTTCCATCTTTCTTCCCAAACAAAGGCGGGCAAGTGCCCTTGGTTTGGGAGTTCTGAAGGGGCTTCTTCACGGGAACATCGACGCGGTGTATGTCGATAACGGAGCCGGCGCATCAGAGTCGGTAGTTGCCGCAACCGTAGATAAGATGGGGCTTATCCGGGAGCTGGCGCCGCCGTCTCAGGGCCAGAAGAAAGGGCGAATCGAGTCTCTGAATGCAGCTCTTATTCGCATGATGGCGGAAGACAATCTCGGCGCGACACGTGACACCGATGCTCTCGCAAAGGAAATGCGGCGGCTTTATCAGAAGAAGGGTAAGGCGATTCCGCTCGACGACCTTGAAAGGTACATACTCAGGGCGTTCAACTATCACAACCTCTGCCATGACGTTTCGAACCTTCGCACAGAGGAGATGCGGAAGGCGGACATCGACATCTACCCTGCGGACTTGCATCGGTACACGCAACTCCAGCGGTTTGGCGATGCGCGGAAGGTTTACACGGAGGAAGAGGTCAATGACCGATTCTTGCCGTGGGTCCAGCGAGAATGTCGCAAGGGGATTGTGTACTTCCGCGGAGCCAGGTGGACATCACGTGGGCTGATTGACTACTTTAACGAGGGTGCAAAGTCGCCCGGCAAGACGAAGAGTCGGTCAGTGTGGCTCAAGGCGTTGACCGGTTTTCAGCGCGTTCTGATGTGGAGGCGCACCGATGGCGCCAAGGAGCGTCTTGAAATGGTATCGGAGGATGCGCGCAAGTATGGCTCAGCCTCGTGGACGAAGATGGATGTCTATGAGTTTGACGACCAGTACAGGAGAATGAAAATGGCGAAGAAGACCCCTAGCCTTCGCGCGCAGATGTCGAATCAAGAGCATCAGCAACAAGTCGAAGCTCAGCAGCGCATCGGCAACCCGCTTGCGGGCGCAATTGGTTCGACGGTCAGCGCTGCAAAGGACGCAGCAGCATTGAAGCGCGACCAGGAAATCGGCCGGGCCGAAGCTGCGTCGTACAACATGCAGACGCCAGACGTGAAGTCTGATGGCACGGAGGTCGTCGTCCAAGTGCCTAACCCATTAGACCAGGCTAACGAGGACTTCTACAAGAAGGAAGGTCTGCTCGATTCATGAGGCGTCTTTTGGGGGCGATTTTTTCGCCCCCTCCATCCGGAACTATTGTACTTTTCGGCCGAAAAAATTTCAGAGGCAATTCCCGCAATCAAGGGGCTTGGGGTGGCGCAGTCAGGAGGCGCGCCGTGGCGGCTAGATACTTGATAGGTAACGGAAATTTGGCGCCCATCCGGAACTATCCGGTTGCGCCAATCCGCAACTGTTCGACCTTGCCACGAGCGCCTGACCACGGCGCTGAAGCAGCCGGTCGTGGTCGACAACCGCCCCGGCGCCAACGGCATCATCGCCAGCGAGACCGTGGCCCGCGCCGTCCCGGACGGATACACGCTGCTGTTCACCTATTCCGCCACGCTGACGGTGAACCCGTGGACCACGCCGTCGCTGCCCTATGACCCGGTCAGGGATTTCACGCCGATCGCGCGCCCCAGCGCGCCGGGCGGCAACCTGCTCGCCGTCAGCGCCGGCGTGCCCGTGCGCAACCTGCAGGAACTGCTGGCCTATGTGAAGGCCAGCAAGAGCGAACTGGCGTACTGCTCGTGGGGCGTGGGCTCTGGCGGCCACCTGGCGATGGAGTACCTGAAGGCGAAGACCGGTATCCACCTGCGCCATATCCCCTACAAGACCGCGACCCAGTGCAGCAACGACCTGGCCGCCGGCCACGTGACCATCGGCATCACCGATTCGGTCTCGTCCATCCCGCACCTGAAATCCAGCCGCATTCGCGGCATTGCCGTGTCGGGCCCGGAGCGGCTGCTGCCCACGCCCGACGTGCCGACCATGACCGAGCAGGGCGTGCCGTTCCAGCAAGCCAGCTGGGTCGCGTTGTTCGGGCCCAGGGGCCTGCCCGCGCCGATCGTCGCGCGGCTCAACGCGGAGGTGAACCGCATTCTGCAATCGCCCGAAGACCGCGAACGCTTCGCCGCGATGAACCTGAAGCCGGCCGCGCCGGCCAGCGCGGCGGAACTGGCGAAGCTCGTCAGCGCCGACCTTGCGGCATGGGGCGAGGTGGTGAAGGTGGCGGGACTGAAGGCGGAATGAGGGCAACAAGCAACAAGCGCAACACACGCAACACACGCAACACACGAAGACAACAACGAGGACGGGAGACAGGCAGCGTGAAGGCTAGACAGTGGATGGCGATGGGATTGGCCGGGGCGGCGCTCTACGGCGGCAACACGGCCGCGGGCACGATGCAGCTGTTCGGCGTGGTCGATGCCTCGATCGAATACGCGCGGGGATCCGACAGCGTGGTGCGGATGCGGGAAGGCCAGCAGGCGGCATCGCGCTGGGGCATCCGCGGCATCGAGGACCTGGGCGGCGGCCTCAAGGCCAACTTTCTGGTCGAGTCAGGCTTCAATATCGACAACGGCACCGAGTTCTTCGGCAACAACCGCCTGTTCGGGCGGCAGGCGTACATGGGCTTGTCCGACGGGTGGGGCGAATTCCGCCTCGGCCGCCAGTACACGCCGTCGTTCTATGCGCTGCTGCGGCTCGATCCGTTCCTGCTCAACGGCGCGGTGTCGCCATTCAACCTGCTCAGCGCCACGGCATCGCAGGGCACCGGGCATGTCGCCTATGGCGCGCGCTTCGACAACGCCGTGCAGTACTTCTCGCCCAACTGGGGCGGCTTCGCCTTCGGCGCGGCGGTGGCGCCGGGCGAGGTGCCGGGCTCGCCGCGCTCGGGGCTGAACTTCGGCATGAACGCGACCTACGAAGCCGGCAACGTCTACGCGTTCTACACCTACCAGGGCATGTACACCGGCGCCAACGTGCCGGTGGAGCCGACGCTGACGTCGAACCACTTTGTCGGCGGCTCTTACCGCTTCAAGCCGGTGGAAGTCGGCCTGCTGTTCAGCATGGCTAGCAGCAACCGTCCCGAGACGCGGTCGGCGCGCCACTATGGCGTGACCTTCAGCTGGACGGTGACGCCGCGCGACATCTTCAAGGCCGCGGCGATCAAGCGGCAGATCCTGGGCGGCGGGGAACGGCCGCTGGCCATGACCATCGGCTGGGATCATGACCTGAGCAAGCGCACCACGGCGTACATGCGGGCGGTGTGGGTGCATAACAGTCCGGGCGGCAGCGCCAGCATCAACAGCATCGCGATCGATCCGGGCAGCGGCGACGATGCCAGGTCGGTGAGCGTGGGCTTGCGGCATCGGTTTTGAGGGCCGGGGAGCGGGGGTGGGGTGGCATGCGCGGCATGCCGGCCAGGCATGCCATGCCGACGCAATGCTCATGGCAGGCCACCTCGCCGGTTCGCACAATGGAAAGGCCAACCGGAGCCTTTCATGTCCTCATGCACTCTATCCCTCGAAGGGGAATGCCGGCGCCTGCGATTGCCTGCCGGCGCTGAACTGGCCTGCTGCGGCGGCAGCCTGTGGCTGACCTTTGAAGCCGGGGACCGGCCATCGCCTGACGTCATGCTTGCGCCCGGCGAACGCTACCGGCTGCATCGCGACGCCGATGTGTTTGTCGCCGCGCTGCATGGCGCCGGCCCCGCGTTGTGCCAGGTCGAAGCGCCACCGCGTTCCCGCAGCGCTGGATCGACGTGGGTCAGGCGCTTCAGGTGGCTGTGGCGCGCGCGGGCGTCGTGACAGTGTGCGCGGCTTCCTGGCAGATCCATTCGGCCACGCGCCTGACATCCTCGCGCGGCTGGTCCGAGGCATGGATCAGCCAGTAAGCGTTCGGACTCGGCGGCGCCTGCAGCGCCGTCGGCACGATCACGAGCTGGCCGCCATCGATCAGCGGCCGCACCAGTTCCAGCCGCCCGAGTGCGATACCCTGGCCCGCCAGCGCGGCATGGATGACCTGGTCGTATTGGTTGAAGCGCAGCATGCCGCGCTGGCTCGCCTGGTGGTAGCCGCCTGGCTCCAGCCAGCTGCGCCACTGCAGCCAGGTGCGGGGATCGTCGAATTCCAGAAGCGGCAGGCTCAGCAGCGGCTCGTCGTGCCCGCCGGCTTCGGCTATCTCGCGCACCAGCGAGGGATGGGCCACCGGGGCAATGTGCTCGCCGAACAGGCGTATGGCACCGGGCGGCGCCGCGGCGTCGCGGCAATAGCGCACGGCGAGGTCGATGCCCTCGGCACGCAGGTCGCTGATGCGGTTGCTGGCTGACAGGCGCACGTCCAGGTGCGGATGCGTCTTCTGCAGGCTGCCCAGCCGCGGCAGCAGCCACAAGCCCGTCACGCCGATGCTGGCGGTGACCGTGACCGGCCGCTGGCCCTCGATGCGGCGTACCTCGGCCACCACGTCCTGCAGCTGCTGCAGCGCGCTGTCGGCGCTGCGGAACAACCGTTCGCCCTCGGCGGTAAAGGCGACGCCGCGATGCTTGCGCACGAACAGCGGCACCTTCAGCTGCTCTTCCAGCGCGTGGATCTGCCGGCTGACCGCCGACTGCGTCAGGCACAGGTCGTCCGCGGCCTGGGTGATGCTCATGCGCCGGCCGACGGCGACGAAGCCCTTGAGCAGGTCGAGCGGGAACAGTCGGACGAGCGGGACAGACATGCGGGGCCTCCAGGCAAACACGGCATAAAGACGCGCGAAACCCCATTACAGCACGATCCGCGACGCCTCTGCCATGCGTGGTGCGCATGGTAAAACGACAGAATGATCGCTTGAGGCAGGGCGCCGGGGCGGCTGCAATAGATGGGCGGCCACGCTGCTGATCCTCGCCGTTGCGCTGGCCGTGGCGCTGCCGATGGCGCTGCCTTTCCAGGCTCGCGCCGCCGTCGTCGCGTCGGCACGCAGTGGCGAAGGCAAGCCGGCCGGCGAGCTGCCGCTGCTGGCCGCGGTACGAGGCCCTCAGCCATCCCGGCTTCTGGCTGCTGAACCTTGGCTTCCTGGCTTGCGGCTTCCAGCTGGCCTTCATCGCCAGCCACTTGCCCGCTTATCTGATCGATCGCGGCATGCGTCCGGCCGACGGCGTGGCCGCGCTCGCCATCTTCGCGCTTGCCAATGTGGCAGGCATCTATGTGTTCGGACTTCTGGGCGGGCGCCACAGCAAGAAATACCTGCTTGCCGGCAGGGTAGCCCGCAGCCTTGCGGTGCGGCCAGGCGGGCGTCACTACGTGAGCGGCACCTCGACGCCGACAGGCGCGACGTACTCCGTGATCCGCCGCCGCGACAGTTCCATGTGCGCGCGCACGATATCTCCGGCGGCCTGCGCATCGTGACGCTCGATGGCCTCGATGATCTGCTCGTGCTGGCCGGCCGCCTTGCCGAGATCCGCCTCCATGTCGTGCGTGGTCGGATGGCGGTAGAAGATCTTGCCGAGCCGGGCATGGTCGATCAGGATCCGGCGCAGGCTGGGCATCAGGTAGGGGTTATGCGCCATCCTGCCGATCTGCAGATGGAACTGGTCGTTGTACAGCACGCGGTTCTCGACATCGTTCTTTTCGATGGCTTCGCGGAACCGCAGCTGGATCTGCTTCAGTTCATCGATCTCGGCACGCGTTGCATTCGTCGCGGCCAGTTGCGTGGTCGCGATATAGATCAGCGGCGCGGCCTGGAAGAAATTCCGCAGCGACTGATGGTTCATCGACGACACGCGCGCCGCCCGGTTGGCCTCCAGTTCGATATATCCCTCGGCGGCCATCTGCCGCATCAGTTCACGGACTGGTGGTCGGGACAAGCCGAACTCCTCGCTTAACGCCAGTTCGTCCACCACGGCGCCCGGCGCCATCTCCATGCTGACGATACGCCTGCGCAGGGCTTCGTTCAGCAGCGCCTTCCGGTCAACGGAGGGATCGGCCTGCAGGGACTCGTTCTCCGCGGCTGCCTTTGTCTTCGCCATCTTCATCGCCTTTGTCTATCAATCGTAGACATTTTATAGCAGGCGGGCGGGCGCGCGGTGCCGCCAGCCCGATTGCCGGAGCAAAAAGTGGATTGTAAGGCGCATCAGTCGTCATTTCGCTGCCGTGTTTACCCTGATGGCGACATGTCTAGCGTATGAATATCCTATGTCTACAATTTGTAGACAGATGAACGCGATGACCACGACGACTGCGACACGCGCTCCGGCGCCGGGTTGCGAGCGGTGGAGACAAGGGCGACAGCGAGTTTTCGAGATGACCAAAGTAACTTCCATTCCCGCCGACGATTCGACTTGCGGCTGGTTTCACCTGAGCCAGCCGCGCAAGCCGAAGCCATCGCATTCGGGAGAGACCAGGGCGCGCTGGGTGGTGATCGGCGCCGGATTCACCGGCCTCGCCGCGGCCCGGCAACTGGCGCTCAACTTTCCGGGCGACAGGGTGGTGCTGGTGGAGGCCCAGGAGGTGGGATTGGGCGCGTCCGGGCGAAATGCGGGCTTTGCGATCGACCTGCCCCATGACATCGGGGCGGAGGACTACATCGGCGAGATTGAAACGGCGAAGACCAGCCTGAAACTGAACCTGACCGGGCAGCAGATCCTCCGGTCGCTGGTGGAGAAACACCAGATCGATTGCCAGTTCAGGGCCTCCGGCAAATACCAGGCAGCGATCGAAGATCGCGGCGTCGCCGTACTCGACGCCTATCGCCGCGGCCTGGACAAGCTTGGCCAGCCGTACGAGATGATCGAAGGCGAGGCCTTGCCCGATCACATCGGCACGTCCTACTACCGGAAGGCGCTGTTCACCCCCGGCACCGCGCTGATCCAGCCGGCGGCGCTGGTGAAGGGCCTGGCCAGCAGCCTTCCCGCAAACGTGGAGCTCTACGAGCACACGGCCATCACCGACGTGGAATACGGTGAAAAGATCGTGCTGACGCACCGGCACGGCCGCATCGTCGCGGACCAGCTGGTCCTGACCAACAATGCCTTCGGCATGCGCTTCGGCTTCCTGCAAGGGACCATGCTGCCGATCTTCACCTATGCAAGCCTGACCCGGCCGCTGACACCGGCCGAGCAGGCGCGCCTCGGCGGCAAGCCGTTCTGGGGCCTGATCCCCGCTGACCCGTTCGGCACGACGCTGCGCCGCACCCACGACAACCGCATCCTGGTCAGGAACAGCTTCAGCTTCAATCGCGACGGACGGAGCCAGCAGAAATACCTGGACCGCTTTGTCAGGACCCACCGGGAGTCCTTCGAGCGCCGGTTTCCGATGCTGCCCGGCGTCGAATTCGAATACACGTGGGGCGGCTCGCTGGCGCTCTCGCGCAACCACATGGGCCATTTCGGCCAGCTCGCTCCCAATGTCTACGGCGCGCTTTGCTGCAATGGCCTGGGGGTGACGCGCGGCACCGTCACCGGGACCTTGCTGGCGGATTACCTGGCGGGCGAGCGCAATGACCTGATCGACTTCCTGCTGTCATCGCCGGGACCGAACAGGAATCCGCCCGAGCCGTTCCTGTCCCTGGGCGTCAACACCAATCTATGGCTGGGACAGCGTCGCGCGGGCAGGGAGATCTGATCGTTCATCCATGGGTCCCCGGACCCTTCGGTTTCATTAAAAGACTCAGGTTCCGCATTCCATCAGGGCGGCCTGGGCATTGCAGGAGACAAAGCGTGGCAAACAATGTTTCGATCGAAGACGTGCCGTTGAATAAGTTCCACCAGCTGCTCTGCGTGCGCTCCGGCGGCGGCTGGGTGCTGGACGGCTACGTCCTGAGCATCATCGGCGTGGCGATGGTGCAGCTGTCGTCCGCGCTCGAGCTGGACGGCTTCTGGCAAGGCATGGTGGCGGCCTCCGCCTTGCTCGGCATCTTTTTCGGCGGCTTTCTTGGCGGCCTGCTGACCGGGCACCTGGGCCGCCAGAAGCTGTATTTCTTCGGGCCGACGATCTTCGTGCTGTGCTCGGTGGCGCAGTTCTGGGCCGATTCGGGCGTGGCGCTGTTTTTCTTCCGCTTCCTGATCGGCGTGGGTGTCGGCTTTGAATATCCGGTCGCCGGATCCCTGCTGGTGGAGTTCTTGCCGAAGAAGTACCGCGGCCCACGGCTGGCGATGCTGACCATCCTGTGGTTCGCCGGTGCCGCGCTCGCCTATATCGTCGGAAACGCGATCCTGGATAGCGGGCGGCCGGATGCATGGCGCCTGGTGCTGGCCAGCCCGGCAGCGATCGGCGTGGTCCTGGTGCTGTTGCGCATCGGCACGCCCGAATCGCCGCGCTGGCTGCTGAGCAAGGGGCGCACGGCAGAAGCCGAGCGCGTCATCAGGAAGGTCTATGGCCCGTCCTTCTCGCTGCGGAACCTGCCGGAACAGCCGCCCGAGAAAAAGGTGTCGATCCTGAGCCTGCTGCACTCGGGCTACGGCAAGCGCATGCTGTTCGTGTCGGTGTTCTGGAGCTGCTCGGTCATTCCCGTCTTTGCGGTGTATGCGTTCGCGCCGACGGTATTGCAGGCACTCAACCTGAAAGGCGCGTGGGCGTCGTATGGCTCGGTGGCCATCACGCTGCTGTTCGTGGTGGGCTGCTTCATCGCCACGCGGCTGATCAATGTCATCGGCCGGCGCAGCATGCTGATCCATAGCTTCCTGTGGTCCGGTCTTGCACTGCTGGGATTGGGCGCGTTCTCCAATGGCGCGGAGATGCTGGTGCTGGCGTTTTTCGGCGCCTACGCGGTCTTTATCGGCGGTGCCCAGGTGCTGCAGCTGGTCTATCCGAATGAACTGTTCCCCACCGAGATCCGCTCCGCCGCGGTGGGCCTGGGCGCCTCGCTGTCACGCATCGGCGCAGCCATCGGCACGTGGCTGGTGCCCATCTCGCTGCAGAGCATCGGCATCGGCAACACCATGTTCGCCGCCGCCGCGGTCACGCTGCTCGGCCTGCTGGTATCGCTGGCACTGGCTCCGGAAACGCGCTCGCTCAGCCTGCAGGAAGCGGCATCGCTGACCCGCTAGGCCGCTCCTTCTCACCAACATCACTCCACGGAGAAACCATGAAATTCGAAGGCATCTATACGCCTGCTATCACGCCTTTGACGGCGGAAGGCAAGATCGACAACGCCGCCTTTGCGGAAGTCCTCGAATCCCTGATCGAAGCCAGGGTCCACGGCATCGTCATCGGGGGCTCGACCGGCGAATACTATGCGCATACGGCGCAGGAACGCCTCGAGCTTGCCGCGCTGGCCAGGGAGGTCATCGGCACGCGCGTGCCGCTGGTGGTCGGCACCGGCGCTGTGCGCACCGAGGATTCGGTCGAGTATGCGAAGGCGGCCAAGGCCATCCGCGCCGATGCCATCCTGGTCGGCTCGCCGCCGTACGCGCTGCCGACCGAGCAGGAAAACGCCGCGCACGCGCTCGCGATCGACCGGGCCGCTGGCCTGCCCATCATGCTCTATAACTATCCCGGCCGGATGGGCGTGTCGATGGGCCGCGAGTTCTTCCGCACGGTCTCGGCGGCGTCCGCCAATTTCGTGGCCATCAAGGAAAGCTCGGGCCAGGCGGCACAGCTGCACATGCTGGCCACGGAGTTCAGGAACATCGATATCTCGTGCGGCTGGGACGACCAGGCGCTGGAGTTCTTTGCCTGGGGCGCGCGCAGCTGGGTCTGCGCCGGCTCGAACTTTATCCCGCGCGAGCATGTTGCGCTCTATGAAGCGTGCGTCATCGAGAAGGATTTCGACAAGGGCCGCCGCATCATGGCCGCGATGCTGCCGCTGATGGATTTCCTGGAAGGCGGGAAGTTCGTCCAGTCGATCAAGTTCGGCTGCCAGCTCGCCGGCCTGCGCCCGGGTGGCGTCCGCGCGCCGCTGCAAGGGCTCGAAGAAGCGGAGCAACAGGCATTGCAGGCGATTGTCGCCAGGCTCAGGCAGGATGTTGCCGCGGTCGTCGGGGGGAAGGTCTGATGGCGCGGCTACTGACGGCTGCCGAATATGCAGCGATCGCCCGGGATATCGTACTGCCGACGCAGGCATTCATCGACGGCGCGTGTGTGCCCTCGGTGTCGGGCGCAACGTTCCAGACCACCAATCCCGCGACCGGCGAAGTGCTGGCCAGCATCGCCGCCTGCGACGCGCGCGATGTCGATATCGCGGTGGCGAAAGCCAAAGCCGCATTCGAGGACGGACGCTGGCACCGACGTTCCCCGGCCGAGCGCAAGGCAGTCCTGCTGCGTTTCGCCGACCTGCTCGAGAGGAACGCCCATGAGCTGGCCGTCATGGAAAGCCTCGACAGCGGCAAGCCGATCCGCGAATGCCAGAACACCGATATCCCCGAGACCATCCATACGATCCGCTGGCACGCAGAGCTGATCGACAAGATCTATGACAGCACGGCGCCAGTCGGGGCGGGCGCATTGTCGCTGGTGGTGCGCGAGCCGATCGGCGTGGTGGGCCTGGTGCTGCCGTGGAACTTCCCGTTGCTGATGCTGGCGTGGAAGATCGGCCCTTCGCTGGCCGCGGGCTGCTCGATCATCGTCAAGCCGGCCAAGGAAACCACGCTGACGGCGTTGCGCGTGGCCGAGCTTGCGCATGAGGCCGGCGTGCCCGCCGGCGTGTTCAATGTGCTTCCCGGTGGCGGCAAGGAGGTGGGCGAGCCGCTGGGGATGCACATGGATGTGTCCATGGTCAGCTTCACCGGTTCGACGGCTACCGGCCGGCTGTTCCTCAGATACGCGGCCGATTCGAACCTGAAGCGCATCGTGCTCGAGTGCGGCGGCAAGAATCCCGCGGTAGTGCTGAAAGACGTCGAGAACCTCGATGTCGTCGCGCAGCACGTGGTCAGCGGTGCCTTCTGGAACATGGGCGAGAACTGCTCGGCCTCGTCGCGCCTGATCGTCCATGCCGAGATCAAGGACGCGCTGCTGTCGCGCATCGGTGTCCACATGCGCGAATGGAAGATGGGAAATCCTCTCGATCCGGAGCATCGGATCGGTGCGCTGGTCAGCGAAGCCCATTTCGGCAAGGTGCGCTCTTATCTCGAGCAGGCCGGCATCGAGCAGCTGCGCGTGGCCTTCGGCGGCGGCACGGAAGGCGGCATTTTCGTCGCGCCGACGGTGGTCGACGGCGTGGGCCAGGACAGCAAGCTGTTCAGGGAAGAGATCTTCGGTCCCATCCTTTCGGTCACGACGTTCAACACCGTCGACGAAGCCATCGCGCTGGCGAATGATTCGGTCTATGGACTCGCGGCCTCCGTCTATACGAGCAACCTGAACCATGCGATCCGGCTGTCGCGGGAAATCCGCGCCGGCGTGGTGACGGTGAACTGCTTCGGCGAGGGTGACATCACCACGCCGTTCGGTGGCTACAAGGAGTCGGGCTTCGGCGGACGCGATAAATCGATCTGGGCGCACGACCAGTACACCGAGCAGAAGACCATCTGGATCGACGTACCGGACCACGTTGGCAACAGCTAAGTGAAAAGGCCAGCCATGCCGCGAGTCCCGTCTGGGACCGGGCATGGCGCTCGCATGCTGCCCTGGCACCGTGCAACACACGTATCATGCGCGACTCGCCGGAGCTCGCGCCGGTATTCCGTCCATCCATCGTCCCTCATAGATTCTCAGTTCCATGCAAGCAGGTTTCATCCGAAGCAAGCGTCAGGCAACACTTATCGGGTTGATCGCGATCCTGTTATGGAGTGCGATCGTCGGCCTGATTCGTGGCGTCAGTGAAAGCCTTGGCGCAACCGGCGGCGCGGCCATGCTCTATACCGTTGCCTCGGTGCTGCTCTGGCTGACCGTTGGCTTCGTCAGGCCAGGTGAATTTCCCCGGCGCTATCTCATCTGGGGAAGCATCCTGTTCGTTTCCTACGAAGTGTGCCTGTCGCTGTCGATCGGCTATGCCAACAGCGGCAGGCAGGCCATCGAGGTCGGCATGGTCAACTACCTGTGGCCGAGCTTTACCATGTTGTGCGCCATGGCGTTCAACGGCCAGAAATCGAACCTGCTGATCGTTCCCGGGTTTTCGATTGCCATTCTTGGCATTTGCCGGGTGCTCGGCGGCGACCAGGGGCTGGACTTCGCCGGCATGGCGGCAAATGTCCAGGACAACCCGCTCAGCTACGGGCTGGCCTTTGCGGGCGCGGTGATCTGGGCCGCCTATTGCACCGTGACCAGCCGGATCGCCAATGGCAAGAATGGCATCACGCTGTTCTTCGTGCTGACAGCGCTGGTCCTGTGGATCAAGTATTTCACCGGCGACGGCGGGACGATGGTGTTCAGCTACCAGGCCATCGTGTATCTGGCGCTGGCAGCTTGCGCGATGGGGTTTGGCTACGCGGCCTGGAACGTCGGCATCCTGCACGGCAACGTCACGATCCTTGCGGGCGCCTCCTATTTCATCCCTGTGCTTTCCGCTGCGCTGGCGGCCGTCATATTGCGCACGCCGCTGTCGATCGCCTTCTGGAAGGGCGCATCGATGGTCTGCGCCGGCTCGATCCTGTGTTGGCTCGCCATGCGCGGACAGCGTTCCAAGGCACCGGCTGCGCCGGAACCGGGCGCAGTGCCTGAGCGCGTCCCTGGGCAGTGAAATCGATATAGAAACAGAAACAGGACAAGAACATGTCCGCGGAGACAAAGATGAAGATTCGGTTGTCCGCTTTGCTGTGTGCGTTGTCCGCACCGGCATTCGCGCAGGGCTCGGTGACCTTGTATGGGGTGCTCGATGAGGGCATCAACTATACGAGCAACGTCGGCGGCCACAGCATGGTGGAGATGGCAAGCGGATTTCCGCATGGCAGCCGCTGGGGACTCAAGGGGACGGAGGAGCTGGGCGGCGGCGTCAAGGCCGTGTTCCAGCTTGAGAACGGGTTCGACGTGGATAGCGGCCGCGCGTACCAGGGCGGTCTCCTGTTCGGACGCCAGGCATACGTGGGTCTTTCCAGCGACAGTATGGGTGCGCTCACCGCCGGCCGGCAATATGACTCGGTGGTCGATTTCCTGGCGCAGAATTCCGCGGGTGGCACGTGGGGCGGCTACATGTTTGCCCACCCGTATGACAACGACAACCTGATCAACACCTTCCGCGTCAATAACACCGTCAAGTACACCAGTCCGACGCTGGGCGGACTGAAGTTCGGCGCAACGTACAGCTTCAGCGATGATGCCAGCTGGTCGAACAACCGCCAGTACAGTGTCGGCGGCCAATACGCCAGTGGCGGGCTGGTCGTGTCCGCGGCCTTTCTCCGGGCCGACAATCCGTCGGCCACGTCCTATGGTGCGATCAACAACAGCGGTGACCAGAACCTGCTGGGCAGCAGGCTGAGGATCTTTGGCGCGGGGGCAACCTATTCCATCGGCAAGGCAGCGCTGGGAGTCGTATATTCCGATACCGATGTGGAAAATCCGCAGAGCTCCGGCTATGTCGGGCCGATCGTCCCGCCGGCGGGGTCGCTATCTTCGCTCAGGTTCCAGAACTTCGAGGTCAACGCCAAGTACCAGTTTGGCACCGCGTATTGGGCGGGGGTGATGTACAGTTATACGCGCGCGAGCGTCAGTGCGACATCCGGCAGGCAGCATCCCGTCTACCATTCGATCGGCATGATGGCGGATTACCAGCTGTCGAAGCGGACCGATGTCTATGTGCAGGGGGTGTACCAGCACGTTGGCGGCGATGCCACCGGCACCGTCCTCGATACCGCGTATATCGCCGGCGCGGCCAATGTCTCGTCCAATCGGAACCAGCTGTTGCTGCGCACCGGGATCCGGCACTTCTTCTGAGTCGGCATCCGTCGGGTCCTGCGCGTCAGGGGTGCCAGGTCGACGGCTTTTCCAGCTGCATGGCAGGCCGCTGGCTGCCTGCCATCGCATACGACAGCTTGTTCGCGGCGTCGACCACGGTCTGCGCCAGCTCGAGCAACCGCTCCTCGCCGAGCCGGGAAGTCGGCCCCGAAATGCACATCGAGCCCAGCAGGCGCCAGTGCAATCCGAACACCGGCGCGGAGACGCTGGAGACCTCGGCCTCGCGCTCGCCCAGCGACAGGTGGAAGCCGCGGCGCCGGATCGTTTCGTAAAGTTCGCCCGGCTCGCCTGAGAACGCCAATATGACCCGTCCGGGCGAGCCGCTGTCCAGCGGCAGCGCCGCGCCGATCCTGACGTGATGGCGGATGGCCTGCGGTCCTTCGACGCGGAGCAGGCAGGTGCGCTGCTGACCCTCGCGGATGTAGAACGAAGCGCTTTCGCCGGTCTTGATCGTCAGTTCCCGCAGCACGGGCTCCACCACTTCCTGCACATTGAACGTTGCCTGGTAGCACGCGCCCAGCCATCCCGCCGCGCGCCCGAGCCGCCAGCTGCCGTCTTCCTTCTGCACCAGGTAATTGTCCGCTGCCAGCGTGCGGGCCAGCCGCAGCACCGTGGTCTTGTGGATGCCGGTGCGGCGGCTCAGTTCGGCCAGCGACAGCTGCGGGTCGTTGACGCCGAAGGCTTCCAGCACGCGCAGGGCGCGCGTCACAGCGATCACGGCGCTCGGCCCCTCGTCGCCCGATGAAGCGGCCGCTGTATCACTTTTTCGGTTCATGGCACGAAATGCGGTGCACTGTGTGAAACGGCATTGTATGCCGTGAAACGGCCATCCACAATCCGAATCACAACGAAACCAGATTCGGAGACACCCATGAAGGCAATATCCCGCCGTGGCGTTCTGGCCCTTGCCAGCCTCCTGATGGCATGCGCCACGGCCCACGCAGCACCGCAGTATCCCGGCAAGCCTATTCGCGTCATCGTGCCGTTTCCCGCCGGCGGAGGCACCGACATCATCGCGCGGGAAGTGACCAATACCGTTGCAAAGTCGACGGGCTGGGTCTTTGTCGTGGAGAACAAGCCGGGCTCAGGCGGCAACCTGGGCGTGGACGCCGCAGCCAAGGCGCCCGCCGATGGCTACACCATCGCCATGGGTCAGAGCAGCAATCTTGCCATCAACCCCTCGCTGTATGAGCGGCTGCCGTATGACCCGCTAAAGGATCTTGCGCCGATCGGCCTGGTCGCTTCAGCGCCGCTGGTGCTGGTGACGCACGTCAACTCGCCGTACAAGACGATGAAGGACGTGATGCAGTCCGCCAGGACAAAGCCCGGATCGCTGAATTTCGCCTCGCCGGGCAATGGCACCGTTGCGCACCTGGGTGGCGAGCAGCTGCAAAGCACGGCGAAAGTGAAGTTCACCCATGTGCCGTACAAGGGCGCGGCACAGGCGGTCAACGACCTGATGGGCGGGCAGGTCGACTTGTATATGGCATCGGTGCCGACCCTGCTCGGGCATATCAAGAACAACAAGCTGCGGCCGCTCGCGGTGACGTCATCGAAGCGCGTGCCGGACCTGCCCCAGGTCCCGACCATTGCCGAGTCGGGCTATCCCGGCTTCGAGACGGCGACCTGGTTCGGCTTTGTCGCGCCTGCCGCGACACCGAAGGAAATCGTCGTGCGGCTGAATGCCGAGTTCAACAAGGCGCTCCAGTCCCCGGCGCTCGCCAGGAAGCTGAACGAACAAGGCGCGTCGGTGCTGGTTGGCACGCCCGAAGCATTCACGGCGCTGATCAGGCAGGACATCGGACGCTGGGCAGCGGTCATCAAGGCCTCCGGCACGAAGCTGGATTGATCGACCCTCGCATCTATCCCTCGCATCCACTATCTCTCTCATATTGCCGGAGTTCTCCATGACTTTGCCCAACATCATCAAATCATTCGATCGCGTGCCTGCCGACATCGTCGCGCGTGCCGCCCGCTTCCAGCCCGCCATCCTGTCGGATGTCGGGGGACGCCGCGGCGCCCTGCATGGCCGTATCGGGGCCTTGCGTCCTGCCATGAAAGTCGCCGGCCCGGCTTTCACTGTCGAAGTGCGTCCGGGCGACAACCTGATGATCCATGCAGCGCTGGCGCTTGCGCAGCCCGGCGATGTGCTGGTGGTGGACGGCAAGGGCGACCAGACCTCCGCGCTGATGGGAACGATCATGATGCATGCCGCGCGCCAGCGCGGCCTGGCCGGTGTCGTCATCGATGGCGCGGTCCGGGACAGCCTCGAGCTGGAAGACATGCAGTTCCCGGTGTTTTCGGTGGGCACCAATCCCAATGGCCCGACCAAGGAAGTCGGCGGCCGCATCGGGCACCCGATTTCCGTCGGCGGCGTGACGGTGAACCCGGGCGACTATATCTGCGGCGATGCCGATGGCCTGGTCGTGGTGGAGCGCGAGAAGATCGAAGCCCTGCTCGACGCCGCGGCAAAGAAGGAAGAGGCCGAAGCCAGGCGCATTGCCCAGATCAAGGAGGGCAACACCACCGCGCCGTGGCTGATGGCATCGCTGGTGACCGCTGGTGTCCTGAAAGCGGGAGAAGCATTGTGATGAACCGGCCAGTCATTATCGTCACGGGTGCGGACCTGGCACCGGAAGCCATGACGCTGCTGCGCGACTATCAGGTCGTATTCGCCGGCAAGACGCCCCAGGCCGCCGATCTGGCCGCGCTGGCGGCGAAGCACAACCCTGTCGGCATCATCGTGCGCTACGGCAGCGTGACGGCGGAAGTCATGGACGCGGCCCCGGCCTTGCGCGTGATCTCGAAGCACGGCACCGGCACCGACACCATCGACAAGGCCGCTGCCGAGGCGCGCGGCATCAGGGTGACGGCCGCCGCCGGGGCAAACGCCGCGGCCGTTGCAGAACATGCGCTGGCGCTGATGCTTGCGTGCGCCAAGTCGGTGGTGCAACTGGATGCGCGCATGCACGCCGGCCACTGGGACAAGGCCACGCACAAGAGCCTGGAGCTGAATGGCCTCACCATCGGCCTGATTGGCCTGGGTGCGATCGGGCGACGGTTCGCCAGGATGTGCGATGCCATCGGCATGCGCGTGATCGGCTTCGATCCGTTTGCCACGGACCTGCCGGACTATATCGAAGCGGTCCCGCTGGAAAAAATCTGGGAGCAATCGGATGTTATTTCGCTGCAATGTCCGTTGACGGCCGAGAACCGGGAAATGGTCAATGCCGGCACACTGGCACGGTGCAAGCGTGGCGTGATCCTGGTCAACACCGCGCGCGGCGGGCTGGTCGACGAAGCGGCGTTGCTCGAAGCCGTCCGCTCGGGCCACGTGGCCGCCGCCGGGCTGGACAGCTTTGCGCGCGAGCCGCTGCAAGTGCCGCATCCTTTCCAGGGACAGCCGGGCTTCGTGCTCAGTCCGCATATCGGTGGCGTGACCAGTGCGGCCTACTTCAATATGGGGGTTGCTGCGGCGAACAATACCCTGGCGGTGCTGGACCAGATGGCCGAGCCGGCGCTGGGACGGCACTAGCCCCAGTACCTTGAAAAGAACGTTCGCAGGAATGGAGACAACATGAAACACAAGCACGTCGGAGCCTCGCTGCTCCGGGCGCTGGCGCTTGCCGCGCTTGCCGCCATGTCGATGGCGGCGCAAGCCCAGGGGTGGCCAGCCAAGCCGGTCAAGATCATCGTCCCTTATCCGCCTGGCGGTGCCGTGGATGCCGTCACCCGCAAGATGGCGCAGCGGCTCTCCGAGCAGACCGGCCAGAGTTTCTATGTCGAGAACAAGGCCGGCGCGACCGGAACGATCGGCTCGGGCCAGGTCGCGCGCGCCACGCCCGATGGCTACACGCTGCTCGCCAACGATACAACCTACGCGCTGTTGCCCCACATCTTCAAGTCGCTTCCCTTCGACCCGGCCAAGGACCTGCAGCCTGTCGCCGCATACGTGTTCGCGCCGATGGGCGTGGTGGTCAAGGCCGGCGGCAAATACAAGACGCTGGCTGACCTGATTGCCGCGGCGAAGTCCGACGACACGGTTTCCTACGGATCGGGCGGGCCAGGTTCGACCCCGCATTTCGCCAGCGAAGCCCTTGGCCTCGCAGCGGGAGCGCACTTCATGCACGTGCCATTCAAGGGCGCCGGCGAAGCAACCGTCGCGCTGCTGGGCGGCACCGTCGACTTCCAGATGGCTTCCATTCCGGGCGTGATCGGGCAGGTCAAGGGCAACAAGCTGGCAGTGCTGGCCGTCAGCGGCACGAAGCGCCTGCCCGCGCTGGCCGGCGTGCCCACCTTTGCCGAGGCTGGTGTCAAGGGCTACGGTGTCACCAATTTCACCGGCTTGTGGGCGCCCAACGGCACGCCCCCCGACGTGCTGGGGCGAATCCAGAAGGAAGTGTCCAAGGCGATGGCGACGCCGGACATGCAGGCCTATGCTGAGAGTATCGGTGCCGAACCGGGCTATTGGGATGCCGGCACTTTCAGGACCGAAGTGGCCAACAGGACCGCATTCTGGGGGAAGGTTGCCCGCGGCACGGGGTTTCAGAAGCAGTAATGGCCAGCGCCGCTGCAACAGGACGATCAACGGGTGTCGAGACATGTTTCTGCTGAATTCGCCGGTCATACGTGAGGCGTCGAAGTTTTCCAGCCTGCCTGCGCGCTATCGCCATCCGCGGCGGAGCGAATGGTCCAGCGCCAACCAGGGCGGGCGCGAGGTCGATTCCTTCCTGGAGGGCCCGGTCGTCGACGATGCCGGCAACCTGTACGTCACCGATATTCCCAATGGCAGGATCTTCAGGATCGACCAGAAGGGGGATTGGGACCTGGTTGCCGAATGGGACGGCGAGCCCAATGGAATGAAGTTCCTGGATGCGGGGCGTCTGCTGGTTACCGACTACCGCAACGGGCTGATGGAAGTCGACCTGCGCGCCGGCAGTGTCCGGCCGTACCTGCCGCGCCGTAATACCGAAAGCTTCAAGGGCGTCAATGACCTGACGCTGGATTCGCAAGGAAACATCTATTTCACCGACCAGGGTCAAACGGGTTTGCATGACCCCAGCGGCCGGGTGTATCGCCTGACCCGGGCAGGGCGGCTCGAACTGCTGCTCGACAACGTGCCGAGCCCGAACGGCATCGTGCTGTCGCCCGACGAGCGCTTCCTGTTTGTTGCCGTCACCCGGGGCAACTGCGTCTGGCGCATGCCCTTGCAGGAGGACGGCAGCGTATCCAAGGCCGGGCAGTTCTTTACGTCATATGGCCCCAGCGGGCCGGACGGACTCGCCATGGACATCGATGGCCGCCTCCTTGTCGCCAATCCGGGGCTTGCCTATGTCTGGGTGCTCAATCATCGCGCCGAGCCTGTCGAGGTGATCCGAGGCACCCCCGGCCACTCGCTGACTAATGTCGCCTTTGGCGGACCGGATGGAAGCACGCTGTATGTTACCGACTCCACCGCGGGCGAGATTCTGCAGGTTGGCATGTCGGTGCCCGGCGTAAGACCCCGGCACCTGGCCGGGTGAGCCGGACACGACGGTATCGCGGCGCGGGACTGGACGCGCCAGCCAGCATTTCATCGGGTTCCCGCTGAAGCCCTGCAGCCGGGCGCCCACGCCGGCGCTCTGCCCTCGCCTGGGCGCGCGGACCACGGCGTCACAGTCGGCCAGCCTGGCACGCGCCGTGTTGCCGAGGTAGCCGCCGCGCTACTTAAGCAATCTCTTATGCTCTGCGAGAGCGCCTGGCACATGGTGCGGGCGAAATGCACCGACTGTGGTGCTGCCGCGGACCTTGACTACCTCAGCTTCGACACCACCGAAGCCACGGTACGTGCCGAAAGCTGCGGCGTGTGTCACGGATACCTGAAGATCATCTCACTGGAGCGCGACCGGCAAGCCGAGGCCGTCGCCGATGATCTTGCTACGCTGCCCCTGGACCATGCCGTGGCGGCGGAGGTGCTATCAACGCACCGGGTTCAATCCCTTCGCACTGCCAGCATGAGGCGCTGGCCTGGATCGCCGTGCAGGGTAGGGCGAATGAACCTCCATTCTCGTCTACGGGGGCTAAACTACTTCGGAGGTCAGCGCAACGGATCTCGCGCCACACGAATGATCCAAGGAGTCTTGAGATGACGAAGCGATTCAAGGTTGGGGAGCATGTCTCCTGGAATTCTGAGGCAGGCCATGTTACGGGGACGATAATCGCTGTCCATACCGAGGATTTTGACTATAAAGGGCATAGGCATCGCGCGTCGGAAGACGATCCCCAGTACGAGATCAAGAGCGACAAGACCGACCACATCGCTGCCCACAGGGGAGCCGTCCTTGAATTGGCGCCACGCAAGGGCAAAGTGTGAGGTTCCCGTTCAGCACCATCGGCCATTCGAACCAGATACACGAGCAGAGACTCAGGCTCGTGTTCAGGCGATGAGTCCTGTGCGGACCGCTCCCAATGCAGCTTTCAGCCTGGGAGCGGACCACCCTTCGCGGTGCGTTTCGATAACGGTGGAGATGAATCCGTTGCACCGACAGCGGTTGCTACTGGCTCGTTATGTGAGCCGCGCTAGCCGGGACCATTGAAGTTCCCCGTGGAATGAGCTTTCGACGGATATGGGTCTTGTCGTTACTTCGCCGTCGGCATCGCAAACTCGGCGCCCTTGCCGATGCTCTGCGGCCAGCGCTGCATGACCGACTTCTGCTTGGTGTAGAAGCGCACACCTTCTTCGCCATATGCATGGGTGTCGCCAAAGAGACTACGCTTCCAGCCACCAAAGCCATGCCATGCCATCGGCACGGGAATCGGTACGTTGATGCCGACCATGCCGACCTGGATGCGGCGCGAGAACTCGCGGGCCACGCCGCCGTCCCGCGTATAGCAAGAGACGCCATTGCCGAACTCGTGAGCGTTGATCAGGGAAACGGCTTCAGCGAAGTCCTTGACACGAACGCAGGCGAGGACTGGCCCGAAGATCTCCTCCTTGTAGATGCGCATCTCAGGCGTGACATTGTCGAACAGCGTACCGCCGGTAAAGAAGCCTTCCTCGTGGCCAGCTACGCGCAAGCCGCGACCGTCGACGACCAGGCTGGCGCCTTCCTCAAGACCCAGGGCCACATACCCTTCGATACGCTCAAGCGCTTGTCGGGTAACGACGGGGCCCATTTCCGAGGTGGCGTCCATACCGTTGCCGATGACGAGGTTGCGAGCGCGCTCGGCAACCAGAGGGACGATCTTGTCAGCGACATCGCCAACCAGCACAGCGACGGAGATCGCCATGCAGCGTTCGCCCGCGGATCCGTAGGCAGCACCGATGAGCGCATCCACGGCTTGATCGATATCCGCATCCGGCATCACCACCAGATGATTCTTCGCGCCGCCCAGGGCTTGGACGCGCTTGCCGTGATGGGCTGCGCGTTCGCTGATGTACTGGGCGATGGGGGTCGAACCGACGAAGCTTACCGCGCGCACTTCCGGGTGTTCAATCAGCGCATCGACCGCGAGCTTGTCACCTTGGACGACATTGAACACGCCTTTCGGCAGGCCGGCTTCCGCGAGGAGATTAGCCATGAACAGGCTGGCGCTGGGGTCCCGTTCACTCGGCTTCAGCACGAAGGTGTTCCCGGCGGCGAGCGCAATGGGGAACATCCAGCAAGGAACCATGCAGGGGAAGTTGAAAGGGGTGATGCCCGCGACGACGCCCAGCGGCTGGCGCATGGTCCAGTTATCCATGCCGGTGCTGACTTGATCCGTGTAATCACCCTTAAGCAGTTGCGGGATGCCGCAAGCAAACTCGATGATATCGATGCCGCGGGCGACTTCCCCTTGGGCGTCGCTAAATACTTTGCCGTGCTCGGCCGTGATGATTGCCGCAAGTTCGTCGCGGTGCTGGTTCATCAATTGCAGGAAGCGGTTCATGACCCGTGCGCGGCGAATCGGCGGCGTTTCGGACCATGCAGGGAAAGCTGCGGCGGCAGCTGCCACAGCAGTGCCCACTTCGTCCACGGTCGCCAGCGCTACCGTCCGCGCGGCCTTGCCGGTCGCAGGGTTGAAGACATCCTGTCGGCGCCCGCCATGTCCCTCGACATTGGAACCGTTGATGTAGTGACCAACTTGGCTGGCGTCGGTGTAAGGGGCCGAAGTCATGCGTATCTCCTGGGGTTGCGTCATGAACATGGAGGCCAGTGTAGGGTGACTTGTCGACGCCGGCTACGGCCTTCGGCTTGACACATCGTTTAGCAAACTAAACAATCTACGCATGGAAAACGTCGATAAAGAAACCCGTTGGGCGCATCTTTATTCCCTGGTGATCCTGGGAGAGCTCGGAAGCTACACGGCTGCAGCGGAGCGATTGGGGGTCACGAAAGGTTCTATGAGCCAACGCATCGCGGAGCTGGAGCGCGCCGCCGGATGCGCCCTGGTTGTGCGTACCTCGCGCAGCGTGCGGCTGACAGAGGCAGGCCAGGGCCTGGTGGATTCCATGCGGGGCGCCTTCGAGGAAATCGCACAAAGCTTTGCGAGTGTCAAAGACCATGTCGGCGAGCCGCGAGGGCTTCTGCGTGTGACTGCGCCAGTCGCGCTTGGGCGCCAGCAGATAGTTCCGCGCATCCCGGAGTTCCTTCGGCGCTACCCGGAAATGCGAATTGAGCTCGAGCTGTCCGACCGCTTCACGTCCCTGGCGCAAGAGGGCTTCGACCTGGCAATACGGCATTCCTCGACTGCGCCGGACACGCATGTCGCATGGTCACTGTGCCGCACACATTCCGTGCTGGTGGCCACTCGCAACTACTTGCGCCGTCACGGTACGCCTGGGCAACCCGAAGACCTTGCAGCGCATACATGCCTGCACTATTTCCGACGTGGCGAGACTCCTACATGGAGCTTTGAGTCGGTCCGGAAGAGTAGTGCGGCAACCCGTCGAAGCGTGTCCATTCGCGGCAGTTTCGCTGCGAATAACAGTGAAGCGCTTCGGGAGGCGGCAGCCGGCGGTTTGGGCATAGCATTGCTGCCGGATTTCACCGCTCAGGCAGATCTGGCGGATGGGAAGCTCGTCAAGGTCCTTCCTCAATGGCGACCCGTGGGATCCTTTGGCGACCAACTGTTCGCGATCCGCCCCTACAGTCCTTACTTGCCCAGGACTGTGCGTGTTTTCGTTGACTATCTGCGTGCCGAGTTGAGCGCTGGCTTCAGCACGGAGTGCGGGACAACCTGACCCGCCAGCCAACGGAAAAAGCCGCTACGCAGGCACCATCCAGGGTTGCGCTGACGACTGGAATGTCAGAGTGAGGGCGCCGGTGGCCTGGATCGCCTTTACATCCTGATCGGCAATCCAGGCGCAAGGCCAACCTCAGATCCGCTCAAAGATGGCGGCAATGCCCTGCCCGCCGCCGATGCACATCGTCACGAGCGCGTAGCGGCCCTGCACGCGTTGCAGTTCGTACAGCGCCTTCACCGTGATCAGCGCGCCGGTGGCGCCGATCGGGTGGCCCAGCGAGATGCCCGAGCCGTTCGGGTTGACCTTGGCCGGATCCAGGCCGAGGGCCTTGGTCACGGCGCAGGCCTGCGCGGCGAAGGCTTCGTTGGCCTCGATCACGTCCAGGTCCGACACCTGCAGGCCGGCGCGTTCCAGCGCGATCCTGGTCGCCGGCACCGGGCCGATGCCCATGGTCTTGGGGTCGACGCCGGCATGGCCGTACGACACCAGGCGCGCCAGCGGCTTCAGGCCGCGGCGCTCGGCCTCGGCACGCTCCATCATCACCACCGCGGCGGCGGCGTCGTTCAGGCCCGAGGCATTGCCGGCGGTGACGGTGCCGTTTTCCTTGGCGAAGACCGGCTTGAGCTTGGTCATGTCGTCGATGGTGGCGTCATGGCGCACGTGCTCGTCGGTGTCGAACGTCACATCGCCCTTGCGGCCCTTGCTCACCACCGGGACGATCTGGTCCTTGAAATAGCCGGCCTTGATCGCGGCGGACGCGCGGCGGTGCGATTCCAGCGCGGCCTCGTCCTGCTGCGCGCGCGAGATGTCGTATTCCCTGGCGACGTTCTCGGCGGTCACGCCCATGTGGATACGGTGGAACGGGTCATGCAGCGCGCCCAGCATCATGTCGACCAGGCCGGCATCGCCCATGCGGGCGCCCCAGCGCGCCGCCGGCGCCAGGTACGGGGCGCGGCTCATGCTTTCGGCACCGCCGCCGATGGCAACGTCGGTATCGCCCAGCAGGATGGTCTGCGCGGCGCTGACGATGGCCTGCAGGCCGGAACCGCACAGGCGGTTCACGGTCAGCGCGGGCGCGTTGATCGAGACGCCGCCGTTGACCGCGGCGACGCGGCCCAGGTACATGTCGCGCGGCTCGGTCTGGATCACGTTGCCGAACACCACATGGCCGACGTCGTCGCCGGACACCTGCGCGCGGGCCAGCGCCTCGCGCACGACCAGTGCACCCAGCTCGGCCGGCGCCACATCCTTCAGGCTGCCGCCAAAGGTCCCGATCGCGGTACGGGTACCGCTCACCACTACGACTTCACGCGTCATGACTTGTCTCCAAGAAGTTTGTTGCACCGCACAGTATAGCCGCGCCGGCGCAGAAACGAACGACCGTACTTTTACCTAATCGCGAGCGGCCGGGCCTCGTCCGGCAGGACTAGCTCAGACCTCGCCCCACAGGTCGTGGCCATCGGCACCCGTGATCGTGACATCGACGAACTCGCCCGCGCGGTAGCGCCGCGAAGCACGCTCCGGCGGCGCGATATAGACCAGGCCGTCGATTTCCGGCGCATCCGCCGACGAACGGCCGATGCCGCCGTCCTGGTTGACCTCGTCGACCAGCACGCGCAGGGTCTGGCCGACCTTGCGCTGCAGGCGGCGCGCGGACACTTCCTCGGCCACTTCCATGAAGCGGGCGCGGCGTTCCTCGCGCACCTCATCGGGCAGCGCTCCTGGCAGGTCGTTGGCGGTGGCGCCTTCCACCGGCGAGTACGCAAAGCAGCCGACGCGGTCCAGCTCAGCCTCGGCGATAAAGTCCAGCAGCGTCTGGAACTCGGCTTCGGTTTCGCCCGGGAAGCCGGCGATAAAGGTGCTGCGGATGGTCAGCTCGGGGCAGATCTCGCGCCAGGCGCGGATGCGGTCCATGGTCTTTTCGGCGTTGGCCGGGCGCTTCATGCGCTTGAGCACATCCGGGTGGGCGTGCTGCAGCGGCACGTCCAGGTACGGCAGCACGTGGCCCTGCGACATCAGCGGAATGATTTCGTCGACGTGCGGGTATGGGTAGACGTAGTGCAGGCGCACCCAGGCGCCATACTGCGCGGCCAGTTCGCCCAGCGCCGCCACCAGCTCGGTCATGCGGGTCTTGAGCGGACGGCCGTTCCAGAAGCCGGTGCGGTACTTGACGTCGACGCCGTAAGCGCTGGTGTCCTGCGAGATCACCAGCAGTTCCTTGACGCCTGCCTTGAACAGGTTCTCGGCCTCGAGCATGACTTCCGCCACCGGGCGCGAAACCAGGTCGCCGCGCATCGACGGGATGATGCAGAACGAGCAGCGGTGGTTACAGCCCTCGGAGATCTTCAGGTAAGCGTAGTGCTTGGGCGTCAGCTTGATGCCGGCGGCGGGCACCAGGTCGGTGAACGGGTCGTGCGGCTTCGGCAGGTGCGTGTGCACGGCCTGCATCACTTCGCCCAGCGCATGCGGGCCGGTCACGGCCAGCACCTTGGGGTGCACCGACGACACGATGTCGTGCCCCGCCGCATCCTTCTTGGCGCCGAGGCAGCCGGTCACGATGACCTTGCCGTTCTCGGTCAGCGCCTCGCCGATGGCGTCCAGGCTTTCCTGCACGGCCTCGTCGATAAAGCCGCAGGTATTGACCACCACCAGATCTGCGCCGTCATAGGTGCCGCTGATGGCATAACCCTCGGCGCGGAGCTGGGTGATGATCTGCTCGGAGTCGACCAGGGCCTTGGGACAGCCAAGCGAAACGAAACCCACGCGAGGACTATGGTCTTTCTGGGTCGTTGATTCTGAAGGGTTTTTCACGGTTCGATACGAATATGGGGCGGGCGGAGTCTATCCGGTTATCGCGCGGGAGATCGGGCGCCCGGCGATTGCAGGCCAATCGCGTATTTTACCCTTTCGCCAGGCTTTGCCGGCGCCTGACGCCACACTTGATGGTCTGGTTCAGTCAGGACTCGGAGAGGCGCCGGGGAGCAGCACTCGGCAGCAGGCGCGCGATGTCGGCCGAATCGTGCATGCGCCGGATCGCGGCATGCAGCTCGGCGGCCTGCGGCCAGGTCCGCTTCAGGTAACTGAGCCAGAGCTTGACCCGGCCGTGCTCATGGCAGGACGAGATTCGTTCGTGCAGCTTCTTGAGGTACAGCGAAATCTGGCGCAGCACCAGGGGCCATTCGGCGGCGGACGGCATGCACTCCATCTGCCCGCGGATGCGCTGGGCGAGGAAAGGGTCGGAAACCGCGCCGCGCCCAATCATCACATCGTCGCAGCCGGTCACCGCGCGACAGCGTTCCCAGTCGGCGACGGTCCAGACATCGCCGTTGGCAATGACCGGAATATCGATGGCCTCGGCGATCCGCGCGATCCACTCCCAATGCGCCGGCGGCCGGTAACCGTCGTCGCGCGTGCGGGCATGCACCACCAGCGACGCCGCCCCGCCCTCCGCCAGCGCGGTGGCGCAGTCCAGCGCGAGTGCGGTATCGGAAATGCCCAGCCGCATCTTGGCGGTCACGGCAATATGCGCCGGCACCGCGGCGCGCACGGCGGCAACGATGCGGTTCAGCAATTCAGGTTGCCCGAGCAGCATGGCGCCGCCGCCATGCCGGTTGACCACCTTCGCCGGACAGCCGAAGTTCAGGTCGATGCCGTGCGGTGACAAGGTTGCGGCATAAGCGGCATTGCGCGCCAGCCATTCGGGGTCGCTGCCCAGCAGCTGGATCACCATCGGTGTGCCGCCGCGGGTATAGCCGCCGTCCAGGATTTCGGGCGTATCCCGCTCATAGACACGCGCGGGAAGCAGCGAACCCGTCACCCGGACAAACTCCGACACGCAGCCGTCGTAGCCGCCCAAACCGGTCAGCACGTCGCGCAAGACATAGTCCGCAAGCCCCTCCATCGGAGCGAGGAAAAGCCGGCTCATATTCAGGAGTGCGCCAGGCGGCGCGCACCGGCCTGGCGGGCACGCAAACGGCAATGACGGTGGAATCTGGAAGGCATCGGGATTCGCGCTTTGCAGGCGAGTCCGCTAATGAGCCGCCAGTTCAGGAGGGACGCATTTTACCTGCTTTGGGCGTTGCGTCGCGTGCCGCATGGAGAATGGCGGAGATGCCCAGCAAGTGGCGGACCGGGCGGCCCGCCACTGACAAGCCTTACTTCTTGTCCGGCTGGTTGAACGGGAACGTCCCGAACATATTCTTGGCCTGGTTCTGCATCTGTTCCTGCATCTGCACGAACAGGTTCTTGCTCTGCTCGATGTAGTTGCTCATCATCCCCTGCATCATCGGGCCCTGCATGTTCATGAACTGCGACCACATGTCGGGGCTGAAGGCTTCGCCCGAATACAGGCCCTTGGAATTCTCGGCCAGCTTGTTCTGGATATCGATAAAGGCCTGGATGTTCTTTTCCAGGTAGGTGCCCATCATGCCCTGCATGGCATGGCCGTAGAACCGGATGATCTGGGACAGCATGGCACTGGAGAACATCGGCACGCCGCCGGTCTCTTCTTCGAGGATGATCTGCAGCAAGATGCTGCGGGTCAGCTCATCCCCCGACTTGGCGTCCACGACCTTGAACTCTTCGGAATCCATGACCAGCTGCTTGACGTCAGCCAGGGTGATATAGGTGCTGGTCTGGGTGTCGTAGAGCCTGCGGTTCGGATACTTCTTGATCAGTCGCTCTGCGCCTTTTTTGGTCGTGGCCATCGGTGCTCTGTCCTTGTGTCTTCGCTGATTGCGCGCTGCTGCACCGCATGGGGTGCAGTGCGCAAATCGGTACCGCCCGCGCCATCTGTATTGTCGTGTCGGCTGCTGCGGCCTGTTCGCGCATGGCTGCGCGTTGCGGCTTCGCCACCTCGCCCCCGCGAGAGCCACGCTGCACGACTATGGTGCTGGCTGCGCCGCTGCCCTGATTCTATGCCCAACAAAGCACTAAGAAAAGCGACCCAGCTTAAGGAAAACCCGGTAAACCGGCGCCGGAACAGCAAAAAAACCGCCGCGCAGAAACGACTCGCGGGCCATTGCGGCCCGCGAAAGAGACAGCGAAACAGAACCTCCGCCGCCTTGTGCGCCGCGCTGGCTGCACCGCAAAATGCGGCCGCCGGCGCGGTTGCCGATCATGCCGGCGGGTCAGCCCATGTGCAGGCCGCCGTTCAGCGAGAAGTCGGCGCCGGTGGAGAAACCGGACTCATCGGAAGACAGCCAGGCGCAGATCGAAGCGATCTCTTCCGGCTCGCCCAGCCGCTTGACCGGGATCGTGCCGACGATCTTGTCGAGCACATCCTGGCGGATCGCCTTGACCATGTCGGTGGCGATATAGCCCGGCGAAACGGTGTTGACCGTCACGCCCTTGGTCGCCACTTCCTGCGCCAGCGCCATGGTGAAGCCGTGCAGGCCAGCCTTGGCGGTGGAGTAGTTGGTCTGGCCGAACTGGCCTTTCTGGCCGTTCACCGAGGAGATGTTGACGACCCGGCCCCAGCCGCGATCGACCATGCCGTCGATCACCTGCTTGGTAACGTTGAACAGCGAGGTCAGGTTGGTGTCGATCACCGCATCCCAGTCGGCGCGGGTCATCTTGCGGAACACCACGTCGCGCGTGATGCCGGCGTTGTTGATCAGCACATCAACCTCGCCAACTTCGGCCTTGACCTTGTCAAAGGCTGCCTTGGTCGAATCCCAGTCGGCGACGTTGCCTTCCGAGGCAACGAAATCGAAGCCGAGCGCCTTCTGCTGCTCGATCCACTTTTCGCGGCGCGGCGAGTTGGGGCCGCAGCCGGCCACCACACGAAAGCCATCCTTGGCCAGCCGCTGGCAGATGGCGGTCCCGATGCCGCCCATGCCGCCGGTCACATACGCAATGCGCTGAGTCATGTCCACTCCTTGATTGGCTCTTCGTTATCGTTGCCGGACCCGCGAGTACCGCCGGCCCGGCCTACTGCTGACTTGTCGCCGCCTGCTTGCGGACCGGCCGCGCTCAGTTGCGCTCCACCGCCAGCGCCACGCCCATGCCGCCGCCGATGCACAGCGAGGCCAGGCCCTTCTTGGCGTCGCGGCGCTTCATCTCGTGCAGCAGCGTCACCAGGATACGGCAGCCCGATGCACCGATCGGGTGACCGATGGCAATGGCGCCACCGTTGACGTTGACCTTGGAGGTATCCCAGCCCATCTGCTGGTGCACTGCCAGCGCCTGCGCGGCAAAGGCCTCGTTGATTTCCATCAGGTCGAGGTCCTGCGGCGTCCAGCCGGCACGCGACAGCGCGCGCTTCGAAGCCGGCACCGGGCCCATGCCCATCACCTTGGGATCGACGCCGGCGTTGGCGAAGCTCTTGATCGTGGCCAGCGGCGTCAGGCCCAGTTCCTTGGCCTTGGCGGCCGACATCACCACCACTGCAGCGGCGCCGTCATTCAGGCCCGAGGCGTTTGCCGCGGTCACCGAGCCGGCCTTGTCAAAGGCGGGCTTCAGGCCGGCCATGCTGTCCAGCGTGGCGCCGTGGCGGACGAACTCGTCGGTCTTGAACGCAACCGGGTCACCCTTGCGCTGCGGGATCAGCACCGGAACGATTTCTTCGTCGAACTTGCCGGCCTTTTGCGCAGCCTCGGCCTTGTTCTGCGAGCCGACAGCAAATTCATCCTGCGCTTCGCGCGTGATGCCGTATTCCTTGGCGACGTTCTCGGCGGTAATGCCCATGTGGTACTGGTTGTACACGTCCCACAGGCCGTCGACGATCATGGTGTCGACCAGCTTGGTGTCGCCCATGCGGAAGCCGTCGCGCGAGCCCGGCAGCACGTGCGGCGCCGCGCTCATGTTTTCCTGGCCGCCAGCCACCACGATCTCGGCGTCGCCGGCAGCGATGGCATTGGCCGCCAGCATCACGGCCTTCAGGCCCGAGCCGCAAACCTTGTTGATGGTCATCGCCGGCACCATGGCCGGCAGGCCGGCCTTGATCGACGCCTGGCGCGCCGGGTTCTGGCCCGAGCCGGCGGCCAGCACCTGGCCCATGATGACTTCGCTGACTTGCTCCGGCTTGATGCCGGCGCGCTCCAGCGCCGCCTTGATGACCACGGCGCCCAGTTCCGGTGCCGGGATCTTGGCCAGCGATCCGCCAAACTTGCCTACTGCGGTACGGGCCGCGGAAACGATGACAACGTCAGTCATGGTGTAGTCCTTTCGATGGAAATGGAAAGCCTGCGTGGCGGCCGGTGCCGCCCAATGTGGCGGCCCGTCCATCACGCAAGCATCATGCCTTGGCTTTGACGTAACGCCCAGGCGCGGGTTCGATCACGGGATAGCGTGCATTGCCGTACTCGGCGGGTGCGGCGCGCTTGGCGCCGGCATGGCCGGCGAGCCATGTCATCCAGTCCGGCCACCAGCTGCCGTGATGCTCGGTGGCACCGGCCAGCCATTGCTGCGGCGATGCCGGCAGCGCGTCGTTGGTCCAGTGGCTGCGCTTGTTCTTGGCCGGCGGGTTGATTACGCCGGCGATATGCCCGGATGCGCCCAGCACGAAGCGCACCTTGTTCTTCAGCAGCGCGGCCGAGGCATAGGCGGCGGTCCACGGCACGATATGGTCCTCGCGCGAGCCGTAGAGATACGTGGGCGTGTCGATGCTGCCCAGGTCGACCGGCACGTTGGCCACGGTCAGCTTGTTGGGCACCTTCAGTTCGTCCTGCAGGTAGGTGTGGCGCAGGTACCAGCAGTACCACGGGCCCGGCAGGTTGGTCGCATCGCCGTTCCAGAACAGCAGGTCGAACGGCACCGGCGTGTTGCCCTTCAGGTAGTTGTCGACGACATAGTTCCACACCAGGTCGTTCGGGCGCAGGAACGAGAACGTGTTGGCCAGCTCGATCCCGCGCAGCAGCGAGCATGGCGCGCCGGCAGCACCACCCAGCGTGGCTTCGCGCAGCTGCACATGGGCTTCGTCGACGAACACGTCGAGGATGCCGGTATCGGAAAAATCGAGCAGCGTGGTCAGCAGCGTCAGGCTCGAGGCCGGATGTTCGCCGCGCCCGGCCAGCACCGCCAGCGCGGTCGAGACGATAGTGCCGCCTACGCAGAAGCCCAGCACGTTGATCTGGTCCTGGCCGCTGATATCGCGCGCCACCTCGATGGCACGGATGGCGCCGTGCTCGATGTAATCGTCCCAGGTCGCGGCGGCGAGGCTGGCATCCGGATTACGCCACGACACCAGGAACACGGTATGGCCCTGCTCCACCGCATGCCGTACCAGCGAGCTTTCCGGCTGCAGGTCGAGGATGTAGTACTTGTTGATGCACGGCGGCACCAGCAGCAGCGGCCGCGCGTGGACCTTGGCGGTCAGCGGCTTGTATTGCAGCAGCTGGAAGTATTCGTTTTCATAAACCACCGCGCCTTCGGTCACGGCGACGTTGCGGCCGACCTCGAACGCGGTCTCGTCGGTCTGCGAGATCTTGCCGCGCGTCAGGTCTTCGAGCATGTTGCGCACGCCGGCACGCAGCGATTCGCCACCCGACTCGATCAGCAGCCGCTGCGCTTCGGGGTTGGTGACCAGGAAATTGGCCGGCGACATCGCATCGACCCATTGCGAGATCGCAAAGCGGATGCGCTGGCGCGTCTTGGCGTCGGCCTCGACGGCGTCCGCCAGTTCGGTCATGGCGCGTGCGTTGAGCAGGTAGAACGCGGCGGCAAAGCGGTAAGGGATGTTGTTGCGCCACGCCTCGCCGGCGAAGCGCCGGTCGTGCAGCGGCCCTGCGGCGTCGGGATTGCCCTCGGCCATGGCCTGCCACAAGGCCACGAAGTCGTTCATGTAGCGCTTCTGGATATCGCCCAGTTGCGCCGGAGCGATCTTCACGCCTGCCAGCGCGTCCAGGCCCGGAATGCCTGTGCCGGCCGCATGGCCGTTTCCTTCTGTGCCCTGCCACTGGCGGGACCATTCCAGCCATGTAGCTGGATCGAATGGCCCCGGCGTGAACTTGAACGGTTGGGACTTGCCTTCCTGGGTGGAAGCTGCCGCACCTTTGCCGGTCGCCATGATGTGAATTGTCTCTCTGCCGTCACTATACGAACCGGCTCCGGGCATTGCCCCTGGCCGGCACTCTTGCATTGGGAGATGCTATCCGGATGGACCCGGCGCGCGCCTCACCCGAATTGGGCAGGCTAGCCAGACAATTTCGCCGGAACCCCATCGCCGCGCTTGCGCGGCGGATTCCGTCCATCCCGATAGCAACTCCCTTTTTTACCGGCTACCGCGGCGCTCTGGCTGGCAACGCCATGCGGTATGCTTGCCGGCAAAAATCCTTGGAATCGTCAGCGATCCCGAGACATTTGAGCCCATTGTTGCCTTGCAACGCACGCGCTGTCAATGCAGAAATCCGTCCCGGCGAGGCGCGCTTCCCGACCTACCGGACGGTATGCCGCGCCTTCCTCCGCCGAGGCTCCGCAGGATAGACGATAAGGATGAAGATTTTATGTACATCGTGGCGATTGGCTGGCTCTACGTCGCGCTGATGATGGCGATCACCGAGCACACGGTGGTGGCGGGCGTCGCCACGTTCGTGTTCTATGGCCTGGCGCCGGTGGCGCTGGTGCTTTACATCATGGGCACGCCCGCGCGGCGGCGGCGCAAAGCGCAAGCCGAGCGTGCCGCACAGGCCGGCGCCGACGCGCCGCCGGTGGCGGAAACACCGCCGGAGAGAAAAGACTGACGCTTCAGTCGGCCAGCCAGACCAGGCTGGCCATGCGGCCGGTCACGCCGTCGCGGCGGTAGGAATAGAAGCGCGCTGCGTCGGTGACGGTGCAGGCATCGCCGCCATACACATCAGCGCAGCCGGCGCGTGCCAGCCGCGTGCGCGCGAGCGCATAGATGTCGGCCAGGTACTTGCCCGGGGCACCGGCACGGAAAGCGTCGGCAACAGCGGCCTGCTCGCCGGCATGCGCCTGCGCCAGGAAGGCGTCGCGCACTTCGGCACCGACCTCGAATGCATCCGGACCGATGGCCGGGCCGAGCCAGGCCATCCAGCGCCCGCCGTGGCCACCTGAAGCGGCCTGCATGCGGGCCAGCGTGGCTTCGATGACGCCGCTGCAAAGCCCGCGCCAGCCGGCGTGCGCGGCGCCCACCACGGTACCTTGCGCATCGCACAGCAGGACCGGCAGGCAGTCCGCCGTCATCACGGCGCAGACATGGCCCGGCGCGACCGCGACGCTGGCATCGGCCTGCGGGGCACGATCCTTTTCACCGACCACGTGGTCGGCCGTGACCACGGCGCAGCCATGCACCTGGTCGAGCCAGCGCGGCATCGACGGCAGCTGCGCGGCCAGGCGCTGGCGATTGCGCGCGACGTCCGACGGGTCGTCGCCCACATGCGTGCCCAGGTTGAGGCCGCCCGGCACGCCGCCGGCAAGCCCGTACGGCCCCTGGCTGACGCCGCCATGGCGCGTGGTCGAGAGCGCGCGCACGCGCACCGGCGCAGGCCAGTCGGGCACCAGCCACCGGGACTCAGGCGTCGCGCTCATCGTCGTCTTCATCTTCGTCACCCTCGCCGGCATATTCCCAGTGGGCTTCACCACCCTCCCATACTTCGTCCCAGGCCTCTTCTTCGTCCTCATCCTGCGCGCTTTCGAAGTCGAGCGCATCGACCAGCGCCTGCAGGTCCGCTGGCGGCTGCGCGGTCCACGACATATGGCGGCCGGTCGCCGGATGCACCAGCCCGAGCTTGTACGCATGCAGCGCCTGGCGCTCGAATGGCACCGGCAGCGGCACACGGATCGCCGGACGCTGGCCGCGCTGCGTCGCGCGGAAGTAGACCGGATCGCCCACCAGCGGATGGCCGATCGATTCGAAGTGCACGCGGATCTGGTGCGTGCGCCCGGTCTCGAGCTTGCACATCACCATCGAGACAAAGCTGCGGCCCAGCGGCACCGTGGCCAGCGTGCGGAAATGCGTGCGCGAGGGCTTGCCGCTGGCCGTATGCACCACCGCCATGCGGGTGCGTTCGCGCGGGTCACGGCCGATAGGCGCATCGATGGTGCCTTCGTCGTACGTGCGGCCCCACACCAGAGCAATGTACGTGCGCTTGACCGTGCGCGCCTGCAACTGGCGCACCAGGTCAGTCTGCGCGGTCAGCGTGCGCGCCACCACCATCAGGCCGGAGGTTTCCTTGTCGAGCCGGTGCACGATGCCCGCGCGCGGCAGCCCAGCGGCGGCCGGGTCGCGATGCAGCAGCCCGTTGAGCACGGTGCCGCTCCAGTTGCCGGCGGCCGGATGCACCACCAGCCCCGCGGGCTTGTTGATCACCAGCAGCGTATCGTCTTCATAGACCACGTCCAGCGGCACGTCTTCCGGCGCAAAGGCGGAAGACTCCGGCGCGGCCTGCGGCTGCACCTCGATGCGGTTGCCCATCTGCACCGCATCGCGCGGGCGGCGCACCTGGCCGTCGACGCGCACCGCGCCGCTTTCGATCCACTGCTGCAGGCGGCTGCGCGAGAATTCGCTGAAGTGACGCGCGAGCAATTTGTCGAGGCGTTCGCCATGCGCGGCACTGTCCACCTCGAGCGACAGCGTCACCCCCGCCTCGGCGCCTGGCGCGGCATTGGCCGGCGCGGCGTCGGCCAGGTCTTCGAATTCCTCGGAATCGGCCACGGCCGCGGCCGCGCGTACCTGTTCGGGTGGCAGTCCTCCCACACCTGCGCCCGGTCGGGCTTGAGGTTGGGGGCTTGGGCTATAATGCTTGACGCTATTTTTCTTCATCCGGGATACGATTGCCCATGCAATTGCAGAGCATGAAACGCGCGCCGTGGCGCGCGAAAATTGGAGCGGTTCTGCTCGCAGGCGGCTGCGTCATGCTGTCGGCATGCGGCCTGCTGGCGGACCAGCCCGACGAGACTGCCGGCTGGTCGGCCAACAAATTATATTCGGAAGCCAAGGATGCACTGGATGGCGGCGACTACACCCGCGCCGTCAAGCTGTATGAAAAGCTCGAAGGCCGCTATCCATTCGGCCGCTATGCGCAGCAGGCGCAGATCGACACCGCCTACGCCAACTACAAGGACGGCGAGACGGCCGCCGCGCTGGCCGCGGTCGACCGCTTTATCCAGCTGCACCCGAACCACCCCAACATCGATTACGCCTACTACCTCAAGGGGCTGATCAACTTCAACGACAACCTGGGCTGGCTGGGCCGCTTCTCCGGCCAGGACCTGAGCGAGCGCGACCCCAAGGCCGCACGCGCGGCCTACGACGCGTTCAATACGCTGGTCACCAAGTACCCGGACAGCAAGTACACCCCCGACGCCGCGCTGCGCATGCAGTACATCGTCAACTCGCTGGCCCAGCACGAGGTGCATGCCGCGCGCTACTACTACAAGCGCGGCGCCTACCTGGCCGCGGTGAACCGCGCGCAGCAGGCGCTGAAAGACTATGACGGCGCGCCGGCCAACGAGGAAGCGCTGTACATCATGATCCGTTCGTACGATGCGATGGGCATGAAGGACCTGCGCGACGATACCGCCCGCGTGATGGAGAAGAACTTCCCGGAAAGCGACTTCATCAGGTACGGCGAACGCCGCAAGGACAAGTCCTGGTGGGAAGTGTTCTGAAGCTTGCCAACGCCCACCGGTGGCGATAGGAAAACGGGACGTGTCGCTTGACCGTCCCGTTTTTGTTTTCCTGCGCCGCCCGTCAGTCCTCGGCGTCTGCTTCCCCGGCAGCAGGCGCTGCCTTGCCCTCGCCGCGCAGCGATTCCAGGAAGCGCACCACCGTAGCTGCCTCGCGCGTACGGGTAAACGGCGGCAGGCTCTGCCAGATCTGGCGGCCGTAGGGTTTTTCCACCAGCCGGGTGTCGAAGATGGCCAGCACGCCGCGGTCGGACTCCGAGCGGATCAATCGCCCCGCGCCCTGCTTCAGCGTGATCACCGCATGCGGCAACTGGTGCACGGCAAACGGGCTCAGCCCCTTCTTCTGCAGCACTTCCATGCGCGCGGCCAGTACCGGGTCGTCCGGCGGCGCGAACGGCAGCTTGTCGATGATCACCAGCGACAGCGCCTCGCCGCGCACGTCTACCCCTTCCCAGAAGCTCTGGCTGCCTACCAGCACGGCGTTGCCCAGCTCGCGGAAGCGGTCGAGCAGCTCAGTACGGCTGGCCTGGCCCTGCACCAGCAGCGGCAGGTTCAGGCCGCGCTCGGCAAAAGCATCGTAGAGCAGGTCGGATGCGCGTTGCACCGCACGCAGCGTGGTGCACAGCAGGAAGGTTCGTCCGCCTGCCGCTTCGATCAGCGGCAGGGCGGCCTGCACCACGGCATCGGTGAACTGCGGCGACTGCGGCGCCGGCATGTCGCGCGGCACGTACAGCAGCCCCTGCTTCGCGTAGTCGAACGGGCTCGGCAGGGTCAGCGAACGGTCCTTGTCCAGCCCAAGCTGGGCCGCATAGTGCGTAAAGTTGCCCTTGACCGACAGCGTGGCCGAGGTAAAGACCCACGCACGCGGCTGGCCGCCGCGCTGGCGCGAGAAAATCGGCGCGATCGACAGCGGCGTGCGGTGCAGTTGCACGGTATGGGAAAACACTTCGACCCAGCGTACCGTTTCCGCGGGCGCAGGCGCCTGGGCTGCCGCGCCGCCCTCACCGCCTTCATCCCCCTCGCCTGCCGGTGCGGCGGCCACGGGCGCGGCAACGGCGTCGCTGCGCCATGCCGCCAGCCGCTCGGCCAGCTCCAGCGCGCGCCGATGGCACTGCTGCAGCGATTCGGCGCGCTCCGCCTGGCTTTCCAGCATCTCGACGAAGGCGGACAGCGCTTCGTCCAGCGCATCGAGCGTTTCGTTGAAGGGCTCGGCAATGCGGCGGTCGGCCTCGATCTGGCCCAGCGCCAGCCGCGCGTTGTCCTTGCCGAACGCCAGCCGCAAGTCGCGCGCGGCGCGCTCCAGCGGCGCGCCCAGCGCAACCCAGTCGACCGCGTCGCGCGCATGCGACAGGCCTTCGGCCACGGTGTCGCGGGCCAGCTCGAGCAGCTGGCTGGTCGACAGCGTCTCCCCGAAAAACAGCGTCGCGGTCTCGGGCAGCTGGTGCGCTTCGTCGAAGATCACGGTGTTGGCGGCGGGCAGCAACTCGGCCATGCCGGTATCGCGCAGCACCACATCGGCGAAGAACAGGTGATGGTTGACCACCACCACGTCGGCCTGCTGCGCTTCCTTGCGCGCGCGCATCACGAAGCAGTCCTTGTAGTACGGGCACTCCGAGCCCAGGCAATTGTCGCGCGTCGACGTCACCATCTGCCACACCGGCGCGTTCTCAGGCACGGCGGCCAGCTCTGCCTTGTCGCCGGTCTTGGTTTCCTTGACGAAGCGGCCGATGTCGCGCAGCCACGCGGCATCCTGGCGCGATGCCAGCCGCCCGGCCGCCTGCGCACGTTCCAGGTGATAGTGGCAGACGTAGTTGGCGCGGCCCTTGAGCAGGGCCACCGAGACCGGCACGTTCAGCGCATGGCGCACCGTGGGGATATCGCGCAGGAACAGCTGGTCCTGCA
>Ga0102589_1000182_pt1 | contig 167283 bp, 163 predicted proteins | sample AraplaMF_Col_mLB_FD_76858 | JGI IMG/M metagenome (GOLD analysis project Ga0102589, IMG submission 76858) | Arabidopsis root microbial communities from the University of North Carolina, USA - plate scrape MF_Col_mLB | ecosystem: Host-associated > Plants > Roots > Endosphere | place: USA...
GGAAGACCAGGTCGACGCCACCTTCAAGAACGGAATACTGACGATCACCTTGCCGAAGACCGAGGAGGCGCAGTCGCAGGTCAAGCGCATCGCCATCAAGAGTTGATCGAGACGAACGCGCGGCGGCGGCCATCTGCACCCGCCGCGCATCCTTTGCCACCCTGCGGAGGACAAGTGATGGAGACTGGCAGACACACAGATAACGAGAGAACAGCGACGGCTTCCGGCTTGCGCGTCTTAAGCGACAACCGGTGGAGCTATCCTGTTTCTCGCACTCATTGTTTCCCGAAAATACCGTTGCGAGGATTTTCAAACCGTCGCGCTCGGTGACGACATTAGGGACCGAACAGCCGAAAGGGCTGGCGGCTTGTTTTCGACCGCCGCAGCGCGCCATTCAGCGAACCTTTGATGGGCTATACGGGAAGTGCCGACACGCTCACCCATTCCCCACGCTCGAATCCGCCATCCGCTGTGCCGAGCGGCATGGAGGCGAATGAGGCCTCCACGTCGGATCTTGGAGAGGTTGCAGTCGAAAAGAGGCCAAGATCTGCGCGAGGACAGTCTCAGCAACCGCCGCTCGACGAAACGGCCGGGCCATTATCATGCCGCCCTGATCCTGACATTACTTCTCAACGCGGCCACATGGCCGGCGGCGCTGTCGAGATGAAATTGGTTGACGAGTTCACGCAGTCTGCTCGCCTCACTCGACAAAGACGCCGCCGCTGCGGTCGATTGCTCGACCATCGCCGCGTTCTGCTGGGTGGACTGATCCATTTGATTGACGGCGGTGTTGATTTCGGCGAGCCCCGTGGACTGCTCTCGCGCCGACGTTGCGATGGCTGCCATCAGCTGATTGATCTGAGAGACTTGGTCGCCGATAGACTTAAGCGACTGGCCCGTTTCGAGGACTAATTTCACACCCGTGCCGACTTCGACTGATGACTTTTCGATGAGTCCCTTGATTTCCTTCGCCGCCGTCGCTGCGCGCTGGGCGAGTTCGCGTACCTCCTGTGCGACAACGGCAAAGCCTTTACCGGCTTCTCCGGCGCGGGCTGCCTCGACGCCTGCATTCAGCGCCAGAAGGTTTGTCTGGAAAGCGATTTCGTCGATCACGCCGATGATATTGGAGATTTGCTCCGAGCTGTCCTCAATGCGCCTCATAGCCTGTTCGGCTTGAGACACGACGGCAGCGGAACGTTCCGCACTGACATTAGCCTCCTGCGCGACATTGCGGGCCTCGTCGGTTCGTTTGGACGCGGTGGCAACGTTGGTGGTAATCTCATCGAGAGCTGCCGCCGTCTCTTCCAAAGACGCGGCCTGCTGCTCCGTACGCTTGGAAAGATCTTGCGCACCGGACGCGATTTCGCGCGTTCCATTGTCGATGCTGTGCACCGTTTGCAGGACAGCACCGATTGCCGTCCCGAGTTGCTTGAGGGACGTGTTGAAATCTTCCCGCAGTTGCTCGTATTCCTCAGCGAAGGGCTCCGCCAGCTGGAAAGAGACATCGCCGCCTGCAAGACGTCTCAGTCCGTCACCTAGAGTGGTCGTCGCAAACCGTAATTGTTGCGCCTCATGCTCGGCGCGCTCCTGTGCAGCTGCACGTGCGGCCTCCGACTGGCTTCGCGATGCCGACGCTTCCTGTTCCAGGCGGAGGACATGTATGGCGTTCTGTCGGAACACTTCGACCGCTGCTGCCATTGCGCCAATCTCGTCGGCGCGGCCGGCATAAGGGATCTCGCTTTGCAGATCCCCGTCGGACAAGATCTTCATGGCTGAGGCGATGCGGCGGATCGGGCTCGCGACGCCGAGCACGGCGAATATCGTGCCGGCTAAAGCGACCAGAACGGCAAGAGTTGCAATTATTGCTGTGATTACGAATGCCGTGCGTGCGGCGCCCTCGCTTGCCGCCACATAGGTCTCGGTCTGGCTCAAGATGAAGGCCACGAGATCAGAAATCTTCTGGCCGACCAGATCGGATTGCGGCTCCATACTCTCGCGGAAAAAGCTGACCGCCTCGGCGCCCTTTCCGCCGTCCTGTAATTTAGCCATATGCTCAGCAAGCTCGCCGTACTTCTTGAGTTCCGAGTTGACCTGAGTGATCAGTTCCCGGCCCCGCTCGGTACGCACGCCTTTCACATATTCATCGATCGCGGTCTGGACAGCGGACTTGGCGTCGTCGACCAGTTTAGCTTCAACGGCTTGATTTTCTGGTGAAGACTCCAACAGATAGCGCGCGTAAGCAAGCTTCAAATCGGAGAAATTCCCCTTGATATCCCTCGCGGTAACCAGGCGTTTCATCCAGAAGCCACCAATTTGCTGGGTGTTGTCGTTCAAGGTCGAGATCGTGCTGAGGGAACTGTAGGACAGGACAACGAGGAAGGCACAAATGACGGATAAAACCGCAACAAGGGCCTGCTTGACATTCGGGCGCTTCATTCGGATCTCCAGCTCCTGAGGACGACCGCGCGGGTCACGTAGCTGCGAGAATTCGCCCGATTGGCTAATTTAGAATTAACTTTATTTACTTCGGTCGCCGTGGGCCTGATTATTCTCGTTGCTTACAAACGACACATAGCAAAGCCGTCCGCGCGTACCATCAGGGGGTTGCATCCAGCGCCAATTGCGAATCGTGACAATGCCAACCTGGCGCCGACGGGAGCATTCGCGTCGCTGTGCTGGTTCCGCTTCGTCTGACCGGCGGCAGGCGCAGGAGGCAGTCGGCTCGGTATGGACCGGCTAGAATTCCAAGGATGCGAGTGGCAGCGCATCACGTTCGACAAATCGAAGACAGGTCGGCCGGCCGAGGCTCAAGCTTAGGCACGAACGTTTCTTCGCGGTCCTCTTTTGCGGGCCAACATTCGATCTCGGTGCCGGCTTCATGGCATCATTTTACATCCCCACGGGAGCGTCATACGAGGCGGGGCGATCGGGCGAAATTTCAATGTCGCCAATCGAATTGAACGTGGGATCAACGACACGCGAAATCGCTACAGTGCCGTGACGTCGAAAGTGCCTATCGCATGGCGGCAGACGCAGCTGGCCGGCGTCCGATTGCCCTGCAGCCCTGGTAGCGTTGTGAAGCAGATGGGATTGCGTTCATGTCGGCCTCCCATGACGGACGCCGCATGACGTAGAAGAATATCTTCTGCCATTCAGTGCGAGGTTATCGCACGACCGCTGGACGCGAGATGCTCTGTAATGGCGCGCCGGATTTCGGTAACCGTGTCGAAGAGCCTGTTGTCCAGGTCAATGACATTGAAGCGGACAGCGATGAATTTGAGGCGGTTTTCGACAGGGACCGCGATCCCGACTTCCTGACCGTTGAATACGACAGCTTGCTTTTGCATAACAAACCTCGGGCGCACCACACCGGAGCACCATCTTACAAAAGTGGGACAAAGGGTTTCCGACGCGTCAGATTGCCGTCGTAGGTCCGTATCGGATCGAGACGAGATCACGCGCTCGCTGCATCATTGCGAAGAAACGAAGTCGGACAAACAACGTCATGATCCTCCTCAAGCGAGATCAAACGACCGCTGAGTATCGCCGGCGAGGCCGGTTATTTCGGAATTTTTCTGTAAAAAACGTAGTCGAGAAACTTCGAGTAAGCAACTGATTTTTGTTATTTTTTTGCGTTTTGAATCGTATGACAATTACCGCATGTGCGAAGTAACAAATGATGTACGTTCGTCCGATACCCATAGTCGAGGGCGGCCCGCCGACGGCTTTACTGGCGATATTGCGGATCGCCCCTGAGCGCAGGTGCTAGGTTGGCGGGATCAAAGAGTCCGATTTCGCTCCCAGGTAGCTTCCGGACAGACGCGATATCCCTGAGGGCTTCAGAAGTACCTGATCACCGTATAACAAGCGATATATCCGATGGGAACATTGCCGCTACAATGTAGTAAGGTCGATAGTTCGACGCCATATGGAAGTTGCCGCTTGCCCTCGGGTAACCGGGGGTTCACCATCTAACCGAAGTATGTGTGAAGCAGCGTTCCGTTCCAGTTGATTTCAATGAGATTTCAGGCTGATGTAGGCACATCTAAATCTATGGCTTGAGAATGCAGCGCTACCAGATACAAGCACTCGAGAACGGAAGGTGGTCGGTCATAGACCACCAGACCGGCAAGCCAATAGTTGACCAGCAATGGTCAAGCGAGAGAACGAGGCTGGAGGCTCAAGCCTTAGCTGATTTTCGCAATGGAATATCGGCCCCTCCTCCACAGCGGATTTCCTCCCGCCTTCAGAAGTTACGTCGAGCTTGGGCACTCCTCGGTCGGCCACGTTCAACTTGAACCGGCTCTTCTTATTCTGGCAATCGCCGATGCGTTAAACTAATCCGAATTTTGGAGGCCGTCGAAATGATATCGATCGGCCTCATCTTTACCCTCGACATCCCTTGCTCACAGAGTTTCAAAACCTTGGGCGAGTGACCTCGATGCCCTGCCGCTGTCGTCATCTATCGCAACAATAGCCGATGCTGCTCAGCGCGCTCCGATACGAAATCGTAGAGCGCCCAATCCTTTCCAGCGGCATACCTTCACACCCGGTCACTCCGGGTAACCAATCGTCAATTACGATTTTGGAATACACGCGTATATTATCCCGCGAATAGCGATGTCTGACCTGAGGTCGACGACAATGAACTGGGACGCAACGTCTGCATTCACACCCGTCGGGCTGGCTCTGCGCGGTCAGCCAGCTCACAGGATCGTTCGCACCCTCGGCGACGCGGCATATATGCTGCTCAGGGACTGGCCTTCCGATGACGGCGAAGAATATGTCACTGCGGTGAAGGCTTGCGTCGATGCGATCAGCGGTGAGATCGCTCCGGAGCAATTTTGGGACGCGTTCTTGCGTGCGGCCGATGAGGCAGGTATCGCTGCGCTGACCGTCGTTCAGCGATGACAACGAGTAAAAGAAGCGGTGGTTGGTGAGGGTGAGACGTTCAGCACGGCTTGCCTCAACTCGTGAGGAGCTCCAGCATCTCGCCTCGCGCGATCCTCTGACCGGTCTTTCAAACCGAGCTCATTCAGCACCGAACTCGCCGTCCGGCTTGCGGCGGCTCCCAAGGCCAGAGCCACTGCGTACTGTTCATAGACCTCGATCGAGTCAAAGCGGTCAACGATACTTTCGGGCACCCGACGGGGACAAGCTCATCTCGCTCGTGGCCCAGCGCATGAATGAGATCATGCAGACGGTCTTCGGGGGAATATTGTCCTGAATGGCATCCAGGCAGGTTTTCACAGGGCGAATCTTCGCTTTTTATGCGACGCCCGACATGGATCGACAAAGCTTCACCAGGGAGGTTCTGACTGGGAACGGCAACATTGCTAAAACCTCCCTGGTGTCCTTTTAACAAGGATGAGGAAAATCTAAGCTGGATCGCGCCGAGGGGAAGACGGACCTAAGTCGGACTGGCGACTCCGTAGCCCGCTTCTCATATTAGGTTCTGAGGTAATATGACGGTTCGTGGAGGGCAACGACCAGGAGGACGATATGAAGTTCGGTTCCGACAATGCCAGCCACCAAGAGTGCTGCTCCCAGGGCCATAGTTCGGCCTCGACCATGGCGACGATCAAAGCGACCCTTTCCGCCGCTCAGGATATCGACAGCAGTGCGATCGAGATCAGGATGCTCGGCCCTGTGGTCCTGCTCGAAGGCTACATAACAAACGTTGTGGACCGTGATAAAGCCATCTCGCTTGCGGCGATGATCGTCGGCGAGGAGAACGTCCAGGACCGGATGCTGAGCCGGTTTCCCGCCCAGTAATGGCATCAATCGGATCAGGACAAAGGTCGGGTGAGGCCCGGTCAGCAGGCAGGTGATAGCCCGGACGTTGGCAATACTCAATAGGAAGACGCGTGAGCAGCGCGGCGATTTTTGCCGCCAGCGCTTCGTTTAAGCGGTGCGACGAAACATGCGCGCGACCGCAATCGACCAGGGGAATGTGTCTACGGCTGGAAGAAGACGCGCTCGGATCACATGCAGTGCGAATTCGCCGAGTGCAGCCCGATCTGATTTGGCCTGTCAATGCACTGAGCTCGAAGATGGCGCGTTTACGCGCGTGGCGGCCAGCCCGACGTAAGTGCCGATCAGAACGGTCGCCATCTCCTCTAAAGAGCGACAGCCCTCGTTGTAGAGTTCGATGGCGGCATCACACAAAAAGGAGGACGCTTGATCGTCCCACTCCACCTCGTAGTACCGATACCATTCACGGACGGCCTTCGACATCAGCAGGTGGTCTTCCTGTAAGCACTTGGACATGCGTTACCCCAGACATGGCGGCGGCAGGCGTGCGCGGCTATGACTGCTTCGTTCCGACCACAGCGGGGTCGCCATCATTCAGACTAACAAAGACAGGACTTCACGGGAACCTGCCTCGTCCATGGATAGGGCAACACCGCTTGGCCGTCTAACGGCGACCAATCTCGGCCTCGACCTTCTTCCGTGCGTTTCCAGCGCTCTTCACGGCCTTCTTGACAGCATCTTTCGAGACGCCTTCCTTCGTTGCTTCGTACTTGACCTCGTGATCCTGACCGCCGGCCACGCGAGCTCGATCCTGTGCGCGGCCGCGGGATGTCGGTGTCTGTGCCATCGGGCTTCTCCTTCGAATGAACGTTCGCAGTACAAACTCACAAGGATTCCGGTGGTTCCCGGGAGACAGTGGATGGCGATGCTGCGCTTGAAGCGGCTGCGGAATTCCCTAAGCGGTGCCCGCCATTGTGCTGGGAGGAAGGTGGTTACCGTGGCGCTCGAACTGAACAAATCTCCACCTTTCCACTACTGTCGGGCGCAATTCGGCCAGCGGTGACGGCGGAATCAATTTGAGAGAGAATTTCCGTAAAGTATTGAAAAATGATTCGTTTTGAGTCGGAACGAATCACCCTGACACGTCTTTGAGTCGCGTATTAATGATTCGGAGTATTTGTCATGCCGTCAGGACAGCGTGCGCAGTGGAAAGGCTTTCTGAAGTTCGGCGAGGTAAGCTGCGGCGTCGCTCTCTACACGGCAGCCTCGACTAGCGAGCGCATCACCTTCAACACCATCAACAAGGCCACGGGCAACCGCGTCAACCGCATCTTCATAGACAGCCAGACCGAGGATCCGGTGCCGAAGGAAGCCCAGACCAAGGGCTTCGAGATCGAGAACGGCCAGTACATCATCATCGATCCTGAGGAAGTTTCCGCCGCGATTCCTGAGAGCAACAAGACGCTCGAGATCGAGGCGTTCATCCCCTGCTCCGACGTCGACGACGTCTATTTCGACAAACCGTACTACCTCACGCCCGACAAGATGGGCGGAGACGCGTTCGCGGCTCTCCGCGATGCGATGAAGAAGTCGATGGTCGCAGCCATCGCCCGCACCGTCCTATTCCGTCGAATGCGCACGGTGCTGATACGGCCGCACGGCAAGGGCCTAATCGCCAGCACGCTCAACTACGACTACGAGGTTCGTTCCTCCGAGAAGGCTTTCGAGGAGATGCCCAAGCTCAAGATCCAGGGCGAGATGCTCGAGCTCGCCAAGCACATCATCAGCACCAAGAAGGGCGAGTTCGATCCGGCGACCTTCGACGACCGCTACGAAGCCGCCCTCGCCGATCTGGTGAAGGCGAAGCTGGAAGGCAAGTCGCTTCCAAAGCCGAAGAAGGTGCAGGTCTCGAAGCCCAACGATCTGCTGGCCGCGCTGCGCGAGAGCGCAGGCATCATGAAGGCCGCTGCGGACAAACCGAAACGCACTGCCGCCAACGCCAACACCGGCACTGGGAGGCAGCGCGCCGCGCGCGGGGCGGCAGCGAAGTCCGCCGCTTCAAAGGCTGCCCCGCAGCGCAAAGCCAGCTAGGGAGATTAGACGATGGCTCCGAAATATTACTGGAAAGGCTATCTCAAACTCTCCCTGGTCACCTGCCCCGTGGCCATGACCCCGGCCACGAGCGAAAGCGAGAAGGTTCGCTTCCATACACTTAACAAGGAGACGGGCAACCGCATCGTCTCCCGATACATCGATTCCGTCACGGGCAAGCCCGTCAAGGACGAGAACGAAGCCAAGGGCTACGCTCGCGGAGAGAACGACTACGTTATCCTCACCGAGGACGATCTGGATGCCGTTGCGCTCGACACGGTGAAGACGATCGACATCGACAAGTTCGTCCCGGCCGACAGCATCGAGTGGATCTACCTTGAGAAGCCGCATTACCTGATGCCGGGCGACGCCGTCGGCAACGAGGCATTTGCGGTGATCAGGGATGCCATGAAGGCCGACAAGGTTTTCGGTGTGTCGAAGCTCGTGATAGGCCGCCGAGAGCGGGCGGTCGTCCTGGAACCGCGCGGCGAAGGAATCGTGCTCTGGACGCTGCGTTTCGGCGACGAGGTTCGACCGGAGGAGAATTACTTCGAGCAAATCGACGAGCACGCAGATCCGGATCTCATTCCGCTCGTCCAGAAGCTCATCAAGCAGAAGACCGCGCGCTGGTCGCCGGACATGGTCAGCGATCCCATCCAGACCAGCCTGCTGAAGCTCATCGACGAGAAGAAAAAGGCGTTGAAACCGAAAAAAACGGCGACGGGGAAAGCGGCCGAATCCGCACCGAAGTCGAATGTGGTCAGTATCATGGATGCGCTCCGGAAGAGCGTCGAGGCCGATCTCAAAGGCAGGAAGGCCGGGTAGTCACATGCACTTGCTGGAAACCAAGGTTGCACACGAGAGGACGGGCTGGCGGATAGATTTCGTCGGCGACGACGGTGAAGTGGTGTCGATCAAGGTCGCAGACGGTCACGCTGCAAGCGAAGACGAGGCCATTGAGCGTGCGAAAGAGGTCATGGTTCAGTTGACGGCATATGGCACGCGTGGCGGCGGCCGCAGCATCAACTCGTACGATGCTGCCAGCAATGGAAACTTCGAGGACGACGAGCCGTCGTTGGATACGTGGCACTGATCCGCCCTGAGGACCCCCCCCCCGGCCTCTCAGGCAACAAAAAAGGCCGGGTAGAAACCGCACCGACCCATCATCGCGTTTTGACCAGTGCCAGTACATCCGCGATCAAAAGCATTTCAGCGATGCGGCGTTGCGAGCAGCGAATTCAGCGCGCATCAGCAAGGCCTGTGGGAGAGTTCTACCTGAAGTGTGTCCGCAACAAGTCTCAACTAGAAAATTTCCCGAAGGATTGCCGGCCGTCTTCCCGCGCGTGGGTCAGGCCTGGGAAGCCGGCTAGTCGTTTGACGGTTCCTCGACAACGTCGTCCGATTGGTCGTCTGCGGGATCCGGGTCCCGGTCGTACGCGACCCTCAGGCGGTCAAGTTCGTTCTGTATGGCATCGTAGACCTCCGTTGCCTTTGCGCCTTTAACCACGAACGTGTCGACGAAATCTTCGAGCTTCAGGCTCAGGTCGTCGCGCCAGTCCTTGGTCATTGCCCGTTCTCCGGCTGAAGACGAATGCCTCTGCAAAGAAGGTCCCACGTCGGGCGATGTACGGAAGCGCGTGTTCTTGGAGAAGCGCCCTCGTCGGGCTCGGGATCGGGAAGCGGTTCCTCGCCGGGTATCCGGTCAGGATCGCGCGGTGGCGTGTCGACGGGCGGTGGCGATGGCGGCGGCACGATGGGTTCGTTTGGCACAGACATGGGGTCCTCCTCGCTGCGAGAACGTGGGAAATCCTCCCGAGTTCCGTTGACGCTTGACCCCTTGGACACCATTTGCTTCGACATGCCCAAGACGAAGACGAAAAGCAAGGAAACCGACGATCCCGAGCTGATCAGGGAGTGGCTACTTCCCGTGGTGGCGACCCTCGGATCTGGTGTCAGGGTGAAGGGAATTCTGCAGGAAATCCGCTCGCGACTACCATCCCCGGTGCGGAAGTCGCTCGATATGCAGGCAGGCACGCTCATCCTCGTCATGCCAGAGACTGCGAAGACAGCATTCAGGGCGACGGCATCGGCCGTTTCCTGCGCACTGGACGGCATCGCAGACCTTCCGATCATCCCTCGTGAGATCGAGGATATCCTGACGATCACGGCATCAGAGCGGAAGCGCTGGCTCGAAGACGGTCGCCTGCCCAGCGCCGGAACGCGAACGGTGAGGCTGCAAGGGCGCGCAAGGAAGATCACCTTTCACGTATTCGACCCCCGAGTCGTCGAAGATCTGCTCGACCGTGGCGCAGTGGATGAATGGCGAGAGGACGACGCAGCGGCGAAAGCGGAAAATCGCAGGCGGGCCGCGTATCAGGCGAAGCTGACGCGTTCGCTGAAGAAAAAGGAAAAAGCCAAACAGAACGAACGAGCCGATGAAGCCGCGATCGGCTTGAGCGGATGGGACGAATTCGGGAGCGACGGTCTCCTTCGGTAGGATTGCCGTTTCAGTTGAAGTTTCGCGCCTTCACTTTCAGCGTATCGATGTGCAGATCTCTGACGAAGATATCCCTCGGCTCGGGCAGAGGCTTCGGTCGATCCCGCGAATCCGAACTTCCGGGAGAGCCATGCGCAAACTCGTCGCCCCTGCCTGTCGGTAGCCTGAAACCTGTGTCGCGATCCGCCAGACCGGATAGATCGCCGGACAGGTCGAAGAGCTGCTGTGCAACAAGATGGACGACGTCACCCTCCCTCTGGATCTTCCCATTGATCGCCATCATTGATGATCCGAGCACCACGCGACGGCGCTTTTCGAACAAGGATGGCCAGACGACCAGGTTGGCAGCACCCGTCTCATCCTCGATGGTGATGAACATCACGCCCTTCGCCGATCCTGGCTTCTGCCTGACGAGGACAAGGCCCGCGGTCATCAGCCAGCGGCCGTCGCGAGCGTTCATCGCTGCCGCGCACGTGACGATGTTCTTCTTCTGCAGATCCTTCCGCAGGAAGGCGAGCGGATGCTCGCGTAGCGTCAGCCCGACGTGGCTGTAGTCGGCGATGACATTGTGCCCGTCGGTCATCTGCCGGAGTGCGACCTCCGGTTCCTGCTGCTCCGCGATCGCTTTCATCTCGCGCTCGGCAGCGGCCGCGAACAGAGGTAGCGGCTCGTCACGGAGGGCCTTGATCGCCCAAATCGCATCACGTCTCTCAAGCCCCAGAGACGGCAGATATGCATCGGCATCGGCGAGTTGCTTCAGAGCCTCGGACGGAACGGCCGAACGCCGCCACATGTCGTCGATGCTCTCGAATACCGTATCCATCCGGGCGGCGACAATCCGAGCGGCATCGGCGGCCGCCAGTCCCTTGACCATCCGCATCCCGAGACGAACGGCATGGCGGTCGCCGTTGCCGACGCGTTCAAGCGTGCAATCCCAGCGAGATCGGTTCACACAGACCGGTAGAATTTGCACACCGTGGTTCTTGGCACATCCGACGATCTGCGCGGGAGCATAGAAGCCCATGGGCTGGGAATTCAGGAGCGCCGCGCAGAAGGCATCCGGAAAATGGCACTTCACGAAGCTGGAGGCGTAGGCGATGAGAGCGAACGAGGCCGCATGGCTTTCGGGGAAACCATAGGATCCGAATCCCTCGAGCTGTGAGAAGGTCTTCTCTGCGAATTCTGCGGTGTAGCCATTCTTGACCATCCCGGATACCAGCTTGTCCTTGAACCTCGATACGCCGCCCGTGAACTTGAAGGTTGCCATGCTCTTCCGGAGCTGGTCGGCTTCCCCGCCCGTGAACCCGGCGCAGACCATAGCCACGCGCATCGCGCTCTCTTGGAAGAGTGGCACTCCGAGGGTCTTCCCGAGAACGGCCTCCAGTTCCGGTGTCGGGTATTCGATCTTTTCCTTGCCTTCACGGCGGCGGAGATAGGGGTGCACCATGTCGCCTTGGATTGGCCCCGGCCTAACGATAGCAACCTGAACCACGAGATCGTAGAACGTCTGCGGCCGGAGCCTTGGGAGCATCGACATCTGCGCGCGGGATTCGATTTGGAAAGTTCCGAGCGTGTCCGCGCGCCTGATCATCGCGTAGGTCTTCGAGTCTTCCTGCTCGATCTTCGCGAGATCGAGGTCGACCTCCTTGTGTTCCCGGATCAGGTCGAAAGCCTTCGACATGCAGGTGAGCATGCCGAGCGCCAGCACATCGACCTTCATGAATTTCAACGCCTCCACGTCATCCTTATCCCACTCGATGATCTGGCGATCCTTCATCGAGGCGGGTTCTATCGGCACAAGGTCGTCCAGTCTGTCATGCGTCAACACAAAGCCGCCTGGATGCTGGCCCAGATGTCGAGGCGCGCCCATAAGCTGCTGCGCTAACCTCAAGGTGAGTGCAAGACGGCGATCATCGGGGTTCAGGCCAAGGTCGCGGATGTTTTGATCAGGAACCTCCTCCGACCATGACCACATGCCAGATGACAGCGCCTTGATCACGTCCTCTGGCAGCCCCAGAGCCCTGCCGACATCGCGGATGGCGCCCTTGGCCCGGTAGCGGGTGACCGTCGCACACAGAGCGGCCTTCTCGCGCGTATAGGTTTTGTAGATCCATTGGATCACCTCCTCGCGACGTTCATGCTCGAAGTCGACGTCGATATCCGGCGGCTCGTCCCGTTCCTGCGAAACGAAGCGCTCGAACAGAAGATCGTTGGTCGAGGGATCAATGCTCGTGATACCGAGGATGTAGCAGACGGCCGAGTTCGCCGCCGATCCGCGTCCCTGACACAGAATACCTTGGCTGCGCGCATATTTGACGATGCTGAAGACCGTCAAAAAATACGGGGCATACTTCATTATCTGGATGAGGGCGAGCTCGTGCCGGACAGTCTTCAGCACCTCCGGCGGCAGGCCTTCCGGATAGCGGTTCGGCACGCATTCCCAGAGATAGTGCTCAAGGGATTCCTGCGCGGTCTTGCCGGGGACGATGGCTTCTTCCGGATACTGGTAGGTAAGCTCTTCGAGGCTGAACTTGCATCGATCGGCGATCTCGATCGTGCGCCTGAGCGCTTCCGGATAGCGCGGGAACAGGCGCTCCATCTCGTCGGGAGGCTTGAGATACCGATCCGCATGGCGCTCGCGCTCGAAACCAACGGCATCGATGGTCGTATTGTGCCGGATGCACGTGACAATATCCTGAAGCTGCCGCCTCCCGGCCTCATGGAAAAGCACGTCATTGGTCACGACGGTCTTCACCTTGAAGCGGATTGCGAGGTTCGACAGCTCATGGAGCCGGAGCTGATCGTTCGGACGTCGTCGAAGGCAGAGCGACAGGTAGGCGCGATCGCCGAATATCTCGGCCAACTTCCGAAGCTGGACGGCACAGGTCTCGTCGGCAAGATCCGGCACGAGGATTCCAATCATGCCATCGGCATATGCGACCACGTCGTTCCAATGCAGAATGCAGTTGTTCTTGCCTCCACGGGACTTCCCAAGCGTGATCAGGCGCGTGAGCCGGGAGTACGCGACGCGGTCGGTGGGATAGACCAGTATCGACATCCCGTCCTGCAGATCGAGCCGACAGCCGACGACGAGCCGGATCCCGGTCGACCGCGACGCCTCCAGTGCGCGGACTATCCCGGCAAGCGAATTCCGGTCAACGACACCAACGGCACCAATTCCCAGTATCTTCGCAGTCTCGAATAGCTCCTGCGCAGAACTCGCTCCCCGGAGAAAGCTGAAATGCGTCGTGACCTGGAGTTCGGCATATCTCATCAGCCAAAGATCCCGTGCATGAACCACCGATGGTTCCCGGTTTCAGGATCCACGCCGTCGCCGGAACGGAAAATCCACAGACGCTCGCCCGCATCATCTTCGATGACGAAGTAGTCGCGGACCGCGGCCATCTCGGAGTTGCGTTCCCACCATTCGCCGAAGATCCGCTCTGGACCATCGGCGTTCTTCACCTTCCGGCGCTTGCCCCGCCACATGATCCAGACGGGCGGATGGTCTGGCAGCAGCGCCATCACGTCGACCTGCTCTGGTCGCGCAAGCAGGCGGACGGGCCGGCGCCAGTGATTGACCCAGGCAGCCTCTATCGGATCGGATGCGGCACTGATCCTCCGGACCGAGCGCTCGGGAACGTCGGAAGCAAAGGGGGCGACGCGATAGACCCGCTGGCCACGGTTGCCGTAGATGTCGATGAGCGGCGTGAGGTCCACACCCTCGTCTTCGACCAGCGACGACGTCTTCTGGGCTTCCTCTAGCGGCTCCGCCATGACCGCCACTAGCGTCATCTTCTCGATACCGAAGCCGGGTTCGATCTTCTCGGTTCTGTCTTTGAACAGTTTCGTCAGCCAGGCGACATCGCGCACGGGTTTGGCGGTCCCGGCGCGGATGGCTTGCCGGGTGCCGTCGACCTTCTCGACAATGAGGTCTGCGCGACGGACGCCGAGCCCCCTTCTCTGCAGCGCATCGACAAGCTGGACGACCAGTCGGGCGACATACTTGTTGATGGTCTCGGCGGCGCCGATAGGTTCGGCGAACGCCCTGCTGACTTCGACAAGTTCGGCTGTTCGAATGGGATCGATCGGCTCAGGCGTGCGGCCGAACATCTGGTCGAAGCGGCGGCCGACCTCCGGCCCGAAGCGGAGCGTAAGCGGTGGGCGAGCAGTATTGGCAAGCTCGCCGATTGTCTTGAAGCCGAGCGTCCGCAGGTCGCCGACGATCTTCTCAGGAAGCCGTAGAAGAGAGATCGGCAGCTTTTCCACTGCCCGGAGGGTCTCGCCCCTCGGAACCATGACGGTCTCGCGGCTGGTCGCTCTGGCGCATGCGTGGGCGGCACCCCACGTGTCGGCGATGGCGACCCGTGTCGTCAGGCCCTTGGCGCGGAAGCGGTTGGCGATGCTCGTCAACATTCGCTCCTCGCCGCCCTGTAGATGGTCCGCGCCCTCCGTGTCCATGACGATGCCGTCCGGCGCGTCGACGGCGACGATCGGCGAATACTGGCTGAGCGCCCACATGGTGATGCGATCGAGCGCCGCTGCATCGGCGGCGGCATCGGCGTCGATCATCCGGAGGCCCTGGAAGAGCGCCTGCGCCTTGGCGGCCGGCATGCCCACGTGAACGCCAGCCTTTCTGGCCGCGGGATCGGCGGCCGACACCCAGCGTTTGGAACCGCTCTTCGAAATGACGGCGATCGCCTCCTCAACGGGAATGGCGGGATCGGCCCGCCTGATCCTGTCCGTCGCCAGATCGGGAAAAAATATCGATACGACCCTCGGCATCGCAGGCTCCTACTTCGAACTCGGCGCACTCACCCGCTTTCACCCTCATCAGTTCCAGAAGCCATCTCGCCCGCCCGACGCCCGGAACCGGCAGTTCCTCGCTCGGGATGACGCTCACCCTCCAGCGCGTGGTCGACGCCGTCGGCTGGCCGAAGTCGCTGGCCTCGGTCTGCCGTCGCCACCGCCGCACTGCAAGCGCCATCGTGCCGCTCTTCTCGGCTGCGAGTTGCAGCCGCCGGGACGCGGCCATCGGCAGCCGGACGATCTCGCCGATCACCGCCCCGAGGCCGCCGTATGAAAGGCCCTCCTCCATATTGGCAAGGACGTCCTCCTCCTTGTCGGACTCGACGAAGACGACCCGGTTCGGATGAAGACCCGCCTGCGCCAAGGCCGGGAAGAACAGGTCAGGACGTGTCAGGCACCAGACGACCTTGCCTTTGGTACGGGCGGCAATCCCGCTCACGAACAGGGCGGCCGCCGCCCCGTCGACGGTGCCGGTCCCGCCGCCGGCGCATTCGTGCAGCGCGCCATAGGCCAATCCACCACCCGGAAGCCGCTCGTCGATCTGCGCGACACCGAAAGGCAAAACGCCTCGGCTGCGCCGACCGGCGCCTTCCAGGTGCGCGATCTGCTCGCGCAGCCCGTCGAGGACGGCGTTTGGGGCGACGGCTGACTTCATGATCTCGGGCAACCCGTTTTCGGCTTGAGTAACAGCAATATGTTCTGTATTTGTTCCGAAGAGATAAATGAGTCAATGCGCATATGACCCGCTGAAGTTGAGCGCCGGTACAAAAGATAAAAATCGCCAGCGGATTCAATCGGATGTTGAGACAGGAATATTTTTGGATGCGCCGAACGCGGCTTGTGGAAGATACGATCCCGAGACTGCAAGATCACCAGGTCCCGGTGGTCGAACTCATATGCCTCCTCTGCGATCGCCATTGTACACATGAGCGCAAACTGTTGGTCAAAGCGTTTGGCGCAAGCGTCACCTTCGCGGAAATCCGCCGGCGCATGGCCATGGGCTGCGAGCGGATGCAGACGCCGCGAGGTGACAAGTGTGGAGCACACTTCCCATGTTTGAGTGATGGTCTTGCTGATGGAAGCTAGATAATGACAGGCGAAGACAACCGCGAACGGCCGCGCAAGATCGTGCATGTCGACATGGATGCCTTCTACGCATCGGTCGAGCAGCGCGACAATCCGGAGCTGCGAGGTGTGCCGGTTGCTGTCGGCAGTCCTGCTGCCCGCGGGGTCGTGGCGGCCGCCAGTTACGAGGCACGCAAATTCGGCGTCCATTCCGCCATGCCTTCGGTGACCGCCCAGCGGAAATGCCCGGACCTTGTCTTCGTCAAGCCGCGCTTTGATGTTTACAAAGCCGTGTCGTTGCAGATCCGCTCGATTTTCGCCGAATACACGCCGATGATCGAGCCACTGTCGCTCGACGAGGCCTATCTCGACGTCACCGAAAACCTGAAGGGCATGGAGATTGCGACCGAGATCGCCGAAGAGATCCGAGCGAGGATCAAGGCGGCGACGGGGCTCAACGCGTCGGCGGGAATTTCTTACAACAAGTTTCTGGCCAAGATGGCAAGCGACCTCAACAAGCCGAACGGCCAGGCCGTCATCACCCCCAAGAACGGCCCCGCCTTCGTCGAACAGCTTCCCGTCAAGAAATTCCATGGCGTGGGACCGGCAACGGCCGAGAAGATGCATCGGCTCGCGATCGAAACGGGAGCGGACCTGAAGGAGAAAACGCTCGACTTCCTCGTCGAACATTTCGGAAAGTCAGGGCCGTATTTTTATGGCATCGCCCGCGGCATCGACAATCGCCAGGTCAGACCGGACCGGGTGCGGAAATCCGTCGGTGCGGAAGACACTTTCTCTGCCGACATCCATTCTTATGAACCCGCGCGCGACGGGCTTCAGTCGCTGATCGAAAAGGTCTGGGGCTATTGCGAGGCCAATGAAATCGGCGCCAAGACGGTGACGCTCAAGGTCAAGTATGCCGACTTCAGCCAGATCACCCGTAGCAAGACAGTTCCGTCAGCACTGCCAGCAATTGCCAATCTTGAGGAGGTGGTCGATATGCTTCTCGCGCCAATCTTCCCGCCGCGAAAAGGCATCCGTCTGCTCGGCGTGTCGCTGTCTTCGCTGGAGCGGCGCAGATCTGAAGCGACGCCGCAGTTGCAGCTCGCGTTTTAGGTCACATTAGATGTGACGCGGTCGGTTTTAGATTGGATGCGCTCCGCACCGGCGTTCCCGCGCCTGCCAGTGGTACCGCCCCTCGCCTAAGTTCCCTTGACCTGCTTGCGGCAGATCGAAGCTGAGAGGTCGGAGTTTCGTCGAAGCCGTCTGATGTGAAATTCCGTTGGAATTTCCGACCTCACGAACCGCTTTCGCCCTCGCTATTGAGAACTAGCGCAGAACGGATGCAATCAAGCAAAATCTGTTCGCCAAACGGTTTTGTCAGGCAGCCGACGACGTCCGCGCCCAACGCAGACGCGCGCACATTCTTTTCCGGAAAGGCGGTGATCAGAACAGTCGGAACGCTCTTGCCCAGCGCGACCAGCCGGTGGTGCAGATCGAGCCCGCTCATTCCGGGCATATTGATGTCAGTCACAAGGCAGGCCGTGCGGCGGATATCAGGGAATCTCAAGAAATCATCCGCGGATGAAAAGGTCTCGGCGTCAAATCCCATCGACCTTATGAGCCCCTTGATAGCCTCCCGCATCGACTCGTCGTCGTCGACGATCGCAATCAGAGGTTTCTTGGTTGGCACCGCCGCCTCCCGACTTCGCCGATGGGCGTCGCGCCTAAATGGCGTTATGGCAAATTGCTGGATGGACTTATTATCGGGCGGCGACAAAGGCACCGCAAGCTATACGCTCGTATACGCTGTCTAAACAGTTCTGCGACGGATTGGGAATGTGAACGCGCGGAACATGGAAATGAGGAGACCGACGCGCGCTGCGAAAATAGAGCCATACGCGTGGCAAGTTCGTTAATGCATAAAATGTGGGTTGGAGGACGGTCATCTCGAATGTGCCCGCGCCGAAAGGGTGGAGAGCCGTCCTGCAGGCTGCCTACTCTACCCGAACCAACCGACGCGCCCCGACAGAAGGTTCGTTCGCCGGCGACGCTGGCCGCTCCACGATGCGCAAAACGCCGTTTGCGGCCGCCGGCATCCACCCTTGTGGCCGGGGTGATTATCGCGCATGGTGGCGTGCGAAAGGAAACCCGATTTCGGCATTCGTTTACTCATCTCGTGGCCAATAGGCGTAGATAGTAAATTATGCCAACGTCGATTCACATTGCGGGTTCTGACGATTGACCGAGGCGCTAGCGACCATCATTGTTATCGATGATGACCCCGAGGTCCGGGAGGCGCTTGGGAGTCTGCTGCGTTCGGTCGGCTTTGCCGTCAACCTCCTCGCTTCCGTGGGCGACTTCCTCACGTCCGGGCGACCCGATGGACCGACCTGTCTCGTACTCGATGTCCGGCTTCCGGGACAAAGCGGTCTTGATTTTCAGCTCGAGCTGTCGAGAGAAAACATTCAGTTGCCGATTGTCTTCATCACCGGGCACGGCGACATCCCCATGTCTGTCAAAGCGATGAAAGGGGGCGCGGTCGAGTTCCTGACGAAACCGTTCCGAGACCAGGACTTGCTCGACGCCATTCACATCGGCCTGGCGCGCGACCGCGAATGGCTTGAAAATGAAAAGGCGCTGGCGACGGTGCGCACTCGTTTCGCTAGCCTGACCCCACGGGAGCGCGAGGTGATGGCTTTGGTGGTGACAGGACGGCTCAACAAGCAGATTGCCAGCGCTCTAGGCGTCAGCGAGATTACCGTGAAGGTTCACCGCAGCCAGGTCATGCAGAAGATGGGCACCAGATCCCTGCCCGAACTCGCGCGTATGGCTGACAAGCTGATGCTCGCGCCAGGAAAGACTCAAACGAACTGATAAAGGTCTTGGCTGCGCGTATAGGTCATCCCCCGCTCATTGGTAATCGATCCTTCCTGGTGGCCAATAGCCCCTGCGGAAGCCCTCCTCTATGGTGCGCGTTCATTTCCCCCTCCTCCCAGGCCGGATCGCTACCGATCGGCCCGCCTTGGCCTCCCACCCGCGGGAGGCTTCTTTTTGGCCTCAGTCCCTGCAAGACACTTTCGACTCCAACACGGAAACCGACACCGAATCGAACTGACGGCACCCATGCGCGGGGTTAGAGGAGCAGACCATCGCCCCAGTCATTGCGGGCCAGGATGACTTCGCCGACATGAGTCGCTGAGCAGAAGTTCTGCTGAGGGGTGTCCGTGCCGGTATTCCAAGGTATCGCAAAGCGAAACCACAGTATAATGTCGCGTCGTCCCTTCCATCGCTAGACTAGTCGTTGCCTCGCGAGACAGGTAGCGAATCCCCCCGTTGCTACCACCAAGCTTCGGCGCTCCCTCCATCCGAAGCTCTACGGGTCCACGACCCGCCCGACCGCCCAGCAGCCGCTGGGCGGTCTTTCCTAGAGGTGGACCACGTATCGACCGGGCGGGTGATGGCCTCGTTGTTGGGACGAGCAGGCGAGATGTGGTAAGAAGTGAGGAAGTGGTTGCGGTTCGTCATATGTGCTCGCTTTGGCCAATTTGACCGGACGGATCTCCGAAACGCGTTGGTGGAGATGGGAGTTTGGAGGTTCTTTGGGAGGACGGTGATCGCGTGTTCCACAGGCAACGGCGCCTGGGTGCCGACGGCACGTGGAACCCGGTTCTGGTCGTGATTTCGGCCCTCGAGTATCCGACGCCTTCAAGCCTCGGCCGCCTCGACCATGAATACGGATTGAAGGATGAGCTCGATAGCGCGTGGGCGGTGCGACCGCTTGAGTTGGTGCGCGAGGGCGGCCGGACCATGCTGGTGCTTGAAGATCCGGGCAGCGAGCCGCTCGCCCGCCGGCTCGGAGCGGCAATGGAAACCGGACTTTTCTTGCGCCTAGCGATCAGCATCGCCGCTGCGCTCGGCAGAGTCCACCAGCGCGGCCTGGTCCATAAGGACATCAAACCGGCCAATATCCTGGTAGCGGGCACGTGCGCCGAGGTGCGGCTAACCGGCTTCGGCATTGCCTCACGCCTATCCCGCGAGCGGCAAGCGCTCGAGCCGCCCGAAGTGGTTGCGGGAACGCTTGCCTATATGGCCCCCGAGCAGACCGGGCGCATGAACCGCTCGATCGACTCCCGCAGCGACCTTTATGCGCTCGGCGTGACACTTTACGAAATGCTGACCGGGAGCCTGCCCTTTGCCGCTTCCGACCCGATGGAATGGGTGCATTGCCACATTGCACGACAGCCGATGTCGCCCAAGGAGCGGACGGCGGACGTTTCACCGGCAGTCTCGGCCATCGTCATGAAGCTGCTCGCCAAGACGGCCGAGGAACGATACCAGACGGCAGGCGGCGTCGAGCACGATCTGAGGCGCTGTCTCAGCCAATGGGAAATGGAATCGCGGATTGAGGCGTTCCCGCTCGGCGAGCGCGATATCGCAGACCGGCTGCTGATCCCCGAAAGGCTATACGGGCGGGAGCATGAGGTCGAAACCTTGCTCGCTGCCTTCGACCGTGTGGTGCTGGGCGGGGCGCCGGAGTTAGTGCTGGTCTCTGGCTATTCCGGCATCGGAAAGTCGGCTGTGGTCAACGAACTCCACAAGGTACTGGTGCCGCCGCGCGGGCTGTTTGCGTCCGGCAAGTTCGACCAGTACAAACGGGACATCCCCTACGCGACCCTGGCGCAGGCCTTTCAGGGTCTGCTGAAAGGGCTCCTCGCCAAGAGCGAGGCGGATTTGGCACCGTGGCGCGAGGCGCTGAGCGAGACGCTGGGACCGAACGCAAAGCTGATGGTCGATTTCGTCCCCGAATTGAAGCTCGTCATCGGCGACCAGCCGCCGGTCCCGGAACTTCCACCACAGGACGCGCAACGACGATTCCAACTGGTATTCCGGCGGTTCATCAGTGTCTTTGCCCGGCCCGAACATCCGCTGGCGCTGTTCCTCGACGATCTCCAATGGCTTGACGGAGCGACGCTCGATCTGATTGAGGATCTGCTGACCCGGTCGGATCTGCAACACCTCATGCTGATCGGTGCCTATCGCGACAACGAAGTCACTGCCGCCCATCCGCTGATGCGGACGCTTGACGTGATCAAGACCGCGGGCGGCAAGGTCGCGGAGATCACGCTTGCGCCGCTCACTGAGGACTATCTCCAGCAGTTGATCGCGGATACGCTCCACTGTCAGCCTGATCGTGCGGCCCCGCTCACCCGAATGATGCACGACAAGACCGGCGGCAATCCGTTCTTCGTCCGTCAGTTCCTGTTTTCGCTCGCCGAAGAGGGAGTGCTCGCTTTCGACTATCGCGCGGCATGCTGGTCCTGGGATCTCAGCCGCATTCACTCCATGGGATACACCGACAACGTCGTGCATCTCTTGGTCGGCAAGCTCGCGCGTCAGCCGCCCGAAACGCGGGAGGCGTTGCAGCAGATCGCCTGTCTTGGAAACACCGCAGATATCAGGGTGCTTTCACTCGTGCTCGGGATCCCGGAGGAGCAAGTCGCCGGGGCCTTGTGGCCTGCCGTCGCTCATGAACTGCTCGAGCGTCTGGCAGGCACGTACCGGTTCGTCCACGATCGCGTTCAGGAAGCTGCCTATTCGCTGATCCCGGAGGATCGACGCGGCGAGTTACACCTTCGCATAGGCAGACGACTTGCGGCGAATACTACGCCGGAGCGGATTGACGATCATGTCTTCGAGATTGTCAGCCAGCTTAATCGCGGAGCCGCACTGATCAACTCGGCTGAGGAGCGCGAGCAACTGTCAGAGTTTAATCTGATGGCCGGCAAGCGTGCCAAGGCCTCGACGGCATACGCTTCCGCTCTGAGCTATTTCGTTGCTGGCACGATGATGCTTTCGGAAGACCGGTGGCAGCGCCAGCACCAACTGGCGTTTGCGCTTGAACTGAACCGGGCCGAATGCGAGTTCCTGCTTGGCGCGCTGCCGGATGCGGAGGGCCGGTTAGCCCAGCTTTCCAGTTGTGCTGTCGGCGCCGACGACCAGGCTGCTGTCGCCTGCCTGCGCATTGATCTGTATGCTGCGCTCGGGCAGACCAGCCGCTCCGCAGACGTCGGTCTCGAATATCTGAGGCGGTATCTCGGCGTCGACTGGTCGCCGCATCCGGCCGACGCGGAGGTGCAACGAGAATACGACCGGATCTGGTTGCAGCTCGGGAGCCGCGCGATCAAGGATCTCATTGATCTGCCATTGATGAGCGACCCAGCATCCTCCGCGACGTTGGATATTCTGGCCCGGCTCGTGGGGGCGGTGTGGCACACCGACGCGAACCTGGCATGTATGGCAATCTGCCTGGCTGTGAATCTGAGCCTCGAGCGCGGCAACAGCGACGGCTCCTGCTACCATTACGTGTCGCTTGGCTATATTGCTGGGCCGCGCTTCGGTGACTATGAGGCCGGTTTCCGCTTCGGTCAGCTAGGCTGCCAACTGGTCGAAAAGCGCGACCTGAAACGCTTTCAGGCCAGGACTTACAAAGACTTCGGGGCTCACGTCATTCCGTGGACGAGACATGTCCGAATCGGCCGCGACATGTTGCGGCGAGCCCTTGAAATTGCCGATCAGAGCGGCGACCTGACGTTTGCCGGATACAGCTATGCCAGTTTGAATTCGAATCTGCTGGCGGCGGGGGATCCGCTTATGGAAGTGCAACACCAAGCGGAGACCGGCCTCGCATTTGCGCAAAAGGTGCAGTTCCAGTTCGTCGTAGATCTCACCAGCGCGCAGCTCGGGCTCGTCCGGACGCTGCGCGGGTTGACCCGGAAATTCGGTTCCTTTGACGACGACGGATTTGACGAATGTGAGATCGAACGCCGGTTTTCGGAAAATCCGAATCTTGCGGAAATCTGCTACTTCGTCAGAAAACTCCAGGGCCGGTTTTTCGCCGGCGACTATGAGGCCGCCGTCGATGCGTCGTTGCGGGCGCAGAGGCTGCCATGGTCGTCGGTAGCGCATTTCGAAGAGACGCCGGAGCATCATTTCTACGGTGCCCTGGCCCGCGCCGCGTGCTGCGACGATGCTGTGGCAGACCAGCGGGCGCGGCATACGGAGGCTCTGGTTTTCCACCACCGACAGCTTCAGATCTATGCGAAGAATTGCCCGGAGAACTTCGAGAATCGCGCCGCACTTGTCGGCGCCGAGATAGCACGGCTTGAAGGCCGCGAAATCGACGCCGTGCGCCTATACGAACAAGCAATCCGCGCAGCGCGCGCCAACGGCTTCCTTCATCATGAAGCCCTCGCATATGAACTCGCCGCCCGCTTTTATGCGCTGGGAGGCTTCGAAGACTTCACTCGTCTCTATCTGCGCAACGCGCGAGGCTGCTATTTACGCTGGGGTGCCGACGGTAAGGTGCGGCAACTCGACCAGCTCTATCCGGACCTGAGAGGGGACGAACGCAGTCCCGCTCCAACAAGCACTATTGGTGCACCGGTCGAGCAACTCGACCTCGCAACCGTCATCAAAATCTCGCAAGCCGTGTCAGGCGAGATCGTCCTTCAAAAGCTGATCGACACGATCTTGCGCACCGCCGTGGAGCAGGCGGGCGCCGAGCGCGGCCTGCTGATCCTGCCGCGCGGCAGTGAGTCACGGATCGCGGCGGAGGCCACGACTTGCGGTGAAGCGGTCGCGGTGCAGATGCTCGACGCGATCGTCACAGAGTTCACGCTGCCACAATCGCTCCTTCGTTATGTCTTGCGCACGAACGAAACCGTGGTCCTCGACGACGCAGCAGCTCAGAATCCATTTGCCGCGGACCCATATATTTGTCGGCACCGTGCTCGTTCTATCGTCTGTGCGCCGTTGCTCAATCAGGGCCAACTGACCGGGGTACTCTATCTTGAAAATAACCTCGCCCCTCGGGTCTTCGCGCCAGCTCGGATCGCGGTGCTGAAGTTGCTCGCCTCGCAGGCAGCAATCTCACTGGAGAATACCCGGTTGTACCGCGATCTCGCTGAACGCGAAGCCAAGTTCCGTCGCCTCGTCAAGGCCAACATCATCGGCATTATCATCTGGGATATCGAAGGTCGCATTTTTGAAGCCAATGACGCGTTTCTCCGCATGTTGGGCTACGACCGAGAGGACCTTGCCTCGGGTCGGCTATCCTGGACGGACCTGACGCCGGTCGAATGGCGCGACCGCGACGCACGGACCGTCGCAGAGCTGAAGATGATGGGGGCAGTCCAGCCGTTCGAGAAGGAGTATTTTCGGAAAGATGGCACCCGCCTGCCCGTGCTGATCGGCGGTGCACTTCTAGAAGAAGGCAGGAACGAAGGTGTCTCTTTCGTCCTCGATCTGACGGAGCGGCGGCAGGCCGAGGAGGCGTTACGGGAGAGCGAGGAAGCCTTGCGCGAGGTGCAAGGGCAACTGGCCCATGCAAATCGCGTCGCCACAATGGGCCAGCTCACAGCGTCCATCGCCCATGAAGTCAATCAGCCGCTCGCCGCATCGCTCACCAACGCCCAGGCGGCGTTGCGCTGGCTCGGAACCCATCCGCCCAATTTGGAGGAGACGACTCAGGCGCTGGGCCGGATCGTCGAGAACGCCAATCGAGCCAGCGATGTCATCGGCCGGATCCGTGCTTTGATCAAAAAGGAGCCGGCTCGCAAGGAGCGGTTCGACCTCAATGAAGCCATTCGTCACGTGATTGCCTTGACCGGCAGTGAGGTGCTCCGCCACGGCGTCACGCTGCAGACAGAATTCGCGGCGGGCCTCCCGTTGGTGGAAGGAGACCGCGTCCAGCTACAACAGGTGATCCTAAACCTGATCATGAACGCAATCGAGGCGATGAGCAGCATCAACGAGGAAGAGCGCGAACTGCTGATCAGCACCGGGGCAGATACCTCAGGAACCGTTGTCGTCAGGATACGCGACAAGGGTCCGGGCCTTGACCCGCAGACAGTGGATCGTCTCTTTGAGGCTTTCTACACGACCAAGTCGAGCGGCATGGGCATGGGCCTGGCGATCTGCCGTTCGATTATCGAGGCTCACGGCGGTCGAATGTGGGCCACCGCTGGTGAACCACGTGGGGCAGTGTTTCTGTTCACCCTGCCTCTCGAACGAGACGAAACCGCTGGCGCAAAGCATGCCGACCAAATGGCAATGTTGGGAAACTGATAGGACCAGCAACTGGCTGAAGCTCACGCAGCCTGGGCAGGTCTCAGGCTGAAGGCCGTCGACCTGGCCCGCTTCTCCGTCACGAGACGACTGAGGTACGGCCGAAGCTGAATTCACGTTCACGTCGCAGTCATCGGGCCAACGGGGGCGGCAGTGGCGAAAGCAACAAGCGCATCGATCGTGCCGCGAAATCGTGCGCCAGGAAACTGGACGAGGCGACGGAGATGCCTGCACGAGCTAAAAGGTGCTAGGCACCAAGCTCGATGATCCTCAATTCTGGACCCAAACCCGGCTTACGGCATGTCGCGGAAATCACTGAAGCGCAGAGATCCCGAAGCCGTCTAAAAGACGGACAAGCCCGACGGAGTAGCACAGAAGACCGAACTGGGTTCCAGCAACATATAGGGTAAAGGCAGATCTCTGGGCGTGCAGCGCTTGTCCCCAGGGAGACTTGATCGTTTCGAATGGCATGACGGAGAACATCATCAAATGGGCCTCCAAGTCCGTAGGCGGCCATGATGAAATATCGGGCGGTGTGTGGAGCGGAGAGCCCGGAGGGCAAGGCCCAGCTTCCCCATATGCGCTGCCAAACAGCGTCAATGGGACCAGTTCGATTTGGATGCGGTGGAGTTCGTGTGTCATGGTCTCAATCCTTAGGCAAACGGTCCAACCCATCGGCTCGCCGGCACCTATCGTTGGTGAATGGCCTCAAGTCTGTCATTGATGCAGGCATCAGGAGACGTGTTGAACGCCTTCGTGAGCTCGATGACATTGCCGCGCGGGAGAAGTACCCTGACCGTAACAGGACGCCGCCGGACCTGCTATTGATCTTGAGGAAGGATCGGGTAGCGAAGAGGATGAGACGACTTATACGGGGGTTTAGCCGTTCATCGGGGCCGGCTGCCAGAAATCAGACCACCACCCGCTCCTCGCGATGAGATGCCTTCGGCGCGCTCCTCTTCCCACGCCGATGACATCAACCAGCTAGAACGTTGTCCTGGACTGCGTCACCTTGGAAGCCGTTTGCGAGCCGCTGGGATAGCACGGAGCAACGTATGGACCCTTCATGCTCGAAATGAGCTGGGAAGAATTCGGTCGTGACGGCCTACTCCGGTAGCGTAGGCGATGATCGCAGACGGCCTATGGCGCCGAGTTCTCATTCCTCTACAACGTGGTCCGCTTGCGGCTTTCCTGACTATGAGCGTTGGAAGGGCAAGGCCAGTACCGACGGAATCTGCTGATAGGGGGGCAGGTCTGCGTCCGGAGAAACGCCCAGCTCCCGTGGTGCAAGGCCCGCATGGAAAACGAAGGTGCCAAAGATCTGGTCCCAAAGTGTCAGGGTTGCGCCATAATTCTTGGCCTCATTCACATCCGCAGAGTGGTGATAACGATGCACTTCCGGACCAACAAATATGTAATTGGCCCAGCCCAGGCGCAGATCAACGTTGAAATGGCTGATGATGCCGTGAAAGGCATTGATCACGAGAAAGATCAGAACCGCGTCGGGTGAGTATCCCATGAGCCTGATCGGCAGAATGATAGCAACCGCCTGAACGAGCACTGCGTTGAACGGATGGGAAACAGCGTGCATCAGCAGATAAAGCCGTTCCGGTAGATGATGCGCAGCGTGGATACGCCAGAGCAACCTTCCCAGTGGCCCCCGCAGTTCATGCATGCCTCGGTGGATGTGGTAATTCATGAACTCGAAGACCAGGAATAGGACCGGCAATTGAATCCAGATCGGCCAATCACTTGCTGGGCCACCGGTTTTGCTGGAAATGGTGATCGTCAGCATTGCAAGTCCCGCGGAGACCAATGCCACGCTCGCCCCGGACGATACGATATAGGCAAGGTCCGGCACCAGTGTTCGCCAGGTCATCGACCAGCGTTTCCGCATCGGCAACGTCAACTCGATAACCAGATAGGTCAGCAAGAGTGGCAGGGTGATCAATATCCAGGCGGGGCGCTCGTCCACGCCCATCGCCAGGAACCGGTTCAGCGCGTAGATGACCCAGATCCACGAAACCGGGTACAGTCCCCAGCGGATGACCCGCCGAATTTTATTCTCGATAGCCATGTTCGGTCCTCCTTGAGTTTTCAGACAGGTGTCTGATAAGTTCGGGAGAGGTAACAAATTTGAGCAGATGAACCAGATGAGCCGTGATCATTACGGACAGGTAGGGACCAATATGTCCGATGATCCGCGCGCCGTGCGCACGCGAGCCACATTGAAGGAGGCCCTGATGCAGTTGTTGCAGCAGGGTGATTGGTCCGACATCACTGCAAGCGCCATCTGCCGTCGAGCGGGCGTTGCGCGCTCCTCCTTTTACGAGCATTTCGACACCAAGGCTGACCTGCTGGACGAAATCTTTTCCGATATGTTGGGTGGCATAAAGCCTTCAACGCGGCCAAGCGAACCGTTGGCGACGCTGGACTGGCTGGTTTCGCACGTGCGCGCAGCACCGGATTTTTTCGCCGGCGCAATGGCGGGCAAGCGCGGCGATGCTTTACTGCCTCGGTTTCGGGCGGCGCTTAAGGTGCGGCTCAAACTGGAGTTGTCTCTCCGCGGCGTGCAGGATGCCTCTGCAAAAGCTGCCTATATCATCGGCGGATCGATGTCCTATCTGGCGGAAACAAAGGGCGGCGAGGTGCGCGAGACGGTCCAAAAGATGGCAAAGTGCTTGCTCGTATGACCGATTGGACTGTGATGTGGTGACTTGTAACAGGGTCGTCCAAGCATGCGGACCCCCGTTAGACGGGCGCCAGGCAAATGTCTCCGGCTTTAGCTGTCTGATCTATGCAGGCAGCGTGGAATAACCACTGAGTAAATGGTCGCAAATGGCAACCGCCTTCAGATTATTTCGGAGGCGCGCGGTCCAATCTAGGGACTTCGCCTTGGCACAGACCGGCAGATCGAGACTTATCGTTTTGTAGGCCGACCGTCATCCAGATTAGACCGGGCGCGCAGCCAAGCCTCGTTCAGGCGACCGCGTCACGCCGCGTTACGGTCCGCGTCGGCGACGGTCACTTCGTCCGTATGAGCAAAACCCTTAGAATAGTCGAGAACCGAGATAACCTCCGGCCGAAGCTCGAATACGGCGACGCTGGAGATATCAAGGCCGCTCATCATCGACGTGTATTCAGGATACTTCTTGGGGAGTTCCACAAAGAGAATGTCGCGGATCCTCGCCTCTTGCGTGACGGGAAACGCGCGCGCGGCCATTGACAGGCCGGCGATGGTCGTTGGATCCGTCGTGTCGTGGTCAATTGTAAGCGACACGCGATTGTCGCGCTTGAGGTTCCTGGCCTTCTGCGTGTCTTTCCCCGTCATGAACCACAATGTCAGCCCACGGCTGACATAGCCCACTGTTGTCGCCTGGGGCCAGCCGTCCGGACGCAGCGTGGCGAGGGAAAGGATGCGGTGTTTATCGAGCAGCTCGAGAATCTTACTGCGGAGTGCGGTATTCATCGAAAAGCCTCCTGTTGGGACAGAGGCCACGAGCATACGGGCTCCGGGGCTGGGGACATTGATCTGCAGCAAGGTGGGAGCTGCGTCGGCGTAGCGCACGGTTGCAGGCACGCCCATTCGCAGTTCTGGACGAAACGAAAAAGCCCGGTGCGAGAGAGATGCGCGGGGCTTCAATTCTGACTGACAACTTGGGAGGAGGAGCGCTGTCAGTCGACCAAAACCAGCCGGGAGGAGAAGGGCGGCTTTGATATTGATCGATATGTGTGTTGCATCGCACAAATCGTCAAGTATGGGGTCGAGGTAGATATTGGCGCCTATCGGCAGTTCCGGCGCACGCTCGCCATGGAACGGACCGAGCACCGCGCTTTCGGATGCGCCCGACGGCTTTCGGTTGTTGATCGCATCCACAAGCATCGAGACGCCGAGAATGTCCGAAAGCAGAATGAACCCCTGCCGCCATTGCACGTCTGGCCGGTGCACGTCAGAAGCAGGATCGCCTGCATCCATTCGTCCTGGTTCGGTTCGATCTCCTTCACCGCCTCATGCAGCTTGCGGGTGATCAATTCCATGATCTGCTTCAGCCGCTCGTATGACGACTTCGACGGAGTTCTCTTCGGTGAAGAAACCTGTTCATGCGCATTCTTCACGGCCTCACTTTCCAAGAGTTGCTGTCAGCAGCCGACGCAGTTCAGTCGTGGGATTGATTGTCGGCCATCACCTCGCGTCGCCAAGCGACGTGGTGGTCCGGGCGGACCAGCAGGATGCCGTTGTCGCGAACAGCACTTACGTTCGGCTCAACTATGCGACACACAGAAGTAAAAGGCTCGCTATTGATTGGCATCAATTGCGGCCACCAAAATCGCGATATTCTTCCATGGCCAATCGGATGCGGCGTAGTTGGAGGAAACCATGGCCCATGTTGTTGTCCTAGGTGCAGGATTGAGTGGAACGATAGCGGCCTATCAGCTTCGCGACGAGCTCGGCGTGGAACACAGCGTATCCGTGGTTGGCAAGGGGGAAAGTTTCAGCTTCGTTCCATCCAACCCGTGGGTGGCGGTTGGATGGCGTGATCGGTCCTCCGTCGAAGTCAATCTCGCCCCGGTCTTTGAGCGACGCAAGATCGGCTTTTATTCCCAGGGTGCGCGCCACCTAGATGCTGCCGAACGCCGGATCGAGCTGACGGATGGCGCATCTGTCTCATATGACTATCTCGTTATCGCGACAGGCCCGGATCTGGCATTCGATGAGATCGAGGGATTCGGTCCCAGCGCCGGCACATATTCGATCTGCCGGATCGACCACGCCCTGCAAACAAGGGAAGCTGTGCAGCAACTCATCTGCAATCCGGGCCCTGTGGTGATCGGCGCCGTCCAGGGAGCCTCTTGTTTCGGTCCCGCCTACGAATTCGCTTTCATTCTCGACAAGGCGCTGCGCGACGCGAAGGTTCGTGACCGGGTGCCAATGACTTTCGTGACCTCCGAACCCTACATCGGCCACCTCGGCATCGACGGTGTCGGCGATACGAAAGGGCTTATCGAAAGCGAGTTACGGCAGAAGCACATCAAGTGGATATGTAACGCAAGGGTCGAGAAGATCGAGAGCGGCAAGATTTCCGTATCGGAGCTCGCCGACGATGGCACCCTCATCCGTGCGCATGAACTTTTCAGCAGTTTCACGATGTTGTTGCCGGCTTTCCGCGGTGTCGAAGCCATCCGCGGAATTACGGGTCTCACCAATCCCCGCGGCTTCGTCCTGATCGACAACCACCAGCGCAATCCTGCATTCCCCGAGATTTTTGCCGTTGGGGTCTGCGTCGCAATTCCTCCGATGGGTCCCACGCCTGTGGCAGTGGGCGTGCCGAAGACAGGGTTCATGATTGAATCGATGGTCAACGCGACGGTCAGAAACATCAGACGACTGCTGAGGAATGAGGCTCCGGATGCCAGAGCGACTTGGAATGCCGTCTGCCTGGCCGATTTCGGCGATATCGGTGTCGCCTTTGTCGCATTGCCGCAGATACCGCCGCGCAACGTCAACTGGTCGTCAAGCGGGGCCTGGGTTCATGCGGCCAAGGTCGGATTCGAGAAGTACTACCTGCGCAAGATGCGCTCTGGCATGGCCGAGCCGATCTACGAGCGACTGGCGCTTCATGCGCTCGGCATAGAGAAGCTGAAGGATATTAAAATCGAAGAAACCGAGGTATCCGTCCGGCAATAGCTGTTCGGTCCTCCAAACGGAGTTTTGCAGATGACATTGGATCGATCTGTTCTCGCCTTCGCGGGCATCATGGTGTTGCTGTCGGTCGTGCTGACCATCTGGGTCTCGGCCTATTTCGTGTGGTTGACGGTGTTCGTTGGTGCCAATCTGTTGCAATCCGCATTCACCGGCTTCTGCCCAGCGGCAATCGTCTTCCGCAAACTGGGCATCAAGCCCGGCACAGCCTTCTAGGATCGCCGCACATGCGCTTGATCCTATTGATGGCAGGATTGGTTTTTGCCGATCCAGCCTCTGCCGCAACAGTGACGCTGCAACCGACCCCTATAACCGAATGGAAAGCCGTCTACGGGACCATTGAAGCCCGAAACACCGTCGCGGCCCGGGCGCGCATTGGCGGCACGATCGTTGAACTCGACGTCACCGAGGGCGACAGCGTGAGGTCGGGGCAGAAGATTGCCGTCGTTCAAGACGAAAAACTAGCTTTCCAGATTACTGCCATGGACGCGCAGATCAACGCCCTTCAGTCGCAATTGTCGACAGCACAGGCGGATCTTGCGCGGGCAGAGACTCTGGTCGCAAGAGGCGCGGTCACAGTTCAGCAGTCTGATGCATTGCGCACGCAGGTCGCGGTCATTCGAAATCAGATTTTCGCGACGCAAGCCCAGCGCTCAGTGGTGATCCAGCAGCAGTCTGAAGGCGAGGTCGATATCCCGACTGATGGCAGAGTGCTGACGGTCCCCATCACCAAGGGCACCGTCATCATGGCAGGCGAAACCGTGGCGACTGTCGGCGGCGGTGGATTGTTTCTGCGATTGGCAATTCCGGAACGCCATGCCTCGCGCCTGAAGCAGGGCGCGGGCATAAGGATCACGGCCAACGGCAAGCAACTCTCTGGTCGATTGGCCAAGATTTATCCGCAGATCGAAAATGGTCGCGTCATTGCCGATGTCGAGGCGGATCAGCTTGATACGCTCTTTGTCGAGGCTCGCGTTCTCGTTGAAGTGCCGGTTGGCGAAAGGCCGGCTCTGCTTGTGCCGGAGAGCGCTGTTCTCACCCATTCTGGACTGGATTTTGTCAAGGTGACCGAGGGCGCAGCCGAAGTCGAACGGACGGTTATTCCGGGCGAGCGTATCGCCCGCCCGGATGGCCGTTTTGTCGAGATATTGACTGGGCTTAAGGTCGGAGACGAGGTTGTCGTTCCATGACAGAGGATGATCCCGGCCTCGGTCTTGCGGGTCGCATCACTCATGCTTTCATCGTCTCGCCGCTGACGCCGTTGCTGCTTCTGGCAGCCCTGGCGTTCGGCGTCATTGCGCTGATGACGTTGCCGCGTGAGGAAGAACCGCAGATCTCGGTCCCGATGGTCGATATTCATGTCCGCGCCGATGGATTGAAGGCGGAAGACGCGGTCAAGTTGATCACGGAGCCGTTGGAGACCATCGTCAAAAGCATCGACGGCGTGGAACATGTCTATTCGCAGACCTACGACGATCAGGTACTCGTCACCGCGCGATTCGTTGTCGGCACTTCTTCCGATTCCGCCATCTTGCGGGTCCATGAGAAGATACAGGCCAATATGGACAGGATCCCAGTCGGGATTCCGGCACCGCTGATCGTCGGCCGCGGCATAGACGACGTCGCCATCCTGACGCTGACGCTGACGCCGACCATCGACGCGGCCGGGCGCTTGACGAGTAACGACCTGACACGGGTCGCGCGCGAGCTGAAAGCCGAGCTGACGAAAATAGAGAATGTCGGTCTGACCTATCTCGTCGGCGAGTCCGACGAAGTCATGCGCGTCGCGCCCGACCCGGCCAAACTGGCGCTTTATGGCGTAACGCTGCAGCAATTGGCTGCAAAGGTCTCGGGCGCGAACCGCGCCTTTCCCGCCGGGCGACTCCGCGACAACGGCGAGCAGATCGGCCTTATTGCCGGCGAGACGCTTGGTTCGCCGGCCGATATCGGCAATCTGCTCCTGACCTCGCGCGACGGCCGGCCGGTCTATGTGCGCGACGTCGCCAGCATCGCCCTGGCCACCGATTCCAACGAGACGGTATCGGCAAGCCTGGCGCGTGGCGAAAATGAAGTCATCCGGCTGCCCGCTGTCACGGTGGCCATCGCCAAGAGGTCAGGGGCGAACGCCGTCACCGTGGCACAATCGATCCTGGCGCGCGTCGAAACTCTCAAGGGAATATTGATTCCCGGCGAAATGCGCATTGACGTCACGCGCAATTACGGTGAGACGGCCAATGACAAGGCCAACGAATTGCTACTCCATCTTGGCCTTGCGACCATGTCGATCATCGTGCTCGTCGGCGTCTCGATCGGCTGGCGTGAAGCGTCGGTGATTGCCGTCGTCATCCCGGTGACGATATTGCTGACGCTCTTTGCCTCAAAGCTGATGGGCTATACGCTCAACCGCGTTTCGTTGTTTGCATTGATATTCTCGATCGGCATTCTCGTCGACGATGCCATTGTCATCATAGAGAACATCGCCCGACACTGGGGCATGGGAGATGAGCGCGGCCGGAGGCGGGCGGCCATCGCCGCGGTCGCGGAAGTGGGAAACCCGACAATAATCGCGACCCTGACGGTTGTCACCGCCCTGCTGCCGATGCTTTTCGTCTCCGGCATGATGGGCCCTTATATGAGTCCGATCCCGGCAAACGCTTCGGCCGCCATGATCTTTTCGTTTTTCATAGCCGTGACGGTCACGCCCTGGCTGATGCTAAAGATCGCCGGCGGAACCAAGGCCTACAAGGGGCAGTCCCATGCCCAAGGCGGTGCCATCGGCCGCGTCTATGCGCTGGTCGCGCGCCCCCTCATGGCTTCGAAGACGGCGAGCTGGATATTCCTCGGCCTTGTCGGGTTGCTGACCCTCGGTTCGCTTGCCCTCTTCTATACCGAGGACGTGACGGTCAAGCTGCTTCCCTTCGACAACAAGTCGGAACTGTCGGTAATGGTCGATCTGCCTGAAGGCTTCCCCGTGGAGGCGACGGATGCGATTGCACAATCGGTCGCACGGCTGGCGCTGCAATTCCCCGAGGTCAGGTCCGCGCAAACCTATGCCGGCACGTCGGCTCCCTTCAATTTCAACGGCCTCGTAAGACACTATTACCTGCGGAGAAGTCCTGAGCAGGGAGAGGTTGCCATCGAACTGTCATCGAAGGCCGAGCGCTCCCGCTCAAGCCACGAAATGGCCGTCGCCATTCGCAACCGCCTGGCTGAGATTGCGATCCCGTCGGGCACCAGCGTCAAGGTGGTGGAGCCTCCCCCTGGACCGCCGGTGATCGCAACGCTGCTTGCCGAGATCTATGGCCCAGACAGCAATATCCGCAGGAAGGTTGCAGACAAGGTCGAAGCGGCCTTTCGCTCCGTCCCGTTCATCGTCGATGTGGATAACTCCTATGGAATCCCGGCCCGGCGACTGCGCGCAGCCATCTCGACCGACAACGCGGAATTCTTCCGCGTCGAGGAAAGCGACGTCTTCGATACCATATCGATTCTCAACAACGGCGAGACCGTCGGCTATTCGCACAGAGGCGGTGGCAGACCGCCTATACCGATCAGGCTGGAGTTGCCAAAACGCGATCGCGTCCTGAACGAACGGTTCCTCACGACGCCGATCCCGGCAAATGTCCTGCCTGGGGGGCGTGGTGTCGTCGAACTCGGTGATGTCCTTCACGTGGCTACGGAAAAGGCATCGTACCCCATCTTTCGCCACAACGGGCGCGCTGCCGAAATGGTGACCGCTGAACTCGCCGGCGCCTATGAGGCCCCCCTTTACGGTATGATTGCCGTGCAGAAGGCACTTGATGCCGAAGACTGGATGGGCCCCACAAAGCCGCGGTTTGCGCTTCACGGTCAGCCCGATGACGAGAGTGTCCCGACACTGCTCTGGGATGGCGAGTGGGAAGTGACCTGGGTTACGTTCCGCGATATGGGCGCCGCCTTCATCATGGCTCTCCTCGGCATCTACATCCTCGTGGTGGCGCAATTCCGTTCGTTTAAGGTGCCGCTCGTCATTCTGATGCCGATTCCGTTGACCTTCATTGGCATACTCGGCGGGCATTGGTTGTTCGGCGCGCCGTTCTCGGCGACGTCGATGATCGGCTTCATCGCGCTCGCGGGTATCATTGTCCGCAATTCGATCCTGCTGGTCGATTTCATTCGCCACAGTAATGTGTCCGGCAAGCCTTTACCGGATATCTTGGTCGAGGCTGGGGCGATCCGTTCGAAGCCCATTCTGCTCACCGCCCTTGCAGCGATGATTGGGGCGGTCGTCATCCTTGGCGACCCGATCTTTCAGGGACTCGCAATCTCCCTACTGTTTGGCCTGGCCTCTTCGACGTTCCTGACGGTCCTAGTCATTCCGGCCATCTATCGGGTGCTGAAAACCTAACGGGCATAGAGGCATGACGAGCCGGGCTCCAAGGGCACTCATTGCTTCGCGGATGTTTATCCGGCGGACGCTTCACGCCAGTCGGCTTCGCGACGAGTGAGGGTCTAGTGAATGAAGTGACGAATGGGTTGGCTGATTTCTGACGTCTCGCAGGCTCAACAGCTACGGGCGGTAAATTCTCCATTCCGCTGCAATCCTGCGCAACTCAGGTGAAATACTCGGCAGGCGGGTACACAGCGCGTCGACGCTCAATATCCAACTGGACTTCATGGGAGAGTGCACCACGGAAGCGTGGTGGCACCCTTCCTAACGCCACGGTGCCGTGCGTTCGATCCATTCGCGCGTCCGCGCTTCGGGATCGACGTTCAAGGTAATGTCGGTGACAACGGCCGCGGCGTCGGCGCCCGCGTCGAATACGCCCTGTAGCCTGTCGACATCCAACCCTCCGATCGCCACCAGCGGCAAGGACGCGACACGCCTTTTCCAGTCTGTGATCCGTTCCAGACCTTGCGGCGCCCATTTCATCTGCTTGAGAATGGTGGGATAGATCGGGCCCAGCGCGACATAGTCAGGTTTCGCAGCCAAAGCCGTTTCGAGCTCTGCCTCGTCATGTGTGGAAAGACCGAGTTTCAGGCCGGCGCTGCGAATGGCATCAAGGCCGGCTTCCCAAAGATCCTCCTGGCCAAGATGGATGAAATCGCATCCCTCCTCGATCGCCAGTTTCCAGTGGTCGTTGACAACCAGCTGGCAATTCGCCGCTGCGCAAACGGCCTTCGAACGCCGGATTTCCTGGCGCAGGATCTCGTCCGGGCGATCCTTAACCCGCAGTTGCATCAGTTTGACGCCTAGCGGCACGAGACGTTTGATCCATTCGGAACTGTCGACGATGAGATAGAAGGGATCGAGTCTCATGCGAAAACGCCCTTTCCAACAACCGGGGTGGACGGTACCGCCATGTCGCGTGGCTCCAGCATGCCGGAAAGATAAGCGAGCCTTCCGGCCTCGATCGCCTTGCCAAACGCCTCAGCCATGGCAGGCGGATCGCCTGCGACGGCGACCGCCGTGTTGAGCAACACCGCGTCGTAGCCGAATTCCATCACCGTTGCCGCATGCGACGGTCTCCCGATCCCCGCATCCACGATCAGCGGGATCTCCGGAAAGGCGCTCCGCATCGCGGTGAGCGCGGAAGGGTTGCGCGGACCGGCCGCAGAACCGATCGGCGCGCACCAGGGCATCAAGACCCGGCATCCGACGGAGACCAGCTTTTCACCCACCACCAGGTCGTCCGTCGTATAGGGAAATACGCAAAACCCTTCCGCACAAAGTATGCGTGCGGCTTCGACCAGTTCGAACACATCCGGCTGGAGACTGTCGTGATGGCCGATCACCTCGAGCTTGATCCAGTCGGTACCGAATATCTCGCGTGCCATCTTGGCGGTCAGGATCGCTTCGGACGCGCTGTGACATCCCGCGGTATTTGGCAGGACGCGCACGGCGAGCTGGCGGATGAGTTCGAAGAAGGCTCCACCCGTCTTTCCGCCGGCCGTTTCGCGGCGAAGCGAGACCGTGACGATCTCCGCGCCGGAACGGCTCACCGCCTCGGCAAGGACGGCCGGCGACGGATAACGCGCGGTACCGAGCAGAAGCCGCGAAGACAGTGCAGCATCATAAAGAGAAAGCATGGATCAACCTCCCTGCATCGGGGACAGGATTTCGATACGGTCGCCATCGTCGAGCCGGTGATCGGCTCGGTCCTCGCGATGCACGAGATCTCCGTTGACGGCGGTTGCCAGCCAGTCGCCCTCGTATTCCAGAACATGAAGGAGTTCGGCCAGGGTTACCGCCTCGCAGACCTGGGTTTCGCCATTGATTATCAGTTTCATGAGGTTAGCCTTTCAGAAGTGAATGCCGCTGGAGGAGAATATCGGCGGCCCGCACCGCCATGGCGGGCGCCAGCAGGAAGCCATGCCGATGCATGCCGGCGATCGCGAGCCCCTCCTCTGTCTCGATTACTTGCGGAATGTTGTCGGCAAACGCCGGCCGTATGCCAGTCCCGGTCTCGACAACGCGTGCCTCGCCAAACGCCGGATGCAGCGCATAGGCCGCGTTCAGGAATTCCATGAGCGAACGCGCGGTAATCGGTCCGTCATCGTCAGCCTCGATCATCGTCGCCCCGACCATGAAGCGGTGATCGTCGCGGGGCACGATGTAGATAGGATGGCGGGGATGCAGCATCCTGACCGGCCTGGAAAGGGTAATATCCGCAGTTTCCAGATAGAGCATTTCGCCTCGCACGCCGCGCAGGCCGGAAAGTCGCGGTATCGCCGCTGGCCCGGTGCAATCGAGCACGCCGGCAAACCGCCGGTCCTGCGGCTGGCATCCGCCGAAATGGAAGACGACGCCACGCTCGCGGAGCCTGCCGGCTAGTCTGGCCAGTGCGCGGCGTGGATCGAGATGCGCTTCCTGCTCGAAGAAAAGAGCCTTTTCGAAGCGGCCGGCTAGTGCAGGCTCGAGGTCGGCCACACCCTTGCGATCGATCCAGACATGACCGGTGGTGCGCGCGGCAAACCGGACGAGATCGGGAAGGTCGCGCGGCTGCGCCACGACCAGAGTACCGCGGCGACGAACCTCGCCGGGCACGACCTCCTCCCACCACCCGGCCGCGCCCAGGCCCAATGTCAGGACAATCTCTTCGGCCGCTTCCCGTTCGCAATAGGGCGCGAGCATTCCTCCAGCAAAGTGCGAGGCGCCAAGTCCCGCCGCGCCGGCCTTTTCGATCACCTCGACCGAAAAGCCCCGCCTGACGAGCTCATGGGCTGCCGCGAGGCCGGCAACGCCGGCCCCTTTGACGAGAAACGTAGACATTATGCGTTACCCGGAAGGTTTTCGATCGGCATGTACAGGTCGCCGCCCTCCCGATATTTCGCCGCCATCGCTTCCAGCCCTTCCTTCTGCGCTTCGGCGCGGATATCGTGCGAAATCCGCATCGAGCAGAATTTCGGACCGCACATGGAGCAGAAATGCGCCACCTTATGCGCCTCCTTCGGCAGCGTTTCGTCGTGGAAGGAGCGGGCGGTTTCCGGATCGAGCGAGAGGTTGAACTGGTCCTCCCATCGGAACTCGAAACGGGCGCGCGACAACGCATCGTCGCGCACCCGCGCCGCCGGATGACCCTTGGCCAGATCGGCGGCATGTGCCGCGATCTTATAGGTGATGACGCCCACCTTGACGTCGTTGCGGTCCGGCAGGCCGAGATGTTCCTTGGGCGTCACGTAGCAGAGCATGGCGGTGCCGAACCAGCCGATCATCGCAGCCCCGATGCCGGACGTGATGTGGTCATAGCCCGGCGCGATATCGGTGGTTAGCGGTCCGAGCGTATAAAAAGGCGCCTCGCCGCAGACCGCGAGTTGCTTGTCCATGTTTTCCTTGATCTTGTGCATCGGCACATGACCGGGACCTTCGATCATCACCTGGCAATCCTTCGCCCAGGCGATTTTCGTTAACGCGCCGAGCGTTTCCAGTTCTGCGAACTGCGCCGCATCGTTGGCATCGGCAATCGATCCGGGGCGCAGGCCATCACCGAGCGAGAAGGAAACGTCGTAAGCGCGGCAGATGTCGCAGATCTCCTCGAAATGCTCGTAGAGAAAACTCTCCCGGTGGTGGTGCAGACACCACTTAGCCATGATCGAGCCGCCGCGAGAAACGATGCCGGTGACGCGATTGACGGTCAGCGGGATATAGGCAAGCCGCACGCCCGCATGGATGGTGAAGTAATCGACGCCCTGCTCGGCCTGTTCGATCAGCGTATCGCGATAGACCTCCCAGGTGAGGTCCTCGGCAATGCCGTTCACCTTTTCGAGTGCCTGGTAGAGCGGCACGGTGCCGATCGGTACCGGCGAATTGCGGATGATCCATTCGCGGATATTGTGGATGTTGCGGCCGGTCGACAGGTCCATGACCGTGTCGGCACCCCAGCGGATCGCCCAGACCATCTTCTCCACTTCCTCCGCCATGGAGGAGGTGACGGCGGAATTGCCGATATTGGCATTGATCTTCACCAGGAAGTTCCGGCCGATGATCATCGGCTCGCTTTCCGGGTGATTGATGTTGGCGGGAATGATCGCCCGGCCGGCGGCGACCTCCTGGCGGACGAATTCCGGGGTCACATGATCGGGAATATGGGCGCCGAAGCTTTCGCCATCGCGGCTCATGGCCTCCACCTGTGCCTTGCGGCCGAGATTTTCGCGGATAGCGATGAATTCCATTTCCGGGGTGATGATGCCGGCGCGTGCATAGGCGAGTTGGGTCACGGCATTGTCTCCCCTCGCCCGCAGCGGCTGGCGCTTGGCCGGAAAATCCGGTGTCAGCCGTTCGCCGCTGACAAAGCCGTTGTCTTCGGGACGCACATGGCGGCCTTCATAGGCCTCGACATCGCCGCGGGCGAGCACCCAGCCGCGACGGAACTGTGACAGGCCCTGCTCGATGCGGATATCAGCGCCCTCGACAGTGTAAGGGCCGGAGCAATCATAGACGACGACAGGCGGCTCGCCCGATGTCGGATGGACGCTGATCTCGCGCATCGGCACGCGGATGTCGGAGTGCATATCTCCGGGGATGTAGATTTTCCGCGACGCCGGTAGCGGGCCGGTGGTGACGGTGGGTGTGACGTTCTTTGCGGCAATGGTCATGGTTTGAGGCTCCAAGTTGCAATTGGAGACCCAGTCAATCAGCCGGAATGATGGAAAGACGCCGGCATGGAATCCACGCGGGAATCCGAAGCCTTCGAGCGCTTGCACCGTCCCTACGCCAGTATGAACTGGATCAGGTTCAACGGGTCACTGCGCCACAACAGGCAAAGCCAAATTGTCCAGCAGTATCTCAGCCCCTTGCCGGGACCCCCCTGGTGAATGTCGCAAAGACTATGTCCTGGGCCGAGTTCGTGTCAACCACAGACCTTCCGTCGTCCCGCTCTTGGGCGTATTTTGATGTGGAAGCCGGGCAGATGATTGAATGTGGGAGAAGGATGTCGCCGACGTTCCAAATTGTCGCCTTGAACGGGATCGAGCGACCGGCCACCGAGATGGACCGGAGGTTCCTTGTTGCCGCCTAAGATTGTGCAAATTCCTTTTCGAAAGACCTCGTTGGAGCAACCGCACCTGCTTTATCGGCAAAGTTCATTCGATCGCCGAGAGGAACGCCGGGATCTGTTGCTCGAAGAACTTCGAGAAGGAGGCGATGCGCGGCGGCAGCGCCTGGTATGGGGGGTAGTACAGGGTCAGCCATAAGTCTGGCGGCGACCAGTCCCGCAGGACGTGGACGAGCCGTCCGGTCCGCAGATGCTCGGCGACATGGAACTTGGGCAGCATGGCGACCCCGACGCCGTCGGCCGCCATGCTCGCCAGCACCTCTCCGCTATTGGCGCTGAATGCACGGCCTGCAGAAATCGTGGCGCTGCCACTGCCGTCCGACAGTGACCAGGTCTCCCGTTTGCTTTCGCCGCTATAGGCCAGGCAATCGTCGGGAATGAGCTCGTTCGGGTGCTTCATGTCGCAAAACCGGCTGCCGGGCGCTGCGACGAGGATACGGCGCACGACGCTGATCTTGCGCCAGATCGTGAACTTGTCCGAAGGTGCCGCGGAAATGCGGATCGCCAGATCATAATCGTCGTCGATGATGTCGACGAGTCCATCGGCGAGCGAGATTTCGAAGCTGATCTTGGGATAGCGCTCCCTGAATGCCGAGAGAATGGGCGGCAGGACCTGCTGGCCGAACCAGGTCGGCGCGCTGATGCGCAGGCGGCCATGATCCGCCTTGTGGGAATTCATCACGTCCTTGCGCGCGTTGTCGAGCGCCTGCACCGCCGGCTGTATCTGGGCGGCGAAGATCGCGCCATCGGTCGTCAGCGACACTTGGCGCGTGGTGCGCACGAAGAGTTGCACGCCCAGATCTTCTTCCAGGGCCGCAATCGCCCGGGTGACGGCTGCGGGCGTCATATCGAGCTCGCGCGCGACCTGCGCGAAGCTCCGCTTCTCGGCAGCCAGCAGGAAGGTTCGGAGCAGCTTGTAGTCGTTCATCGATTATTTCACCAATGGCAATTCACTGACAATTATTATTGCAATTTCCACGCCTGATCAACCGACGTAGATTTTCAATCACACCAGACAAACCAACACAGCCGCGGAAGGGCGAGGATCATGATCAAGGATATCAAGGGACTGCATCACATCACGTCGATGGCATCGGATGCCCGTCAGAACAACGCGTTCTTCACGGGCACGCTTGGCCTGCGCCGCGTCAAGAAGACCGTAAATTTCGACGATCCCAACGTCTACCACCTCTATTACGGTGATGAGGCCGGTACCCCCGGCTCCGTCATGACCTACTTCCCGTTTCCCGACGTGATGCGCGGCCGTCCCGGCGTCGGCGAAGTCAGTGACACACAGTTCGCGGTGCCCAAGGGCTCGTTGTCCTTCTGGCAGGATCGCTTATCGGCAAAGGGAACCGGCAGCCTGCAGACCGACACTGCCTTTGGCGCTCCCCGCCTCCTGTTCAAAGGGCCGGACGGCGAAGGGTTTGCCCTTGTCGAAACCGAAACCGATGGCCGAAAGGCCTGGACTGGCGCCGGCATCGACGAAAGCGTCGGCATCCGCGGCTTCACCGGTGCCAGATTCCGCCTGCATGATGCCGCTGCCACGTCCGAACTGCTCGGTTTCATGGGCTACCAGCGCACTGAAACGGATGGTGACGTCACCCGCTTCATCATCCCCGGCGGCAATGGTGCCGACACGATCGACCTCGAAGTCCTTCCGAAAACGCCTTTCGCAAGGCAGGGCGCAGGTTCCGTGCATCACATCGCTTTCGCCGTCGAGAACCGCGCAAAGCAGCTCGAAGTCCGCAAGGCCCTGATGGATACAGGATACCAGGTGACGCCTGTCATCGACCGCGATTACTTCTGGGCGATCTACTTCCGGACACCCGGCGGCGTCCTGTTCGAAATCGCCACCAACGAACCCGGTTTCGACCGCGACGAAGACACGGCACATCTCGGCGAGGCTTTGAAACTGCCGGCTCGCTACGAGCCTTATCGTGACCAGATCGAGGCCGGGCTGACACCGCTTGCCGCCTGACGTCGCTTTCCGACAATAAGGCGGCATAACTTTCAAGACGTGCCGCCTTTCCTGCCCCATTACCTAGCTTCAACCCAGTCAAAGGAAGACACGAGATGTCCAGCAAGCTTCAGGTCCTCACCCCGCAGAACAGTCAGATCATCTTCATCGACCAGCAGCCGCAGATGGCCTTCGGCGTCCAATCGATCGACCGCCAGGTCTTGAAGAACAACGTCGTCGGTCTGGCCAAGGCTGCCAGGATCTTCAACATCCCGACCACCATCACCACCGTCGAGACCGACAGCTTCTCGGGCAACACTTTCCCGGAACTGCTCGCCGTCGTCCCGGACAATGATATCCTTGAGCGCACCTCGATGAATTCCTGGGACGACCAGAACGTCCGCGACGCGCTTGCCAAGAATGCCGCCGATGGCCGCAAGAAGATCGTCGTCGCCGGCCTCTGGACGGAGGTTTGCAACACGACCTTTGCGCTCTCCTGCATGAACGACACAGACTATGAGATCTACATGGTCGCCGATGCGTCCGGCGGCACGTCGCTCGACGCGCACAAATTTGCAATGGACCGCATGGTGCAGGCGGGTGTCGTTCCGGTCACCTGGCAGCAGGTCCTGCTTGAATGGCAGCGCGACTGGGCACGCAAGGAAACCTATGACGCGGTCACGTCGCTGGTGAAGGAGCATTCCGGCGCCTACGGCATGGGTATCGACTATGCGGTCACTCACGTTCACGGCGGCGCCGAGCGGGTCCGCCATGGCAAGCGGATCGGCCCGAACCCTGCGAAGTAAAACCGTCATCACCCCGGCAGGCGGTCGCCAGCCGGGGTGAACTGCTTCTCTCCAAGCGAAGGTGATCCGCGATGAAAATCTATCTGCTGTCCCTCGGTGCCGGCCTGTTGGTGGGCGTAATATACAGCCTGCTCAATGTCCGTTCGCCCGCCCCGCCCGTTGTCGCCCTCATCGGCCTGCTCGGCATCCTCGTCGGTGAGCAGCTGGTGCCCTTGGCAAAAAGCATCTGGGCACGCGAGCCCGCCGCCGTCTCCTGGCTTCACCAGGTCAAGCCGCACATGTTCGGGCACCTTCCGAAGGGCGGCACAAACCTGACCCTGCCTCGTGAAGATCCGACGTCGGGGAAAAGCTGATGACCACGCGCCGCACATTCCTGGGCGCAGCGTCGAGCTTTGCCTTTTCAAATCTTTTTTCACCGGCGAACGCCGCCGATCCCATCAAGACCGGAGCTGCTTCCATGCACGCCGATATCGTTCTTCACAACGGACTGATCACGACGCTTGATCGCGCAAATCCGAACGCCACCGCCGTCGCCGTCAAGGACGGCGTGTTTCTGGAGGTGGGAACCGACAGCGAGGTGATGACGCTCGCCGGACCGGATACGAAGATCATCGACCTGAAAGGCAAGCGCATGCTGCCCGGTCTGATCGACAACCACACCCACGTCGTGCGCGGCGGCCTCAACTTCAACATGGAACTCCGCTGGGATGGTGTCCGGTCGCTTGCCGATGCGATGGACATGCTGAAGCGACAGGTGGCGATCACGCCGGCTCCGCAATGGGTTCGCGTGGTCGGTGGTTTTACCGAACACCAGTTTGCGGAGAAGCGCCTGCCGACGATCGACGAGATCAACGCCATCGCGCCCGATACCCCGGTCTTCCTGCTCCATCTCTATGACCGCGCGCTGCTGAACGGCGCAGCGCTCCGCGCCGTCGGCTATGGCAGAGATACACCGAACCCTCCTGGCGGCGAGATCACCCGCGATGCCAACGGCAATCCGACCGGCCTTCTGCTCGCCAAGCCGAATGCTGGCATTCTCTATTCGACCTTGTCGAAGGGGCCGAAGCTTCCGTTCGAATACCAGGTCAACTCCACCCGCCATTTCATGCGCGAACTCAACCGGCTGGGCATTACCGGCGTGATCGACGCCGGCGGCGGTTTCCAGAACTATCCGGACGATTATGCAGTGATCCAGAAGCTTTCGGATGAGGATCAACTGACGGTGCGTCTGGCCTACAACCTGTTCACGCAGAAGCCGAAGGAAGAGAAGCAGGATTTCCTCAACTGGACGCAGTCGGTCAAATACAAGCAGGGCAATGACTACTTCCGCCACAACGGCGCTGGCGAAATGCTGGTCTTCTCCGCGGCTGACTTCGAGGACTTCCGCCAGCCACGGCCCGAAATGGCGCCGGAAATGGAGGGCGAACTGGAGGACGTCGTTCGGGTGTTGGCCGAAAACCGCTGGCCTTGGCGGCTTCACGCCACCTACGACGAGACCATCTCCCGTTCGCTCGACGTTTTCGAGAAGGTCAACAAGGACATTCCGCTCGAAGGTCTCAACTGGTTCTTCGACCATGCCGAGACGATCTCGGATCGTTCGATCGACCGCATCGCGGCGCTCGGCGGCGGCATCGCCACCCAGCACCGCATGGCCTATCAGGGCGAATATTTCGTGGAGCGCTACGGCCATGGCGTCGCAGAGGCCACGCCACCGATCAGGCGCATGCTCGAGAAGGGTGTCAACGTCTCGGCAGGGACCGATGCGACCCGTGTCGCCTCCTATAATCCATGGGTTTCCCTTGCCTGGATGGTGACCGGAAAGACGGTTGGCGGGATGCAACTTTACCCGCGCGCCAACTGCCTCGATCGCGAGACGGCACTGCGCATGTGGACGGAGAAGGTCACCTGGTTCTCCAACGAGGAAGGCAAGAAGGGGCGGATCGAAAAGGGCCAGTTCGCCGACGTCGTCGTCCCGGACAAGGACTTCTTCTCCTGCGCGGAAGACGAGATCTCGTACCTCACCTCGCAGTTGACCATGGTCGGCGGCAAGATCGTCTACGCTGCGGGCGAATTCTCGGGGCTGGACGAGAACGACGTCCCGCCCGCCATGCCGGACTGGTCACCCGTTCGCACATTCGGCGGCTATGCGGCATGGGGCGAACCGCAAGGCGCCGGCATGAATTCCTTGCGCCGGACTGCGATCTCGACATGCGGTTGCGCCACTTCCTGCAACGTCCACGGTCACGACCACGCCGGTGCCTGGACATCGAAACTGCCGATCGCCGATCTCAAGGGCTTCTTCGGCGCGCTTGGTTGTGCCTGTTGGGCTGTGTGATTTTTCCAATGTCTTCCATGGGGCAGCACCAGGTCGCTGCCCCGCAGACTGTTGCGAATATCGCAAGAGAATCTCAATTTTTGATGCAATTGTTGGCGCTAATCTTTGCGGCCAATATCGTTCCATCAGATGGAAACAACGCCGCCGCATGGCCGGAGCGGCCAACATTGCAGGAACCGACATGACGAACGACATTCTCTCCACCAAAAGCTGGCGCCCGCGTATTGCCGGGATCGTTGCCGCACCCGTCACCCGAACCTTTGCGCTGCTTGCCCTGTGCGCGGCCTATATCCAGGGGCCGCTGACCAAGCTCTTCGACTTCCAAAGTGCAATCGGCGAGATGGAGCATTTCGGCCTTCATCCGGCTGCCTTCTTCGCGGTCGCCGTGATCGTGTTCGAACTCACGGCCTCCGCGATGATCCTGCCCGGTTTCCTGCGTTGGCTGGCAGCGCTGGCGCTCGCCGGCTTCACGCTCTTTGCCACCCTTATCGCCCTCCGGTTCTGGGAAATGCCCCCGGGAATGGATCGCATCATGGCAACCAACGCCTTCTTCGAACATCTGGGGCTGGCTGGCGCCTTCATCATTGTCGCCGCAAACGATCTGACCAAGGGAGCTTGCAAATGAGCACTCTCAAATCCTCCGGGGGCAGCTTTGCTCCCCTTGCGCAGCCAGTCTTTGCAGTTCTTTGGGCTGCAACCGTCCTCGGAAATACCGGCAGCTTCATGCGTGATGTCGCCAGTTCCTGGCTGATGACCGACCTGTCGGCCTCGCCGGCCGCCGTCGCGCTGGTGCAGGCGGCCGGAACCCTGCCGATCTTCCTTCTGGCAATACCTGCGGGTGTGCTCACCGATATTCTCGATCGCCGCAGGTTCCTGATTGCCGTGCAAATCCTGCTCGCGTCGGTCAGCGTAAGCCTCATGATCCTGGCAAATACCGGCATGCTTTCAGTCAGTGCGCTGATCGGCCTGACCTTCCTTGGTGGTATCGGCGCCGCGTTAATGGGACCGACCTGGCAAGCTATCGTGCCGGAACTGGTGAAGAGAGAGGACGTCAAGAGCGCCGTCGCGCTCAATTCGCTCGGCATCAATATCGCCCGGTCGATTGGGCCCGCTGCCGGCGGCCTGCTCCTTGCCGCCTTCGGCGCCGGCGTCACTTATGGCGCGGACGTTGCGAGCTATCTCGTCGTCATCGCGGCGCTCGTCTGGTGGCCGCGGGCAAAGAACGCCAATGATGCGCTGGCTGAAGGCTTCTTCGGCGCGTTCCGTGCGGGCCTGCGCTATACCCGCGCCAGCAGACCCTTGCATGTCGTCCTTTTGCGCGCGGCGATCTTCTTTGCCTTTGCCAGTGCCATCTGGGCACTCCTGCCGCTCGTCGCCCGACAATTGCTCGGTGGTGACGCAGGCTTCTACGGCATCCTGCTTGGCGCTGTCGGCGCTGGCGCGATCGGCGGCGCATTGATCATGCCTAAACTGCGCGAACGCTTCAATGCCGATGGCCTGCTTCTCGGTGCCGCTGTTATCACGGCACTCGTCATGGCCGCTTTGTCGCTCTCACCGCCAAAATCGGTTGCCATCATCGTCCTGCTCTTTCTCGGGGGCGCGTGGATCACTGCCCTGACCACCCTGAACGGCGCAGCGCAGGCCGTGCTTCCGAACTGGGTCCGCGGTCGCGGCCTGGCGGTCTATCTCACCGTCTTCAATGGCGCGATGACGGCAGGTAGCCTTGGCTGGGGTGCCGTTGGTGAAGCTGCCGGGGTGCCGGGAGCGCTGCTGATTGGCGCGGTGGGACTGATCGTTGCGGGCTTCGTCATGCATCGCTTGAAGCTGCCGGCCGGCGACGCGGATATGGTGCCCTCCAATCACTGGCCAGAACCCTTGGTCGCCGAGCCTGTGGCCCATGACCGTGGACCTGTTCTGATCCTGATAGAATACCTTGTCGAAAAACATCATCGCGCAGCCTTCCTGCATGCGCTGGATGAGATGTCTCACGAGCGGCGGCGGGACGGCGCCTACGGATGGGGGGTGACGGAGGACTCCGCCGACCCGCAAAAGATTGTCGAATGGTTCATGGTCGAATCCTGGGCCGAGCATCTTCGCCAGCACAAGAGGGTTTCCAATGCCGATGCCGACCTGCAAGCCCACCTCCTCGCCTATCACTCAGGGACGGACAAGCCGGTCGTGCGGCATTTCCTGACAATCAACCGGCCGAGAGCCGCCTAACAACGCGGCAGACCGGCATCCACCGCTGCCCGCAAATCATTGCCTTGAAAGGACAACGGTACGCGAAATGACCGAGAACTTCCCCTCCATCACCCGCCGCAGCGCCTTGCTGTCCGGAGCTGCCGCCGCAGCTACCATGGCACTTCCCACATCTTTCGGGTTTGCCGCCAACATTTCTTCCACCCCCACCCCAGTCGAAGGAGACAATAGAATGGGCTACATCACCACCAAGGACGGCGTCGAGATCTTCTACAAGGATTGGGGTGCGAAGGATGCCCAGCCGATCGTCTTCCACCATGGCTGGCCGCTCTCGTCGGACGATTGGGATGCACAGATGCTATTCTTCCTGGCAAAGGGTTACCGCGTCGTCGCCCATGACCGCCGAGGCCACGGTCGTTCTGCACAGGTTTCCGACGGTCACGACATGGATCACTACGCTGCCGACGCATTCGCCGTGGTTGAAGCGCTTGACCTGAAGAACGCCGTTCATATCGGCCATTCAACCGGCGGCGGCGAAGTTGCTCGCTATGTGGCAAAATACGGCCAGCCGGCCGGCCGCGTCGCCAAGGCCGTCCTGGTTTCAGCCGTTCCGCCCTTGATGCTCAAGACCGAGACAAATCCGGGCGGCCTTCCGATGGAGGTCTTCGACGGCATTCGCAAGGGGGTAGCCGAGAACCGCGCACAGCTGTTCGTCGATTTCCCCACCGGTCCGTTCTACGGCTTCAACCGTCCCGACGCCAAGGTTTATCCCGGGGTCATTCAGAATTGGTGGCGACAGGGCATGATGGGCAGCGCCAAGGCCCATTACGATGGGATCAAGGCCTTCTCCGAGACCGACCAGACCGACGACCTGAAGGCAATCACTGTTCCGACCCTCGTCATGCACGGCGACGACGACCAGGTCGTGCCGATCGACAACGCCGGCAAGCTATCCGTCAAGCTGGTGCAAAACGGCACCCTGAAGGTCTATCAGGGTTATCCGCACGGCATGCTGACAACGCATGCCGACGTCCTGAACGCCGACCTCCTGGCATTTATCCAGGCTTAATCGGACCGTCCGGGTGGGGCCATTTTCGCCGCACCCGGATCCGGCTGCAAGAAGCTCGGCCTATATCGCGGTCACCGTGCGTTTCCTTTTCTGAATCTTCGCTCAAGTGCAGTGCTGCTCGATGGCTTTTTGTCAGTGCCGGTTGCGCAAGCGCCAAGCGGCGGGAGGCACTCCCTCGGCCTTCGTGAAGGTTGCGACGAATTCATCTTCATTCGGAAACCCGCACTCTTCAGCGATCTGGGCAATCGTTTCACCGGTTCTGCTCAGCCGCGACTGGGCTCTGCTCATTCGATATGACGCAATCCATTCCGAAACGGACTGCCCGGTCGTGCTCAAAAATCCGGAACAGAGCGCATCGACTGAAAACCCGCACGCTTCGGCGATCTTATCGACCGGCGTGCCGCCCGACAGGTTCGCGGCGATGTACGCCTTGATACGCTTTTCCTGAAGCGGAGACAGTTGACCGGTGCCCGAAAGGTGCTGGATGGGAGACCGTCCGTAACGATGCGCAAGATGGGCGCTTAGCGCTAATCCGATATGAGGAAGCAGTGTGTCCCTGACCTCGTCCGGCATGTCGAACATCGGCATTAGCGCACCGCCTATGTTGCGGACCACCTGATCGTCAATCCCGCGGCAGGTTGTAAGGTCATCGATACGCGGCTCGCCGGCTTCCTCGGCGAGCTCGATAAACAGCGCGCTTGGGATATGAAATGCGAGCGCTTCGAAGCGGCCACGAACCGAAATTGCCGCGCCATTCCTCAGACTGATGAGACACATGGAACCTCTGGAATAGGTCTTCAGAGGCGTCCGTGCCCCGTCCGGCAGGATGTCGCAATGATCGACGTCGACGAGATAGAGCACGACCAGAAAAGCGTCATCGGCCGGCAGTAAGACTGTATGTTCGCTGTTGTCATAGGAGTGCTCGAGATGGACGACAGTAAGCGTTTCTTCGTAAAGAGGCCTGATCGCCAGCGCCCTTGCGGCATTGATCCCAAAACACGCCGCAATTTTCTCACTGACCGTCAACGCTTCACTCATATGTGTCTCGATCATCCTGACTGGGGACTATATAGCCCTACCGACGAGATGCCGCGCTTGATATTTTCCTACACGGGTTTCGACTGTCCATCTTGAATAAAAGGATCCTCGCGGGGCAGATTTTGCAAATTATTATGAGGTAGACATGGTTTAGAAAGCTGCCAAGGCTGGCAGGTCCGGTGTTCGCGTGTTTAAAAAATGAAAGAAGTGCGTCGTGGTCCAAGTTCTCCCCCTCCGCCACCCATCTTCCACTGGAAACTCGACTGACGGGTTCGGGTGCTCGTTGAAGCAGTTGTCGGTCAACCAAAGCCTACCTGGTTCAGACATCGATATCTTTCGGAAGGCGACAGACAACACCAAACTCGATCAGGTCATGACGCCGGCGAGCGACCGAGGTTTCGTGGTCGGGATTTCCTCGCTCGGTGGCCACACGCGGCGCATCTTCCACGAACATCATGCGACTTCCCACGAGTTTGCCGACAACTCGATCTATATTCGCGATCTCTCGAACGCCTACAAGGCGGATCTCCGCGGTCCTTTCGATTTCGTGTTGTTTGAAATTTCGCCGGCGTCCCTCGCCAAAATCGCCGATGATGCTGAAATGCCCGGCGTGACGTCGCTATCAGCTGAAACTGCATCAAAAGATATCGTACTTGCCAATCTCGCTCGGGCGCTGATCCCGGCACTGGAAAAGCCAGACGAGGCGAACGCGCTGTTCGTCGACCAGATGGCGACTGCCATCGGCACCTACCTCGTTCAGCGCTACGGAGGCCGGCCCGCGAAAGCCTGCAACAGGACGGGTAGCCTTTCGCGTGCGCATGAGGATCTGGCAAAAAGCCTGTTTCTCGAAAACCTCGACGGCAACGTGTCGATTTCAGAGGTTGCCCAGGTCTGCAACCTGTCGCGCGGCTATTTCATTCGCGCCTTTCGCGAGACGACTGGCATGACGCCCTATCAATGGGTCCTACGGGAGCGAATAGACCGGGCCCGCAACCTCCTGCGGAACTTGGACACTCCACTCGCCGAAGTGGCCATCGCCTGCGGCTTCGCGGACCAAAGCCATTTCACGCGCGTCTTTGCAGCTATGGTCGGCACCACGCCTGGCAATTGGCGGCGTAACGCCTGATCCAGACCAGCCCTCTTGGAAGATTCGTCGAACCGGAAGCACTTGAAGCGAAGTGAACCAACCATAGGTGGATTCAGACTATCGTTATCGGGCCCAGGGATTAATCACTTTCAACCCGGCAGCCTCGAACGGGCTTGTATCGCGAGTTGCGACCGCGAGGCCGTTCGCTGCTGCTGTAGCTGCAATGTAGCCATCAGACGTGCCGATAGTCCTCCCAGAGACTCGCGCGCGCACCATCAGTTCCGAGTAGAACTGCGAACTCGCCAGATTGAAGGACAGGATGCGCTCGGAAAAATGCGGCAACACTTCGCCCTCAAGTCGATCGTGAAGGATGGTTTGTCGCTTCCCTAGCGGCATGGCCGCAATCCCGAAGCGAAGTTCAGCAATCGTCATTACGGAAAGAAACAGCGTCTCGATGGCTTGGGCATCTAGCCAGGCGACCACTCGCTCATCGGGAGCCGGTTTCCACGGTTCGGATAAGACGTTGGTGTCCAACAAGATCATTCGAAGGGCATCGGTACAGCAGGAGTGTCATCGCGATTATTCTGAAGCGCTTCGACATCCAGATTGGAAAGCTCAGCTTCACGGCCAATAGCTGCCAGTAAGGAACCTAGCTTCACGCGTTCAGAGGGACGGACAGCGGCTTCGATAATGTCCCGGATCTCGGCCTCGGTGCTGCGGCCATGATGTGCCGCTCGCACCCGCAGAGCACGATGTGTTTCGTCAGAAAGATTTCGAATGGTGACCGCCGGCACTGATATCACCTCCGTACGAACGATGACTTTGATATCAAAGTACGCAGAACGATGCAAGATTTCAAGGGATTTGAAATGGGCAAGAACGATATCGGTCCACGTCGATAGCGGATTGAAAGGGATCGAAGCCCGCTCCTCCAAGAGCTGCTTTCACACCTCCAGAATGCCCGCGATCCTGACCAGATCTGCAACTGACGATGCATGCATTTTCCGCATCATATGACCGCGGTGAAGCTTCACTGTGGCCTCAGCGAGTTGAACCTCTGCCGCAATTTGTTTGTTCAGTTTCCCGGCGACAACCAGTGTCATAATCTGCCGCTCACGGTCGGTAAGTTTGGAATACCTTTGGCGCAATGCAGCCGTTTGGCTTGCCTCTTCCCGGCGAGCGCTATCGCTTGCCAAGGCGCGGTTCACCGCTTCGAGCAGGTCCTGCTCCCGCACTGGCTTGGTAAGCACATCGATAGCTCCGGCCTTCATGGCGCGGACAGCCATCGCGACGTCCACATGAGCGCTGATCAGCACCACAGACCTTGGGCGCCCGCCTCTTGCGAGCGCCTCTTGGAACTCCAGGCCGCTCTGACCTGGCAAGCGGATATCCAGTACAATGCAGCCTGCACGATCAGGATCATCCACAGCAAGAAACTCGGCCACAGAGCAATGGGTTTCAGCCACAAGTCCGACAGACTCGAACAATCCTCTCAATGCTTCGCGGACACTTTGGTCGTCATCGATGATAATGACTGTCGGCCGGCCTCTTTTGCGATCATCTATCATGGACGCTCACGCCCTCTGCCAGAGGCAAGGTAAACGTGAACTGTCCCCCTCCCCCGTTCTCCGCAGCCGTAGCCCAAATCCGGCCGCCATGCGCTTCGACGATGGAACGGCATATCGACAAGCCCATTCCGATGCCTTCGGCCTTCGTGCTGTAGAATGCTTCGAAAACGCGCTCCAACTGGTGAACAGCTACCCCGCGCCCCGTGTCCGAAACACTCATTTTCACAAGTTCCTCATCTATAGTACATCGGATGACGATGCGTCGTGCCTCGCAAGAAGCTGCCATCGCTTCCGCGCTATTCATGATCAAGTTTAGAACGACTTGCTGCAGTTGTGTCCGGTCTCCTACGACTTCAATAGGCACTTCCGCCATATCAAGAACAACGTCTATCCCGCGCCTTTGAAGTTCGCCAGTCAACAGATTCAGCACCTCACGCACGGCAGGTCGGAGGTCGGTTTGCTCAATTTTCGCAGGCAGCTTTTGTGCCATTGCCCGGATACTGGTGATAATGTCGCCGGCGCGATGCCCGTCCCTGACGATCCTTTCGGCTGCCAGCCGCGCTTGCTCCAGATCGGTGTGACCCGGCTGTAGCCATCGCAGACATGTGCCCGCATTCGTGACGATTGCCATCAGCGGCTGGTTGACTTCATGGGCAATTGAAACGGCAAGTTCACCTGTTGCCGTCATCCGGGTCACATGCGCGAGTTCGCTCTGGCTTTGTCGCAAGGACTCTTCCGCCCGTTTGCGATCCTCGATATCCACGACGACGCCGTACCATCTGACAACGTTTCCATCTGGATCCAGAAGGGGGCTTTGCCGTAGGTTGAACCACCGATATTCGCCATCGGCGCGTCTGATGCGGGCGTCTACCGGACGACTTTTTTTTGAAGCTACGATATCGTCCCAGGCCATACGCATCGGCTCGACATCATCAGGATGAAACATGCGATAAAAACCGAAGCCGACGATCTCTTCAAAAGGCAGGCCGACATAATCGATCAAGTTTCGATTAAAATATTCAAGCCGGCCATCCGAGGTACACGACCAAGCCATGGCGGGTATCGTGTTGATGATTAGATTGAGCTTGTGTTCACTTTCCCTGAGCGCAGCTTCGCTTTGTCGAAGAGCGTTCTCCGCATATTGCAGGTCTTCGATATCGATATTGACGCCGAACCAACGAACGACGCCGTTGGCGTCGACTAGCTTGCGTCCGGAGAAGTAAAACCAACGGTATTTGCCGTCTGCTCCGCGAATACGTCCTTTCAAAACAGTGTGGTCGGAATGCTCGAGGTCTCTCTTCCAGATGTCCACCATGCCGGGAATATCGTCTGGATGATAAAGGTCCAGGAAGCCCCAGCCGAGGATTTGGTCGGCAGGACGACCCGCATAGTCCAGCCAGCTTTTATTGACAAAATCGGCGCTGCCATCCGGTCGCGCTGACCATACGAGAACCGGCAGCGAATTGATGATGAGGCTGAGGTTCTCTTCGCTGGCCGCGAGCGCAGTCTTCGTTTCCTTCAATGCGTTTTCGGCCTGTTTGCGGTCCTCGATATCGAGGACCACACCGTACCATCTCAGGACATTTCCTTCTGCATCGAGCCGCGGCTTCTGGCGGAGCGTGCACCAACGATATTGGCCATCTGCGCGCCTCAGTCTGCCCACGACCTCCCTGGCATGCTTCGAGGCCATGATGTCATGCCATTCCGAAGCGAGATGTGACGTGTCGTCAGGATGAAATAGCTTGTAGAATCCCACTCCGGAGATTTCCTCAAGCGGCGCCCCGATGAACTCGAGAAAATGCTGGTTGGCAAAATCGAGCATGCCTTCCGACGTTGCGGACCACACCATGGCGGGGATTAGATCAATAATGGGATCGGTTTCCGGCTCTCGTTCCACCGCACTCTCCGTTCAGAGTTTGAGACGTTCGCGAGCCTAGAAGTTCCGACTCATGTCAGGAAGTAGAGAAGGGTGGCCGATCGTCCGACGGAAATAGTTACGGGATTTCCAGGTGTTGCGTAAGGACAAATCGATATACGAAGGTCTATGGTTGCAATGCCACCGTCTAGTTGCAGGCGACCTAGATCGCAATTGAGAGCGATCAGAAACCCGCTTACTCCTACGCATAGAAGCCCTTGACGAATGGCGACGTCGGCTGATCCGTCGTTGCCCTCACTCAAACATCTACGTGCATTGGAATTCTGCATCACTGCCATTTCCTGACTGATGCAACAGCATTCGGTGACGTGGTTTATCGCGACCCGAACGGCCCAAAGCAGCCCTTACTCGAAACCAACTTTCGTTTCATCTCGACCTATGGGGAGACTATCATGCGTAGTTTGATCATGTGCCTGATGTTGGCGAGCGCCAGCATGACCACGGCAACAATGGTAAGCGCACTTCCTGCGCACGCCACGGCGGAGCTTCGCGAAGCTCCGGTTCCCATCCACTACCGAACCGCAAAGATCGAGGGCCTCGATATCTTCTACCGGGAAGCTGGCCCGGCCGACGCTCCGGTCGTGCTGCTACTCCATGGGTTTCCGACGTCCTCCCACATGTTCCGGAATCTGATCCCGCTTCTTGCAGACCGATACCACGTCATCGCGCCGGACTATCCCGGTTATGGCCAAAGCGCGTCTCCCGACCGTGGTAAGTTTGCCTACACGTTTGGCGGCGTCGCCGATATCGTAGACAAGTTACTCGACCATTTGGCGGTCAAAAGCTACGCAATGTACGTCATGGATTATGGTGCACCGGTGGGTTACCGCCTGGCGCTGAAACATCCGGAACGGGTGAGTGCGCTGATCATCCAGAACGGCAACGCCTATGATGAAGGGCTGAAGGAATTCTGGGATCCCATCAAGACCTATTGGTCCGATGGGTCGGAGAAGAGCCGCGGGGCGCTCTCCGGTCTGGTCACGCTCGAAACGACCAAGTTCCAGTATACCGATGGCATGGAAGACGTGTCGCGCATCAGCCCTGACAACTGGGTTCACGACCAGGCTCTTCTGGACCGACCTGGCAATAAGGATATCCAGCTCGACATGTTGTATGATTATCGCACCAACGTTCCGCTTTACCCCGCGTTCCAAAGTTTCTTTCGTGAGCGCAAGCCGCCCACGCTCATCGTCTGGGGCAAGAATGATTACATCTTTCCTGAGGCCGGCGCTCATCCTTATCTCAAGGATCTTCCGGATGCCGAACTTCATATCCTGAACTCAGGTCACTTCCTGCTCGAAGAAAAGTTGGACGTCGCTGCTCCGCTAATCAACGATTTCCTGGATCGCCGCGTCGCAAAGGAGTGACGATCAGGCATGGTTGCCGGCGGTGTGGCGAAGGTTTCCGTCAAGTCGAGGTCGCACCGCTGAAAAGCCGTTACCAAATTCCAGATTTTGGAGATCCCCATGCCATACCATTTTTTGGAAGTTGCAGTCACTCCGAATGTGCGGCTGGCACAAGCTGAAATGGGTGCCGACCAGATCTGGTTAGGCGACCACCATCGGGAATCCGACAGCTTCACCGACAGCGAACTGGCTTTCATCTCTGCACGGGACAGCTTCTACATTGCCTCTGTGTCGGAAACCGGTTGGCCCTATGTTCAGCATCGCGGTGGTCCAAAGGGCTTTCTGAAAATCGTCGACAGGAAAACACTGGCGTTCGCCGACTACAGGGGCAACCGCCAATATATCAGTACCGGAAACTTTGCCGCAAATGACCGGGCCTGTCTCTTTGTGGTGGATTACCCGCGACGAGCCCGCCTCAAGATCTACATGCATGTCGAGAAGCTGACACTCGATGCCGACCCGGCGCTGGCCGACCTGGTTTTCGACGCCGGCTACCGAGCAAAAGCAGAGCGGATTTTTCGACTGCGGCTGGAAGCCTTCGATTGGAACTGCCCTCAACATATCACACCGCGTTACACCGAAGAGGAGGTCGAGAAAGCGGTGGCAGCGTTGCGTGAACGCTTAGCCGAACTGGAGTCGGAGAATGCAGAATTGCATACGCGGCTCGAGGCCTTGCGAGGAAGACAATGAACGCCACAAGACCCAGTTGCAGGAGTTTTCACGAGCTTCTGCAACAGAAACGGCGTGCGGAGGACGGCTGGAACAACAGCAATCCCGAAAGGTCGCGCTGGCCTATGGCCACGACAGCCGGTGGCGCAACCGGTCCGAGCTTATAAACGGCGAGAGCACTCCCGGTCTCAGCGATTCGGTTTCTATGGGGAAAGAACGACATGACGCATACCCCCCATCACCGCGTTGATATCGACGGTCGTGATGTATTTTATCGGCAGGCCGGAGAACCAGCCAAACCGGCCCTGTTACTGCTGCACGGGTTTCCGTCATCGAGCCACATGTTTCGCGATCTTATTCCACTGCTTGCGGACCGATTTCACCTCATCGCACCCGACATTACAGGGTTTGGCCAGTCGCAAGCGCCTGCGCGCACAAATTTTGCCTACACGTACGACAATCTTGCCCGCATCATCCAGAGGTTCATTGAGGCGCTGGGCATCGGGCGGTTTGCTCTTTACGCCTTCGATATCGGAGCGCCCATCGGTTTCCGCGTCGCGATGAAGTTTCCCGAGCGGGTGACGGCAATCATTTCCCAAAATGGCAATGCCTACGAGGAGGGGTTGAGCGACGTCTGGAATCCGATCAGGCGATACTGGTCCGATCCCACGACCGCCAACCGCGATGCCCTGCGCGAGATCATGAAACCTCTCGCCATCCGCTGGCAGTACGAACACGGTGTTTCGGATTTATCGAACGTGTCTCCCGATGGCTATTCGCTCGATGCCTTCTACATGGCGCGTCCGGATAGTGAAGAAATCCAACTCGACCTTGCGCTCGACTACGCGAGCAACGTGGTCCTGTATCCGATGTTTCAAGCATATTTCCGCCGGCATCAACCCAGGTTCCTGGCAATCTGGGGCGACAAGGATCCCTTCTTCCTGCCCGCAGGTGCGGAGGCCTTTAGACGCGATCTCCCGAACGCTGAGATCCAGCTCCTCGATACAGGCCACTTCGCGTTGGAGACGCATTCCCGAGAAATTGCCACCGCGATAGCGGACTTCCTGACTTAACCCCGCTCGCAACCGCCGGCTTACACCGTTGCTGACGTCGCTGCGGTGAAGTCTGTTTGGCCGCTTGATCGTTAAGGACACGAGCATGGATCGCCCGTCAGCATCGCGCCAAATGGTGCCGGAAGAAGAAATCATCGAAGTGAAAGCATTTATCGACCTCTTCATGATCGCGCCCCAGACGTTCGTCGACCAGGCTGAGTTTCGCTGCATGCCATTGGCTGGAGGTTGCGCAATATCGCTGCCAAGCGCGCCCGCCATCGGTCTCAATCGGGTGCTCGGCATCGTGGCACCTGAAGATCTCGACATGGCCTGTGAATGGATGAGCAAAAGGGCGGGCCGACGCTACTTACAAATGAACGCTGCCACCGCTCCTCAACGGACACACGACTGGACAAGGAAACGGGGCCTTGTTGCCCAAGGTCACGGATGGGCAAAACTCCGGCGAACAGCGCCTTCCACGCCACTCATCCATTCTGGAGAGGTCGCGACCCGGCAGGTCAATGTCACCGAAGCCGAGATCTTCGGTTCGATGATGTGCGCCGGATTTCACTTTCCGGCAAACCTGACCCCGCTTTGGTCAGCGATCGTCGGGAAGGACGGTTGGAGCTGTTTTTTCGCGGAATTGGACGGCAGGCCGATTGCGACCGGCGCGATGTATGCGGCAGACGGCTTTGCGTGGCTTGGCGGGGGCTCGACCGTTCCCGAGTTTCGCAATCGCGGGGCACAGAAGGCCCTGATTGCCGCGCGTCTGAACCAAGGCGCCAGCCAGGGCGTTCAGACATTCGTCGTCGAAACCGCCCAACCTTCTGCCGATGAGCCGAATATCTCTCACGCCAATCTCATTGTGGCCGGATTCGAGCAGATTTATACGAGAATGAATTACCGGTTTCCGGACGGTTCATAAGGGACGGCGGACACCTTAGGTTTGCCAATCGAGCTGTTGCCTTCTTTCCAAGTGTCGCGCTTGCCGGATCACTGCTCGAACTCTGAGAGAATGTCATCTGCTTCTGGATCAGCTTGCAAACCCGCTTCCAGGGCACCGCCACGGGTCCCACCCGAAAGGATCATCGACGTCGCGGGCTGTTGCGAGACCGACCGCCAGATCATACCTTCACTGATCCAACCTCAGAAGGAGCCGCAGATGCAGATCGACCTCACAGGCAAAACCGCGCTGATTACTGGATCTACCGAAGGCATCGGCTACGCGATCGCCCGCCAGCTTGCGAGGGCTGGTGCGAACGTGGTGGTCAACGGACGGTCTGAAGAAAAGACCGCTAAGGCGGCCGAACGCCTGAAAGGCGAAGGTGCCAGGGGAAGCGTGAGCGCCGTACCAGCCGATGTCGCAACCGCTGAAGGGTGTGACGCTCTCGTCGCCAAGGTTCATCATGTCGATATCCTGATCAACAATGCGGGCATCTTCCAGCCGCTCGACTTCTTCGATGCGGACGACGAGGTCTGGGATCGCCATTGGCAGGTAAACGTCATGTCGGCCGTCAGGCTTTCACGTGCCTATCTTCCGGGCATGCAGAAGCTCGACTGGGGCCGCGTCATCTTCATCGCGTCGGAATCCGGCTTTAACATACCGGTGGAGATGATTCATTACGGCGTCAGCAAGACCGCGGACATCGCGGTTGCCCGTGGGCTTGCCAAGCGCATGGCTGGTACGGGCGTTACTGTGAACTCGGTTCTTCCCGGACCGACACTGTCCGAAGGCGTCGAGGCGATGCTTGCCGAAGAGCGTGCGAAGACGGGCAAGCCGATCGAGGAGGTCGCGGCGGACTTCGTCAAGAAGCATCGTGGCGGTTCGATTATCCAACGAGCTGCAAGCGTCGAGGAAATTGCCAACCTGGTAACCTATCTGGCGTCGCCTTTGGCATCCGCGACGACAGGAGCTTCCATGCGCGTGGACGGAGGGCTGATCGACACGCTCTGAGCTGATCCCTCACCTGACCTGCCGTTGTTCATAGGGCGGAGCCTTCCGATCGCCTTCTTATTGCGGCCGCCGGCACGCGTGTGCGGTATGAAGGAGGCATGAATCAGACAGGCTGCTTTGCGACACCAATTCGCTAAAGAGCAGACCTTCAGCCGGCCTTGAAACTGCATGCTGCACCTTGCGAGCCCGATCAACCGCTGCCAAACAAGGGCAAATTCACAATGCGTTACAGTGGGTTAGACCTTGGTCTGATCCACCCCGGACTGAGGTCGTAGCCTTGGAACAGCCGGCACTCCCCTTCGTTTGCCAGACAGCCGCCGGTCAAACTGACCCAAGGCAAAACACAAACATTCGGAGGAAATCACATGATCAAGCTCACCCACATTGCGTTCGCTGCAGCCTTGCTGGCAAGCACGACGGCGACGGCATTCGCGCAGTCATCCAGCACCGTCGGCACGGGCGGATCGTCGGCGGGCGGCGGAACTTCGAGCAGCACCGTTGGTACTGGTGGAAGTTCCGCCGGCGGTGGCGACTGCCCTGCCGGAACTAAAAACTGCGGTTCCGGTTCCGCCTCGACCATCGGCACAGGTGGATCGTCGGCAGGCGGCGGCAAGTCCAGCAGCACCGTGGGCACCGGTGGTTCTGCTGCAGGCTCCGGTTCCGGCTCGGGTTCGGCATCGACACTCGGCACAGGCGGTTCCTCTGCGGGCGGCGGCACGTCGAGCAGTTCTGTCGGGACCGGTGGGTCGGCCGCAGGGTCAGGTGACAATTCGGCCTCTTCAGTCGGCACGGGAGCATCGTCGACTGACGGCGATAAAACCGGCAGCACCGTCGGCACCGGCGCAAGCCAAGCCGGTTCATCCCATGAGAACAATGGGAAGAAGGGCTGCGCTCCGGGCCAGATGAAGAAGAATGGCTCCAGTCATTCATGCTGAGGCATCCGGCCGGCGCCACAAGGCGTCGGCCCTTTCACCGGAGAAAGCAAATGATCAACACAGTCAAAGGCATCATCTATGGAGCCGCGATCTTGGTAGCCGGTCAGGCTGCCTCGGAAGATATCAAACTGGACGACGGGACAACCTGCACGGTGGTCGAAGGCCGGACCTCATCGGGCAATATGTCTACGACCGTCACCGCCGGAAACGGCAAGGTGTCTTCTTCGAGTGCGACCGGCGCCGGCTCGTCGACTGCGGCATCCTCGTCGTCAGCTAGCTCGGCAGGCGCGGGCAGCGTCGACAGCTACTCCACGGCAAGTGTCACGCGGCCCGACGGAACCGTCATCACCAAGCGCTCGGACGGCACCTGCTCTGTCACGAAACCCAATAAATAGGAGACCAGACATGAAGATCATGAGTTTGATCGGCGCGGCCAGTATCGCAGTTTTGTCCACCACGGCCGGCGTCTCGGCACAGGACTGCACCGCGGCTGGAACTGTCGGAACGGGCGGAAGTGCGGCGGCTGGCGCAACGTCTGCGAGTTCCGTCGGGACGGCGGGCGTGTGTCAGACCGACGACGGGACGACCTCCTCCGTCGGCTCAGGCGGGAGCGCTGCAACCACTAACGGCAAGGCCATGAGCAAGACACATGTCAACGACAACGGCGACAAGCTCAGGTCTCAGACGAAGGCCCAGGCCGTGGACAAAGGCACCTTTAGCAAGTCGCGGACGAAGACGAGCACGGATGGCGACAGTCTCCAGAGCACGACCCGCAGCACGATGTCGCACGAGCCCGGCCAGAAGCCCGTCAAGAACACGACCGAACAGAAAATCATCCTGCCGCAGCAGTAATGGTGGCCGAGATTGCGCCGTCCGGCGCATTCATCGAGGTCGATGACAACAACTTGGGAAAGGAAAATCAGATGAACAACCTGATCTGGCTCGTAGGCGCCATTGTGATCGTACTGGCTATATTGAGCTTCTTCGGCTTCCGCTGAGCTCCAGCCTAAACCAGCCGCGTCTCAAGACCGAAATCGTAACTGGCTGATCGCGGTGAATGGTGGATGTGTATTTCAACCTTCACCGCCTAGGTTGCTCGGGCACGAGACCGCCAGTCAACAATACGCTTCGGGGAGTGCAAGTCGACAAACAGGTTCGAGCTCGATCGGGAATTCGCCTTGAGAGACGAGCAATCTGTTCGTGGCTGTTCGGGGCGAAATGTGCGATGGTTATTTAGAAATGTCAGGCGACGATCGGCCGGCTTGCACCGGAGTTCACCGCCATTCCTCTGCATCGGTACGCAGGATCGGAAAGGCGGATGTCAGCCGGCGCGGGGATCCATCTGCTTCATCGAGATTCTAGACGAGCGCACGCTGGCGATACCCCGACCGCCCAGGCAGCAACCGTCTCGTTACGCAAGTCTGCGCACCTGGTGCTGGCAGCTAGGCCTGCCTCAGCCAGTTGGGCGCCGCCTTGCTGTATACCCCACTACATGCAGCCGCAACGCATGCGGCAATGCCGCCGAAGTAAAAGCGCCGACCGGTTATCCCCGGCCCGTAATGGGCATATTTGCCCGAGTTCGTCAGTATGGTTTTCGCAAAGGTGGGAATAATCGGATCAGTGATCATGCACCAGCATGTGTCCGTCACGAACTCCACCCCGAAGCGTTCAAGGGCCGCTATCAGCCCGGCTTCGTTGGCCTTATCGTACGTTGCGCGTCCGCAGGTAACCACCATCGCCACATCCACATGCTTCTTTCGACCGCTGCACAGAGACGCGAGCCTCTCGATTTCGCTGATCGAGAAATGCGGATTGCCGAGCGAGACGAGATCGACGCGCTCATCGTCGGCGCTGTTGAGTTCCTCCCAACTCGACGCGAGTTCCTCGAGCCGAAGATCGATCGAAGGGATGCTGATGCCTGAGGGGACAACGGCATCCAGCGTCTTTGCCTCGGGCGTCACCCCCACGATGTGAAACATCGGTGCACTGGAAACGGTCGCAAACGCGGCGCCGAAGGCCTTGAGATCGTCATTGGTTGGACCGGCCTGATCAAGACCGGAGACGACAGGGATAAGGTTCGATGCCAGCGCACCAATGTGATAACCGAGCAGCGGATAGAAGCTATCGTCGATGTTTTCGATATTAGCGACACTGACAAGCAGCCCGGCTTTGCGATTGCTGTCGATATGTGGGCCTGCCAGAGGCGCGCGGCCGGTTAGTGCGATGCAAATGTCGAGAAAGTCCGGATATTTCATTGTCCGCGCACCAAGAACGCTGTTGGCGTAGATGACGGCATTCGATTCTGCCCAGGCCACCTGCTCGCCGATCTTGGGAGCCGTCTCGAGCAGATAAGGCGCGCAGGTGAAGGTCGGCCGCGCACCCATCTCGACATAGACGTCACCCAACTGACTGGCCGGCTCGCCAAGAACGGGATCAATACCTTGCGAGCGCCAGCGTCGATGATCGACCGAAATCGAGTTGAGCGTTGTCGGCACCACAACACGCCCGCCCAGGTCCCGCAGTTTTTCGGCAAACGAAAGCGAGCCCGGTCCGGTGTAAATGCAGCCGTCGACGTGGACCTGTGAGACATCCATCAATTGTGTGGCGCCCTGCAGTTTCGCCATTCGCAGGATTATGCGGATCGCCACTTGTGCAGCCTTGCCGTGAGCACCAGCCAGATAAGCTCTATCCCGCTCCGACAATGCGACTTCACCGAAAAGATGGCCTAAGTCTTTGCTGTGCGACGGAATGGCGTCCATTGCCAGCCCGTCGGTGGAACAGGCAACAACGTTTCCGTCGATTTCGACAAATGCCGAACTCACCACCTTGCGAAAATTCTCGGGCGTGAGCGTTACAACGGGAATAGATTGACCGAATACCTCCTCGGCGATCACGACACCGAGCGTGAGGATATCCTCCTCTCGCTCGAACAACATCGCTTTGGGACCATTGCCATTGAGCAGCAGTTCCAACATCACGCCGCTGCCAGAGCAGGACCCCCTGCCCCCCGGGATCGCGAGGATATGGTCTTTGAGACCGCGGCCGCTCAAGGGGTGATGCCGATCGATCACCTCGCCGGTCCAGGGATCGACCCCGCCCCAGAAACTCAGTTCCAGATCGCTTGCAACAACATTGCCCGAAGCCTTGCCGTGCACGTAAGCCGACCCTGCGAAAATCAGTCCGTCAACAAGGTTGACCATCCGTGAGGCTTTCAAGGTGGTGGCTGTGCAAGCAGTTTTGAGTCGTTCGAATCTGGGGCTAGCTTGATCGCGCCGGCGGCAATCGAGACGGGCGCCCCGCTCTCTACCGGATTAAGGCGGCCTTCGCAAAACGCAGAATATGCCTGAGTATGCTCCGGGTGGCCATCTGTTGCCGGCCCGCCCAGCTGTTCCAGTTGGTGCAGAAAGTGATAGGGCGATCTTGGGATTTCCGCGACGCTTTACGCATAGCGCTGACGCGCCAGCCAGACCGTGCGCCCGCCACAATCTGGGTCTTCCGCAACATGGGCAACAACGTCAAAGCCATTCCGGTCGAGCAGCATGCGGTATTCGTCGGGATCGAGGCTGGCATGATAGAGAGGTTCCCCCTCCAGCGTGCCGATAACTTCGCCGAAGGCGGGACCACTCGTGAACAGCAATGGTGCTTCCGGTTCAGCATGGTCGCGGAAGATGGAGAAGATCATGCGCTGATCGGAAGGAGCAAGGTGAAACAGGCTGTCCCAAGCGAGCAGCCCGCCATATCTCCGATCCAGTTTCAGGGAGCGCATATCCCCCACTTGCGCTGTCTCGCCGGGAAGATTGGTCCGGAATATGGAGATCATTTCTGGCGAACTGTCCACGCCTGTAATCAGATGACCTCCGCCAGCAAGGTACCGAGCGATTGGGTCACCTGAGCCACAACCAATATCGAGCACCGCCGCCATTCGTGGCAGCATCTCTGCAAACCGGTCGATCCATGCACGCTCCAACAGTGCCGTGCCGCGCGCCGCTGTCCACGCATCAGCATGGCGACGATAGAGGTCGATAATCCGGCCGGCTGCGTCGCTCACGGTCTTCGTGTCGATTTCCTATCTCCAGTGCAACAATGTGTTCCCGACAGGCGATGCTCTATCATATGCGCCGGTTCGGCGACAGCTATTGGCAGCTCGACCGCGCCGTCCTCCGATGGAACGAGACATTCGACAGCCTCCTCTCCTGGATCCAGGGCGCACGCCTGCCGCGGTCAGTTGCGAGTTTCTATATCCTTCGCCGGATCGAGCAGTCGACCGGGCGAGTGATCACGAAGAATGTCTGGCAAACCGCGTGCTCCGTCGCATCCGCTCAGAAACAAGTTCTGATCTCCGGCCATGTGAGGTATTCATCACAGATCTAAAAGCGCTCGTCTGCTTCGAAGCGTCAATCCCCGGAGTTGCATCATGAAAATTGCGCCGCAACAGCGGATCTATGTCTGCTTCTTTCTCTTCGCCGTGTCGCTGGGGGCGCTGCTGTCGAGGATGCCGGATTTGCAGGATGCGCTTGGCGTCGATAAGTCTGAGCTCGGGTTGACGTTGATAGGGGCTGCGATCGGCGCCTTGATTTCGTTGACTTTGTCTTCGCCCTTGATCGCCCGGCTCGGCGCGCGGACGACGGCGTTCATTACAGTTCTCGGCACATCTGCGCTGCTGTCGCTCGTGCCATGGATCGGCGCTGCGCCGGCCGTGTTCTGTTTGCTTTTCGTCGAAGGGCTGCTCGCCGGGGCGCTGGAGATCAATCTCAATGTCGAGATCGACCGCATCGAAGCGCAGCTGGGACGCGGCGTGATGAACAGAGCCCATGGCTTCTGGAGCCTCGGCTTCTTCGTCACGGCGCTTGTCTCTTCGGTCGTCCGCCAAGCCGGTATTTCGATGCAGCTACATCTCGCCGTGACCTTTGTCGCGGTCCTCGTCATCGGCATCTGGGCGATCGCCGGCATGCGCAATGCGCCAGCGCGGATTACGGAGGACGAGGGCAAGGCGCCGCCGGTAGCGCTTCCTACCTGGGGACTAATGCCGCTCTGTGTCATCGGCATCGCCGCCTTCCTCGTCGAAGGTGCCGGGATCGACTGGTCGGCGATCTATATGCGCGACGTGTTTTCAGTCGAGCCCTTCATCGGCGGACTGGGATTGACACTCTTTACCTTTTGCATGGCGCTGGCGCGCCTGTTCGTTGATCCGCTGGTCGATCGGTTTGGTGCGCGCGCCGTCGCCACGATGCTGCTTGTTCTTTCGGCGATTGGCATCTGCGCCGTCGGGGGCGCACCGCATTCCTATGTCGCACTGGCGGGCTTCGCCTTGATGGGCGCCGGCTGCAGCGCGGTCTACCCCCTCGCCGTCTCGGCGGCCGCCCAGCGTACCGATCGCGCGGCATATCTCAACGTCGCCGCTCTCGGCCAGATGACCTTCGTCGTCTTCTTCCTGGCGCCGCCTCTGCTCGGTTTAATTGCCGAATATGCAGGCATCAGGACATCCTATCTCGCCTGCCTTCCGCTGATCATCTACGCGCTCTTTTCGGTCAAGGCGCTTGGCGCGCGCCGGACTGCCGATGGCGGTAGCGTTGTCGTGCGGATCGAGCGAAAGCGCGCAGATCAGCCCGCGGAACAAGTGGATCGATGCCAATCGACATCCGGCATGTCCCCGAAATGACCGACGCGAAGCCAATGTTCGCCGAGACGATTTCAGTTTGCCCGTGGCGTGCTCACCAGAACCGCCGCCGCATGGTTCGCGGCCTCGATTGCGGCACGAATTCCACTTCCACGCGCGAGTTCTGAGGCGAGAACGCCGGTGAATTCGTCGCCGGCACCATGGGTGCTCACCAGTTCCACCTTGATCGCCTCGATCGAGAACGCATCACCTTCCCGGGTCGCGCAGGCGACACCATCGCCGCCCGCCGTCACGACCACGACGGGGAATTTCGCCGCGAGCAGTTTCGCGGCATTCGCGGCACCCTCGAGTGTGTCGACAACTGGAAGCTCGGCCAACTGCTCGGCCTCGATGGCGTTGACCACCAGGACATCGACCAGTTGCTGCAAATCGGCGGAGAGAGGTCGCGCGGGCGCGGCGTTGAGAACCACTGTTCCGCCCGCGACCTTCATGGCCTTGGCCGCCGAGACGTTGGCGTGATCAGGCACCTCATTCTGCAGGACCAGCAGCGCTCCGTCGACGAACGCCTTCGAAGCTGCATCCACATCCACTTGTCCCAACATCAGATTGCTACCGGAAACGATGACCGCGCCGTAGTCGCCTTCACTGTCGAAGATTGCGACGCTCATGCCGCTACCGACCCCGGTCACTTTCTTGACGAAGCGATGATCGACCTTGCTGCGGGCCAGGTTGTCGGTGAGGGCATGGCCGAAATCGTCGTCCGCGACCGCACCAATCATCGACGTCGGTATCCCTGTCTTCGCTGCCGAGACTGCCTGATTGCCACCCTTGCCGCCGCATTTCGGGTGCCAGTGATCCCCCGTCACGGTTTCACCCTTCCGAGGACGTGCCGGGCCGTGCACCATGATGTCATAGTGCAGGCTGCCGAAGACGACGACGGAGGGTGATGCGGAACTCATGGAAGCCTGTCCTTGCGTTTGGATGCGACGGCGGACATCGTCTTCTCGAGATTTTTCTCCGCCGTCTGATAGTTTCGCTGCGCGACGGCCATGAAGAGCGCGTCGAGGATGTTGAGCTGGGCAATCCGGGCTGCGGCGTTCTCGCCCATCAGAGGCGATCCTTGCGCGGTGGAACACAGAACGATGTCGGCGATCTGCGCAAGCGGCGATCCACCGTAATTCGTGACGGCGATCGTTCGCGCCCCCGACTTCCGCGCGAGCTGGATGGCGTCGATGACAGCGGTCGTGTTCCCGGAATGGGAGAAACCGATCGCGATGTCGTCGGCTCCGAGCAGCGACGCCGACATCAGCATCATGTGCGAATCGTCCTGGACATTGGCCCGCACGCCGATCCTCAGGAACTTGTGCGCCACGTCCCTGGCAATCTGTGCCGAACCACCAACCCCGTAGAAATCACGTTGCCCCGCCTTGGCGAGTATATCGGCGGCGCGGTCGAAACCGTCGACGTCCAGGATCGCGAGAGTCTCCTCCAGCGCATTTATCGACGTCCGGAAGACCTTCTGAATGATCTCCCTCGAACTGTCATCGGCTGACAATTCCTGATGCATTTCAGCGGTAGGAAGCCTGTTGTAATTCGACACTGCAGTGCGGAAATCGCGATAGCCGCTGAAGCCGAGCTTCTTGGTGATCTTGACCACCATGGCCTCGGACACTCCCGCTTCCGCCGCCAGATCCTTGAGAGCGGTGTCCTCGGAAAAATCCCTCAATCCGAACACCGTCTCCACGACACGCGCCTCCAAAGGGGTGAGCTGCGGCATCATCATGCGGATGCGCGGGCCTACCGCCTTGGGATCATTTGCAGAATTCATCCTCTACCCCTTGTGACGCGATCGATCATCATCGCGACCAGGATAATAAGACCAGTGGCCAGAAGTTGGTAGAAGGCCTGGACATTCATCAGCGTCAATCCATTGCGCATTGCGCCGAGGATGATCGCACCGAGGATCGTGCCGATGACGCTGCCCTTGCCGCCCATCAGAGAGGCCCCACCAATTGCGGCGGCCGCGATCGCGTCGAGTTCCCAGAGATTGCCGAGGATCGGTTCGGCGGCACCCAAGCGGCCGACCAGGATCATCGAGGCCAGGGCAGCGAGGACGCCCGAAATCACATAGGCGGTGATCTTGGTGATGGCGATCGGTACGCCGGCGACATAGGCCGCTTCTTCATTGCCGCCGACAGCGAGCAGGTATTCGCCAAGCGGTGTCTTCTTGAGCAGCACCCAGGCGAGCAGGGCGACGACGGCGACCATGATAACCGGAATGGGAAGGCCGAGCAGGGAGCCGTTGAACAGCGAACGGAAGCCCGCGGGCACACCGAGAACCGGGTTGCCGCCCGTGTAAATCAGCGCAATGGCGCGATAGGTGCTGAGAGTGCCGAGCGTGACGATGAAGGGCTGAAGGCCCGCATAGGCCACGAGTACGCCGTTGATGAGACCGCAGATAGCGCCGATCGCGAGGCCGGCCAGGATGGCGAGCGGAACGGGAACGCCGGCGACAAGCATGGTGGCCGTAATCACGGCAGAGATCGCGGCCGTCGGGCCGACCGAGAGGTCGATGCCACCGGAGATGATGACGAGCGTCATGCCGAGTGCCAGGCAGGCGTTGATACTCGACTGCTGAAGGATGTTGAGCAGGTTTCTCTGCGAAAGAAAGTCGGGTGCCAGCAATCCGAAGATGACGACGATGGCGATCAATCCAATGAGGGTGCCCGCATCGCGTACCGAGAACGATCCGAACAGTTTGGAAGTGGGCGCCCCGGCATTCTGGGTCGTGTCAGACATGGATATGTTCCTGTAGGTCATGCCGCACCACGGCGGTTGTCGGCCTTCCCAACGGCGTGGGAAACGATGGTTTCTTCGGAGAGGTCTTCGTGGCCGAGTTCAGCCACAACAGCGCCGTCGCGCATGACGAGCACGCGGTCGGAGACCCGCATCACCTCGGGAAGCTCGGAGGAGACGACGATAATCGAATGTCCCTCGCGAGCGAGATCTTCGATCAGGTGATAGATTTCGGATTTCGCGCCGACATCGATGCCGCGCGTCGGCTCGTCGAACAGCAGGATGCGCGATCCGGCCGCCAGCCAGCGTGCGATGATCGCCTTCTGCTGGTTGCCGCCGGAAAACAGTCTGATCTGCCGGTCGAGCTGGAAGGGTCGCAGGTTGACGCGCTTGAGCAGGTCTTCCGCCGTCCGCTTGAGTTTCCGATGGTTGATGATCCCGGCTTTCGAGAAGCGGTTCATCGAGGGCAGCGCCATGTTCATGCTGACGGACCGGCCTGGAATGATGCCTTCGCGTTTGCGCTCCTCGGGTAGCAGCCCGATGCCGGCAGCGATCGCTGCACGCGGATTGGACAGCGTCAACGCCTTTCCATCGACGTTGACCGTGCCGGAGATAAGCTTGTCCGCGCCGGAAAGTGCGCGCAGGAGCTCGGTGCGGCCCGAGCCGACGAGCCCTGCGACGCCGAGGACTTCACCCTTGTGAAGGTCGAACGAGACGTCGCGGATACGGTGCGTCGAAAGATTGCGGACCTCGACACTCACGGTATCTGTGGTGTGGGAATGATGCTCTTCAGTCAGCAGCTCGCGGCCAACCATCATCGCGATGACGTCGTCGGGTGAGGTCGTTTTTAGATCGATGCCGACGCCCACGACCTTGCCGTCGCGCATCACCGTGGCGCGCTGGCAGACCCGGAAGACCTCGTCCATCTTGTGGGATACGTAAATGATCGAGACGCCGCTCGCTGCCAACCGCTCGATGATCTCGGCGAGCCTCTCGAATTCGCTCGGCGTCAGGCTCGAGGTGGGTTCATCCATGGCGATGATCTTCGCCTTGTCGAGAAGCGCTCTGGCGATCTCGACGACCTGCCGCTGGGCGACCTTCAACGTCGAGATGGGAACCGCCGGATCGATGGACGGATCGATCATCGCAAGCGCCTCGGCCGCGCGCCGTTCCTGCTCACGGCGATTGACGATCATGCCGCCGAAACGGGTCAGGGAATGGCCGAGGAACATGTTCTGGGCTACGCTGAGATGCGGCACTTGCTGAAGTTCCTGGTGGATCATGGCGATCCCTGCCTGGCGAGCGCTGTCGGGCTTGCGGAAGTGGTGCACGGTGCCGTCAACTTTGACTTCGCCTTCCGTTGCACGGAAGACACCGGACAGAATGCGCAGCAGAGTGGACTTGCCTGCGCCATTCTCGCCGAGCAGGGCGTGGATTTCACCCGGGGCGACGCTGAACGAAACGTCGGACAATGCCTTGACGCCCGGGAAAACCTTGGAGATGCCTTCGAAAGCCAGTCTGGGAGGTGCCATGACAGTCCAACCTTTGAGGTGCGGACGGCCGGCTGGGCCGGCCATCCTGCCTTGGGAGGCGTTTACTTTCCTGCGGCCTTCATCAGCACCGAGCGAACGTCGCCGCCCTGGTAGTCCTTGATGTTGTCCTTGGTGATCAGGGCCTGCGGGGTTGCGACCACGCGCGGCAGCTTCTGACCGGAGACGAGCCGCAACGCGACTTCCATCGCCACCTCGCCCGTCAGGACCGGGAAGCTGTCTACGGTGCCCGTGAGTTCGCCGGCTTCGATCGACTTGTAGGCATCGGAAATGCCGTCGGTACCGAAGACGACGACCTTGTCCTGCAGGCCGGCGGCCTTCACCGCCTCGACAACACCAAGCGCCATGCCGTCATTGTTGCAGTAGAAGCCGACGAGATCAGGATGCTGCTGGAGAATGTTGGTTGCGGCGTCATAGGACATCTGGCGATCCCAGTTGCCCGGAACGCTGGCGATCACCGTGAACTTGCCGCCCTGTTCGATCGTGCTCTTGAAGCCATCGGTGCGCTGCACGGCAGCATAGACACCGGCCTGGCCCTCGATGATCGCGACCTTGCCGCCATTGGCGCGGTTTTCCATGAACCACTTGGCGACCCGAACGCCGTTGTCACGCTGGACGTTGCCGACATAGTGCTCGGCCTGCGGGATCACCGCATCGTTGACGTTGACGACCGGTACGTTGGCGGCTTTCGCCTGTTCGATGACCGGCTGCAGGTTGGCATCGGTCTGCGGCGAGACCAGCAACACCTTATAGCCCTGAGTGACCATGCCCTCGGCGATCGTCAACTGGCCGAGCTGGTCGCCCTCGCTTTGCGCCGCCTGATAGGCGACGGTCACGCCGACCTTGTCGGCGAACTTCTGATAGCCTTCGCCGAGCGAGCGCCAATATTCATTGGTGAGCGTCTTGGAGACGCCGCCGACCTTGAGGCCTTCGGGCAGCTTCGGCAGCGCACCGAGTTTAGCGTCGAGATCGGACCAGTCCATGCGGTCCGCTTCTGAATCCGAATTGAGCGGCTTCAGTTCCTGCGCTGACGCGATGCCAGCGCAAAGGGTTGCGGCGAGAGCCGCAGCAAGAATTGTCTTCATGTTTTCCTCCCGGAAAGTTGGGGTGGTTCAGTGCTCCGCGCCGAACATCAGCTCCTGAACGATGGCCTGCGTGGATACGGCGTCCTGTCGGTCAATCGCGCTCGCGAGGCGATTGTCCTGCTCGAGGCGGTCGACGACCTTCAACATCCGTTGGACGGTCTGGATGTTGACCTCGCATTCGTGAACCGGATCGAGGCCGGTCATATCGGGGAACGTGTCGAAATAGATCGCGCCGTCGTAACCATCCCGGCGTATCTGGCGGAGTAGCTCGATCGTTTGCAGCGCGTGCACCGCGCCGACCATCAGACCGTCATCGCGCTTGGCGTAGCCGTCGTTGAGATGGACGCCGAGCACGCGGCTGTGACGGGCAATCAGTGCTGCCGCAAAGGCGGGCTGCTCGTCGGCATAGAGGACATGGGCGAAGTCGAGCGTGACGCCAAGATTGGCAGCGCCGACCTCCTTGATAGCGAGCAAAGTCGTGGCCGCATCCGGCATCAGGCTGTAGGACCGCGGCTCGTTCGGCTTGTACTCAATCGAGATCAGGCAATCCGGATCATGGGCGCAAACTTCACGGATTCCATCGACTTCGTGTTGCCACATCTTCGCGTAGTTCGCCTGAAAGGCATAATCGAAGCCATCTTGCCCAAGCCAGATGGTCATCAGATTGGAACCGGCTTCGCGCGCTGCATCGATGCCCTTCTTCGTCAGGTCGATCGCTTCACGGCGGACCGTTTCGTCGGGATGGGTGAAAGCACCAAGTTTGAAGGCGGGGTTGCTGTAGTAGCGCATAGCGAAGCCGTTGATCGAAAGGCCGATATCGCCAAGTTTTCGAGCCAGTTCTGCCGGATCTTCGTTCATGTGATCCGGATAATTGAGATCGAGGTCGGTAAGGCCCTTCACCTGGGCGGCGCGCTCGGCCATCTGCATGACGGAGGGCTTCGACGACTGGCCGGGCCATGCGATATGGGAAGCGGAGGCGAACGAATTTAGCCGGGTGGCAAAGCGTGTCGGGTTCAAAGGATCATTCCAAATCTGTGAAGTTGTGCACTACTTCACAGATTAATAGGTATTTGTAAAGTCTAAAATGTAACGCTGTGCAGAAAATTGGTGCGGGCAGAATTGGAACCCACTTCGCATGAGCAACCACCTGGTCGCAGAGCCGTTCTCGAAATTGACCTCACCTTGAAGATATCCGAACCATCGACCGCGTTCTTGAAAGTTGAGGATTTGGCCAAAGGGTGCCGAGGCTGCGATCTTGCCCTTCCACTGCGGCGGAATCACTGAGCCGGCGAGAGCAATATGACTGTTGGGACGTATGACCGCGTTACCGACCACGGTCTCGCGTTAACAGCGGAAGCTGCTGAACCGCAGCATGCGCGCCGATGAACAAATAAGGCGTTTTGCACGCTTAAACGCTTCGGTATACCTCACAACGCGCCCTGCGGCGACGGCACGCCAACGCGAATGGTCTGCGAAAAATTCGGCGAAAGACCGTCGTCGTGCGCCCTTGCGGCTATGTGTGCGGCCGACCGCAATTGCGACAAGGGAACCGAGGTATCGAGCGCGCCGCGGTCATAGGCGTATTCCGGCAGGTATCCGTTGACGACGAGGCGCCAGTCCGTCGGCACGGCGTCGCCTGCGACGCGCATCATCTTGACGATGGTGGTCGTGCAGTTGGTCGTCAGCGAATTGTAGAAGGCGGGCGTGACTGCGAGCGCGTTTGCGTCGGAGACATACTCGCGCAGAAGAAGCCTCGCAGCCGCCGGCGACGCCTTCAGGCGGTAGATCTGGACGTCCTCACCGCGAAAGTTGGCGCGCAGGCCGATGACATCCCTTTCGTCTGCGGCGAGGATGACCAGAGGACTGTTTTTGAAGAGGTCCGCCAGCGGTGAGAACGCACCTCCGGAAAGGCGACGCACTTCGATAGACCATGCCAGATAGCGACCGTCGTCGAAGCCGAAGCTCATAATGACGTGTGCGATGGTCGGACCTGACCAATAAGACATGAACATGTCGACGCTCTTCAGCGCGTTCAGGTCGTAACTGCGTGTCGTCCATCGTTCTGTAAAGTCGGTGGCGCTGCGCCACTCGAAATCCCGGACATTTGTCAGCGTCAACAGATCACCGTCGAATTCGCCGGTGACCTGACGAGCGACCTCCGGAGCCCACGCGCCGTCTGCCTGCGGCTTGATCGTGCTCCACCAGAAGAGGACGATGACGAATGCGGCCGCAAAAGCGAGGACCGCGCGAAAGCGCCTTCTGCCAAAGAGCGCCACGATGACCCAGGCGCCAAAAAGCCCGAACAGGATGGCGCTGGCTTGCCTGCCGACCTCGGGCAATGGCAAGCGGTACCAAAGTGCGAGCGACGACCAGGCCGCTGCAAAGGCGACAAGCAAGGCAAGCACTGCAATGACGATCGCACGGACCGGTCGAACCATTTTGCTTTTCCAAACGAGTTTGAAACGTCCCTCCTGATCATTGGACCTTATCGGTTTGCGGACGCGAAGCCCAGAACCTATCCGAAGCGACGGGGCTCCGGGTCCTCCATTTTGGTATCGCTTGAATTCCGCAACTGGCAGCTTGAACAGGGCGGGTCCCACGATAGCAAGCCGACCGACGATCCGGCAACAAACCTGCCTGGACGATCGGTTCCTTCCCCTACCTGAAAGGACTATCCGCAACCAGGACTGTTGCGAGACTGGTCGCCAGTTCATACGTTCTGCGATCCATCCTCACAGGAGTTGAAGATGCATATCGACCTTACAGGCAAGACCGCGCTAGTCACGGAATCTACCGACGGCATCGGCTACGCAATCGACGGTCTGCGCCAACCGCTTTTCAGGCGTCAGCCATATGGCGGTCCTATTTCGCTGCAATCTCTGTTGTCAGCGGCAGGCGGTTAGCAGAGCCTAGCAAAGGAACCCGGCCAAAGCGGTTTGCCTGCGTGTTTGTCACCACCTACCGCTCTATCGGCAGGCCCAGATTGTGAGCCGCCAGGGTATCTATTTCGACCGCTTAACACTTGCCGATTGAGTTGGCTGGCGGCATTCCAGTTGCGCCCGGTCTTCAACGCTTCAGAGCCAGCTAGATTATGCTCTGGCCCCCGTCGATATTGAGCGTCTGGCCTGTCGTGAATGCGCTTTCCATCGCGTGAATGTAGGCAGGGGCAATATCGGCTGCAGTGGCGATCTTGCCGGATGGCAGGCGCGCCGCCATCGCTTTGAAAAGGTCGGGTTTCATATCGCCCGCGAGTTGCTCGAACATCGGCGTGTCGACCCAGCCAGGTGAGACCACATTAACGCGCATCGTGGCCAATTCGAGCGCCAAAGCGCGGGCAAAATAGCTGAACGAACCGGCGATTGCCGATACGACAGCCCCACCCGGAACTGGCGGACGATCCTTGTTGATACCGGACGTAAAGGTCATCGAACCACCGGGATTCAGGGTCCGTGAGGCGTATTTCGCCAACAGGACTGCACCGAGCAGCTTATTGTCCACAAAGGCCCTTACCTCTGCAATGTCGGTCTGACCGATCGGACTGCCTGGAGGCGGGCTTCCTGCGGTCGAGACCAAATGATCGAACGGTCCGACCTCCTCAAACAACCTGGCAATCTCAGCCTCGGCGGTCATGTCCGCCGAAATGGTTTCGACATTGGCTCGAGGGCCAAGTGACGCCTTCGCAGCTTCCAGTCGTTCTGGCGATCTGCCGACCACAATCACTTTAGCGCCGCGCCTGACCGCCGCCTCTGCGACACCGAGGCCGATGTCTGAACTGCCTCCGACGACGATAATTTTCTTGCCCATGAGCGTTGCCATAGGTTCCTCCGTTCGATTGGAATGTGCTGTGATCGATTGCCGTGATCGGGAAAGCTATCCCTGATGGGCCCGCTCGAGATCGGCGATGATGATCTTCTTCATCTTGTACATAGCCTGCATCGCGCGGCCCGCCTTTTTCCGGTCGCGATCGGCGACCATGTCGAGCAGTCGTGTGGGGGTGACCTGCCAGTAGATGCCGAACTTGTCGGTGAGCCAACCACAGGGCTGTTCCTTGCCGCCGTCGGCGGTCAAGGCATTCCAGTAATAGTCGGTTTCCGCCTGGTCGTCGGTCTCCACCTGGAAGGAAAAGGCCTCGTTGTAGGGCGTATGGGAACGGGCATTCAAAGCGACGATCGGCAGGCCGCCGAGTTCGAACCGAACCAGTGACAGTTCAGGATCGGGCAGATCGACCCGGCCGAGGATTTTCGAGTCCTTGAATATCGATGTGTAGAACGCCATGGCCTCCTCGGCCTGGGATTGAAACCAAAGGTGGGGATGGATTTTCATCTCGGTCCTCCTGCTCTGTTTGGAAGGGAAACTAGAGGCGGTCACCACCGATGATCGATCCGTCCCAATCGCGTTCGTAACCGATGTCCTGCAGAACGTGGTCAGAATAGCGTTCGAAGCGTCGCACCGATACGAGTCCGTAGCCCAAGGATCGGCCGCGCAAAGAACGCGCTGAAGCTGGCCAAATTAGGGATGCGGGGATGGATGCTGAGGGGACGCAAATGTCGTCAAGAGTGTCAGCAATGGTCATAGCGGTCTTCTGCGATCTCGAGGTTTTTCAATGCCGGGTATCGGCTGTCTCGACGGCACGATTGCTCCGCGGGGGCTGGACGACAACCGAATATTAATGCAGGATTTGTGAGCAATAGTCACAGGTCGACGATGCCGCGCAGATTGCCTCCCTTGACCACGCTCCCTGCTTTTGACGCCGCCGCGCGCCACCTGAGCTTCACCAAGGCGGCGGCCGAACTCAATGTGACCCATGGCGCGATCAGTCGCGCCGTGCGCAATCTCGAGGAAAGGCTGGGAACGCTCCTCTTCGAACGCGGCACGCGTTCGGTGCAATTGACACAAGCGGGGCGTCAATATGCGGACCAGGTCGGCATGGCGCTCGACCGACTCGCGACTTCAACGGCTGCGGCGACGTCATCGAGGTCATCCGGTGTCCTCAATGTCAGCACGTCTGACGGCTTTGCCGGGCGATGGCTCGTGCCACGATTGCGTCGCTTTCATCGCGCCAATCCTGATGTCGATGTGCGGCTTTCGACATCGGGCGCGTTTGCCGACTTCATTCGCGATGGCATCGACATTGCGATCCGTTTCGGCGCAGGCGACTACGAGGGTGTCGTCTCGGAGTTTCTCGCGGACGAGGAGGTGACGCCGGTCTGCAGTCCGGAACTGCTTCAGGGGAAGCATCCGCTTCGGTCTCCTCAGGACCTTCGCCATCACCGCCTCATTCACGACAACTTCCGCATAGACTGGGCAACTTGGCTCGAGGCTGCGGGTGTCGCCGAGGTAAATTCGGAAGCAGGCGTGCGCTTCGACTCCGCCGCCTACGCCGTCGAGGCGGCCGTGCAGGGCGAAGGCGTGCTCCTGGGCCGAAGTGCGCTCGTGTCTGCGGATATCGCGGCCGGCAGGCTGGTTCGCCCCTTCGATCTCGTTCTGAAATCGAGATGGAGCTACTACGTGGTCTATCCGGCAGATGCCTTGCGGCAAAAGAAGGTCAGGTCGTTTCGCGATTGGCTTTTTACGGAAATGAAGTCTCACGCACCGTAGTTCCAAGAACCCGATCTTTTGGGCAGACTGGTTCGACGTGTCTTCGACTGTTTTGCCGAAAGGGACGGCAAGCCCGCCCCAAGCCTGCCTCGCGCGACTTTCACGAACGTTCCTTGAATTGACGACCGGATCCTTTCGGAGTCGACGCAGCGTTGCTGGCTCATCTGCGCTAGCGCCTCGGCGCGCTCCTCAAGCGTAGTTTTGTCGTACTAGCTGCCGGCCATGACGCGCTACATGTCACAGATACTGATTGTCACGACGGCCTGCACCCGCTTGACCAGCTTGCCGGCAGTGAACGCCTGCTCGACGTTCTTGTGAGAGGGCCGACCTCCCAGGTCTGCGCCATAGGCACTGGCCACATCGACGATGGTCTTGCCTTGATCCACACTGTCGATGACGGAACGTTCCACTCGAAACCTGTGAATTCAATGATGAACACTCGACCCAACACGGATTTCCGAATAATCCGATTCAGTCGGGACTAACCCGAGGCCGCGTAATTTACTAGTTAGCCTCGGAGCAATCTTTCCTGCAACAACCTCACGTTCAGCATGGTCTCTCTCACCTCCTCATCCAAACCGGCGCTTTGGAAATGTGGCGTGTTCGGCTAAGACCAGGCTTGCTGGCGGGGAGCCGCTGCAGTCGCCCGCAATAATTGCCGAGACATAAGCAAGCGCGTTCTTCATCCCGTTCATGGTGTAGGGCTTTTCGATCGCACCGAGAGCACCAGCAAAATCTTCAGGGATCCTTTTGATGTTGCCACTGACGAACACATAGGGGATGCCTGCTGCTGCCAGTTCGCGGCCAACGTCGATGCCGGTCGGTCCATCCATCAGATGAATATCGACGAATGCGAAATCCGGTTTCGACGTGCCAATCTGCTCGCGCGCCTGAATGCTGCTCATGGCAAGACCCGTGACCTGATGGCCAGCCATTTCCACTTCGCTTTCGAGCTCCATGGCGAGCAACATTTCGTCTTCTACGATCATGACTTTCACTGGGCCTTCTCCTCGTGGTCGCCGACCAGTACCACAACCTCGACAACTGTTTTCCTGCCATCCTGCGTTCGTTGGACTTTAGCGTCGAGCTGAGAAGCTGACGCTTCAAGCAACATCCGACCAAGCTCGGCACTTTCGCGATCAGGCTCTACAGGTTCGGACGTATCCTCGACGCGGATGAGAAAGTGACCATTCAGGCGTCGGACAATGACATGAATGTCGCCGCCACCGTCACTCAAGCCCCGACGAACCGCGTCGCCGATAAGTTCGTTGACGATGAGCGAAAGCGGGGTGGCCTTCACTGCCGGCACAAGCAACGGCGATAGATCGAGCGAGAGACGAATATCCTTGCGGCCGGTGGCGTCCACCAAGTCTGTGACGAGCTCGCGGGTAAATTCTGACATATCGAACTTTGATACGTCATCAAGCGTGAACAGTTTACGCTGGACCGTGCTGAGGGCCTCGATGCGGTTGAGCACCGACATAAGCGTTCGTTTCTGCCGATCGTCTTTGGTGATGCGGGCCTGCATCTTTACAATCGACGCTATCGTCAGGAGGTTGTTCTTTACCCGATGATCGACTTCATGGACAAGCAGCGTGCGAGCGGCCAGTGCCGAACTAAGTTGGGTCGTATGTTTTTCAACCTCAGCCTCAGCTTGGTGACGGGCCGCCGCCAAGTCTGCTTCCCGGCTTTTGACATTGGTAAAGTCGAGCTGAGAAGCAAAGAAATAGACAATCTTTCCAGCTTGGTCGCGAACCGGGCTGATAAACACGGCATTCCAGAACATGCTGCCGTCTTTTCGGTAATTGAGAATATCGACTGCAACATCCTCACCTGCCGCGATCCTCTCTCGGATCTTCGCGACGGTCTCTTTGGAGGTTTCTGGCCCCTGGAGGAACCGGCAGTTGCGGCCGATTACCTCATCATCGCTATAGCCTGTCAGCTTGCGGAATGCACTGTTGCAAAAGATAATGGGATTGTCGTGTTGATTAGGGTCGGTCACGATCATTGGCATGCGTGTCGCCTTGAAAGCGGCCGCGAATGGATCCTCGCTCACGTGGCCGGCGACGAGGCGATTGCCGGCATCGAGGGCATCGGTTCGATATTGATCCTTTTCTCGCATGAGGTCTCAGCCGTGTTGTTCCGCGAAAGAAGTCGCGACAGATGAATTGGTTCCTTGAAGGCGCGTCAATGTGAAGGTAGCAGGACCGCCTCGATCTGGCAGATCACCCCACCGGGATCGTAGATGATCGTCGATTTGCCGTTCATTTCCGCAGCCAGCAATCGTTCAACGAGCCGAGAACCGAAACCTCTCCTTGTTGGAATTGCAACGTCAGGCCCACCGCTTTCCTGCCAACGGAACTGGAGACTTCCGGTGTCCATATCGTAGTTCCATTTGATAGAAACGATGCCTGTCGGCACTGACAGCGCGCCATATTTGGCGGCATTGGTGCCGAGCTCGTGAAGGGCAAGCGAAAGGGACGCAACAGCCTTCTGATGCAGCAAGACAGGGGGCCCGGAAATATCGAAGCGTTCAGAGGGATAAGGGGCGACCGCCTGCCCCACCACCGCCGCTAGTTCGGCGCGCTGCCAATCACCTTGCGCCAGAAGGTCGTGGGCATGCGCCATGGCCGACAGGCGCGCCTCAAATGCGGCGACCGCTTGTTGCGCCTCGATCTCCTTCGAGAATGTCTGTCGCGCGATGGCGGTCACCGTCGCGAACACGTTCTTCACCCTATGGTGCAGTTCGCCAACCAGAACCGCCTGAAGCTGCTCTGCCTCCTTCCTTGCGGTAATGTCGTGAGCAATCTTGGAGGCGCCGACAACCTTTCCCGCGCTGTCGTAGATAGGTGACACGCTTAGAAGTACATCGACGAGACGACCATCTTTGCGCCGACGCTTTGTTTCATAGGGTTCCACCGCCACTCCGGTCTTGATCCTGTTCAACAGCACTGGTTCTTCAGCAAGCCGATCATCGGGGACCAAAATCAGGACGGACTGCCCGATAATCTCCTCGGCCGCATAGCCATAAAGCCTTTCAGCCGCAGCGTTCCAAGCTGTAATCGTCATCGCGAAATCAATGCCGAGGATCGCATCATTGGAAGACGCTATGATTGAGGCCAACTGCTGTTCGACCTGTTGGACCTTTTTACGCTCGGTAATATCCACAGAGACGATAGCGACCTGATGGATCCTGCCCTCGCTATCCCGCAGAGGCGAAACCGTATTGTTGACCCAGACGAGGCTTCCATCCTTTCTGATGAATCGCTTCTCCATATCGAAGCTTTCGCCCGTCTCTGCCAGACGGGTAAACAGTCTGGACTGCTCGGCCATATCATCGGGGTAGGTAATCTCCTTGATGTTTTTGCCGAGGAGTTCCTGCTCCTCGTAGCCGACAATCTCGCAGAATCGATTGTTGACGTGCAAAATCTGCCCCTCCAAACTAGCCTGCCCGATCCCGGCGGCAGACTGCGACACCACAGCCCGCAGCCGCTGCTCACTTTCCTGCAATGCCCGGTCAGCGCGAACGCGGTCAGTCGTCTCATTGACGATGCAGAAGACCCCGCGCACTATCCGCTCCTCATCGCGGATCGCGGAGTAGGAAATGTCGAAGTAAACAGTCTCAGGATATCCGTGCCGCTCGATGTAAAAAGGCCGGTCCTTGGCGGCCACCGTCTCGCCGGTCTCGAGCACCCGGCGCAAAAGTGGCTCAAGGTCATCCCAAAGCTCGCTCCAGTTCTCCTTTGCCGGCCGTCCAAAAGCCCTCGGGTGTCGTTGTCCTATTGTTGGCGCATAGGGCTCGTTGTAGAGAGCCACGAAGTCCGTCCCCCAGAACAAAACGATCTGCGCCTTCGAGGGTAGCATGATATTGACTGCTGCCTTCAGGCATGCTGGCCACTCTGACGGCGGGCCAAGGATAGACTGATCCCAATTGCCGCTCTCAATATGCCGCGAGATCTCGTCGTTGCCCCAAAGTAGCTTCCCCATCCAACTAGACATCGCTACCCAACTCCAATCCGATGGCGCGGGCATGCGTGCCGCTTCCGTTTTGAGCCGAAACTTATGCCAGATTGCACTTCTGACAAGAGTTTTAAGCGTCTGGTCATGCGCGCGCGACCACCGTCACTGAAGCCCGTGACCCTGCTTCTGCCTAGGGCAAGATCGATCGCGTCCGTCGTCAAGAGTATCGGTGATTATTGGAGCCGGCAGGATTGAACACTCCCTGGTGGCGGTCATTGAGGATCTCACGGGCGACTTCGGTTGTGCTCGGACTGTTCGGATTATGTGCAGCGAGCATCGCATCCGGCTATCGAGCCTGCCGTCGCCAGTTGCGAGGAGGGAAACTGGCGAAGTAGAAACCGGGTGGCCTGGAGGCCCGTTGTGCGTCACTATGATTGAAGACGGTGTTGGCAGGACGGGCTGTTCAGACTTGAACCTGGACGGTTGCGGCGCCATTTGATGTCTGTTGCGGTCGCAACCTTGGTCTTTGTCCCCTCCCTCGCATCTCTTGTGGCGATATCTTGCTCGACAGTCGCGTGACCCTATTTTTCCCGGGCGGATCGAGTCAGCATATCGCTTCCTGGCCGCGGCGCAGGGGTATCGTGTGAGCTGGTTCAGCTTTGCCATCATCGCGACCATGGCGCTGGTAGCCCTCTGGGCTCTGGCAGCATCAAGCTGTGCCGGGTTTCTCAAGCGGGTCCAGAAAGTCGATTCCCACGTCCTCGAGATTGCCGATGCGCACACCGAGCTTGATCGATATGGCGCCGGGCTTTGTCACAAGCAGGAGGCAGCAAGCGGCCTCGTCCTGATCACCTCCAACCTGGACGCGTTCGCAGCCAGACTTCTTGCTGCCCGTTCCGCCGGACGCAGCCTCGACCTCATGTACTATATGTGGAATGCGGACCTGACCGGAATGCTGATCATGCGGGAGGTCGTCGCTGCGGCCGACCGTGGCGTGCGTGTGAGGATCCTTCTCGACGATCTGGGTGTCTCCATGTCCGACAAGATCATCCATGCGATCGACTGTCACCCGAACATCGAGCTGCGGCTCTTCAATCCCACAAAGGCACGTGAGAATATCCTGCTCCGCGGTCTTGAGATGGCCTTGCGGTTTCGAAGCGTCAACCGTCGCATGCACAATAAGGCGTGGATTGCCGATGGCCGCATCGCGATGGTCGGGGGACGCAACATAGGCGATCCGTATTTCGATGCCGGCAAGGACGCAAACTTCAGGGACTTCGATCTCGTGATGGTCGGCCAAGCCGTTGCCAAGACAGAGCGTCTATTCGATGACTACTGGAACAGTTCGGTTGCCGTGCCCGTGCGGGCGCTGCTGTCGCGTCGAGCCAACAAGCTGCAGAAGCTTCGCCACAACATGGAACGCCTTCACTTCGAACAGCGCGCCCAGCCATATCTTTATCAGGTGCGCGAAAAAACATCGCTGAAGGACGCCATAACTGAGGACCGCTACATCTGGGTCCACAAACTCGACGTTCTGGCAGACCCCCCCGAAAAGGCGGCCGGGAAGCTGCGCAGCGGGCAAAACATGCTGATGGGAACGCTGCTGCCGGTCATCACGGGCACGGCCGAGTTCATCCATATCACCTCGCCGTACTTCGTTCCCGGCGAAAGCGGCGTCGAGGCGCTGACGAAGCTACGCGACAAAGGAGTGAAGGTTTCCGTCCTGACGAACTCGCTTGCAGCCACCGACGTTGCCGCAGTTCACGCAGGATATTCGCGCTACCGCCCCGCCCTGCTGAAAGCTGGCATTGCGCTCTTTGAGCTGAAATCGATTGCCGACATGGGATCTTTCTCCTTGCGCGGTTCCAAGCAGGCCAGCCTTCACACGAAGGCCTTCGCCAGGGATGGAAAGTACGGCTTCATCGGATCTCTCAATCTCGATCCGAGGTCCGTATCCTTAAACACCGAAATGGGTGTTCTGTTCGAGTCACAGGATCTTGTCGAGCGAATGGACGCGATATTTGCCGTAGAAACCGATGCGGATCTGAGTTATCCCCTAACACTCGAAAAGGGATCCGTGCGGTGGCTGAAGGTCGTAGACGGGAAAAATACTCTCCTCCGAGACGAGCCGGATGCCGGGATTGCCCGGCGCGCGACAGCCTGGCTGATCAAGTGGTTGCCGCTCGAATCTCAGCTATAACCCTGACGACTGGTCTCGTCATGAGAGGCCAAGCTGAGCTGTGAGAACGCATGAGACACCCCGATCGTAGGGGAATGTGGTCTTGGGCGTAAGCAAAGCTTTCATCTGGATCGTGGCCGGGAAGACCGATCAGCTCGTCAACAACCCGGCGCATGATTACCCGCGTGCGCTGCTCTCGGCCATTCCCCATCCCGACCCGCGCGACCGGCTCATCTTAACCGCTTCCGCCATGACCCCACCCGTACGATTTCAGCCAATGGATAAGTCATGAAAATTACCGGCATCAAAATCATCGTCTGTTCGCCGGGCTGCAGCTTCGTCGGTCAAAATTTTCACCGATCAAGGCCTGACGGGTGTCGGCAACGCCACGCTGAATGGCCGCGAAAGGGCCGTCGTCGCTTATCTGCAGGATCAGGAGGTAAACACTCCGCCGGAGTCGACGGGATCACCGTGGACCGTGTCCGGCAAAGATGAGTGAGCAGGCCTTCCGATCGGCATTGCGCTGACGCCACACTTACTGGCAAGCCTACAAAATTTCTATTTACTATCCCCGGCGGCTGGTTTCTGTGCGTCCTGTTGATCGGCGAAGATCGACCATGAAGCGATAAACAAGGCGGCAATCAGGGGTCCAATGACAAAACCATTGATCCCGAAGAGCGAAATGCCGCCGACCGTTGAAATCAGCACCACATAATCGGGCAGCCGCGTCCCCTGGCCCACCAGTGGAGGACGCAGCAGGTTGTCGATTAGCCCTATGACAAATACGCCGACGAAAACCAGGATCGATGCTTTCAACCAGGCACCCGTGAGGACTAGCCAGATGGCGGCTGGAACCCATACGAGAGCTGCTCCTATTGCAGGCAGCATCGACATGAACGCCATCGTGACGCCCCACAAAAGGGCCGCCTCGACTCCCAAGGCCCAGAATGCCACGCCACCGATCGTTCCTTGGATCACAGCAATGATGATATTCCCCTTGACGGTTGCCCGAACAACAGCGGAAAACTTGTCGCGAAACTGTCGGGTATAGTCGTCATTCAGAGGGATTGCATGTCGGATCGACCGGCCGAGGTCAGCCCCATCCCTGAAGAGGAAGAAAAGCAGATAAAGCATGATCCCGAAGCTTATGAAGAAATGCAGCGTGTTCTGTCCAAAACTCAGCAGGCTCCCGGCGACCGACCGGCTTGCCTGTACGGCGCCTGATGAGATGTTGGCGCGAAGTTCCGCGAAGCCGCCAAGCTTCAATGAGTTCAGCCAGTTGTCGACGAAGCCGGGCAACGCATTCTGAATCCGGACCAAGTAGTCATTGAGGTCGATTTCGTTGCTGCTTATCCGTTGGTAAAGACTGGTGCCTTCCTGGATAAGGGAAACGAAAATTATCAACGCCGGCACGATGACGAGGCAGATGCATAGCAGCACCGTCAGTAGGGCAGCGATGCTGCGTCGACCCCCTAGCAACTGCGCCAGTCGCATGTGTACTGGAAAGAAGATGGTCGCAAGGATCACTGCCCAGAAGACCGCCGCGTAATAGGGGATAAGCAGCCAGATGAACGCGATCGTCACCACCGCTAGCATGACATAAAAACTCGTACGTTGGATAGACATGTCTGCCTTGTGCGCTGGCCAGTCTCCACCGCCGTTGTAGCGGGATTAGGCAAAAATTTCTCGTCGCAACCATAGCCGCGTCACCGCATAAGGCCAACGCGAATCCCACCTCCAGACGAACGTGGACCACCTGACTACCGCCATAGCCGCACCCGAGCCCGGACGGAGCGGCGCGCGGGCCACCGTCCGCCAGAGCGGCAGAAGTACGCGTCTCCAAGCCGTCAGCGGGCCCCGGTAAAGGCAGCCCTGGCCCGAGGGCTTATCGCGGAATGCCGCGATCGACTCCTGAGGGGTAAGCACATTTATGGAACACCTTCGACAGTCTCGGGAGCAAGCTGCGCCTTTTCGCCCATATGATGGACTGCCGCGCGCAGCCCCTACGGATTGATGCTTTGACCCGCGCATATCCATTCGAAGATCCTGACGCATTCGTAAGGTCAACGACGGATACCCGCCAGCTGAAGAGCATGCTACTCCTCGGGCCGAGCCAGCACGAAATCGTGCTCTATCTGCCAGAACTTGCCTGAGAAACCGAGCTCGTTAGCGCGTACCGGATCCTCAACGTGCTGGAATTGGGCAAGCAAGCTCTCCTTCACACCGAAGACGGCGTCAGATTGGATGTACGGGTCGTCCGGATCGAAGATGTGTGTCGTGAGCGTCTCGAAGCCGTGGGCCTTGATGATGTAGTGCAGGTGGGCGGGCCGGTAGGGATGGCGACCGAGCGCACCCAGCAGCTTGCCAACGGGTCCATCGTCCGGGATCGGGTAGTACTTTGGCTTCACCGCTCGAAACCAATAGCGGCCGTCAGCGCCGGTCCGAAACACGCCGCGAAGGTTGAAGTCTGGTTGGATCCCCTGCTGCTGCACGTCGTAGAAGCCCTCGTCATTGGCCTGCCAGACGTCGATAACCGCATCGCCGATGGGTTGTCCCGCCGTATCAAGGATCCGCCCGCCGATCACCATGTCCTCGCCCTTGGCATCGAGGCAGATATTGGCGCCCATCGACAGTTCCGGCGCACCCTCGACATGAAAGGGTCCGAGCACCGTGCTTTCGGATGCGCCCGACGGTTTGCGGTTGTTGATCGCATCGACCAGCATCGAGACGCCGAGAACATCCGACAGCAGGATGAACTCCTGCCGCCACTCGTTGCACATCTGGCCGGTGCGCGTCAGAAACAGGATCGCCTGCATCCATTCGTCCTGGTTCGGCTCAATCTCCTTCACTGCCTCGTGCAGCTTGCGGGTGACCACCTCCATGATCTGCTTCAGCCGCTCGTCCTTGGCGTTCTTGTTCCGGCCGGTGACGACCTCGACGGAGTTTTCTTCGGTGAAGAAGCCTTTCTCATGCGCGTCCATCATGATCTCACTTTCCAAGAATTGCTGTCAGCACGCGGCGCAGTTCAGTCGCGGGATCGTCGGCCATCGCCTCGCGCCGCCAGGCGACGTGGTGGTCCGGGCGGACCAGCAGGATGCCGCTGTCGCGAATTTCGCGGATATTGGCCCAGTCGCCGGTAAAATCCTGCCACGGCTGGCGGGGGCCGATGACATGGGCAACGATCTCAGTGCCGAATTCCTTGCCGAGACTGCGGGCCGCCTCGACCCAGCCCTGCCCGCCGATCCCTGTCAGCACGGCAAATTTGCCGTGACCGGTGAGGTCAAGCGTCGAAACCTTCTCGCCAGTGGCGGAGAAGACCCAGGCATGCGGCAGCCGCGCACCGGGCCAGCTCGTCTGCTGGCAATGCAGTTCCGGATCCTTGGTAAAAGCCGGCTCCACCTGTCCATCTGAAATCGCAGCACCCGAGCGGTAGCGCTGGTTCATCTCGACGCCGTGGCAATCGAATTCGTAGACCTTGTCGGCGATCGCCTTGCGGATCGCGGCGCGCTGCTCTTCGGCAGCCGTCGTGTTGTTGCAGCGCGCGTCCATGTTCTGCTGCATCTTCACCGGGTCGATGGAATCGAGCAGTCCGAGCGCCTTGAAGATCGGCCCGAACTCCTCAATCGACTTGTTGGCGCGGGTGACGATCTGCTTGGCAACAGGCGCGCGCTCGGCTTGATAGCTGCCGAGAAGTTTCGGGCCCGCGGCTCCCTTCAGGACGAAGGCAAGCTTCCAGGCGAGATTGAAAGCGTCCTGGATCGAGGTGTTGGAGCCGAGACCGTTCGAGGGCGGATGGCGGTGAGTGGCGTCGCCCATGCAGAAGACGCGGCCATTTGACATCGTCGTGGCGTACATATTGTTGACGGTCCAGGTCGAGACCGACTTGATGGTCATTTCGAGATCGGGATCGCCGACGAGGTCGCGCACCACTTTCTTCGCATGCGCTTCATCCACCTCAGGCGGCGGCTGGTTGATGTCGTAACCCCAGACGATCAGCCATTCGTTCCATGGTCTCACCATCCGCACCAGCCCCATGCCGATGCCGCCGACATCCGCACCCGGCTGCAGCACCCAGTAAAGCACCGATGGACGGTGGGCGACCAGGCGCGACAGATCGGCTTTGAACAGAATGTTCATCGAGCCGGCAACGCCCATCTTGCCTTCGAAGGTGAGGCCGGCATGTTCCGCAACCTTGGAATTGCCGCCGTCGGCGCCGACCAGATATTTCGAGCGGACGGTAAATTCCTTGCCGGTCAATCGGTCGAGACAGGTGGTCGTGACCCCGTCTTCATCCTGTACATGGCTCAGATATTCCGTCGACATGCGCGACTGGCTGCCGCGCGAACAGGCCGTCTTGAAGAGCAGCGGCTCCATGAAGGTCTGCGGCAGGTCGTTCATATGGGTCGGCGACGACAGTTGATGCTCGGCGCGTGACAGCGGATGTTTGCCCCAGCTCTTCATCCGGCCGATCTCTTCGCCGGTGAGCGAGGTGCAGAAGACGTTCTCACCCATCAGGTCCTGCTCGGCCGCGAACATATAGGCCTCATCCTCCACGTCGCGGCCGAGATCGCGCAGCACTTCCATTGTGCGTTGGTTGGTGATGTGGGCGCGCGGCGTGCTGGCGAGCCAGCGGTAACGGTTGATCACCAGGTTCTCGACCCCGTAGGACGAAAGCAGGGCCGCGGTGGCGGAGCCCGCCGGGCCGGTGCCGATGATGAGTACGTCGGTGGTAATGTCAGCCATGAGGCCCTCCCCTATGCATGAGATTGAGCGGCCCGCCCTTCAAGACGCGGCGGACCGGGAAAAGCTGGATGCCGGTGCGGTCGGAGAACAGCCCCCAGAGGCCGCGCGGCGCGAAAAGCATGATGGCGATGCCAAGAAGACCCAGCATCAGCAGGTACCAGGAGCCGTAATCGGCGAGGAGGTTCTGTAGCAGAAAGAAGATGATGACGCCGAGGATCGGTCCCTCGATCGTGCCGATGCCGCCGATCACCACGATGAAGATGACATAGGCCGTCCAGTCGGTGACCGAGAAGGCGGCATCCGGCGAGATCCGTGCTTTCTGCACATAGATCAGCGCGCCGGCGATGCCGGTGATGAAGGCGGAGGCGAGATAGACCAGCGTCTTCATCCGCTGCGCATCGACTCCGACGGCGCGGGCCGCTTGCTCGTTGTCACGGACGGCAGCAAGCCCAAGGCCCTGCTTGCTGCGCAGCAACCCATAGATGAAGCCGATGGCCGCGACGACGAGGATCAGCGCCAGCCAGTAGGTCAGCGCGTCACCTGCCTCGGAGGCCTTCATGCCGAAGAGATCGCGCATTGCGCCGACGCCCATCATGTCGCGGGTCGCATCCCGCGGCAGCGAGGTGCCGGTGCCGCCGCCGAGCGCCTTCCACTGGGCGAGCAGCAGCCGCACAACCTCGGCCACCACCCAGGTGCCGATGGCGAAATAGGGGCCGTAGAGCCGGAAGGTGAAGAAGGCTGTCGGAATAGCGAGAGCGACAGAAAGCAGCCCGGCAATCAGGATGGCAACGACCGGGTCGATGCCGAACAGGATGACGCAGCCGAACATGGTATAGGCGCCAAAGCCGACGAAGACCTGCTGGCCGACCGAGATCAGCCCGGCATAACCGGCAAGCAGGTTCCAGTTCTGCGCCAGCACCAGCATGGTGAGGATGAAGAACAGATCCTGGATGACGCCGCGCGAGACAATGAAGGGTGCGGCGAAGGCGAGCAGCAAGAGAGCAATCACTGCTACGGCGGACAATGTCGATGCCCGGGTGCGTGTCTCGACGACGAAGGATGGAATGGCCATGGTCATCGATGCACCTCAATCGACCGCGCGCGGGAAAAGACCGCGCGGCTTGAACAGGAGAACGGCAAGGAATGCCAGATGGCCGGCAAGGATCTGCCATTCGGGATTGATTGCTGCACCCACCGTCTGGGCAACGCCTAAGATGATGCCGCCGGCAAGCGTGCCCCAGAGCGAGCCGAGCCCGCCGATGATCACCGCTTCGAAGGCGTAGATCAGCCGCGATGGCCCCGACGTCGGATCGAAATTGGCGCGCGTCCCGAGATAGAGGGCGGCGATCGTCACCACGACCATGGCAAGCCCCGTCGCCAGCGCGAAGATGCGGTGTGGCCGGATGCCCATCAACCCCGCGGTCACCGGATCGTCCGAGGTCGCCCGGAAGGCGCGGCCGACGGATGTACGATAGATCAGCTGGTTGAGACAGACGATGACGGCGACGGCCGAAAAGAAGGTCATTAGCGGCATGATGCCGGCGGTGGCCGGGCCGAGATTGACGGAGGCGCTCTCGAGACTGCCGGCAAAGACGCGGCGGCTATCGGCGGAGAAGCCTTCGAGCAGGCCATTCTGGATGACGATCGACAGGCCGAAGGTGACGAGCAGCGGCGGAAGAATGTCCTTGCCGAGCGTGCGGTTGAGCAGGAAATATTGCAGGCCCCAACCGATGGCGAACATCAAGGGCATCGCGATCACCGCGGCAACGAACGGGTCGAGCCCGAGTGTCGTCACCAGCACCAGGATCAGGAAGGCGGCAAGCACGATCAGGTCGCCATGGGCGAGGTTGACCAGCCGCATGATGCCGAAGACGAGGCTGAGCCCCGCCGCAAACAGCGCATAGAGCCCGCCGAGCAGCACGCCCTGGAGAATGGTATCAAGCCAGTTCATGGTGATCGGTCCCGAAATAGGCCTTGTGGATGTCGTCGCGGCTAAGATCGGCGGCGCGGCCGGAGAGCGTCACCTGCCCTTCCATCATGCAGTAGACGCGGTCGGCCACCTTCAGCGCCTGGGCGATGTCCTGCTCGACGATGACGATCGAAGCGCCGGTCTCGCGGATTCGCGGAAAAGCGGCGTAGATATCGCGGACCACGACAGGCGCGAGCCCAAGGCTGATCTCGTCGAAGAGCAGCACCGCCGGATTGGACATCAGCCCGCGGCCGATCGCCACCATCTGCTGCTGCCCACCGGAAAGTGCTGTGGCCGGATTGTTGCGCCGCTCCTTGAGGATCGGGAACAGCGAAAAAACGCTTTCGAGCGTCCACGGCCCGTCGACCTTGCGGCCATAATTGCCGATCAGTAGGTTCTCCTCGACACTCAGCGACGGAAAGAGTTTTCGCCCCTCCGGCACCATAGAGATGCCGCGCGCCAGGATGTCGGGCGCCGGCAGCGCGCCGATCGGCTCGTCGCGATAAAGGATCGATGCCGGCGCATTGGTAAGCACGCCTGAAATCGAGCGCATCAGCGTCGTCTTGCCGGCGCCGTTGGCGCCGATGATGGCGATGGTCTCGCCGGCGCCGACCGCAATATCGACACCGAACAGCGCCTGGAAATCACCGTAGGAGGCAGTCAAGCCTCTGGTTTCAAGCAGCGCCATCAGATCTCGATCCCCAGATAGATTTCACGCACATCGCGCGAGGCCATAATGTCCTCTGGCTTGCCGATCCCGATGACCCTGCCGAAATGCAGCACCAGCAGCCGCTCGACGACGGAATTCAGCGCATGCAGCACATGCTCGATCCAGATGACGGCAACGCCGCGCGCGTGAATGGCGCGGATGGTGGCAACCAGCGACCGGCATTCGCCCTCGGTCAATCCGCCGGCGATTTCATCGAGCAGCAGCAGCTTCGGTTCCGTCGCCAGCGCTCGCGCCAGTTCCAGCCGCTTGCGTTCCAGCAGCGACAGGCTTCCGGCCAGCACATTCGCCTTGTCGATCAGCCCTGTATCCACCAGGATTTCGGCGCAGCGGTCCGACACCTCGGCCTCGCGGCGCCGCGAGCCGAAAGCGCCGGCGACGAGGAGATTTTCGAAGACCGTCAGCTTCTCGAAAGGCTGCGGGATCTGGAAGGTGCGGCCCATGCCCGACAGGCAGCGCGCCATCGGCGGTGTGCGCGTCACATCGCTACCGAGAAAGCGGATGCTGCCGCTATCGGCGGCGATATTGCCGGTGATCAGATTGAAGAGGGTCGACTTGCCGGCCCCATTCGGCCCGATAATGCCCAGCGCCTCGCCTTCGCCAACGGCAAAGGAAATCTGCTCGGCGACGGTCAGAGCGCCGAATTTCTTCGAGACACCATCGAGTTCGAGAATTGCCAAACCCATTCCTCCCAGAACAGGCGGGGCCCCAGGCCCCGCGCCAAAAATCAGGCGCCAAAAATCAGGCGATCGCTTCCATCTTGCCGCCGGCCGGAATGCTCGGGGCCGTCTTATTGTCGGTGATGACGAGATCGTAGCCGCCGCCGTCCTTCAACCGCCACTGGCCGCCGACGAGCGGCGTCTTGGCAATGTTCTTGGCGGCAAATGGCGGCAGGCCTTTGCCGTCCCAGGCGATCGGACCGACCAGCGTATCGAGCTTGGTGGCGGCAATCGCCTCTGCGACGGCATCACCATCCTTGGGGTCCCCGGCCCTCTTCATCGCATCCACCGCCAGCTCGAACAACGCATGGGCAAAACCGATCGGCTGTGTCCAGGGCCTGTTGGTCGCCTTGGTGAAGGCCGCTGCCACCTCAGCCGCACTTTCCCCAGTCAAGGACGACTTGAACGGATGGCTTGGCGTCCACCAGACTTCCGACGACAGATTATGCCCGGCATTGCCGAGCGCCTCCACGGTCTGCGGGAAGAGCAGCGCCTTGCCGATCGAGGCGATCTTCGGGGCGAAACCCTGCTGCTTGGCCTGGTTCCAGAAGGTGGTGAAGTCAGGCGGGATCACCACGCCGGTGATGATTTCGCACTGGCCGGATTTGAAGGCGTTGATCTGCGCTGAGAAATCATCCGTCATGTTCTGGTAGCGGCCGGGGTCAATCAGGCCGTAGCCCATTCTCTCCAACACCGGCGGGAAGCCGACGACCTTGTCGCCCCAGGCATTGCCGTCGCCGTCATTGGGGAACAGGCCGCCAACCTTTTTATTGGTCTCGATCTGCGCCCACATATTGGTGAAGACGGAGATGACGTCCTCCAGACCCCAGAAGAAATGATAGGCATAGTTGAACGGTTTCCAGGACGTGGGGTCACCGGGATTGCCCTGCTGGCCGATGAACCAGGGCTGCCAGGGCGCGACCGTCGAAATGCAGGGCATTTCCTCGGCCTCGCAGGTGGTCGCCACCGGATTGGTGGTCTCCGGCGTCGAGGCGACGAGGATCAGGTTCACCTCGTCGGTGACGATCAGTTCCTTGGCGACTTCGGCTGCCCGGTTCGGATTGGACTGGCTGTCCTTGACGACGATCTCATAGTTGAGACCCATCGACTTGGTGGTTGCCAAGAAGCTGTCGATGACAAATTTGTCGGCCTCGCCGAAGGCGGCAAGCGGCCCGGTCTGCGGGCTGACATAGCCGAGCTTGATCGCAGCATCCTGTGCGATTGCGGGGGCGGTAAGCCCGGATGTAGCCGCCAGTGCCCCGGTGGCGGCCGTGGTCTTCAGAAAATCTCGCCTCGTAAACATGTTTCCTCCTCCCATTTTTCTCTCCTCCCAGAGAGCGTGGTGTCTGTCGTCAGCTCATGCCGGCCGCTTGCCCTCCCAAGCATCCTGCAGCAGGGCGCGAATGGATTCGCGGTCGATTGGTCTTGGATTCCAATAGGGATTTTCGGTGGCAATATCAGCGGCGCGGTCCAGATCGGCTTCGCTCAGACCCAGATCCTTCAGCGCCAGCGGCGAGCCGATTTGCCTGGCGAAATCCCAAAGCCCGCCGCCGACCGAACCGCCGAAGATATCAGCGACCGGCGCCAGAAGCTCCGGCACGGCGGCGGCATTGTAGGCGGCGGTGTGCGGCAGCATGATCGCATGCGTATCGGCATGCGGCGTATCGAAGGTGCCGCCCAACGTGTGGCAGATCTTGTGGTGCAGCGCCATGCCGACCGTGCCGAGCACCGTGCCGCAGAGCCAGGCACCGTAGAGCGCATCGGCGCGGGCCTCGGGAGCCCAAGGTCTGGCGATGATGTCAGCCAGGCTGGTCTTGAAGGCCCGCAGCCCCTCAGCCGCCATCAGCGTCGAAATCGGGTTGCGATCCCGAGCATAGAGCGCCTCGACCGCGTGGGCCATGGCATTCAGCCCGGAGGTGACGCTCATGCCGATCGGCAGGCCAAACGTCAGTGCCGGATCGTAGATCACCACCTCAGGCAGGATGCTCGCATGGCGCACGGTTGTCTTTCGCCCACCCTCCGTCTGGCCGAGGATCGGCGTCACCTCAGATCCGGCATAGGTCGTGGGAATGACGATCTGCGGCAGATCGGTGCGATAGGCGATGGCCTTGCCAAGCCCGGTGGTCGAGCCGCCGCCGAGCGAGACGATGCAATCGGCCTTCGTCTCGCGAACCACCTCCATCGCCTTTTCGGTGACATCAACAGGCGTGTGCATGACAGCGCCCGTAAAGACGCCGACGGCGCGCGAGCCCAGCCGCTCCGCCAGGGCTTCCGCATCCGACTTCTGATGCGGCGTCGAGAGGACGAGCGCGCTGGTGCATCCGAGCTTTTCCACCCATTCACAGGCGGCAGCGCTCTTGCCTTGGCCGAAGACGATATGGGCGGGGCTGCCGCTATAGATGAAGTCGCGGCTCATGTGTCGGCTCCCTGTCTGGCGCGGACCATGACGAAGGCGAGGTCGAGCCGCCACGTCGTTGCGCCCTTGCCTTGCCGCTCGCCCTGGAGCTCAAAGCTTCGCACCAGATCCGGCTTGACGCTGAAGATCGCGTCTTCGGCCAGATGCGGATCGCTGCTGTCATAGATATGCGTGGTGATCGTCTCGAAGCCCGGCGCTTTGATGATGAAATGAAGATGCGCGGGGCGGCGCAGCGGATAGCCCGCCTGTCGCAGGAGCTTTCCCACCGGACCATCGTCCGGCACGCCATAGCCGCAGGGCTTGATGGTGCGATAATGGAAATGTCCATCCGTATCCGTGCGGAAGCTGCCGCGCAGATTGAACTCCGGCTGCAGGTCCGGCTGCTGGTTTTCGTAAAAGCCTTGAGCATTGGCCTGCCAGGTGATGATCTCGGCATTTGCGATGGGATCGCCATCGAGATCCTGCACGCGGCCAGACACATCGACCGTCTCGCCGATGCCATCGAGAGAGATATTGCTGCCGAGCGCCAGTTGCGGAACGTCCGCGCGGAAGAAGGGCCCGCGCACGGTGTTGGGGGTGGCCGCCTTCGGACGGCGCGAATTGATTTCCTCGACCAGTGCTGAAACACCGAGCAGATCCGACAGCAGCACCCACTCTTGGCGCCGCTCGTCGCTGGCATGGCCGACATCGGTCAGAAATTCGATCGCCTTGCGCCAGTCCGCCTGGGTCGGCCGCAATTCCCGGATGAGGGCATGAAGATGCGTCACCGCAGCCGCCAGAATCTGCGGCAGACTGTCGTCCTTCGAATGCGGAAGTCGTTGCGCGAACATGTCATGCGAGGTGGCCTCGCTGAAATGCAGCGCCGTCGGTCCCTGCGTCATGCGTCTCCTCCAGGGCATTGGCTGGTAGAGATAAATTAGCGCGAGATCAGGTTGCCCATGATGATTTTATTCCAGTTTAATATATCATATCGTTATGAAAATAGATGAACGACATCTTGTCCAACTGGCTGCGGTCGTCAAAACCGGCGGCGTCACCGAGGGCGCGGCCCTGCTCGGCCTTTCCCAGCCGGCGGTGTCGCGCACGCTTTCCATGCTGGAAGCGCGGATCGGCGAACCGCTTTTCATCAAGGGCCGCCGTCCGCTGCAGCCGACGCCGCTCGGCCGAGCCTTAGCCGACCACGGTCAGACCATGCTCTCGGCATCGCGCAAGGCGTCCGATGTCGTCGAGAGTTTTCGGGTCGGCAAGAGCGGCGTCGTGCGCGTCGGGGGCACGCCCTTCTTCATGGATGCGCTAATCGCCGGCATGATCGCCGAGTTCCAGAACCAGCATTCCGATGTACGTATCGACCAGACCTACGGCTATTTCCCGGACCTGCGCGCAGCACTTCACGCCGACCAGATCGATCTGGCCATCTGTCCGATCGATATTCTCGACGAAGGGTCCGGCCTGGAATTCCAGCACATCCTGCCTGGCCGCAACGTCGTTGCCTGTCGGGTCACCCATCCGCTGCTCATGAAGCGACGTCCACAGCCTGCGCATCTGCTCGACTTTCCCTGGGTCGCGCCGCCGCCGGGTAGCCCGCTTCTCGCCGACTTGCGCAGCATGCTCCTGTCGTTCGGCGCAACCGAAGTCAAGATCCGCTATTCGGGCGGCTCCCTCATGAGCGTCATCCACTATATGAAGGCGGCTGATGCGCTGACCATTATGCCGCACAGTGTCGTCTTCGCATTGCGCAACGACAAATCCATCACCGCCCTGCCCATCCCCATCCCCCATCCGGAACGCGCGCTCGGTTTGCTGAAGCGCTCGGACGCACCCCGCACGCCCGCCGTCGATCACTTCGCTCGTCACATCCGCACGGGCTTCGATAACCTCAAGCACCTGATAAAGCGGCATGAGCAGTCAGTGGTCTGGGGCTCATGAACAATATGCAAGCACCGGCCGCAGGCAGGGCACTTCGGCAAGCTGAGACGACAAAATTCTCCAGCCGCTTATATGGAGCTAACGTTGCCGTTCGCGGTGAGAGCCCCAATGGTAGCTATCCCGTCAGGGATGCCTGACTTGATTGGAGCCGTGAACTGATAACCGCCATTTCGGATCGTCCGGAAAAGCGGGCCACTTTGGGTTTGACCAAGCTTGCGTCGCAGCCTGCTCATCAGGACGTCTATTGATCTGTCCACAGGCTCGCTCCTGCGTCCGTGTGACAGATCAAGCAGCCGGTCACGTGTTAACGGTCGGCCCGGCCTCTCAAGAAAGGCCACCAGAAGGTCAAATCCGGCCCCGGTCAACTCGATTTCCGGGCCAAGGAACTTGCAAACCCGCCGGGTACTTGTGTCAGCGATAAGTTCTGCGAAGTTGAAGACCTTGTGGGTGTCGGCGTCCTCGGCGTTAGCGGCTCGTCGCAGGACTGCCCTGATCCTTGCTACAAGTTCTCGCGAATTGAACAGCTTGCCGAGGTAATCGTCTGATCCGAATTCCAGAGCACAGATCGTATCTCTGCTAGTGCGGTCCCGGACGTCGGGTGCGAGAGAGATCAAATTGGAAGGAGTTGGCTTGGAAGGATGGTGAGCGTCCCGCTTGTCCAGCAATATCAGTCGTCAGCTCGCCGCGCCAGCTGTTTACTGGTATCAGCGACATTGGCCCATTGCATCGGCCTTCCAAATTGAGGTTACAGGGATAACGAGCAATGCGCTTCGGCCGGTCGATGCCGCCGACCAAAATAGCAATGGCAAGCACTGTTGCCAAAATCGGGACGTAGGGCCGGTACATTTTATCGGTCACTTTGGTTTGGCCTGACGTTGGGTCAGAAACGGATACCGCTTGCAATCTGAACAATAGAATAGCCGCGCGAATGCTAAGTGACGCAAAGCTCGAGTAAAGTTCGGTAAATTTGGATCTCGAATGTGACTGAAGTCGCGCGGCTTAAACTAATCTGGAGGCCAGCGTCGACGTATTGACGTGTGATAACGGCATTTTGGCGCTGGGAGCGATGGATGTCATCCGTAGCGAGTTCGGCCTAGGAATTCCGCATGAGCTGGCGATCATCGGCTTCGCCAATATCGGGCTCGAGAGACCGAGTGCCAACAAGGCGTGACTGTAATTTGGCATCTCGTATGGCCGCAGCAATGGAAGTGACGGAATGTTTCGCGCTTCCCTTCTTGCTGTTCTTGCCCCGCAAGCGGGGCAAGAACATTGTCGCTAGATAGCTGGTTCTTCTCCGCCGATCAGGCAACTTCCTCTGATAGCCGTTCAAAGATCGGTTTCAGCCGGCGATGGCGTCCGACCGGCGGATGCTCTATTTCGACGAGGCGCCCTGATTTCTTCTCGCGCTTCAACCAGTCGCGCAGGGTCTCGGCGCTGGTATGATCAAGATAATGCAAGCGGGCACCCGCGATCCTGATCTTACGACCCTCGGGAAGCGCTTCCAGCGTGTTGAGCAGTACAGGAACGTCCTTGCAAGTCGCCGCGCCGACGAGGTCGAGGTGGATGGTTTCCTCATCCTCCAACCTGTCGATGGCAAGTTTGCGACGGAGGTGCGGTAGGATTTCCAGTATGGACAGCGCAAGGCCGAGCGCCACGCCGACGAGCAGGTCCTGAAGCACCACCATCGCCACCGTCGCGGTCCAGATTCCCACGGGAACCCAGCCGTGATGATCGAAGAGGTGCCGGACGTGATGGAGACTGATCAGCCGCCATCCTGTCACAAGCAGCACCGCGGCAAGTGCGGTCAGCGGCACCATCGCGAGCAGTTGCGGCAGAAATGCCACCAGCCCAAGGATCCAAACGCCGTGCAGAACGGCCGACGCCCGTGTCCGTGCGCCGGCCTGAATGTTGGCGGACGATCTGACGATGACACCGGTAATCGGCAAGGCACCAAGCAGACCACAAAGTCCGTTGCCGATGCCCTGGGCAAACAACTCCTTGTTGAAGCGGGTCCGCACGCCATCATGCATTCGATCAACGGCGGCGGATGACAGCAGCGTTTCCGCACTGGCGATCACCGCAATGACCAGCGTCGCCACGATGATACCGGGCTCGACCATCCTGGCGAAGCCATCGAGCGTCGGCAGTGTAATGCTTTCGACGAGAGAGGACGGCACCTCCACTCTTGCGATCGGCAGTTGCATCCCCACCGTCAAAGTCGTACCGGCCGCGACCCCCACCAGGGCACCAGGTACCAGCGTCAGGGACTTCGGCCTGAACTTCTCCCAGGCGATCATGGCAAGCAAGGAAATTAACCCCACGAGGAGGGCGACCGCTTCACGCGTCAGCCCCGCGCCCCATACGCGAGCGAAGGTCTGTTCCATGGCAGTGACGTTCTCAATGCCTCCGGCAGCGGGCCTTGCCCCCATCAGCACATGGATCTGCCCAAGAATGATGAGGATGCCGATCCCGGCGAGCATGCCGTGGACGACCGCAGGCGAAATCGCCCGAAACCATGAGCCGATCCGTAGGAAACCCGCGAGGACCTGCAGCAATCCGGCCACGATGAGAACCGGCCCGAGCATGGCAGCGCCATATTGCTCGACGAAGCCGAAGACGATCACGGCTAAACCCGCCGCCGGCCCCGACACCTGAAGCGGGGATCCGGCCAAGAGGCCGACAACGAGGCCGCCGACAATGCCGGATATGAGGCCCATGGCCACAGGAACTCCTGAGGCCACCGCAATCCCGAGGCAAAGCGGTATGGCGACCAGGAACACGACTAGGGACGACGCGAGGTCCCGCGAAAGAACAGAGCTGGAAATCATCGGCCTACTCCGCGGCTTGCGGAATCACATGCGGACGACCACGACCCTTAACCGCGACGGGCAAGGGCCTGTTCTCAAGGATTTCCGTGAAGCGAGCGGCCGCACCGTCATAGACGAGCACCTCCCCCGTCTCGATATCGAAGAACCACCCGTGCAGGGTAATGTCGTTGGTCGCCAGCTTGGCGGCGACGGAAGGATGCGTGCGCAAGTGGTCGAGCTGGACGACGACGTTTTCCATCGCGATGGCGCGAATTCTTTGACGCTCGGACAGGTCGACGGGGTAGGCTTCGCAAACAATCGAATGGGCAGCATGACTATGCTTCAGCCAGGCAGCGACATTCGGCATCGGCTTCAGAAGATCGGGATGGCAAAGCCCTTTCATCGCACCGCAATCGGAATGCCCGCACACGATGATATCACGAACGCCGAGTGCTACGACCGCGTATTCTATCGCCGATGATACACCGCCATTTGCCGTGGAAAAGGGAGGAACGATATTTCCGGCATTGCGGCAGACGAAGAGTTCGCCGGGGCCGGACTGCGTGATTGTTTCGGGCATCACCCTGCTGTCGGCGCAGGAAATCATCAGCGCCTGCGGCTGCTGTCCCTCCTCCGCTAGCTTGCGATAAAGTGCCTGATGGTCTGGAAAGACGGCACCGCGAAAGCTGGAGATCCCTTTAAGCAAATCACCCATTGTCGAGTCCTTGTGTTGGGCCGGACGGCAGGCAGGGGGCGTACCCAGCCCGGCGGGTTGGCATGCGCGATATTTCGCAAGTGCGAGATAGGGGAAGTTGCCGGCGAGAAAATAGCCGACACGGAATGATTGCAATCTCATCTATAAAAATCTTGTGAGTGGATTGTGAAATGATTTTAGTCGACGCCTGCCTATCGTGACGGACGTTGAAATCTCAAATTCGTTTCGGTGAAAGCGTCTCAGGGTGAGATCCAGAGAAGCGGCAATCGTCTGCTCTCGAAAGCACCCGAACATCGACCCGCAGATCGTAAAACGCCTGATTTAATGGGATAGGCTGCACAAACCCATCAGCGCGCTGTAGTTCTGGATGGAAGTAGGCGGCCATCCGCGGACCCGGGCCATTCGCGCGCCTGACGACCGCGTGCTCGAGCCCGCCGCAATTGTACGACTTCTTTGCCGTCGGGGCTGATCCCGCGTTCGACGTCGTCATCGGAAATCCTCCCTATATCCGATACCAGGACTTTACCGGGGAAGCCCGCGCCCGTGCCCGGGAGGCGGTCATCAGGGGCAGCATTTCTCCGACGGGCCTCGCCTCGAGTTGGGCAGCATTTACGGTGCACTCTGCATTGTTCCTGAGGAAAGGCGGTCGCCTAGTCTTCGTCTTGCCCGCCGAATGGGATCGAACCGGCGTTGGCTAATCGTGAAGCACCTGATAGACCATAGACTGCCGAGTATGAGGTGGCACCATCTTCAGAGAGAACCGCGGACCGACCGGAGAGCTTTAATGGGCTGGAAAACACCGAAGATCGAATACGTGAATGGCTACAAGATCGTTGAAGTTGAAGGGCCTTCATTCAAAGTCTACGATGGCGACCGTCAGCTCGGGGACGATTTCCCCTATCCTGGCGAGGCTGCTGCCTACGCAACCTCTTTGCCAAAGCGGGATCATCCACGCAGCTAAGCGAGAAGCCGCGGAAGATCATTGAAAAACTCTCTATGGCAGGCCTTACCGAATGCGGACCAAGATTTGACCAACTCCCAACTTTCTTCACCGCTGGAACTACTTGGGTGGTCCGAATTCTTCGCGGACCAAGTCCAGGCCAGCGAAGCGGACTTGATCCCCAGACGCATCGCTTCAGTTCACCGAGCCCGCATCCAGGCGATCGATGTCACCGGGCCGGTCGGACTGGAGTTTCCATCCAATACCAATACCGGTGACTACGCGGTGGGCGACTGGGTTCTTGCCGATTCACTCACTGACATGCTTATCAGACGTCTCGACCGAAAAAGCGTCCTTCAACGACGTCCGGAAAGCGGACGTGGCCTGCAACTTGTTGCCGCCAACGTCGACACCCTGTTGATCGTGACCTCGTGTAACGCCGATTTCAATCTTGCTCGGCTGGAACGTTACCTGATCATGGCCACTCAGGCCGGGATCAATCCGGTGATTGTCCTGACGAAGGCTGACACCGCGGACGATGCCGACATTTTCCAGGCGCAAGCCGAGGCTTTGCAGCGCGACCTGCCTGTCATTGCCTTGAATGGGCGCTCGGCGGATGCCGTTTCCCTGTTGAGGCCTTGGTGCGGCATTGGCCAGACGGTCGCGCTGGTGGGATCCTCTGGTGTTGGAAAATCAACGCTGGTTAACACCATGACTGGGCCTGAATCTGACACAAAGCAAAAAACAGGCACCATCCGGGAATACGACGCGCAGGGCCGACACACGACCACGGCGCGATCCCTACATGCAGTTCCAGGCGGCGGGTGGGTTGTCGATACGCCGGGAATAAGAACGCTTTACGTGAGTGATGTTGCCGACGGTATCGACACCCTCTTTGCTGAGATAACCGAACTGGCGCCGCTTTGCCGCTTTCGTGATTGCACCCATGCCCATGAGCCGGGGTGCGCGGTGCAGGCAGCTGTCGCAAGCGGTGCCCTAGTCGCCGATCGCCTGGAACGCTGGCGGAACCTGCTTGCAGAAAACCGCGACCGAACACCGGTCGTCAGTGGACCCCGCGGCAACAAGATCGTTCGCAAGAAGAAATATTGAAAGTGCTGACGTTTGCGACGGTGCTCACCGTCGTCAACCACGATCCGCCATCAGAATTGCTAGGCTTTGGGATAGCGTCAGCGCTCAATGAATGGGATTGCGGTCAAGAAGAACACCCTGCAAGCGGCCGCTCCCGCTCGCGAGGGATAAGTCTTTGAACAACCAGGATATAAGGCGCGGTCGCAATCCTTGCCTCTCATCGATGAGGAGGAATGAGATCCTCTTTATCTCGATCGTGATCACACCCGCAGTGTCGTGGCGACGATAACTCCCCGAATCGATTGCATGGAATCCATTTTCCACCGCCCAGGCGGCTATCATGTCCGCGTTCATTAAAGCCCTGCTTTAGAAGACGCGGACTTGCTTTCCTTAACAGTCCGCTCGCGCAAATCAGTTTGCAGTCCCACGGATACAGCAACTGAAATGCGCTAGACCAGACAAATCCGTCCAAGATTCCAGTTGCCGCTTAGGTGTTGCGAGAAAGACTCAGAGCAATTCATTGTGAATCAGTACGACAGAGCCGGGCCCCGCCCGTGTAGCAAGCGCTCCTGAACGGACTCGAAGTGAACCCCCACTCGTTCGAGAGCGCCTGCCCATCTGATTAACCGTATATGGCTTCAGACCGGAGAACACCTGCGTTTGCTCCGTTCTGGAAAGTTCAGGGGCTGGCCAAGGTACCAGGACTGCGAATATTGCCACTTCCGGCGGTGAGATCACTGAGCCGGTGAGATCAACACGACAGTTGGAAGTATCACCGGCAATACTGCGTGAAGGCCTTTCCGGCAAGAAAGAGCGGCGCCCGCGGAAACGGCACGCCCCGCCTCGTCGATGGCGCAGCGAGTTCTTCGATGCGGTCATAGCGCACCGCAAGGTCGGCATAAACGACATCGTTGATCAGCGGCGGGCCGGCGAGCTTGGCCGCTTCGAGTTGCTCAATCGACCAGTCAGCCCAGGTTCCATCATTGGTCACCAGATCGAGCAGCACATTCGTGTCGATGAGCCTCAGACGTCACCACGTGTGAGCGCCATGATCGCGTCGGTAGTGAGCCCCTCTCCGGCGTATCCCCGAAGCTTTTGAAAGCGGCTGAGGGCTGCTTCCTGTCGGCTCTTGTCAGTACCACACTACCATCTGCGGTCCGATGAAAATCGACCTCGCTTCCGGGCACAATCCCGAGCCATTCTCGAACGGCTTTGGGGATAATGACCTGCCCCTTGCTGTGACTGTCGTCGTCACGCCGAAACCTCGTAATCCCGATTTGGCGTTAGGTATTACCTTCCGGTTTCGATTTCAATATCCCTAAGTGAGCCTCTGGCGTCGGATGCTCCGTGAGCGCCGTGGTGTTCGACGATGTCAGAGGCATCAGATGATGTGCTCAACACAACGTGATTTCGTCGAGGGCGCCGGCTTGCATTGTCACCGCCGCTCGTCGAGTTTCCTGACGGGCTGGGAATGAAGCGTCGCAACGGCCATCATTCCGATTACCTTTTCACCAGGTCTTCCATCACCTCGGGGCCGAGGACCTTCTCCAGGGCTTTCACCCCGTTTTTCGGCAGTCTCGATAGGCCGCTGACGATGCCCTCTTTCCACGCATCCCCACGATTCCATGCTTCCTCCCAAGCATCCGCCAGCTCGCTGTCGTGGCGCGTCTCGACGAGGGCTTGCAAGAGCAGGGATGCCTGGGTCAGGTCTTTGTCCGACTTAATGCGTCCTAGAGTGTCTGTGCGCCTTCTTGAGGACACGATGAGCTTGTGAACTGCATACCTTTCGGGAGCGGGGACGAGGACGTTCACGCCTTCGCGGAAGAGAAGCACCGTGCGGACAGGTTCATAGATCAGGAAATCCAAGAAACGCAGATTTTCCGCCGACGCGCCACCGAGGGCGGGCATAGGAGACGGCTTGCCCGTGTATTCGTCCGATCCCCGATTTCCCGTGAGAAACTCCACCCGGTAGCCCTTGGCGTTTTGGAATGCCGCCACCTTCGCTTTGTCAGCATGGTGCGGAACCGGCCGAAACTCGGGATCAACCGACTGGAGGACTTCCAGCACGGGAGGCAAACTGTCTTCGACCCCGGCTGAGATCGCAAAGTCCTGCGCGAAATCGGCATCGCCGGTCTGCATTGCCGACGAGGGCAATCGGACCCCTAGCATCCCCGCATATGTGCTGAAAGCCACCGACCCGATCAGGACTGCACGAAGACGGAACAATCCGGCGTCAGCAAGCGCCTTCGTGACGTCGCCCGCGAAGGTGTCGGGACCCGGAAGGCCAGCGCGGCGCAGAGTGCTAACCATGCGCCTCCGCTCACGCATGTCGTCTCTGATTTCCTTGTGAGCCTTCACCCTCGCCGTGATTGCCTCGTCGCTGTGTGGACCGACATAGCGTCGCTTGTCCTTTCCCTCGGTAGTAGGGAGATCGAAATACCAGTAATCGCGGCCCTTCACGGTGACCGTTACAAACCACCCCTCCAGAGGGAAGTCTGCCGCAAATTGCGCATCAAGCGTCCGCTGCGTTAGCTCCGCGAACATCGTCCGGTAGCTGATGTCGATCTCTTTCATCATTGGCGTTTCCCCTCCAGGCGTGCGGGGGCCCTCTCGGCCCACAAACTAAGGCCCGCGCCTTGCCCATGCGCTCTTGCCCTCTTTTAAAAAGTCGCCCTGTCTTGCGCCGTTATAAGTCTCTGCCAAGACCTTATAACTCCCCGTTCTATAGTCAAGTTATAAGTCTCCGCCAAAACCTTATAACCAAAGCCGCGCTAATGCCTGTGGCACAAACAAAATCCGGCTCCCCGGGGTTAAAGCCGCATGTGATGTCAGTTCGGCAGCACCGGCACTTGGCGCCAAGATTCTTCGAGAGATCTGATCTCTTATCATCGCGCCCAACTCGCCAAAAGTTCGAAACCCATATGCAAGTCGGCGAACCGCCGTTTCAGAAATCTTGCAATTGCGCGCAACCTCAGCAGCACTTTCGAATGCAATAATTTCGCACTGACCTATAGTTTGCCTCGCGACCAGTTAGAGACTGTCGGGAAAGACACTCGGCCGCTTGGCGATTAGGCACCTCAGTTTCCTGGAGTGTTGCGGGGGGACGATGTCGCCGAAACAACTGATGCGAGTAAAGGCGCCAGGGAGCCGTAGAGCAGCGAGACGCAGCCGAGGCAATCGGCATCTGCACATGCTGGGCTCAGTACGCCATCCCCGAGATCAAATGGATGCAGCAGCGTTTCTTGGACTCAGGACGCGCGCTTCGATGCGAAGCGGAGGGCTGTGGCATCAAGGAAGGGAGCAACTCAGTGATCGACGGTGATCACCGGAATTCCAGCTTCATCGGCGGCACGGATCAGCGCTTCTCGCGCGTCCTCGGCCAATATGTCCCCATGGATAGCATCCCGGCATGCCCTGACCGCGATAAGATATTCCTCTCCATCGTCGATGGGCCAGCAAGCCGTCAACATATTTGCCGCCTCCCAAAGGCTCGCGACAAGCTTGTATTTTTCCGGCCCATTTACAACGAGCATCAGCGGGGTAAACTCTCCGGTTGTGTGCCACTTCATGACGTTACGCCTTCCCACGGTAAACATATTGGTAACCGTGCAAGAACCGTTCCGGGTGGGGGGCGGCATGATCCAGATTCTCACTTCAAACGAAGCGACCTTAACTTTGACGAAGGATGCCGGCCTCCTTCGCCGCAGCCTCAAACGCAGATCGCGCTTCCGCGTCGGGAACAACGCCACTCGCCGCGTCCAGGCATACCTTCCACGCTGTCGCATAGCTGGCGCTTCTGTTCTCGGGCCAGTATTTCTTCAAGAATGCGACCGCCTCTCTAGCGTTCCTGATGACGTGAACCCGATCATCTATCTTCAATTCGACGTTCGCGTCCCAGATGCTGATCATGGCGTCCTCCGTGGGGCAGGCTTCCCACAAACGTATATTAGGAAGATCTGTTCCAAGCGGACGATCCTGCCGAAATTTTGGAGGGCGGCAGCCCAAGAGCGAATTGGAAGGGCTTCGTGCATCGCTCCTGGCGTGAACCGAAACCGGACTGACTTCGGGCGTGCACATGCCAGCATTCGGTTGAAAATCGCGCAGCCGATGGCAACTTCGGTCTGTTACGCGCGGAATGAGCGTGCTCGCTGCCGGTGTCGGATGATCGAGTTGTAGCGGCCGATCGCGGCCTCGACCAAGGACCGCTTCCCTATCATCGAGGCATAATTCTCTATAATGGAAGCGTGGCCGTGGGTGAGAACATATGCGAAATGGATTCGCGTCAGCTGTCCGCAGGAATGCCCCCGGCCGCGATGATGGCCTCATGCGTGTCGACGTCGATCAGCGCCGCGTCGCCAATCTCAACCTCAATCACCGGCAGCCCGGAGGCTTTGATCAGGTCGCGGGCGCCGATGTCGCCCTTCAGCCGCAGAACGGCATCGTTCAGCGACCGCGGCAGGATAACGGGATTTCCGTGCTTGCCCTGCGAGACGGCACGAACGATCGATGCGCCCTTGCCATGTTGAAAGGCCGTAATCAGCCGGTTGAGATCGCTGCTGGTCACATCCGGCATGTCCGCGAGCATGACCAGGACACCGTCAACACCATTCGCCCCGGCAGCAACAAAGCCTGTCACCAGGGAGCTTGCCATCCCGGACGCGTAATCCGGATTTGCGACGATGTTCAATTGCATATCGGAGAGTGCCTTGCGGATGTCGTCTTGGCGATGGCCAACGACCACAGTGACGGATTCAGCATGGCTATTAATCGCAATCAACGCCGAACGGCGGACGAGCGGCATCCCGTCAAAATCGGCCAGCAGCTTGTGGCCGCCGTTCGGGCCCATGCGCGTCGCCATACCGGCACCCAGAAGTACGATCGCCACCACTATTGGCTTCACCGCGACTTCTCCTCCAAGGGCATGGCATCGGCCGCGTCTGGATCTCCGGGCGCCCGCCACCCATTTGAATATATCATCTTCATCGGGACTCTCACCCGCCAGAATGCGCAGGCTCATCGATCTTCGAAGGATGAACCGCTTGCGGAATGAATCTGAACGTCGCGATCATCGTACCGATGCCAACCCCTGGATGGTCGGCTAGGCAGGCGAAGGCAATCGCCGGCTCGATGGCATTGAGCCCGTCGGCCGCTGCTTTGTCGATCGCGAATATACCCTTGACGCTCGAGTGGACGTTGACCCGGTCCGTCGTCACCTTGGACAACCTAATATCTTCAATCGCGATTGATTGTCCCAGCATCCAGGCGCCCTGGTCTTCTCCCACATCATCCATGTTCATGCGCGCATCCGTTACGTGGCGAAGCTCAACCTGCTTCGGCCGTGCGAGGTCGCAGTCCTTCAGAACATGGCCTTTCGAGAAAGTGCCTTCGGGCAACCTCAGCGAACGAGCAAGCACATGCCAGTTAGCGTCGTCGATGGATAACTGACCGAATTTCACCGTGCTCCATCCCCAGATAACGAAAGAGGGCGCGACCGCAGTGCTTGAATGACTTCGCCCAGTATCGCCACGGCGATCTCCGCCGGATTGGAAGCCCCGATATCGAGCCCGATCGGAGCATGAATGGCTGAAAGCGCATCGGGGGTGAAACCTTCCAACGCAAGCCTGTCGGTCCTCGCAGCATGCGTCTTTCTGCTGCCGAGCGCGCCGATGTAGAAGCAGCCCGTCCGCAACGCCTCCGCCAGCGCAAGATCATCGATCGTCGGATCATGGGTGAGTGCAACCAACGCGGTGTAACGGTCGAGCGGATCGAGCAGAAAAGCATCGGCGGGCCAGTCGGTGGAGAGCGGCACACCAGGGAAGCGCTCGCTAGTCGCAAAGGCCGTCCGGGGATCAATGATGCGCACATCGAAACCGGCAAGCCCTGCTAACTGCGTCAGATACTGGCCAATGTGCACGGCGCCGATAATGGCGATACGCGGCGCAGGTAGATAGACGTTCAAGAATCCTCTGCCCTCGGCTGCATCGAAGGCCATCGAGCGGCCGGAGCGAAAAGCATCTTCGATCAAATCTGCGATCGGCCCGTCAAGCGGATCACCCTCTAGAACGATGCGTTCGGTATGACTGTCAAGATCAGCCAGCAGAATCGCAGCGATCCGTTTGCGTCGCGCAGCGTTTAGACGTTGCAGGCTGGCACGCTGCATCAGTCGAGCCTTTCGACATAAACGCGGATACGCCCGCCACAGGAAAGTCCAACGCGCCAGGCGGTCTCGTCAGTGACGCCGAACTCTAGCATCTGCGCCGTGCCACCGGCAATCACATCGAGCGCGGCCGTGACGACCGCACCTTCGACGCAGCCGCCGGAAACCGAGCCTTCGAAATTGCCATCTGCGTCGACGACCAGATGGCTGCCGACCGGACGTGGAGCCGAGCCCCAGGTTTCGATGACCGTTGCGATGGCAACGGCGCGACTTTCATCTATCCATATCTCGGCCGTCAATAGCGGATCGTTTGGATGTGATGCAGTTGTCATTCCAGCGAATCTTCCACGCAAGTGTCGTTCAAGCTCGCGAAGACCAGGGCGATATCCGCCTCCTTGACGCTATCGCCGACGTACCAGCTCAGAGTGTCATAAAAGCCGAGGAAAGAGCCCTTTGTCTTCGCGAGAAGCGCCGTGGCTTCCGCACTGGAGATCGAAAGCGTGGCGACAATGAAGTCAATCAGAGCGGCCTCGGCCTTCGGATGGGCAAATATCAGCGCCGGTGGAGAGTTGGGCAAAATTACGGGCAGTCCTGGACGTTCCGGCCGGCATGGTAGAAAGGCCTCCAGAAGGATCTCACGTGATGATGCACCCACTTCTATGACGAAAGCCTCCGCATCCAGCACCCATCCGGAGCGGACGGCGTCGAAGTACTGGAAGTCCCGCTCAACGAGGGTAAGGGGCACCGTCTTCGCCTCGCCGGGCTCCAGATACAGTTTGCAGAAGGCTTTGAGTTCACGGATCGGCCGTTTTAAGCCGGGTTTCACCGGGCGAACGTAGAGCTGAACGGTCTCCTTGCCCGCGACAGATCCAGTGTTGCGGATAGTAACGCTCGCAGTACAGGCGACGCCCGGAGCGACTTCCTGTATGTCGATCCTGAGATTCTCATAGCTGAAGGTCGTGTAGCTGAGACCGTGCCCGAAGGGAAACGCCGGGGCGATTGCCTTGAGATCGTAGAAGCGATAGCCGACGAAAACACCCTCGCTATAGAGATGGCGCCCATGCTCACCGGGATAGGTGTGCCAGCCGGGAATGTCCTGCATCCGCACGGGCATGCTGGCAGAGAGTTTGCCGCAGGGGTTCTGCTCGCCAAACAGAACGCGGGCAATCGCTTCGCCGCCGCCCTGCCCGGCGTAGAACGCAGCGAGCACGGAATCGACATCATTGAGCCACGGCATTTCGACGGCATCCGGCATCGAGAGCACCACGATTACCTTGCAACCGGATGCAGCCAGCGCATGAAGGAGGGCGTCGTGGGTGGCGGCCAGCTTCAATGTGTCGCGGTCGTTGCTCTCGCCGTGCCGGCTCTTCTCGTTTTCCGCAAACACCACTGTGAAATCGGCAGAAGACGCCGCCACGACGGTCGCCTCGATCAACGCCTGCATATTGACCTCTGCGGCAGAGGGGAATGGCAGATGCTGCACCTCGAAGTCGGCGCCTGCCCGCGCGGCAATCTGAACGAAGGGGCTGTCGACGCGATAGGGATTGGTCGTGGCCGAACCAGAACCTTGGATCACGGGAATGGTAGCGCCGTCACCAACGACGAGGAGCCGGCCGGTGCTATTCGGATCAAGCGGCAATGTCCTGCCTTCGTTGCGCAGCAAGACGATCGATTCCGCTGCAATCTCCCGCGACAGAGCGTGGTGCCGGTCGAGATCGATGACCGTGTCGCGCCGCTCATGCATCTTGCATTTGCGCACGAACGCCAGAACCTTAGCGCAGGCGGCATCGACCACCTCGGGCGCCAGATCACCAGCCTCGATCGCCGCCCGCAGGCGGGCCTTGCGTGGCTGGCTTTCCGGCATGTCGAGATCGGTCCCGGCAGCGAGCGCCGCACCACGGTCCCTAATTGCGTGCCAATCGGAGACGACCAGCCCGTCATAGCCCCATTCCTCGCGCAACACGGTGCTGAGCAACCATTGATTTTCTGCTGCTTGAATGCCGTTCAGCCGGTTGTAAGCGCTCATCACTGTCCAGGGGGCGCTCTTTCCGATCACTCGTTCGAAGCCCGCCAGATAGATTTCGCGAAGAGCCCGTTCGTCCACATCTGAGCTGGTCGTTGTCCGGTCGATCTCGGAATTGTTGCAGGCAAAATGCTTCAACGAGGCGCCGACGCCATTGTCTTGTAGGCCCGAGATGACGGCTGCGGCAATGTCCCCGCTGATGAGGGGGTCCTCGGAGTAGTATTCATAGGCGCGGCCGGCAAGCGGCGTGCGGCGGATATTGATGCCGGGCCCAAGTAGGAGATGAATGCCAAATTCCTGGCATTCCGCCGCCAGCGCCTCCCCCATGCGGTAGGCCAGATCGACATCCCAGGAACAGCCAAGCAGATTGCCGTTTGGAAAGCAGGTCGCAGGACGTGTCGCGCCGAACATGCCGCCTGATGCATCGGCCTGTTGGCCGACAACCGCCAGAAACGCCCGTAGGCTGTCTTCGTCATTGTCGCCGGCGTCGATCTGGGTTGTGGAGTGGCGAACGCCATGGGCACCATCGGTCATGACAATCGATGGAATGCCGAGCCGTGGGATCGATGCGGTTTTCCACAGCCCGCGTCCGCTCAGAAGATCAACCTTTTCGGCAACCGTCATCTGGCCGACAAGCGACTTGATTTCGTCTTCGCTGGGCTGAAACATGCTACTCTCTCGATTTCTAGAGACAATCGTGGTCTCTTATCAACAGATCTTCTGCAGGAGCTCCATCAGCATCATCCGCTCAGCAAGCGTCAGCGTGCTCAGCGTTTCCTGCGAGATTTGCAGTGCGACCGACAGGTTGCGGGCCACTGTCGCCTCGCCTTCCGGCGTCAGCGTCAGCACCAGCCGGCGTGCGTCGGTGGCGTCGGGTGCGGTGTGCACCAGCCCACGTTTTACAAGACGGTCGACGACGCCCTTGATGGTCGCCATATCCATGGCGGTCTCGCGGCCCAGGTTGCCCTGCGAGCAGGGCTGCAGGTCCTTCAGCCTGACGAGCGCCGCCCACTGGGTGGTGGTCAGTTTTTCAGCCATCAGGCTCGCAAAGATCGCCACGTGCCGCTGGTTGGCCTGGCGCAGGTAGAAGCCGATCTGCTCACCAAGCGTATACTGTACCTGCTGGCCCTGCGCCTCCGTCGCTACGGTCTTTTGTCGGCCGGCTTTTTCTTTGAACGGAACGTCCATCGGATCTCTCAAATCTGCCTGTTCCTCGTGATGCCCGGCAATGGCGCTGTCGAATTCACTCTCGCCGTAAATTTAGAATGACTTCTGTCGTCAGGATTTCAATCTGCTCAGAAAGCCTTGGCGCCAGGATCTCGATGACCATGGCATGAGCCTCCATGTCGCCGCTTGCCACCGCATCCTTGGCCAGAATGACCCGGTAGCCGGCGTCGACCGCATCGAGAAGGCTGGCGTAGACGCAGACGTCGGTCTCGACGCCCGAGAAAATCAGTGTGTCTGTTGCCGATCCTTGCAACCGGTTCAAAAAACCAGGCGCCCCAAAGACCGAGTAGGTCCTCTTGTCCACGATAGACCCTGGACCGGCGATCGCCGAAAGCGGCGCCACCAGATCCAGCATGGCGGCATCGAGCTCATCCAGCGTTACCGATGACCAGCGACGATAGTAGGTCTTCCAGCGACCCGTGGCATTTTCGGCACTTTGGGGCACCATGAAGCGCGCGAAGACAGTCTCAGCGGGCTGCGCTTTGCTGAGTGCCACCACATTGGGAAGAATGCCGGCAATGGCTGGCGTATACCACGCCGTCTCCTCGGCGAAGAGGCGCTGCATGTCGATGACGACATGCAGCGTATTCTTGGAGAGTGGCGCGGGTGTCATCATCAGTCGGCCACCGGGACGGTGTGTTCCGCGGCCCAAGTTAGGGAGATGGTGTCGCCATCGCTCAGGACCTTGCCATCGCGGTTCTGTGCAAACAGCTTCAGCGGCAGACCGTCTGCCGTCTCCAGCAGATAGGACAGCACGGGACCTGCGTAGATGACGGTGGTGATGCGCGCCGTCAGGCTGTTGCCATCCGTCGGACCCGATGCGATCGACATCTTCTCCGGGCGCACCGCGAGCGTAACGTTCGAGCCGCCTGATGGCAACGTGCCTGTTGTCCTGACCATCGTTCCATCGGCGAGACGAACGGCGCCGTTCTCCACCGTCCCGGTGAGGAAGTTGGAATCGCCGAGGAATTCGGCGGCAAAGCGCGTCAGCGGCCGTTCGTAGACGGTTTCCGGCTCGCCGATCTGAACAATACGGCCCTTGTCGAGGATCGCAACCTTGTCAGACAGCGTCAACGCCTCCTCCTGGTCGTGGGTGACGAAGATCGTCGTCAGCCCGCTTTCGCGCTGGATGCGCAACAGTTCGACCTGCATTTCCTGGCGAAGGCGGCGATCGAGCGCCGACAGCGGCTCGTCGAGGAGCAGCACGCTCGGTTTGATGACCATGGCGCGGGCCAGCGCGACGCGCTGCTGCTGGCCACCCGACAGCTGCTTGGGCATGCGATCGGCAAAGCCAGGCAAATGCACCATCTCAAGAGCGCGATCGACTTCCTTGCGGGCGGCGGCGCCCTTGATGCCCCGGCGTTCGAGACCGAAGGCGACGTTCTGGGCAATCGTCATATGCGGGAACAGTGCATAGGACTGGAACATCATGCCGATATTACGACCCCAGACCGGGATGCCGGTGACATCGTTGTTGCCGATCGTGATGACGCCCTGGTCGGGCTTGATGAAGCCCGCGATGATGCGCAGCAGCGTGGTCTTGCCGGAACCGGATGGGCCGAGAAGGCTGGTGAAGGAGCCTTCGGGGAACTCGGTGGTGATATCGGACAGGACCGGCGTCGTGCCGTAGGTCTTTGCGACGGAATTGACTTTAACGTTTGTCACTTGTGTCTCCGGGCTTGGCGAAGCGCGCAAAAATCAGGATGATCGTCATCGAGCCGAGCAGAAGCACCGTCGAGATCGCATTGATTTCAGGTGTAAAGCCCTTGCGGATTGAGGAGTAGATCTGCACCGGCAGCGTGGTGTAGCCGGGCGTTGCGAGGAAATAGGAAATCACGAACTGGTCGAGCGACACGGCGAAGGCGAAGAGCGCGGCGCCAAGGATACTCGGATAAAGCAAAGGTAGCGTCACCGAGAAGAAGGCGTGAACCGGTGTCGAACCAAGGCTCATGGCGGCTTCTTCGAGGTCGGCGCGGATCGTCTTGAAGCCCGTGCCGACGACCAGAACAACGTAGGGGATGGCAAGCGCGACGTGGCCGATCAACAGGGCATGCATACCGCGCCCGATACCGGTCCAATAGAAGAAGATCAGCATGGCTGTGCCGGTGATTAGCCAGGGAATGGCGATCGGCGGCAGCAGCATGAGTTGCAGGAGACTTCTGCCGCGAAAGGTCCGGCGCGACAGCGCGACGGACACCATGGTCCCCAAAGCCGTCGCCAGAACCGCGGTGATACCGGCGATCACCAGGCTGTTAAGACCCGCCGTCAGAAGGATGCTGTTGTCCCAGAGCGCGTCGTACCATTGCAGCGAGAAATGGAATGGCAGCTCGTAAAGTGGCGAAGCGTTGAACCCCATCGCCATCATCACGAGAATGGGCGTGTAGAGGAAGATGAGGATGGCGATGAGATAGATTGGGCCGAGCGTTTTCATGATCCCTTCCTCAAGCCACCGTCCCACGGCGCAGGACACCAGAGAAGGTTGCGAAAATTGCGAGCACGACAGCCAGCAGCGTAAAGGACAACGATGCGCCCAAAGGCCAGTTGAAGGCCTGGGTGAACTGATCCTCGATCACCGTTCCCATGGTCACGCCGACACGACCGCCCAGAATGCGCGGTTCCATGAACGAACCGATGACTGGAATGAAGATCAAAACGGCGCCGGAGATCAGCCCGGGAGCCGCAAGCGGCACCAAAATCTTGACCAGGATGGTCCACCAGCGCGCGCCGAGGCTTGAAGCTGCCTCGATGATCGCGTCGTCGATGGCCACCAGCGCGATGTAGCAGGTCAGGATCATGTACGGCAGGTAGCCGTGAACAAGACCAACCACCACGGCATAGCGCGTGTAGAGAAAGCCAATAGAACCTGCGTCCGGAGCAATCATATGCAGCAGACTGTCGAGAAAGCCGTTTTCGCGAAGGACCATGGTCCACGAAAAGACACGCACGAGGCCATTGGTCCAGAACGGTAAGAGAATGAGGATCAACAACATCTCGCGGGTCTTGCCGAAGGTCGAGCGAACCAAAGCCACGGCCGCCAGAAAACCCAGAACCGCACAGAACAGCGTGGTCCAGAAGCCGATCAGCAGCGACGTGATGCCAATCCCGACCAGATAGGGCTGATCGATGAACGCGCGGTACTGCTTGAGCGTAAAAATGATCGGGGCTTTGCCCATCGGCGTCGCGGACATGAAGCTGAACACGAACATGGTCAGCAACGGCAGGAAAACGGCGAGCGTCAGCCACCCATAGGTCGGCAGCAGTAGCGCCGTGGTCGATATCCATGACGGGAGCGGGCGCCGGCTGCGCGGACCCGAAGGTCCGCGCTCTGACGCTGATATCAGGCGATCATTCTGCATAGAAGGCTTTCACTTCCTGCCAGACATTGTTGAAGGCTTCGCGGCGGTCGTCGGGAATGCCCGATACAAAGGACGTCGTCTTCAAGTATTCGGTCTTGTGCACCAGGCGGGTGAGATCGTCGGCGGGGAGTGCTGAAAGGGCTGCCGAATTCGACGAGGCGGGCGCCCCGATCTTGGTTGCCCATTCGACATAAAATGTCGGATCGATCATCCAGTTCACGAAAGCAAGAGCACCTTCTGGATTCGGAGCCGATGCCGGAACACCGAGACCATCGACCCAACCGACGCCGCCTTCCTTAGGCACTACGAACTGAACCGGAAGTTTGGAAACCCGCTTGGAGCGAACCGAACCGCCCGACCAGAACAGCGACAGGTCGAACTCCTTGGCGGCAAACGACTTGTTCCACTGGTCTTCCGTGGACCACAGCAACTTGACGTTCGGCTTGATCGACTTCAGCGCGGCCGTAACAGCAGCCAGATCCTTGGGATCGTTGATGTCTTGCCCGCTCATTAATGCGCCGACCCCGACGTTGATGATGGCGTCGTCGTCCATGGCAACGCGGCCCTTATAAGCCGGATCGGCGAGGGCGGCGTAGCTGTCGGGAACCGTCATGCCCTCGCGGATGGCAAGTGAGGTCATGCCCCAGACCCACGGGACGGCATAGCCTTTGCCGTCCTTGCTGAAGTTCGGGTTGGCGCGAAGGGTCTCGTCGACTGTTGAAGCGTTTGGAACCTTGCTGAAATCGATCGGCTGCAGGAGGTCTTCGGCAACTGCCTGGGCGCAACGCGCGGCGTTGAGGATAACAAGATCATAAGCACCCGGATTGGTCCGCAACTTGGTCAACATTTCCGATTCCGAGCTGTAGTAGTCGTGAACGACTGTGATGCCCGTCTTTTCGGTGAAAGCCTTCAGCGACCAGGCTTCGTCGGTGCCGTAACCCTGCCAGTTGAGGACCGTGATGGATCCGGCCGAAAAGGCTTTGCGCGGCAAGGTGGAGATGCTGACGCCAGCAATCAGTGCTGCGGACATCAACTTCATTGTATTGCGTCTGGTGAGTTCAGTCATTGTGGCACCCCTCTTGAAGATACACGGTTATGGACCATCGTGACCCGCGGTCGTCGACCTCAACGGATCGGCTAGCTTGACAACAAACAACGTGCCTAAGCGCGTTTATCGTTTGTATGCATACTAAAAACAGATGAGCACTGTCCGTGGGTGCTGACCTCTGAGCAAGGGTGAAGTGCGCGCTGCGACGCAGCGCATATCCCTTCCTTAAGCAGATCGCATCACTTCAAGGAGCGGCCGGCATGAATCCGCGGATCTCCTGCAGACTGTTCGTTCAACCCTCTGACTTTAGCATCAGTCTTTTGCTTTTATTTGTACACAAACTATTAGTGAGGAATCGAGGACTGTCAAGCACTGGCTTGCTTAGTGAGCACGTGGCGATGAAAAATAGACGTCCAGCCAGAGGTCCTGAGCGTGTCCAGCAATCATGACGCGTATTCCGTCTTCGCCCGACAAATAGTTGATGTCCTGGCCATTGATACGGACGGCAAGAACATCGCCCAATGCCAAGCCTGGCAACTCGATGTAACCAGCCTCAGAGACGGGTGCAATCGTGCAGGCCACGCGCCCGTTGGCGAAGACGATGCGCGACAGCGTTGTCTGCAGATCTGTCTTCAAGGCTGCGTGACCGTTCAATGTCATCACTAGGGTTCCGGACTTGACCGTCAGCCCGAGCGCTCCAGACGGCGAGACCACTGGCCCGAGCACCAAATCCTGGCCAGCGTTGCGCACCGTCCAGCCCGTCCAGGGATCAAAGTCGACAATCTCGCCGGTAGCCATCAACGGCAGCATCGCAGCCCAGATGTAGAATGGGTCCGTGTCGCCCTGATCCATCGCCTCACCGGTCACTGCATTGTAGTTTTCAGACGCGACGCGATCATCGCGCCAGTTCTTCATGAACAGATCGTAGCTCTGGCTGGCGAGCTTGCTGGCTTCGGCAACAAAGCCGTAGCGGCGCAGGCCGAGCCAGACCATGTAGTTCACGTTCGGCCAGATGCGTCCGCGCCAGTAGACATTATCGGCGAAGGCAGGATCGTCGCGTGTTGCATTCGGAAGCACATAGTCGCCGCCGAAGGTGCTCTCGTCGCTAAGATGATGGAGCAGCCGAGCCGCCTGCGCGGGCGTCGCCGCACCGCAAAGAAGCGGATAGAAGCTGGTCGGAGATAGCGACTGCACGAAGCCACCGCGGCGCTGGCGATTGGCGAAGATGCCGCGGCTTTCGTCCCATAACGTTTGCGAGATGAGCGTACGGCTACGCTCGGCAAGGGCGGCGAATTCGCCCGCATCGTCACGCTTGCCGAGCACGGTGGCCATTTTCGACAGCATTTCGGCGTCGAGAGCCGCAGCGCAGTTGAGCCCCAGATCGAAGGTCGAGAGCGTACGGGTGATCGGATCGTAGAGCGCCTCGTCATGGGTCGCGGAGTTGTCCATGCCGGTTTCGTTGCGCGCGCCAAAGGCTGTGCCCTTGTAGAGGCCCTCGCCCACATCCGACGTTCCGCACGAGAGCAGACCGAAACGGTCCGGATCGCGATTCTCCTGCCACCAACGCCGATTGCGCACCAGCGCATCGTAGCTTGCCTGGATCATCGAACGTTCGCCGGTGCGCTGGTAGAGCTGCCAGACAACGAGCGCGCCAAACGGCAGTTGGCTGCGATCGACCCATGCATCGTTGGAAGTGACGATACAAGCGATATTGCCCTGCGGCGTCGCACCCGCCATTGCCGTTGCCATGTTTTCGCGCGCCAGGTCGGCGTCGAAACCGCCGGCGAGAAGCGCCGCAAAAATCTGGTCGTTGAACCAGACGGCAAATTTCCCGAGGTTCCAAATCCGCGTTACCGCCGTGTACGGACGCGCGTTGGTTTCGTCCCAAATGGTGTTCCATGCGACCACATCGCGCACGGCGTCGAGTGCACCATCGAATACGCCGGTATGCGCATTGGCAAAATCGGCGGATGCTCCAGCGGCCAGACACGCCTGCGCCTTGGCAATCGCAAGCTCCGCGCTGTCTGCGACGCCCGCAGCATAGGCCCCCTTGCGCATCATCTCGAGATTGAAGCGCAAGGCGATCACCGGCGCCTCGTTCTTGCGGCTGGCAGTGTAGAAGTAGCCGTTTTCCTCGAAGTCCGCCCGCAGCGCGTCGATCGTGTCGTGACCGGTCACGTGCACCGGCGACTCCGCTGTCGCGACCGCCACGTATCGCGTGCCGACCTTTAGCAGCGTGATGTTACGGCCCGCATCATGGACCGCCACTTCGCCGCCCTCGGACGAGATCGCCAGCGTCAGCCAGAAGCGCAGCCCCCACTCGCCCGACACCTTGCCGTTCCAGCTGCCGCGTATGGCGAAGGGATCAGTCTTCATCGTCGAAAAGGCGACCGTCGAACCGCTGTGATCGGTCTCCAGCTCGATCAGCGAGCCGTCGATTGCGTGACGGCCAAGGCGAACTGTGTCACGCCGCGGCTCGATCGCGGAAGTCGTCTTGCTGCGGGTCGAGTACAGCACCGGCGTGATCCGCACGCCGAGCGGCAGGAAGACCATCTCGGCCGGCCGATTGGACCAGCTGTTCCAGGCTCGCATCAAGGGAATTGTCGAATGTTGTGGCATGATTTTGGGCTTCCGGTCAGGTTTTAAGCGGGATGAGTGTCGGAGCTGCGGTCAGCCCGCTCTTGTCGAGGGTCTCGCCAAGATAGGGGGTATTGTTGTAGTAACGATTTGCCGCCGTGTTCGCGACGTGAAGTTCCAGCGAATGGACCCCGGGGATCAGCCGCCCCAAAGCAAAACGGTAAAGCCGCCAGCCCCTCCGGTCGATCTGCCGGCCATCGAGGTGGGCGACGACCACGGTCGCGACCTCCGGCAATTCGAGAAACCACTCGCCCTCGTCGCCGATCTCGAGCGCCAGCCGGTAGATACCGGTGCCTGAGAAACCGGCAAATCCCTGCGTCTCCCATCCGCTCTCGACCGAGATCGGCACAAATGCCGCATCGACGCCTGGCGCGAAACTCCAGCCGACGACAAGCGGTACGGCGCGCGCGGCATCGAGCGACGGCTGGGCCGTGAGAAGGCCCTCTCTTGCTGTCCCATGCGCCGTCTCGCGCAGCCGCATGCAGCGCACTTCCTGCGGGTCGAGCCTGACCGTCAGGTGGCTGAAGGTACCGGCCTCCTCCACCTTGCCTGTCGTGGCGGACCAGATCTCGGCGTCGAAGCTGTCACCGAAGGAAATTACACTCACCAGCGGCGTTGCGCCTTCGTTGAAGAGAACAATCCGCCACCAGCCATCGGCCTCGTTTCCGACCCATTGCCAAGGACGATCCAGCGAATGGCAAACCACCGCCGGACCTGATAACGGCAGCAACGACAGGAGCGCAGTGATATCTTGACTTCCAGGCATGTGATCGATGTGCGTGGAAGCTATCGGGCTCGGCGGAGCGCCGCCATCGCAAACGGTAGACAAGCGATCTCCTGACGCCCAGACAACTCCGCCGGCAGCCTTGAAGGCGTCGAGCGCGCGCAACGTTTTTGCCGTCTCGAACACCGTGACCGATGGTAGGACCACGGCATCGAAGGAGAGCCCGCATGCCAGTAGGCGGCCGTTCACGATCCTTGCCGTCACGAGATCGGCTTCGCTGACGAACATGAAGTCGCAGCCTTCGGCCAGAAGGCCTCTGCACCATGCACCGGTGTGGGTGGCATGATTGTGGTGTGGGCCTTCTGCAAAGGCAGTATGAAGCGGATACAGGATCGCAACCGGCGTGCGTGGGCTGGCCGGTTCGATGAAGGCAGAAATGCGCGCGGTCTCCTGCGCGAACAGATCATGGTAGCTCCACCACGGCTCGAAATTGATGCCCGGCCCAAAATCGAAACGTGGATTGGCAAAGGGCGTCGGATCGTCGTCATGACCGTCAGTTTGGTATACGCCGTGCCACAGAAACTGCCGGGTGCCGAGGCAATAGAGCCGGATTGCCTGCGCCCGCATTGTCTCCAGCGTCAATTCCCATTGCCCCGCAGCGCGCACCGGCGTTCGCTCGGCACTGGCATATGTTTCGACGACGCAGCGGCTGCGGCCATTCGATCGGGCGACGGAATCGCCTAGTTTCGGCGCAAGCTGAGCGACGAAGTTGTTGGAATCCACTGCCGTTTCATGCCTCAATGCGTCGATGCCGAAGAAATCCACCGCAAGCGCCACCCTGGGGTCGATGCTGGTGAAGCCGCCGTTGAGCGACCACGAACTGATATGCGGCAGGATCTCGTGCCCGGTGAGCACAATTCCCCTGCCCTCGGCCCATCTGCGCAAAGTGCCGGAAAAGGCCTCGTTCATCAGCGCCGAATAGACGGCATAGAACCGCGCCCGTAACCGCAAGGTCCCGGGCCCGACGTCACGCAGTAATGCCAGCAGCGTTTTGGCGAAAGGTTCCAAAGTGCCGCCCGAAACGGCATCCGGCAGGCTTGGCGCGAATAGCAGGCTGTTGCCGAGGCAACCGGAGATCTGATCCCATTTGTAAAAACCCGCCGCCGGTTGGTCGTAGAACACGAAGCCGACGGGATCGGGCACGAGGTCGCCAAGCGTCTCGACTAGCGGATCAAGCCCGACCTCGATGAACCGCTCGGCGGCCTCCGGCAGCAGGTAATTGATCAGCCGCGAAGTGGTCGACCGGGCGCTGACGAACACCGTCAGCATCTGGCCGTCCCCGGCCGCGCCGTCGAAAGCGTAGGTGCAGGACACGCCGTCGCTGTCGACGATCGATGTCCGCGCCGTAACATCGACGATCTGATCGAGGCCGTCGATGCCGGCCGACGAATGCAGCAACGCCGCTTCAACCGTCCACTCACACCATTCGACCACGCTTTCTTCATACTGCCACTCGACGATATCGGCGCCCATTGTCCGGGTGAACGGCGGTTGGATGCCGCTGATCTGGCCTCGCCCATGCCCTGATGACCAGAACAGGTGACGCTCGCGCAAGTCGTCGCGGCCCGCGACAGTACGGCCGCCGGCATGGCCGCTGATCCAGTTGTAATCGTCGTAGATCCCAATCTTCAGCCCCAGCTTGCCGGCGATCCCGGCCGCGACGCGATAGGCTTCGAGATAGGCCGGCGACAGGTAGTCGTCGCGCGACATCGCAAGCCGGGCCTGGATCAGGATCGTGCCGATCCCCTTCAGCTTGAAATCGCTGAGCTGGCTGTGACAAACCTCCTGCGTCGGGATCGAATGCCAGAACCAGTAAGCCGACGGGCGAAACGCGGCTGTCGGGTTCTCGAACAAGTCGCAGGGGTCGATATCCTGTCCGGTTCGGATCTGGTCCAATCGTCTGCTCCCTAGTGGCTTGCCGCCGTCACCCGTTGCATGGCTTTCGTCGTTTCCGTCCAGGCCGGCTTGTCGGGCGCGAAACGCGCTCTCAGATAATCGGCGAGGTCTTTGATCTGGTTCTCGTTCAGTGTCTGGCGGAACGCGGGCATCGACATCACCTCGGGGGCGTTTCGGCCGGTGGTCTGCGCAAGGATCGCCGGCGCCTCGACACCGTGCAGGATCGCCTGGATGAGATTATCAGGCGTCGCGGCATGCAGGTTGCTGTTGAGCGCCAGCGACGACAAAATCGAATTGCCGGTATGACAAGTCGCGCATGCACCATTGAAAATACGCTCGCCCTTCGGCGAAATCAGCGCGGCAGAAGCCTTGGCCGCTTCACTCGCGACAACGGCCGCCTCGCTCTGTGCCTTGGTCCCGGCGGGCGCCTCGTTGAGGCTTGCGAGATAGGTCGCCATGGCGCGGATATCGCTATCCGGCAGCGGCTGCATGACCTCGACGACATGCGCCATCGGACCGGCGGCACTGCCATGATCGCGCGAGTGTCCGGTGCGCAGATAGTCGTAGAAGGCATCGGCCGTCCAGGCGACCGGACCCCTGGCGAACGCATTCAGGGCCGGAGCCTCCCAGCCGTCGGCAAAGCCGCCGGAAAGCCGGGCGCTGCCGCTCTTTTCCGCGCCGAGCACATTGCGGTCCGTGTGGCAGGCCGAACAGTGACCGAGGGTCTCGACGAGATAGGCGCCCCTGTTCCACCGCGCATCGCGGGTCTCCACATATTTGAACGGCTGCACTTTTAGGAACAGCGCGTTCCAGCCCGCCATCATCGCGCGGATGCTGTAGGGAAAATTGAGCTTCGTCTCCGGCGCCTTTTCCGCGGCCGGCGCCTGCGTCATCATGTAGGCGTAAAGCGCCTGAAGATCGGCGTCCTCAGCGCCCGCGAACGAGGTGTAGGGATGGGCGGGATAGAGGTGATGGCCATCGCGGCTCACGCCCTCGCGCATGGCGCGCTCGAAGGCCGGGTAGGACCAGGCACCGATGCCACTTTGCGCGTCCGGGGTGATGTTGGTGGCATAGATGGCGCCGAACGGCGTGTCGAAGCGCCGTCCACCGGCAAAGGGTGTGCCATCATTGCCAACATGACAGACATTGCAGGCGCCCGCCGCCGCCGCCAGCCGGCCGCGCTCGATGGTGGCGGCACTGTAGACGTTCGCGTCCGGACGCTGGATGGTGCCGATCGACGGGCGCCATGGCGAGGCCATGGTGACGATACCGGACAAAGCCGCGACGGCACCGACGGCCGAAAGACCTATGCTCCGCCAGTTCCGCTTCTTCGCGACCGGGGCAGCCGGCGTCTCGTCCGTCTTGCCGTTCAGCGCGGTGAGCACCAGTTCCGGCGTCAGCGGCAGTTCGCGGAAGCGAATACCGGTAGCGTCATAGACGGCGTTGGCAATGGCAGATGCGCTGGGAACGGAGGCGGACTCTCCGACGCCGAGCGGCGGTTCGTCCTGCCGCGGCACCATCAGCACGTCGATGGCGGGGACCTCGGGGAAGGTGATCAGCGGATAGCCACCCCACTCCTTCGACTGCACGGCGGTCGACGAGAATTCGACCTTTTCCTTCAGCACCCGGCTGGTGGATTGAATGATATTGCCGTGGATCTGGTGGCGCACGCCATCGGGATTGATCACCATCCCGGAATCCTGCGCGCACGTCACCTTGGTGACCGCGATCTCGCCGGACTTCTTATTGACCGCGACATCGGCGACCCAGGCGGCCCAGGCGGCGGCTTTGCCAGGAAACGGGCCATGGATGTAGACGGCATAGGCGAACCCTCGCCCATAGAGCAGGTCGCCCTCGCCGCCGAGCGTGCCCCATGTCGTATGCGGTACCCAGTTTGCCCGTTCGGCCAGTGCACGCACCAGATCGACGGCGCGCGGATCGTGGAGGTAGCGAAGCCTGTACTCGACCGGATCGACGGCGGCGGCGGCTGCCAGTTCATCGACATAGCATTCGTGCGCAAACGTGTTGGGCATCGCCGAGACGCCGCGGAACCAGGAGGCGCGAGCGATCGGCGGCATGTCGTGCACGGTGACGCGGAGGTTCCCGTAGGCATAGGGCGGGATGGCGGTGCGATCTCCCATCTGCACGACGTCGGAGACCGGTGGCACCTTGCCGGTGAGGATCAAGGGAAGGGTCGGCGCCAGATTGGAGGGATAGCGGGTTTCGAAATCATAGGCGGACGGACCGCCCTCCAGATCGAGACCGCCGCGCACGTCCATGATCTGGGCGGCGCCCTTCGGCTCCCAGGCATGCTCCTGTTCGCGCGTCAGTTGGACACGGACGGGCGCCTTGACGGCGCGCGACAGCAGGGCGGCATCCGCAGTGACGTCATCGGCGCAATTGCGGCCGTAGCAGCCGGCGGCTTCCAGCCGCTCGACCCGAATCAGCTCTTCCGGCATGTCGAGAAGCAGCGCCAGATCGCGCCGTATCGGGAACGGGTTCTGCGTTCCCGACCACACCGTCAACCCACCTTCGTTGTAATCGGCCACCGCGCAGGATGGACCGATCGAGCCGTGCATCTGGTAGGGCCAGACATAGGTCCGGTTCATCGGCCGGGCGCTGCCGGCCAGAGCCATATCGACATTGCCGAGATCGGCAAGCTTGCGCGCGGTCGACGGATTGGCGCGTAGCGCCTTTTCTGGTGCGTTGAGATCCGGCCACTCGGGCGGCGCCCGCCACACGACCTTCAGGCTCTTCGCCGCCTCGATGGCGATTTCCTCGCGGGTCGCGACCACGCCGACGAAATCGCCGATGGCGACGACGCCGACAAGCCCGCGAATATGCGCGACCGATGCCTCGTCGATCGAAATCAAGCTTTTTCCGACATGGTCGCCGTGATCGAAACCGGCATAGGGCGGCCGTACGACGCGGCCATGCAGCATGCCCGGCAAGCGGACATCATGCACGTAGGTCCAGCGCCCCGTCGCCTTATCGGGAATATCGACGCGCGGATGCGACGAACCGACCAGCTTGTAGTCCGAGGCCGGTTTCAGGGCCGCGTACTCGTCGATCGACAGCCTGGCATGCCCGCCGGCGACGATGTCGCCGAAGCTCAACCGCCAGTTCTCGCCGCCGTCGGCACGGATGATACCGTCTTCCAGCCTCAGCCGATCAAGCGGCACGCCGACCTTCTCGGCTGCCTTGGCAAGCAGATGATGCCGGGCGGTGGCGGCGGCCTGCCGCAGCGGCACCGCGGTGATCTGGATCGTTTCGCTGGCGATAGTCGCGCCCTGGTTGGGTGCGGCGGAGGTGGTGCCGAGCACCATGTCCACTTGCTCGAAGGGCACGCTGAGTTCCTCGGCGACGATTTGCGCCAGGGAAGTGCGGATGCCCGTCCCGAGATCGACGTGGCCGTTGAACGCGGTCACGCGGCTATCGACGCCCACCGCGATATAGAGTTCCGCGGCATCGCCGAGCACTGCATCGTTGACGATCAGCAACGTGTCGGCGGCCGACATATAGGCCGATTTCGGCATTTCGCGGTGGTCGGTCATGGGGAGACCTCCTTTGCGCCTTTTGGCGAGACATCGTCCGGCGTGGATCGGCGCGTCCGCTCGGCCTTGGCATCGGCGACGGCCCGCCTGGCCGCGGCGAGTATTTCCATATGCGTTCCGCAACGGCAGAGGTGATGGCGCAGCGCCTCGCGAATCGTGTCCTCGTCGGGATCGGTATTGGAATTGAGCAAGGCTGCGGTGGCGATGATCATGCCGTTCAGGCAATATCCGCATTGAGCCGCGGCCTCGTCGATAAAGGCCGCCTGGACCGGATGCAGATGCTCGGGTGTCCCAAGGCCTTCAAGCGTAGTTACGCGACGCGCGCCAACCGCACCGAGGGGAACCGTGCAGGATCGGACGGCACGACCGTCCATGAGAACGGCGCACGCACCGCATTCCCCGAGCCCACAGCCGTATTTCGGGCTATTGAGAGACAGATCGTTTCTGAGGATGTAGAGGAGTGGGGTTTCCGGGCTTGCTTCGACGCTCTCGACGGCGTCGTTCACATTCAAACTGAAGCAAACTGGCAGTGTCAAAGCAGGCCCTCCGCCCCGGAGAACCAAACACAGACCACGCCTTTTCCCATCGGCCGAACCGCTACGCAGCAGACATCGCGCCGACGCCCACAAACCATAACGATGCGACAGCCACGGACACTTCGCATCTATTGCCCCTTTTATTTTATTAAGAAGCGTATACGCTTTATAGTGACGAATGACAAGTCGGATTTCGCCGTTGCGATTTTGCTAGCATATTCAATTGCGGGCAAATTTCTGCGCATTTTTGATGAAAATCAAAGCCTCGCTATTGCTATTTAGAGCGTATGCGCTAGACTTTTAGCAAGCCTCCAATCGTGGGAACAATGCGTCGAAAGACAGCTAAGAAGGGTCGCTATGTCTAACGGAAAAGAAAAGATCGCGATTATCGGCGCCGGCCTTGGTGGCACCGTCGCGGGTGCGCTGCTCCAGCACGCGGGTTTTGACGTCAACGTCTATGAACAAGCGCCGAGCTTCTCGCGCCTGGGCGCCGGCATCCATATGGGGCCGAACGTCCTGAAGATTTTCGAGCGCATCGGCATCGACAAGAAGGTCATCAGCATCAGCAGCACGCCGAGCCATTGGTTCAGCCGCGACGGCATTACCGGCGAATACACCGCGCGGGTTCCGCTCGTGGGTTACGGCCAGACCTATTGCACCGTTCACCGTGGCGACTTGCAGGCAATTCAGTGCGATGCGCTGCAGCCGGGCACCTTGCATTTCGGCAAGAAGCTGGCTCGCCTCGACGACAGCGGCACCGATGTACTGATCGCGTTCGAAGATGGAACCTCGGTGCGCGCCGATATCGTGATCGGCGCCGACGGGATCAATTCGCGCGTTCGCGAAACGCTGCTCGGCGAGGAGCGGCCGAATTACAGCGGCTGGGTCGGCCATCGTGCCTTGATTTCGTCGGACAAGTTGAAGAAATACGACCTGACCTTCGAGGACTGCGTCAAGTGGTGGGGGCCGGACCGTCACATGATGGTCTATTACACGACCGCGCGCCGCGACGAATATTACTATGTCACCGGCGTTCCGCATCCTGCGTGGGAATTCGATTCCGCCTTCGTCGACAGCAGCCGTGACGAGATGGCAGCCTCGTTCAAGGGCTACCATCCGATCATCCAGGCGCTGATCGACAGCACCGATGAAGTGACCAAGTGGCCGTTGTTCAACCGTAACCCGCTGCCGCTCTGGAGCAAGGGCCGCCTCGTGCTGCTGGGTGATGCCTGCCATCCGATGAAGCCGCATATGGCCCAGGGCGCCGCCATGGCGATCGAAGACGCCGCCATGCTGACCCGCTGCCTGACGGAAACCGGCATAACCGATTTCCGCAGCGCCTTCGGACTGTATGAGGCCAATCGCCGCGACCGCGCGACGCGTGTTCAGAACGTATCGAACGCCAACACCTTCCTGCTCGAACAGGAAGATCCGGCGTGGGTCTACGGCTACGACATTTACGCCGAGCCCCTGAAGAGCGAGACCGCGGCATGAGCGGCGGCGCGCTGTACGGAGCGAATGTCTTCGCCAACGGCATCCGCCAACATTACCTGCGCTACGGCGGCAAAGGCCCGTCCGTCATCCTGATCCCGGGCATCACCAGCCCGGCGATCACCTGGGGTTTCGTCGCCGAGCGGCTGGCAGAACGCTACGACGTCTACGTAATCGACGTGCGCGGCCGGGGGCTGTCTTCGACGGGGCCCGACCTTGATTACGGCCTCAACGCGATGGCCGCCGACGTGGTCGGCTTCGCCGCTGCGCTCGGGCTTCCTGCCCCCGCCCTACTCGGCCATTCGATGGGCGCGCGTATCGCCATCCGCGCCGCCGTTGCGGCGCCCGAGGCGTTTTCGAGGCTCGCCCTGATCGATCCGCCGGTTTCGGGCCCCGGACGCCGCCCCTACCCAAGCAAGCTGCCTTGGTATGTCGACAGCATCCGCCTGGCGCTGACGGGCATCGATGCGGAAGGCATGAAGGCGTTTTGCCCGACATGGACCGACGAACAGCTGAAGCTGCGCGCCGAATGGCTGCACACCTGCTACGAGCCCGCCATCGTCACCGCCTTCGAGGACTTCCACAAGGACGACATCTTCCCGGATCTGCCGAAGCTCAAGCGGCCGGCGATGCTGATGGTGGCCGGCCGTGGAGGCGTGATCGAAACCGTGGACGAGGACGAGGCCCGCACGCTGTATCCGGCGCTGGAAATCACTCGGGTGCCGAATGCCGGGCACATGATCCCTTGGGATGATTTCGACGGCTTCTTTGCCGCGCTTGGAGATTTTCTCTCCCGTTGATTGGGACGGCGGCGGATCGACGATCCACCGGCGTTTGTTTGACACTCGCTTTGCAACGCAAAGGATTCCATCCGTGCAGAAATATTACCGTATCGGCCAAATCGTTCCGAGCTCCAACACAACGATGGAGACCGAAATTCCCGCCATGCTGACGGCGCGCCAGTCCATCCGCCCCGAGCGCTTCACCTTCCACTCCAGCCGCATGCGGATGAAGAAAGTGGTCAAGGAAGAACTGGCAGCGATGGACGCCGAATCCGATCGATGCGCCGTCGAGCTTTCCGACGCCCGCGTCGATGTTGTCGGATACGCCTGCCTGGTTGCGATCATGGCGATGGGCCTTGGCTATCACCGCCAGTCGGAACAGCGCCTCACCGGCCGCACTCAGGAAAACGACACGAACATTCCGGTTGTTACCAGCGCCGGCGCGCTGATCGAGGGGCTGAAAGTGATGAAGGCAAAGAAGATTGCCGTCGTCGCACCCTATATGAAGCCCCTCACCGAACTCGTCGTGAACTATATTCGCGAAGAGGGCTTCGAGGTGACGGATTGGCGGGCGCTGGAAATTCCCGATAATCTCGATGTCGCCCGCCACGACCCGGAAAACCTGCCGGCGATCGTCCAGACACTCGACCTCTCGGATGTCGATGTGATTGTGCTTTCTGCCTGCGTACAGATGCCGTCGCTGCCTGTGATCGCCAAGGTCGAGGCCATGACGGGCAAGCCGGTCCTCACCGCCGCCGTCGCCACCACGTATTGCATGCTGAAATCACTGGGAATGGAAGCCGTCGCACCGGGTGCCGGCGCGCTGCTGTCCGGCGCGTATTGAGGAGAGCCCGATGATCAGTGCCGAAACCAACTATCAGGGCGTCTGGGGCAACCGCATCGGCTTCGGCCAGCGCCCCGCCTTGCTCGTCATCGACTTTCTGAAGGCCTATACGGTGGAAGGCGCGCCGCTCTTTGCGCCGGGTGTCGTCGATGCAGTGGCGCAAACACCGGCGCTTCTGGCTGCCGCGCGGGCCGCAGGCATTCCCGTCATCCACACCCGCATCCTTTATCTCGCGGAAAACTGTGCCGATGGCGGCATGTGGGTGAAGAAAGCCCCGGTCATGAAGGCCATGGTCGAGGGCAACGTGCTGGCCGAATTCTGCGACGGCGTCGCGCCGGAAAAAGGCGAACTTGTCATAATCAAGCAATATGCCAGTGCCTTCTTCGGCACCAGCCTCGGCTCGCTGCTGCACACGCAGGGGATCGACACGGTTATCATGGCCGGCTGCTCGACCAGCGGCTGCATCCGTGCGAGCGCCGTCGATGCCGTGCAGCACGGCTTCCGGACTATTGTCGTGCGCGATTGCGTCGGCGACCGGCATCCCGATCCGCACAATGCCAACCTCTTCGACATCGACAGCAAGTATGGCGATGTCGTTTCGAGGGAGGAAGCGATCGCCGAAATCGCCAAGGTCAAGTCCGACTGTCCGTAACGTTACAAAACAGCCAAGCCTTCAAACAAGATAGGGGAATGAGCATGGATCAATTCAGCTTCACGGAAATCTGCCTGCATCAGTTGAAGATGTCGGGCGTCCACGAGGGAGAAAAACTCATTGTCCTGACCCAGGGCAACGAGCGCCTCGACTACGCCGACGCCTTCATGGCGGCGGGCATGCGTCTTGGCGCCAAGATGTATCACATGCGTTTGCCGCCAGTGCCGCCGGCAGGTGCATGGGCGGTCGGCCAGACAGGCCTTGCCGCCATGCCGGAAGCGGTAGAGGCCCTGAAGGCCGCCGACATGCTCATCGATTGCATCTTTCTACTCTTCAGCCCGGAACAGATGGCGATCCAGGCGGCCGGCACGCGCATCCTGACCGCCGTGGAACCGCCGGAGATTCTGGCGCGCATGCTGCCGACAAAGGAACTGCGCGAGCGCGTGGAATTTGCTGGAGACCTGCTGTCCAAGGCGAAAGTGATGCGGATCACTTCTCCGCATGGCACGGATGTCACTTACAAGCTCAACACCTATCCCGCCATTACGGAATATGCGTGCACGGACGAGCCGGGCCGCTGGGATCATTGGCCGTCCGGCTTTGTCTTTACGGGTGGTGACGACGATGGCGTCGACGGTACAATCGTCGTTGCTCCGGGTGATATCCTGCTGCCTCAGAACATCTACGTGCGCGACCCGATCATCTATACGATCGAAAACGGTTGGATCACCGACATTCGCGGCGGTCTCGATGCCGAACTGGTCAAATCCTACATGGCAGGTTTCAACGACCCGCGTGGCATGGGCATGAGCCATGTCGGCTGGGGCCTTAATCAGAACGCTAAGTGGCATCGAATGGTGCCTGGCGAATTCCCCGGAGGCATGGGCATGGAGGCACGCTCCTTCTACGGCAACGTGATGTTCTCCACTGGCCCCAACAACGAGCTCGGCGGCCCGAATGACACCGCCTGCCATCTGGACATCCCGATGCGCGGTTGCTCGCTGTTCCTCGACGATGAACCGATGGTTCTGGATGGCGACATCGCCGTCAAGGAAATGAAGTACAACTTCAAATAACCGAGATAGCCAATCCGCTCCGCGCGAGATCGCGCGGAGCGGGTGCGGCTCGAGACGCCTTGACCAGCGTAACCTGCTGTGATGTTTCCTGCAGTCCGCGCTGCATTCGCGCCAAAGAGCCGCAAACCGATGGACCACACCGACGATGACCGCAAAAGACACCGAAGACCTGCCCGAAGCGCCGGCGCCTCACAATGGCTACCACGTCACGGAGCAAGTCGGGCATCTGCTGCGCAAGGCCTATCAGCGTCATCTCTCGATTTTCCAGACCAATGCGAGTGATCCAGACCTGACATCGGTGCAGTTCGTGACGCTGTGCGCGCTGCATGACCTCGGTCCCAGTTCACAGGTCGAACTCGTCAAGGCCACCTCCGTCGACCAGGCGACCATCCGTGGCATCGTCGAGCGGCTGAAGGCCCGTGGACTGATCGATCTCTCCAAGGACGAGGCCGACGGCCGCAAGGTGGTTATCTCCCTGCTACCCAAGGGCGAAGCCCTGCTGCAGGACATGTATCCGCAAGCCTATCTCATCAGCGAAAAGACCGTCGCGCGTCTCAACCCCGCGGAACGCATAGCGTTGCTGTATCTCCTGCGCAAGATCGCCGACGATGAGAACGGAGAACAGTAGGTGCTGATTGGGTTACCCGCGGTCTTGACCGGAATCGAACCACCGCACACTCCATCGAAGAAAACGATCGCGCTGGATTCCTTAGTGGGCCTTGCCTCCGCCTCGTTTCCAAAGGTGAATTCCGTGAGGTTCAATCCATAAGGGGAGCTGAATTTCTCGGCGCCCGCTCCAGCGAGCCGAGCTTTTCCACGCCGGTTGATTTTCCGGTCTGCGAGGGTCCAAGCACGGCAAAGCAGCGCATCGGCAATCCTCCAACTGCCGTAAACACAATCTTCAGCCATCATAGGATTCCCTGAACCGCTGCAATTGGTGCCGCACACAGTCCTAACCCCATCACGGTAAACCACGAGCTCGCCATTCCGCGGGAAACAAGGCTAAGTGCTTGTGGCGCTTGCGGCAACCGACGGCACCCCGACCGATATCAGCGCAGGCAGGGATACGAACGACCCGCCGGCCCGCCAGCGCATTCCTGCTGCCGGCTAACAAGCCAGCCAGGAATAAAAGAATGATATCGTACATGTTCAGGTCGCCGTGCAAAGCTTGACCGCGAAATCTCCTTCGTTTTTCAGCGGCGCACCAGTTCTGCGTCCCCGCCGGTATAATCGCACGCGCCTGGAAACGTCAGATTGTGAGGGCATTCTCCTAGACTCGACTCGAATCCCCGGGAATGCTTCATTGGCGCTCGAAGGACTGAAGATGACATACGAGTGGATGAAAGCCGACACGACGAATGCGACCTATTAAGCCACCCGCGTGCGCATTGATATTGTCAGCGTTCAGTGTTCCCGTCGCCTTGTTTTTGCACGCATCGCCTGTTTAGTCGACCATCGAACTGAAATTACCGAGCCTTCCCAGGTAGAACGTCCATATGCAAGTCAGGATGTCTCGCGCGATTTGACCTGCTGGCGGCGTTGCACGGCGTTTGTCCCGGTGGTCGAAGACAAGGAAGTAATTCGAACGGGCTCTCGCGCGGCCTGCGTGCGAACCCGCTGGATGAGCGTTCGAACCTGTCGGATCGATGCACTGACCCGTTACCCCGCTGACTCCCAGAGAACCCGGTAAGATTCATGGCACAAATTCGTATCCACCATCGCACGATCTATCGCTACCGTTACGCGGTGCATCTGAGGCCTCATCGGCTGATGTTGAGGCCGCGCGAGGGCCGCGATCTCCGGCTGCTGTCGTATGAGGTCTCGATAGCACCACAGGCCCAGCTCAGTTGGGCGACGGATGTCTTCGGCAATGTCGTTGCCACTGCGGTTTTCAACGAGATGGCCGATGTCCTGACCGTTGATAGCGTCGCCCTGGTAGACCTTACCGCCGCAGCATGGCCGGTCTTTGCTATTGCAGGCTCCGCCGTCACTTTTCCCTTCCGCTATTCGGATGAGGAATGGACAGATCTCGGGGCGCTGACGGCTCGGCAGTATGCCGACCCATCCGAGCAGCTTCAGCGATGGGCACGAGGGTTTGTCGCGAGCAATTCGACAGACACGCTCTCGCTTCTGAAGGACATAAGCGCTGGGGTGTCGTCATCGATCTCCTATCAAAGCCGTGAGGCGGAAGGCACACAGCCGCCAACCCAGACTTTGGATCGTAGTTGGGGATCGTGCCGCGACTTTGCAGTGCTGTTTGCAGAAGCCGTTCGTTGTCTGGGCTTTGGAGCGCGCATTGTGTCTGGATACCTGTTCAATCCCGATCAAATATTGCTCGGTTCGCAGGATCAGGGCTCGACCCATGCCTGGGTCGAGGTCTTCCTACCGGGCGCAGGATGGATCACATTTGATCCGACCAATCGCAGCATGGGCGGAGCCAATCTCATCCCTGTCGCTGTCACTCGTGATATCGCGCAATCCGTTCCCGTTGCAGGCAGCTTCGTCGGTGCGTCAGATGCATTCGGATCAATGGACGTGGAGGTGCAGGTCGAAATGTCTGCATGAACTTCGCAGCAGGCCCACGGAACGATCGCAACGATCGGGCGTAGCTTCGCTTTTTTGTCGCCGCATTGGTCGATCCATCATACATATAGGCGTAATATCCATTATGCATCGACCAAAGGAAACTTCTGCGACGGCGCCATTCTGCGAACGAGCATGAAGTGCGCGAACGGTTCAGTGTGCGACGCCTGGTTCCCCATGTGCCCTCACGATAGCGTCCGCTTCCTTGCCGTATAGCTCCTCGAAGTGATCGAAGGTCTTGGAAAAATAACCAATGCCCTGCGTCGCCGAGCGCAGCGCCCGCGCCAGATCGTCGAGTGCGCCGCCCGGAATAAGTGCCCGGAAGATGTCCCATCCCTTGGCGGTTTCATCCCGGTCGAAGCCGAGAACTTGGCCCTTGAGAGCGGAGACGATCTGGACGAGGCTGCCGGAATAGATCGACGGAATGTGAATTTCGCTGCGGAAGACCGGTTGCATTAAAACTGCCGCCCCTTCGGAAAGCGCCTGTCGCACTCCCATTTTCGACGCAGTCTGGAAGGCGTGTTCCGAACTGTCGACGGCATGGTGCTGACCATCGTACAGCGTTACGCCGACATCGATGACCTTGAAGCCTAGCGGCCCTTTCTCCATAGCTTCGCGCGCGCCTGCTTCGACAGCTGGGATATAGTTGCGCGGGACGACGCCACCCTTGACGGTCTCGCTAAAGCTGAAGCCCCGGCCGCGCTCATTGGGGCGAATGCTCAGCTTCACATCCGCGAACTGTCCGGCACCGCCTGTCTGTTTGCGGTGACGGTAATGAACCTCGGATGGTTTCGCAGTTGTCTCGCGGTAGATCGGGCTGGGCGTTCGATCGGTTACGTCGATATGAAACACGTCGGACAGGGTTCGGCAGAGATCGCGCAGATGCACCGGCCCCTGGACGCAGACGAGATGGGCCCCGGTGCTTTCCTCCTGCAAGACCGTTAGGCCGCGATCCGTCTCGGATAGTTTTGCCAGCGTTTCGGAGAGCTTGTTTTCATCGCGCTCGCTGCCCGGGACTAGGATCCTTTCAAGCATCGGGGTGGGCGGCTGCGTCCACTCAGGCGGGGCGACCACCGCGCCTGATGTCAACAGCGAAGGGACGGGCAAGTGGTCGGACTTGACCGTCGCAAACACATCCCCCGACGCAGGCACAACGGCCGAATTGGACTTCCCGTTTGCGAGATGCTGTACGGCGCCGAGGCCGGAGCCGCCCAGCGATGCGCCCTGCCGCAGTCCATCGCCAAGCGCGCGCACGAGCACTGTCTTACCGACATTCTGGCGATGATAGGCATGGAAGCTCACGGCGGTCAGCTTGTTTTCATCGACATTGCTCGCACGAGCTAGGCGCTGTCGAAGAACCCCGACCGGCGGCGCCTCGTGGCGCAGCGCCTTCATCAGCCTCATCATGCCGTTGCCGTGACTTGCGGCACCGATCAGGACTGGAATAATCCTGTTTTCCCTGAGAACCCGCGATGAAATGGCATAGAGCGCGTCGCTGGGCGGCTCGCGATCTTCGATCAGCTCCTCGAGAAGCCAGTCGTCGAATTCGGACAGGTGTTCCAGGAGTTCGCTGCGCGCTTCGTGCTCGCGCTCGGCGGCGCTTTCGGGGATTGCGATCAGCGCCGAAGTCTGGCCTTCCCGGTAGCGCCACGCCCGTTCCGAAATCAGATCGCAACTGCCTATGATCCTGTCCCCCTCGCGGATCGGGATCTGGCGAAGCAAAAGCGTGTGGTTGGCGTAGTCTTGAAGCGCGGCGATCACGTCCCTCAGCCGCCCTCTCGGTTCGTCCATCCGGTTGACGAAGAGGATGCACGGCGTCTCCGAGGCCTCGATTACCCGCAGATAGGGCGCGGCGAGCACAGCCTCCTCGGGTGTCGATGAAACGCACAGGATGCAGGCGTCGCTGGCAAGAAGCGCGTGTTGTGCATGCGCCAACGCTTCGTTGGGTCCTGGCGCATCCAGCGCACACCACGCCTCGTTTCCAAAGGTGAATTCTGTGAGGTTCAATCCATAAGGGGAGCTGGATTTTCTCGGCGCCCCCTCCAGGGAGCCGAGCTTTTCCACGACTGTTGATTTTCCGGTCTGCGAGGGTCCAAGCACGGTAAAGCAGCGCATCGGCATTCCTCCAACTGCCATAAACACAATTTTCACATAGGATGCCCTGAACCGCTGCAAGGCGCCAGAGGTGTTCATGGGCGCGTGCTTTATCTCGACGAGCATGGTCGAAGCATACCTGGCCCGCCGGCCCAGGCGTTCTGCTTCGTGAGTACGAAAGTGAAAACGGCAAGGTCGGAGGCCTGCAATTTTTTCGCATAGGCATGAAGAACGATCGTGCCTTCCTGCAGCTTTTGGCAAAAGGCTTCGAGACGAACGATGACGGCCAGGTCTCGCCGCCGCACGATTGGCTTTGAAAGTCCTTTTGGCACGGACATTTCGCCATTTTTCAAAGTATTCTTGCCGAGAAACTTCAAAGGGTGCCAATTTTGCTCGATGGCTTCAATGAAGGCTGGATCACTTCGAGCGGCAGGGAACAGAGCAACGGAGCGGGACCGTCGCGTTCGAGACGGTGCTCAGCGAGATGATCGCCCAGGGCTAAGAGTCCAAGAAACATCTTGATTACCGGATCATTTGGGAAGTTTGGCCAGGTGGCCGGACAACTTCTGCAATTGTGCCCATGCGATCCCGAAAGTGCCGTCGAGTGAACGGCGCTGACTTATCGCCGGGTCTTGGAGGGGTCGCCGCGATCATTTGCGGGAGATCGGTCATCGGCCGACGCCGGCCCCGGAGAGAAATACGTGTTCGACGAGCTTGAGCGTCCGCAGCATAGGATGCGTAATCAAAAGAATCTGGTTCTTGCCGGCGCACCGGGACTCGTCCTTGAATTTCTCGAGCCACGGATCCAGCCGACCTAGACATGCGTTTGACGCAAAAACGCCCGCGTCATGAGCGGGCGTCGAGCGGTCGGAGAGACTAAATGATGTGCGGTTAGCGCGCGATCGATGCACGGGCGAGGCTGCGGATGTCAGCACGGTCGATCCCAAGGTCCTGCAGCTCACGGCTAGACATGCGGCCGAGTTCGGTGACGGTCTGACGGAACTTGCGCCAGTTGTTGAAAGAGCGTGCTACGTTCATGATAATCCCCTTCCTGAGGGCTATGTGACGTGAGCAACCTTGCTTGGTTCCGGCGTCGTTTCGATGATCGGAATATAGGCGTTTCAATCGGTTTAAAACAGCGACAATCCCTCACCCCACCTATGCGCAGGACGCATAAGGTTTTCTTTTGCAACGGGAAATGCTCTTTTTTCAGCCTCGAACTTTTCACTAAGTAGGCGGGTTACCATCCCGGTTTTCTTTCAGTTGCACGGTTTCCTTCGGCCCACGTCCCAATCAACATTGTCATGAAGCGCTCGGCCGCGGGCGAAAGCGTCCCACCGCGACGACGCACAATGCCGATCGTTCGTGAGATTTGAGGATTGCCAATAGGTCTCGCGACGAGGAACGGGTGCTCTTCCTGTGGGGTGGCGAGTTTAGGCAGAACCGAAATTCCAAGCCCCGCTTCCACCAAACCAAGCGATGTCGAAAGATGTGTGACTTCATAGGACCAGCGCAGTTTCAGGTTCGACTTCGCCAGAGCGGCGTCAAGAAGCGTACGGTTGCCGCTGGACCGGTGAACTGTGATCAGTTGATAGGGCGCCAGATCGTCCCATTCGAGTTCGCTCTTCGCTGCCAGCGGATGATCCTTGCGTGCCGCCAGCACGAATGGATCTTCGATGAGCCTCTCGAAGATGAGGTCGGGATCTGAAAAGCCCATGATATTAATGCCGAACTCGACTTCCCCACGGGCGACTGCCTGCAGTCCGTCGGTGGCCGGGAGATCGAGAATGCGAAAACGAATATTCGGATACTCGGCGCTGAATTGCTTGATGACGGTCGGCAAAAAATAGAAAGCAGCCGTCGGCAGACATGCGATTGTCACGAGGCCGCTGCGCTGAGATCCGACATCGCGCACCGCAAACAGCGACGTGTCGAACTCCTCAAGCATTCGTCGCACCAAAGGTATCAGTTCCGCGCCAAGGGCGGTTGTCGAGACATGACGCGTGGTGCGCTCGAGCAAAGGCGCCCCGATTGCCAGCTCGAGCTTCTGAATTCGACGACTGAGCGCCGGCTGGGACAGATTAAGCGCTTCGGCAGAGCGGTGGAAGTTTTCCAGTTCGACGACCGACAGAAACGCGCGCAGATCCAGTATCTCGCAATTGATGCTCATGACGCATCATTCCCTCTGAAATTCGCATTTCACATATCAATCATTTTGCCGCTTACTGCAACAAAGAAGCTGATTGATATATAAATCACATCAGTATGCGGGCACAACCATGAACGACCTGATTTCCATTCCCTGCGTTCTGATGCGAGGCGGCACCTCCAAGGGACCGTTCTTTCTCGCATCCGATCTTCCATCGGATTCGTGGCAACGCGATCAGATCCTGCTATCAGTCATGGGTTCAGGTCACCCTCTGCAGATTGACGGTATTGGCGGTGGCAACCCCGTCACCAGCAAGGTTGCCATCGTCGGCCCGTCAACTGTGTCCGATGCTGATGTCGATTATCTGTTCGCCCAAGTCCGCATCGATCAGCAGTTCGTCGATATCTCGCCCAACTGTGGAAACATGCTTGCGGCCGTCGGACCGTTCGCGATCGAGGCCGGACTGGTCAAGGCGGCGACGGGCGTAACCCGCGTGCGCATTCACAACGTCAATACCTGCAAACTCATCGAAGCGGAGGTTCCGACCCCCGATGGCCGCGTTGCCTACATGGGAGATGCCTCGATCGACGGCGTGCCGGGCAATGCGGCACCGATCGCGCTGACCTTCATGGATGCGGCCGGGGCACGCACAGGCAAGCTCTTCCCGACCGGCAACCCGCGCGACACGATCGATGGCATCGATGTGACCTGCATCGATTGCGCGATGCCGATGATGCTGCTCGAAGCCGCCGCCCTCCGTGTGACGGGCAACGAACCTGCAGCCGAGCTTAACGCCAACGGGGCAATGCTGCACCGACTCGAAACGCTACGGCTTGAGGCCGGCCGTCGTATGGGCATGGGCGATGTCAGCAACCAGGTCACGCCCAAACCGGTGTTGATCTCCACGCCCAACAAGGGCGGAGATCTCGGCGTGCGCTATTTCATGCCGCACCAGTGCCACCCGTCTCTTGCAACAACCGGCGCGGTTGGGATTGCCACGGCCTGCATCAGCGACGGAACCGTCGCTGCGCAACTGATCGGCAATCGCAAGCCGCCGGTCGTCCTCGTTCTCGAACATCCAAGCGGTCGTTTGGAAGTAAAACTGGATACCCGCGACGGCAAGACAGTTGCCGCAATCCTGCGGACGGCCCGACGCCTCTTCGAGGGTCGGGTCTTTGCAAAACCTATCGCGCAAGTGGTTTGCGCTGCATAATCGGAAGTGGTTGCCGGGAGGGCGCCACGCATCAGGGAGGAATACACATGCGTAAACTTATACTCGCCCTTGCGGCAACGGTCGCTTTTGCCGGTTCGGCTTTTGCGGAACCCGTCCGCATCAGCGTCGGGTCCTACAACCTCAACAACCTGCCCTTCCCGGTCGCAGCTGGCCTAGGTCTCTACGAGAAGGAAGGTCTTGAGGTGACCGTCGAAAACTTCGCATCTGGCGGCTCCAAGACGCTGCAGGCGCTTGTTGCCGGCTCCACGGATATCGCTGTCGGCTTCTACGACCATACGATCCAGATGCAGTCGCAGAACAAGGCGGTGGTCGGCTTTGTCCAGCTTGCGCGCAATTCTGGCCTAGTTCTGGCCGGCGGGAAAAACTCATCCTTCGATCCGACCAAGCCGGAAACGATCAAGGGCGCGAAGGTCGGCATCACCGCACCGGGATCATCTTCCGACTTCTTCGTGCGCTACTACCTGCAGCGCAACAATCTTTCGGCCGACGACATCTCGCTGATCGGCGTTGGTTCCGGCGCGGCCGCAGTCGCGGCCCTCGAGCAAGGTAAGGTCAATCTTCTGGTCAACTACGATCCCGCGGCGACCTTTATCGAGGCCAAGGGTGTCGGCAAGATTTTGATCGACGCCCGCAGCGACGAGGGAGCCAAGGAGATCTATGGCGGAATCTATCCGACCGCCGTCCTCTATGCGACACAGGCCTATATCGATGAGAACCCGGAAACCATCCAGAAGGTCACGAACGCTACCGTCAAGGCACTGGCATGGATGAACGAACACACATAGCGCTGAAAAGATTGTCGAAAAACTGCCGAAAGAATTCATCTCCGGCGACCGGGACACCTATGTGAAGGCCGTCCAGAATGCCAAGCCGATTTTCTCGGTGGACGGCAAATTCAGCGAGACCGACACGCAGACGCCGTTGGCCGTTCTCAAGAGCTTCAACGAAAAGGTTGCTGCGGCAACAATCGATCTTTCCAAAACCTACACGAACGCTTTCGTGGACAAGGTAACGGATAAGACCACCAACTGATCCTAGGAGGAGGCCATGTCTTTGGCTGTCGTAAACCCCATGCCTATCCCGACGGGACAGCAAAATGCAAAGCCGATGGTATCGATCGACGCCGTGACAATGTCGTTTGGTTCCTATGTCGCGGTGCAGGGCGTCAACCTCACGGTTGCCGATGGCGAGTTTCTCGCCATCGTCGGCCCGACCGGTTGCGGCAAGAGCACCATTTTGAACGCGATCGCAGGTCTTCTGAAACCCGCGAGCGGTACGGTGACGATCGATGGCACGCCGGTAAAGGGCGTGCAGAATGACATTGGCTATCTCTTCCAGCAGGACGCGCTGCTTCCGTGGAAGACATCCATCGAGAATGTCGAGCTCGGCCTGGTGTTCACGGGCGTTGGAGCCACTGAGCGCCGCGAGCGTTCGATGAGCTGGCTTGCCAAGGTCGGGCTGAAGGGGTTCGAACACCGCTATCCGCACCAGCTCTCCGGCGGCCAGCGTAAACGTGTCCAGATGGCGCAGGCCCTCATTGCCGGTCCGAAGGTAATCCTGATGGACGAGCCCTTCTCCGCGCTCGACATCCACACGCGGCACCTCATGCAGAATGAGTTGCTGCGCCTTTGGCAGGAAGAACGCCGCGCCGTGGTCATGATTACGCACGACCTTGAAGAGGCCATCGCGCTGGGAGACCGCGTCGCCATTCTGGCCGCCGGCCCTCGATCGCGTGTCATCGAAAGCTTCCCGGTCGATCTCGAGCGGCCACGGGATGTGGCAGAGATCAAACTCGATCCACGCTTTATGGATCTGTATCGCAATATCTGGGCTTCCCTGCGTGGCGAAGTGGAGAAAAGCTATGAACGTAGGGACTGAACGCACTATCCAGCTCGGTATGCTGGTTTTTATCCTCGGTGGCTGGCAGCTCGGCGTGACCGCCGGCTTCATTGATGTCTTCTTTTTCCCGGCGCCACTCGATATCTTCAATCAGATTGTCAGCTGGATCGTTGACCCGGGCTTTTACAAGCACGTCTCGATAACCCTGACGGAAACAGTGCTCGGTTACATCATTGGCACGGGCCTTGGTGTCGCCGCTGGTGTGTGGCTCGGTCTCAGCCGGAGCGCCGCCCGGATCCTCGACCCGTTCATCAAGGGGCTCAACGCCATTCCGCGCGTGGTGCTTGCGCCGATTTTCGTTCTTTGGCTCGGGCTCGGCCTTTGGTCGAAGGTGGCGCTTGCCGTAACACTTGTTTTCTTCATTACCTTCTTCAACGCCATGCAGGGCGTCCGCGAAGTCAACCCGGTGGTGCTCGCGAATGCAAGGATCCTCGGAGCCAAACCTTCCGATCTATTGCGGCATGTCTATTTCCCCGCAGCAGCAAGCTGGATCCTGTCGTCGCTTCGTACCTCCGTCGGTTTCGCGGTCGTCGGCGCCATCATTGGCGAGTATCTTGGCTCCTCTGCAGGACTCGGCTACCTGATCGCGCAGGCGGAAGGCAACTTCGACGCGGTGGGTGTGTTTGCCGGCATCATCATCCTGGCTATGTTCGTGCTCATCATCGATCGAATTCTCGATGTTCTGGAAGGCCGGCTCATCAAGTGGAGACCGAACGCCGCAGAAGAAAGAGCGGCGTAACCAATCGAATTAGTTTCCATGTCAGTTCTGATTGGGGGGGCCGCCATCGGCACTCCCTTCTTTTTGGCCTTGTGTTCGAAAGTACCGCCAGCTCCCGATTGATATGCTGGATCAAAGTTCGAATCGTGGGCGCATTAAGCAGCCATTGGTTAACACCTCAATTGGATTGGCTTCCAAAAACGCGTTGACCACGTGGCATGCCTTATGATGCCCGCTTGTCCTGTGGTGACCTTGTCAGTCGGGATAAGCTTGAGCTCGGCGACAAGCGCATCGCGATACGGGACGATCTGCGTGATTGCCTTGCAGGCGCAATACCAGCGCCAGATGCGTTGACGGCGAGTAGTGTACGATACCAGCTTGCGAAGTGCTTAAAGCTGAGTGTTCTACCATTATCTCAGGCTCATAACTGGACGAAGCGGCGGCGTATGGACAGCGGAAGGGAAACATTCTTCGGCACATTTGCGGAGAAGTATTTTGCGGCATTGCAATAACTGATAACGCACTGCAATATAACTGTTACAAATCTGTGCAGTCGGGGTGCCGTGTGATGAGGATTTGCATCTATAAGTCGGAAAGAGCACCTGAGCTTACCCTCTTGCTGCGAGAGGGCCTGCCTCTACCGCTCGACACCAAGATAGACAAATGGACCAAAATCAAGGTCGTCACCGACAGGGAAATGAGAGCAGACCTTTTGAATGAAGTTGGCGGCGCGGGGTACGCGTTAGTTCGGCTTGCCGCGATTAGGCAACATTAGGCAATAGCACTGCCTTGTTGCCGCGTTATCACGACACTGCCATCGCATCGCGAGGCTTTGTCTGCTGGAAACACGCACCCAGGCGCTCGTGCGCGGACCGGCCGCCGCATTGTCCACCTCGGACTGAAAGTTGTCTGGTGAATTGCCGCTCTTGAGCCATTACGATCCGTCGCCCGTTTAACGCAAAAGCTCGGCGGCCCGCTTATGCTGGCCGCCGAGCTTCACATGAATCTCTTCATGATGGACTAAGCCAGTCCTCCGCTCAAGTTCGGAAGGCTATGCGTCGCCCGAATGAGATCAGCCGCCCGCTCTCCGATGACAACGCAGGGTGCCATCGTATTCCCAGTTGTGATCCGCGGCATGATCGAGGAGTCTGCGATGCGCAGGCCATCGATGCCGTAGACCTTGAGCTCGCTGTCGACCACCGACATGCTGTCGCGTCCCATTTTGGCTGTGCAGGATTGATGCCAATAGGTCACGGCCGAACGCCGGATAAAGTCGATCATCCCCGATCGGTCGCGCCCGCCCGGAGCCGCCTCGCCTGTCACCAGTGGCGTGAAGGCATCACTGTTTCCGAGTTCGCGACACAATTCCACCGCAGCCAAGGCAGCCGCCATGTCTTCCGGCGCGCTGAGAGAATTCGGTTCGATCAGGATAGGGTCATTTATATTGGGGCCGGAGAGCCGCAGTCGACCACGGCTTTTTGGCTGGGCGAGACCGCTAAACATCGTCCAGCCATGTTGCGGTGTTTCGAGGCCCGTCTCGATCGGGGACGGCACAGCGAATTCCAACTGGCACTGAAGAATGTCCGGCTGCGCAAGCCGCGAGTCGGTTTTCCAGTAGAGTTTTGCTTCGCAGCCGCTACCACCGACGGCTTCTGGTTTTCGATATGCCCACGTGCACCCGAATGCGAGATGATCCTGATGATTGCGCCCAACGCCAGGCAAGTGTTGAACCACGGGAATGCCGTGGGCTTGCAGCTCATCTTCCGGACCTATGCCGGACTGCATCAACAATTTCGGAGTGTTGATCGCGCCTAGTGACAGTACCGTTTCGCAACGCGCCGTGAATTGACGCCGCTGATCATCGATGAGAACCTCGACCCCCGTCACGCGCTTGCCATCGAAAATGAGGCGCGTGACCAGTACGTCGGTCAGCACAGTCAGGTTTGGGCGCGACATGAGCGGGCGGACATAGGATCCAAAGACAGACTCCCGCTTGCCATCCCGGATCCGCAGCTCAGCGATAGATGCGCCGCCCGGGCCCTCCATCATTTCACCGTTCGGGCTATTGTAGACGGGAATGCCGATAGTGGATGCCGCACTCAACAAGGCCCCCGCGATCGGTTGGGGCGCCTGCGGCTGCGCTACGTAGGCCGGTCCTCCCACGCCGCGACGCGTTGGGTCCGGAGCGCCCTGCCAATCTTCGATCCGGCGATAGTAGCCGAGGATGGACTGATAGCCCCACGCGTCATCGCCGGCTTCAGCGGCAAAGTGGTCCCAATCTCCCTTGTGTCCTCTGGCCCACACCATGACATTGATGCTCGAACCGCCACCGAGCCCTTTGCCCATGCTGAGAGGAAGACGTCGACCGTCCAGGCCAGGTGCCGGTTGTCCGACAAAACCCCAGTCCCGGACCGAGCCGAGATTGAGCGGCCACTGCGCAGGGTTTGTAACGGTCTCGGCCGCATCGTCCCCGCCTGCCTCCAGCAGCAGGACACTTGCGTTTTCATTCTCTGCCAGTCGTGCGGCAACAACGGAGCCGCTGGACCCGGCGCCGCAGACGATGAAGTCGAAAACAACATCGACCTCGCTCTGAGGAATGGGCGGATTTTCGGGTGCCTTCTTGTCATGACTATTCGGCTTCACGTGGTTACCTCCGTGAATGGATTGAGGAAAATTGCAAAAGTGTTGGGGAATCGGGCAATGGATCCTTGTCCGAGATCGTGCGGCCTTTTATGTGCTCGCTTGGCCCGACCCCGCTCGGTTCGACAGCCCTTGCTCGTCGTCATCGGGACAGTGCGGGCTGTCCCGATGAAACTGCGTCTGTCATTACTTCTTCGCTGAGACAGCCGTGGCTGCCTGAGCAATGGTATCCGCGACCACCGTCGGCTGCGTCATGAACAGGGCGTGGCTCGCTGACACCTTGGTGATCTTCGCCTTGATGCGTTCCGCCATGTGGATCAGCATGGCCTGATCGAATGCCTTATCCTCGGTAGCAATCACAGCCCAGCTGGGCTTGGTGTGCCAGGCAGCATGTTCGAGCTTCGTGCCGAACGCTGACATGTTGATCGGGACTTGCGCATCCCTCATGAACGCAACATCCGCATCGCTGACGTCATGAGCGAAACCAGCCTTGAACTTTTGCGGACTGACATATCCAAAGCCATCCTTCGTGGTCTCGATGACGAATTCCGATGCGGGAGCAAATCCTTGGTATTGTTGAGCCGTTGTCTCGCCTGCATCAGGAGAGAGAGCCGAGACGTAAACGAGGCCTGCAACCTTTGCATCAATTCCAGCTTCCGTGATGACCGTGCCGCCCCAGGAATGTCCAACGAGAATGACCGGACCATCCTGCCGTTCCAGCACACGTTTGGTAGCCGCGACATCATCTTCGAGAGATGTCAGGGGGTTCTGAACAATGCTGACGCGATATCCACGCTTCGTGAGAATGTCGTAAACACCCTTCCAGCCAGAGCCGTCGGCGAAGGCGCCGTGGACGAGCACAACGTTTTTCACGGACTGGTCTTGAGGAATGGTGTCGCCGGCGTTCGCCGGCAATGCGGCTGCGGACAGTGAGGCTGCAGCAGCAATTGCGGCTACGGTGGTCGTGGTCATGCGTGTCATGGCTGTCTCCTCGTTAATTGCGATAACTGTTATCGCGATATACATAAGCTGCCAGACTTTGGATGGCGCGTCAAGATAATTCTTATCGCGATATTTAATTTTGCTGTTGCATAGGTTATATAGAGATCCACAGGAGCTCAGAATGACCGAACGCCATAACGACCCACCCCCCCTGCACGACCAACTGTGCTACGCGATTTACACTGCCGGAATTGCAATCCAGCGCGCCTACAAACCTCTTCTCGACGAGTTGGGCCTGACGTACCCGCAGTACCTCGTGCTCAATGTGTTGTGGAGCGAAGATGGGCAGACGGTGGGTGCCATTGCCAACGCCCTTGCCCTGGAATCCAGCACGCTGACGCCGCTTCTAAAGCGCCTTGAGATATCCGGCCTGTTGCGCAGGACGAGAAACCTGAGCAACGAGCGCCAGGTGCTGATTGCTTTGACCGACGAAGGCCGGGCATTGCAGCACAAGGCTGGCTGTCTCAGCGATACCTTGCTTGCTGCCTCGACCCAGACACCGCAGGACTTGGCCGCTCTGAACCGCGACGTGCGTTATCTGCGCAACGCGATCTACTCCCAGATCGGCGGGTGGGATGCGCCGACCTGATTTGCCGTGCATGTCGGCGCCTAGGCTGTTGGCACTGTCCCTCCATCGATTGTATATTCGTACCAGTGATCGACGCAGCGCGGTCGGAGGCGAGGAAGGCAATGAGGTTTGCGACCTCTTCCGGCTTTGCCGGCCGCCCCAGCGGAATGCCGCCCAGCCCGTCCATGATCATCTTTTTGCCTCCCTCAAGGTCAGTTCCCGCCTGCTTCGCCAGGCGCTCGGCAAGATGGACCGAAGCTTCCGTTTCGATCCAGCCTGGCGACACGCGAACGACGCGAACACCTTTTGGCGACACTTCCTTCGACATTGCCTTGCTGTAGGTGGAAAGTGCTGCCTTGGCTGCAGCGTAGGCAGTCGTCGATTCCGGAAGCGGCAGAACCCTCTGGATGGATGTCACATGCACCACCACACCGTTTCCCCGAGCGACCATGTCCGGAACCAGTTGCCGATCCAGGCGAACGGCCGGAAAGAGGTTGAGCGACAGCTCCTTATGCCAGTCGTCTTCCGACAGTGCAGAAAATCCGCCTCCGGCTGCAGAAGAGCCACCCAGCATATGGACGATGACGTCGACGCCGCCATGGCGCCGCCGCGTGGCCTCTGCGACGATTGCACATCCCTCTTCGGTGGTCAGGTCGGCCTCGACGAACAATTCTTCCGGCAGGTTTTTCGGGCGGGCCCGCGCTGTCGTCAGCACCTGCGCGCCGAGTTCCCGAAACAGTCTGACGGTCGCGGCGCCTGTACCCTTGGTTCCAGCCGTAATGAGGGCACGTTTGCCCCTCAGGTTGAGAAAGTCGGTCATGAACGGATCTCCAGCCTGACGATCCTGTCGTCCTTGATGGTGAAGTCGTGGGTGAGCATCACCGGGCTACCGGGAAAGTGGCCGCTCACCCTCGCCCGGACGAGTGCCTTGTCGCCTTCAACCATGAATTCCACGGGTTCTGCACGGTATTGGGTGGCCTTCTTCGCAGCCACCCACCATCCACGGATTGCAACAATGCCATGATGACGCGCATTTTCGTCCTCGACCACCGCTTCAATTGCAAAGGTGTTCAACAGCGTATCCACGTCGCTGCGGCTGTCTGCGTCAAAGTAATTGTTCACAATATCGGGCATATCCATCCTGTTTCTCCTCATGATCTGACCCGATAGTTAGCGCTCGACCATTGCATGAATAAGTGGGATAAACCGGCATGCGATATTGAACAGATCGGGACAATGGAACAGGCCAGCCTGAAGGAACTCGAAGCGGCCGCCGCGATCGCGCGGCGCGGGACATTCCGCGCAGCCGCCATCGATCTCGGCATGTCCACGACCGCGCTGAGCCACACGATAGGCAGGCTTGAGGCGGGACTGGGTGTGCGATTGTTCAACCGCACTACGCGCAGCGTGTCGCTGACAGATGCCGGCAGGATCTTTGTGCAGCAGGTCGCGCCATCGCTCCAGGACCTCCATGCCGCTCTGGATCTGGTGCGCTCGCAACGCGAGACACCTTCCGGAACGATAAGGATCAACGCCGCCCCGTTTGCCGCGCGCGCCATCATCTCACCGCTCGTGCTTGAGTTCCTGCGCCGCTATCCCGACATGAATATCGATATCGTCACCGAAGGAAAAATGGTCGATATCGTCAAGGACGGTTTCGATCTGGGTGTCAGGGTTGCAGGCCTCGTTCCCAGCGACATGATCTCCGTTTCGCTCGGCCGCCCTCAACGACACGCCGTGGTTGGTTCTCCTGAGTATTTCGAGCAGCATCGCAAGCCCGTGGTTCCTCCTGATCTTCTCAATCACAGATGCATTCGTGTTCGGTTGCCGGACGGCTCCTTGTTTAGATGGCGTTTTGAGAAGGACGGCGAGCAAGTGCAGATTGATGTGCGGGGACCGCTTGCGCTTGATGAAGCCAGCCTGACAAGGACTGCGGTGCTTGAAGGTGCCGGCGTCGGCTATATTTTTGAACAAGACATTCTTCCAGAGATCGAGGCGGGGCGCGTCATCCGTATTCTGGAAGATTGGACGCCCCCGTATCCAGGGCTTTGCCTGTATTATCCCGGGCGCCGAAACCTCTCGGCCGGAGTCAGAGCGTTCTTGGAATTAGCTCGTGAACTCTCGCGACCGGCAGCCGGGTGAACCCGTCGTCGACGGCGACGCGGTGAAATGCGATGGGCGGAACATGCGGCTGCTGGGAGAAGGCTGTCCGTTCGGGTATTGATACTGGCCGAGCGCGGCCTGAAAGCGGTGTTCAGCGGCGCGGGGACAACACACCTACGCACTTCAAGCTGTCCGTGTACTTGCTCGGCGTCTCGCTCTCGTCGCTGACCGACGAGCAGTCCAGCGCCGGGACCGAGGGGAGCCCGCAACTCGATCTCAAACTTAACAGGACCAAGGCGCCGAAAACGAAAAAGCCTGCCGCGGGGGAGGTGCGGCGAGCGCCTGGCAGGATTATTTCGGTCGGCAGGGCGTTCCCTCGAACAGGCGATCAAGCGGCTCGCCAAGAAGCAGGCCGCTTGAACGCGCAGTCCGTCAGACACCATAGCGCCGATCGAGTTCTTTCAGCGCGGACTGTACCTCATCGATCGAAATCGGCTCTGGCGTTCCCGGCACCTGCCGCAGGGCCGGCTTCGAGTCGATAGCGTAAAAGTCGGAGGCCCAGGCCGCGAGGATCGCCCGCTTATCATCGACGGAAAGAGCCGGCTCTCTCACCACATCGATTGGCCGCTGAAGCTGCATACCCTGAAGCAAGACCGCGGGCCCCATCGCCATCGCGTTGCTGGCCGCCTGCTGCAACATGTCGTACGTCATCGGACCGCCTCACTGTACGTGTGGATCCCGGTCACGCCGCAGGCGTGAGGCCGCGAACATATTGGTGTCCGGGGCCAGCAGATCGTGTTTCTCGGCGAAGGCCAAAAACAGGCCACGCGCGGTTTCTGCTTCAATCTCGCCACACAGTGCCGCACTGCAGGCCTTGAGGGCAATCGCATGCGCGCTGTCCCTGAGTGACGTCGGCCACTCGGAAAGATGCCGGTAGGCATCCATGACGTTGCGAACCTCCGCTGGGTAGCCAAGGCCAACGAGAATGGAAACAGGCCGTCTAAACATATCGGGTTTCATCGCTCTCTCCTTCCCAACCCGGAATGTTGATGGGGCGCCGACGTGGCGGCGCCCTCGTTCTGCGGTCAATGCGGGTCAAGCTGCCTTCTGCGCCTCGATCTGCGCCGGGGCGGCCGAAGGCACCAGAGCAGGCTCGGTCTGGATGGAGATCTTTCGCGGCTTCAACGCCTCCGGGATCTCGCGAACCAGATCGATCGACAGGAGACCATTGTTCAGATCCGCTCCGTTGACCCTGACATGGTCGGCGAGTTCGAACCGGTGCTCGAACGGCCGGGCGGCAATACCGCGATGCAGGTAGCCCTCGGCAGCCGCCTCCTGCTTCTTGCCGGTCACGGTCAGAAGGTTGGACTGGAAGGTGATGTCGAGATCGTCCCGGGCGAAGCCTGCCACCGCGATCGAAATCCGGTAGGTGTCGTCGCCGGTCTTGACAATGTCATAGGGCGGCCAGTCGCTGATCGACCGGGCGCGCTGGGCGTTTTCAAGAAGATTGAAAACTCGGTCGAAGCCGACGCTCGAACGGTAGAGCGGTGCATAGTCGTAAGATGTTGCCATAGCCATATCCTCCTTGAGCAACATGGATATGGAAGCGCCGAAAGCGGCGCTCCCAGCGAGGCCAGCCCTGATTCAGCAGCTGGCGGCAATCGATTTGGTTTTTGAGAATTTCGGATTCAAGAGTGGCGGCAGAAAAAAATTGCTCGTTTTCGGCTTCTGCCACCAGCTCGATCCAACTCATAAACGACTGCATTATCCTGAACTTCGCGCAAGGTGTTTTAGGATGCGTGACGCATTCGCCGTCGTCGGTCCAGCCCCGGAATTCGATCTCGACAATCAGCATCGGCTGGGCGAAGACGTGGCCGCGACGAAGCCGCAAGCAGCAGCAGCCGATGCCGCCGCGCGGCGAGGCAGACTTGGCACCAGTCGCACGCCTCTTGTCCGGCGAACCCGGATCGGCCGCTCAGTGGTATCCCCCAAGAAGCGCCTTTTCGATCGATCGGGTGTCCATCAAATGCCAACAGATCAGCGCCCCGCCTCCTCGCGAATTGCGTGCGTAATGACTGTCTGCGAACGCCCATTTCATCCCTTTGTTCCTGTGACGCCGTCGGAGCCCGTGAATACAAGCCGAAGAGCTACGAAAACCTTGAGGGGACCAACTTGACGGGCTCGATTGCCTGGAAGGACGGAAAGCCCCTGCCGCAGCTGCACCCAACCATCTGTTGGCGGTGGAGGTCGGGCGTGGTTCGATGAAGACCCATGTCAGGATCCTACCATCCCGCCTTGAACGCGTCGACGCGATCGGCGCCAACGTCCTGCAACTCGGTCCGGCCGGTTTTGACACGAGGCTGGCTGCGCTGCCTCGTTTAGTCGCTGATAACGCGGCGGGGGATGGACAGTCGAATCGAGAGTCCATCAGGCATCCACTCGCGCGAGATATCGACCCCGACGCTCTTTCCGATTATCTGCTCAAGCCGGCTTCCAAAACCGATCGAACGTGGCTCTGACGTAGGCTGTAGAGGACCACTGCTCTCCAGCCAGACGATCTCGAGGGTCTCGCCCTTCACCGCCGCTGCTATCTCCAGCTTTCCCTCTTCGACGGACAGCGCTCCATATTTCGCGGCGTTAGTCGCGAATTCATGGAACAGCAGCGCGAAGTTTGTAATTTTGGTGCCGCTGATGTCGATGTCATCTCCGATCAGCTGCCAACGATTGGCACCGTCCCGCTCATAGGGCGCGAGAATATTCGACAGAAGCTGAAAGAGGGTGGTCTCCGGAGCGCCGGTCGCCTCTTCACCGTTCAAACTCGGCAATGTCATCTCATGCGCCCGAGAGAGGGCCATCAACCTGTCCTTCATCCCCGCAGCGAGATCGGCAGTCGTCTTTGCCGTCCTTGCAGCAAGGGTGATGATGCTGCCGGTAATGGCAAACAGGTTTTTTACCCGGTGATGCATCTCGCGCATTAGAAGTTCCTGACGCTCGGCGGCGCGCTTACGCTCCGATATATCGCGGGCAATTTTCGATGCGCCGATGATCTTTCCGTTGCCATCCCGAATAGGCGAGATGGTAAGAGAAATATCGATCAGGGTACCGTCTTTACGTCGTCGTATCGTCTCGAAGTGGTCGACGCGCTCGCCGGCTTGGATGCGGGCGAGAATGGCGGGTTCCTCGTCGAGGCGATCGGGTGGAATGACGATCGTGATCGGGCTGCCGACAGCCTCGTCTGCCATATAACCGAAAAGACGCTCAGCGCCCTTGTTCCAAGTCGTGATGACTCCGCTGAGGCTCTTGCTAACGATCGCGTCGTCGGAGGATTCGACGATCGCTGCGAGGAAAGCTGCAGCATTATGTCCGTGCTGCGCAGCTTCTATGTCGGCCTCCAGCTGTCGCAAACGGAGCTGGGCCTGGGCCTCGTGTTGCTGGTGATCGGAAATCGACATTTACGCCCCGTCAATAAAACGCATTTTGAAGAAATCGAGACGGTCGCGACCGCCAATGCACCGCGACCATATTCGCTAAACACCACTAACAACAGTTAGAATAATAATAAGGGTCGCAAATCCGTATGACGCCGTCCGAACGCGAGATCGCAGGCAAAATGCCTTCGCGTTGAAAAGTGCCTACCCGTTGATACCCAGCATCGAGAACACAGCCTGGAGCGTTGGCAAAGTGTCTGGCCATTCCTGCGCGCCATGGAGGACGCGAAGAATACGAACCGCTGTTTCGGCAATTGCATACGCCGCGACGTACGGCGTGCCAATGACAATGATCGATCGCCACACTTGCTGGCATCAGTACTTCGCGACCGGCGCGCGGCCCTATGGACAAGAGATAAGCGCCTGAGGGCAGCGGCCGAAAAGGCGGGCGCTTGGCTATACATTTTTGTCAACAGGCTCAACTGAATGCCCAAATAGACTGCTCCTGGGGACCGGAGCAGTTTCGATCCCACGGCTGAACCATAACGAACCGGTGCCCCGTTATATCTTTCATGTGGGATGAAGCAACTCGCTGAGTGCCCCTGCGCATGAAGAATAAAGAGCGGAGTCCGGGCTTGTGTGGGCGGCCGCCATCAAGGTGATCATCGACATCGGCAACCCGGTTGCCTCCGACCTCTCGGGGCTTGTTACCCCCAGCGGCAGTTCTGGCGGGCAGGAGACCGCCAATCGCAAGCGTTCTACCCCGAGACTATCGAACAGAGATCGAAGCCCTTATCAACGCGTGGCGGCCTGAGATCTGGCCGAAAGCCAAAGCTAGGCAGACGTCGCAGGCAGCTAAGATTACCTCGCCGCCCTAGCGGCCTGCTGCAGCAGTTTGAAGGCCGCGTATCGCCGCCCATGCCACTCGGCATCGTCCTTGCTTGGAAGGTGCACCTCGCCAAGAGTCGACATGCTTTGCATTGCCTCGTAGACCGAAGGAAAGTGGCCGCCGGCGACCGCCGCCAGAATCGCCGTCCCCAACAGAACTGGTTCCGGGGACGTCGAGGAGGTGATGACCGTCCCGGCGGCGTCTGCAAGGACTTGTCGGACTGTAGGATCTTGTCCAGCGCCACCGCTTACGACGACGGTGTCGATCGAGATGCCTCTCGCGACCTGGGCGTCCAGAATCTGCCGAAGTCCGTAGCCAAGTCCGCAGACGCCCGCCAGATACAGTCCGACGAGGCTGTCGAGGTCGGACGCCATGCCTAGTCCCGCGATCACTGCGCGAGCGTTTGGATCAGCGAACGGAGCTCGATTGCCCAGGAACTCCGGTACGACATGCAACGATCCGACGAAATGCGGTAGACGGGACGCACCGCCCAATTCGGCCGCTTCGACGGCCAGCCATTGGGTCAGGTTCATCTTGCATTCCGACGCCCGTGCAGCAGCCTCGCAGGCGGCCGGATGGTGGCGGACAAGGTGGTCGATTGCAGCGCCGGCGGCTGACTGTCCTCCTTCATTGAGCCACAGACCGGGCGCCATCGCGGAATAGTAAGGACCCCACACACCATCGACGAATGCGGGCTCGGATGTCGTGGACATCGTGCAAGCCGACGTGCCGAAGACGTATGCCATGCGAGTCTGGATATTACCCGAACCGGTCGCGCCGACCGTCCCGATGCCGCCCGCGTGGGCGTCGATAAGGCCTGCGCCGACCGCGATACCTTCAGGCAAACCCAGTTCCGATGCAGCCTCCGCCGTCAGGCCATTTCCGAGCGGAGTTCCAGCATCGACGATCTCAGTGCCAATCCGGGCGAATCCTTCCTCAGCCAAGGATCCGAGCCCAATGCCTTCGAAGTAGGACGGGTCCCAACGACGCTCATGCGCCAGATAAGTCCATTTGCAGGTGACCGTGCAGACCGACCTTGCGATACTTCCGCTCGATTTCCAGGTCAGGAAGTCAGTAAGGTCCATAAATTGCCATGCGTTGGCAAAGGTATCCGGCATATTCTCTGCAAGCCAGAGAAGCTTGGGGGTTTGCATTTCGGGCGAGATCGTCCCACCCACGTAGCGGAGCACATCTGCTCCTGTCTGATTTATCCGGTTCGCCTGATCGACCGCGCGGTGATCCATCCAGACGATGATGTTGCGCTCGACATTGCCTGACGGGCTCACTGAGATCGGCTGGCCGTCCTGTCCGAGGACGACGAGAGAACACGTCGCGTCAAAGCTTATGCCCGCAACCGCGCTGCGATCAATCCCGGCATTCTCGACTGCTTTGCGAACGCTTCCGCATACGGCCTGCCAGATATCGGCGCTGGACTGCTCGACAATGTCGCCGGGCTCGCGATAAATCTCGATGTCCTGCTTCGCGGACCCGAGCATGTTTCCGCGAGGGTCGAAGACACCCGCTCGCGCGCTCCCGGTCCCGACGTCAACACCGATGAAAACCACGGGCGCTCTCTCTGGCATAGTCAACTTCCCTATTCACGCGGCCGGATGGCGCTTGATCAACTGGACGCAGCGCCGGGTCTCTTCGATGCAGTCCAGGTGTGGATCGATGTCGGGAATCCATCCCTCGTACTCGATGTTGATGATGTGAGGACGTTCGCTGCTGCGGATCGCCAACATCATTTCAGCGATCGGAAAGTGAGGTTCTCCGCCGCTTTCGTCAAGACGGAGGAGCTTGGCATGGACCAGTCGAGCGAGCGGAAGGCACTCCTCCGCAGGCATCGGCGAGGCTGCTTCCTGCCTCTCGACATCAGTGGGGGGCAGTCCTCCGTTGCAATGCGCCACGCTTCGAAGTCGGGTACGACGGTCAGTTCCGGCCGGCTGATCTCCCGAACCAATTTCGCGACAACCTGCGGCGTGCAAACGTCCCTTGCGAACGACCTGACTCAAGTCCTATCGTCACTATGTAGGATCGCGCAAGTGGAACCAACTGTTCCACGATGTCCCTGACCTTCTCCGCGCCTTTCTCGCTCATATACTGGGGCAGGGAGTCCACGGGCGTCATCACCACAACCTCGGCGCCCAGGTCCGAGGCGATTTCGAAGCAATTCTCGACCTGATCGACAACCGTGTCGAGTGACGTCGTTTCAGCGCCGAGCAGGTCGGTATAGAACCACATCGACGCCACTCGGAGGTCTGCGTCAAAGATCCTGTTGCGCAGAGTGTGCCGGGATCGCGGCGCTACGTACTGTGGCAGGCGGGAGTAGTCCTCGTTAATCTCGACGGCGTCGATCCCGAAGCTCTGGAGGTTGGCAGGAGGTCCTCAAGGGAGCGCCCTTCGGCTATTGTCAGCTTCTGCAGCGACCATGTGCTGACTGCGATTTCGTGCTGGATCCTGCTCATGCCGCCAACTCCATTTCATTTGTCAGATGTTGATGGAGCGTCGGCCAAAGGCAATCCACCGCCGAGTAGCGATGCGGAGTTGGGAGCGCCGAAGAGCCTCTTCATTCTTAACCCATCGGGTTTCCCGAAGTTCTTTCCGTCCAGTCGTTCGTGCCGTCGTCGACCATCTCGTCTACGAAGCCGTCAGCCTGGATCTCGCGCGCCTGCGCATACTTGGTCCGAAAAGCGGCTTTGTCGTCATCAGCCAGCCAGGCAAGGACGGTGGATTTCGCCGGCTTAGTATCATCCCGGCAGATCGAGCGGAGGCATTCCCCGTCAGCCATACGCTCGCAGATGGTGCCCACCAGGGGCTGTGTGAACCTCGTGGGTCTACCTGTCATGGGACCTGCCTTCTGATCGGCCGGGGTGCCGTAACGTGGCGTGACGTGACTCAAAAATTCGGATGTGCAGAACAATCAGGGCATTGGATCGTTCAGCGTGGGTGTGGCTAACCTGGGGAGGACAAGATGAAGCTGGTGCCATTCCACTACGCAGGCACTAACAACCCGATAGTTTACATCAACCCCGAACATGTGGTCGCCGTCAGGGCGTTCACCAACAGCACTCACATCTATGTCAGTGTGCTGGGGAAAGATGCCTCGCCGAGCTATTATCCTGTGAGAGAGACGGTCGACGATGTCGTTATGCAGCTAACCGGCTAGCATCCCGATCGGCCGGAACTTCTATACTTCGTCGATGTTGTAGTCGGATGAGCAACACAGATAAAAAAGCCACGAACGGCATGATCAAATTTGTGCTTACTATCTTCGTCATCGCGATGATCATAGCACTGGCGTATCTGGCGTTCTTCACGCCCGGACAAGTGTGAGCTGAACTGCGCGGAGTACACCACATCACCAGCAGCGTGCCGCGCGCGATCTTCCCGCTCATGGCGGCCACCATCTTGGTAGAGATCAAACCGAACGTCAGCGCCACCAGAGCTAGATGCACCCCTGCGAGGGCGTTGCGAACAAGACGGGGTATGCGAGTCAGATGGCCTGAAGATGCCATCTTGATGCCCGGTCAGGTGGAGGTATGTTCCTCCAGTCGCGTGCAGGCCATCACCAATCCGCTGCCATCCCCGTAGATCAACTTCAATCGATCCGCTTTCCGGGACCGGAATACGAAGACGGCCCTTGCAAAAGGGTCTTTGTGCAGCTCATTCTTGATCAGCGCCGCCAAGCCGTCACGGCCCTTGCGGAAGTCGACCGGCTTGGTGGCCACCATGATCCGAACTCAGTTCGAGGGGCCGCACAAGCACGTGCGATAGCGGCGATCCGGGCGGCAGACGCGCCTTCTTCTAGGCGGATCGTGACACCGCCGACATTGATCTCGGGGCGGCTGGCCTTTTTGATTGAAGGCTCAGAAACAGGTAGATCGACAATGATCGCTGCAAACTCCACCGCATCGTCGGGTGCGGGCAGAACCCGTTTGCCCGGTCGCGCCATCGTTCGCCAAGTCGAGAGGTGGTCCGGCTGCAGGACGTGGTCCGGCTGCAGGACGCTCCGCGACCGCATTGACTATCGCGTCTGGCCGAAGGCTCTCCGAAACGATCTGTGCCTTCACCTCGTCCGGCCAGTGCCGGTGAACCTCACGTCCAGACTTCCTGTTTAATGAACTGATCGCGCCGGTGGCCATTCGACAGTCGCAGGACCTTCGACCATCGACCCATCTCATCTTAGGCTACGCCCTTATACAAGTTCGTACAAAAACTCGCAGATCAGTTCGGCGAGTTTTACCGCATCGACATCGCTCATGTGGGCAGTATTCTCGATTGCGGTAACCTCGATATCATCACGGTCAACCGCTACGAGATCAAGTATTCTGGCAAACTTGATCTTAAGCTCAATGTCACTTTCGAACTCGTCAAGGGTGACCGCGAGAATGCTGTCATTTGCCTCGACCAACCGGCTTTGAATGCTCTCGGAGGAGGTAGCGAGTGTCCGAACTGCCGAGAAGAAGTGCCCTCGTGCATTGGGATATTTTGCGTCCATGTGGTTCCTTTTTCGCTCTTAGCGCAGGCCTTGGACGTGAGGCCCAACGCGGGTGTACGATCTTGGAGAGGTTTGGTCAACAAATGCTTGTCACCGCCAACTAATGCAGAAGCAGTCGTACGGGCATGGAACAAAAGCCGCAGCGCCGTTGTTCACCAGAATAGCTTCCTCATCGATCTGTCACGCCGCCAGACGGCGGCGCGCGGTCTGAAAGACGAAACATGAACCGGTATGTCGCGCAGTCCCTATCGATTGCACTCGCCCTCTTTTCGGGCAGCATTGCTCACGCCGACGAGGCCCCCTTCCTCAAATCACTGGCTGGAAGCTGGAATGGAAAAGGCACCGTCAAGGTGCGCGTTAATGCGCCAACCATTAACGTGACCTGTCGCTTCAAGTCCGATACGACTGCCGCATCTCTGTCGCTGGACGGAAAGTGCACCAGCCTTGCCATCTTCTCCCGCGTGATCACCGCGGATCTCAAAGCGACCGGCAACAGGTACTCTGGATCCTATGTCGGCGCGGGCACGGGCACCGCTGGCCTCGGGGGACGACGCGCTGGCGACACTATCAACCTCGGGATCACCTGGGCGCAGGAAGTTAACGGCGACCGGAAAGCACAGATGACGATCGAGAAAGTCGGGACCTCGGGGATGCGTCTTACGACAGTCGATACCGATCCAAAGACTGGCAAGGCAGTGGTCACGAGCCGCATCGATCTGCGCCGGAGCTGATCTGGACCTTCATCGCAAGCTATAATATCATCGAGACCATCGGACCAAAGGCAGAAGCAGTCGAATATTTGGGCCTTAGATGAAGTCGACGAGGTTACGCGAAGATCGTTGATGACGGTGGCGAGGCCCGGCGCTCCAATCAACGGTACGACGCAACTCTGCATGCGCCACGTAAAGATCTCCTTCTCACCACGCGCCTTCGGCGACCGACTCGGGCAAGCGGACCAATCGAAAGAGCTTACTGAAAATTCCGGCTCTTGGTCTTCAGCGTATCGATATGAAGATCCAGACGGACAGCGATCTTGGCTGTGCAGGGTTGCGTTTGAAGGCCTTGCCTTGATGGAGGCCAAACCGGCGACACGGCGTGGCTTCAACACTGGTTTCAGCAAGTTAGAAACGGCTGTAAATGCACTGAGCTCAATGTCGACAAACTACGGTTGGGAGTTCAGCGCGCTGCTGAAATCATTCAGCCCGACCATCCGCATCATGGGATCAGATGGCGAAGGAAGAAAGCCGACCGCCTGATAGAAGGCTCGCGCATCATTGGAAATCGCATGCACAAACACGCCTCGTATGCCGAGGATTTCAGCGGCATTGAGCAAGCGTAAGCCTGCGTCGCGCACCAACGCTCTGCCGATCCCCCGCCCCTGATAGGACTGATCAATGGCGAGACGACCAAGCACGGCAGCCGGAATTGGATCGGGCATGTTGCGCCGAAAACGGCCTGGCGCTTCCGCTGTTTCACGGCCCCGGAAGCGAGTGCGTAATAAGCGATGACGCGATTTTCTTCACACACGACAAAGGTGCGCGATGCGCCACCTACCTGATTGGCGCGGGCGCGGCGACGCAGCCAGTCGTTCAATTCAGGGACACTGGAATTGAATTCTGACAGCTCGTGATGATCGGCCAGTGGGATGGGTGCGCTGAGAGTCACGCCTCATCCCACGGCGCTTTGGTGGACATCGTGCGTCTCAGACGCTCATTGGGCTGCGTGGGTACATCCAGTCGGGCAAGGTATTCGGCATAGATTTCGGGGCTAACCGTGAATATGGTACGGTCAAGCAGCACCTCCTCGGCACGGCGCTCTGAAGCCTCCAGCATGAAATCTGTGCGCGTCTTGCCGAGCAATTCAGCGGCGCGGTCGATCAAGTTGCGGGTCGCAGGCTTGATTCGCATATTCAGCGGCACGCTGGCGTCCGGGCTTATACTTGTATGCGAGGTGGTGGGCATAGAAATCTCCGATCTCCACCCCATATAGCGTAACGTTCGCGTCGTGCCGTTTCGCTACCCTATTTCATAGCGGGTCTTGAACCAGTTCGAACTGCCGACGCGCGGTTTAGCGGACTGCACCCGCTGGTTCCTGCCGCACCAGCCATTGGCTTATGCGACGACCGCCGAACCGTTGACGAGCTGACCAACGGAAATCAGGCCAGCAACATTCGTTCCGGTGCCAAACGCTGCAATGACACCGAGTGAGACAGGGCGAAATATCCGCTGCGACCATTCAGGTCGCATAGCCAAGCGCGAGATCGGTACATATGCCAAGGCAACTGCAGCGAGACCTGCTTTCGATTCCTCTGAAAAATCGACCTTAGATAGCACCGCCGAGACCGGCTGTTCTCCGATCCGACGCCAGTAGGAACATTCATGTCGCGGCGGTGTTGTCGTTACGGCGCTGGCAGATCTGCCGCGTAAAGAAACCAAACTATGGGAGCTGACTGATGAGTGATACGGAGCAACCGGACCAACAGACGCCTCCTTCCCCGGGGAGCCCAGCTCCAGCCGCGACACCAACCTCAACCGGGCCGATCTCGTCCACACCAGATGAGCAGACGGTAGAGGCGTCGGTAGACAGCGCGCCGGCATTATCAGCCGACAGCCAGACCCTGCAGGAGCGTCCAAAAACCAAAGGCGTGGCCGATATTGTCTTCCTCGTCGACGTTACCGGCAGCATGGAACCCTGCATCGACGCACTGCGGCGAAATATCGAAGCCTTTATTGACTCCTTGAGCCAAGGCGACCCGAACAACGCCGCCCCTGTCAAAGATTGGCGCGGCAAGGTTGTCGGCTATCGTGACATTGAGGCAGCCGAAGCGGAAGGCCTGCCATGGATCGTCGACAATGAGTTCGTGCGCGATGCCAGCGCGCTCAAGGCGCAGCTTAGCACGTTACAGGCAAATGGGGGTGGGGACGAGCCGGAGTCGCTCCTCGATGCTCTTTATAAAGTTGCCTCTATGGAGGCTGTGCCGAAAGGTTCGCAGACGGAGGATCCGGCGAAATGGCGCTATAGAAGCGATGCGGCGCGTGTTGTCATCGTCTTCACCGATGCTTCATTCAAGGAGACCATGAGTATTGCCGAGGCAAAGGGCGGCTCGTTGCAAGACGTGGCTAACCTTATCATGGCCAATCGAATTATTCTCAGCCTCTTTGCCCCGAATTTCGAGGGCTACGATAGACTGAGTCAGATCGACAAGTCGGAATGGGAGGTGGTGGAATACGAAGGGCTGAACCCGCAGGAGGCGCTTCAGAAATTTACCTCCGACCCGGTTAACTTCCGTAACACCCTGAAGCAGTTGGCCGCCAGTGTATCCCGGTCGGCGGCGACCGTAGCGCTTTAGCGACTGATCCGATAGCCATGGCCAAGAAGCTGAAAATAGGCGACCGGATCCGGCAGTATCGCGTCACGAAAGTCTTCGGACCGGGAATGATGGCTATTTCCTATGGAGCTGAGACTTCGAGCGGCGAGAAAGTTTTTCTCAAGCAGTACAAGTCTCCTGCTCCGACGGTTGTCTGGTATGGGGCCTTCATTGCTTATCAGAACGAGCTCGGAGCACGCGTGCGGAATGGCCGCGCTGCTCAATTTGCGGTGCGCCAGGTCGATGCATTCGAAGAGATCTGGGGCGGGCCTTGCTACTTTCAGGCATTTGAGTTCGTCGAAAATGGTGCAGACCTGCAGCAAATGCTCGATGAGGAGCGGGAGCAGCATCGTCGCACCAAGCAGGCCGCAACTAACGATGCCACGGTTTGGGCACGTCACCTCACATGGTCCAAGGTGTTCATGACCGGTATCGCGGCACTGCACGAAACCAAGGTCGTCCACGCGGATCTCAAACCGGCGAACGCATATTTGATCACTGACCCGTCGATCAGCTCCGGCTACCAGCTTAAGCTGATCGATATGGACTTCTCCTTGTTGGCTGACCGCCGCGCGCCCTGGCACGGGCATCAGGGTTATGTTGGCACTGACAACTATCGATCCCCCGAACATATGACGCGCGGCGCTATTCCGGGACTGGCTTCGGATATTTTCACCTGCGGCCTAATACTTTACGAACTTCTCGCCGGCCATCATCCGTACTGGACCCAGGACCAGGCTGATTATGCAAAGCTTGTGCAGAGCTATACCGCCAAAGCTCCGGCACTTGCCGGGTTGATGCCGGCACCTGCGAGCAATGCCGACGTCAGTTCCGTCCTCCACCGATGCCTGTCTCCAGATCCCGCTGTGAGACCGACGGCTGCGGAAATTCGGGCTATTTTAAGTGGACGCGGCGCAGGCTCTGCCTTCTCCGGACAGAAAGCTGCTGCATCGACAACAAAAGGCATCGCTCCTCCCGCTTCCGCAGAACTGATCATTTCCGAGAGAATCGAATTGCTTGGTGCGGGCGGACGTTCGCTTCAGATCGGGGTGATGACGGAACTTGGAAAACCTCTGTTGCGGCAGTTCGGGCCGGAAAGCGAGTTCTGGGATGATCGCCAATGTGTCCTTGACCGAAATCCCACACGGCAATGGGTGGTATCTCCCGTGGTTGGTGCGACCAACGAAACACTGGTGAACGGCCTGACCCTGACAGCTCCTCATCCGCTCAGGCAAGGTGATTGCATTGCGGTCGGCCGCCAGGCCAAAGGCATCGCCAAGATGCCCCTTACGGTCCGGGCGCTCAACAAATGAACTCGGCCGGCGGACGTGAGAAGTCCGATCCTCCCTGCGAGCAGTCGGCGATAGCAGAGGCTCATCCGGTGATGACAGATGTACCCAAAGACGAACCAGGGGCGCCGGGTCCTTCCAGTCCCCTCGGCGCGCTTGCCGCAGATGTTCCAGCTGTGGGCCCCGAACCTCCACCGGCGGTTGTTGGGCCGTTGGACGGAGAGCCGGCGTCCAGGACGGAAGGCCTGCCGTCTGACCAGGATCTTTTGAAGGTGACGGCCTTTGCTCCGTTAGAAATCGTCGATGTGAATGACCTTGATTGGAAAGCTGTCCTCAACCGGGCCAGCCCGTCTTCCATCCGCTCCGATATTCGGTCGACGGTGGAAAGAATGGAGGGTCTGCTTGACCGGGCCGACGGCCCAGGCATGTTGTTCGACAAATTCCGCGCCGATCCCACCGACAAAGTCATCAAGATTTCGGACTTCGATGCCGAAATCCCGTTGTGGATCATCGGCGACTTGCATGGTGATCTTCTGGCGCTCGAAGCTGCACTCGTGGCAATGAGACCCCCGGACCTGCAGCCCGGAGACGGCCCACCAAGGACCCTGTTTCTCGGCGATCTCTTCGATGACGAGGGTTTTAGCCTCGAAGTCCTTCTCCGCGTATTTGAACTGATCGTAGACGCGCCCGACCGCGTGTGCGTCATCGCCGGCAATCACGATGAAGCACTGTCTTACGATGGCGTACGATTTTCCTCGAGCGTGACGCCATCGGACTTTGCCGACTTCCTCAACGCTAACCTCACCCACGAATGGATCGAGCGGGCCGGTAAGCTTGCCGTGCGCCTGTTTACGAACGCTCCGCGCGCACTCTTCTTTCCCGACGGATTGCTTGCCGCCCATGGAGGCTTTCCGCTGGTTGACTTGCATCCCGACCTCGCTGAGTCGGGGGAATGGAACAACCCGATGTGCCTGTCTGATTTTGTATGGACAAGGGCCCATCCGAAAGCCCGCAGGAAGCTGCCAAACCGTTTCTCCCGCGGGAGCCAGTTCGGCTACGAGGACTTCACTGCTTTTTGCTCTTTGAGTGCTGGTCTCGGACGGCCCGTCACACATATGGTACGCGGCCACGATCACGTGGAAGACAGGTATGCGAGCTTCCCCGACTATCGAGCTAATCCGCTGCTCACGACCGTCGCACTTTCGCGTCGGTTGAGCCGCGAGGCTTTCGGGCCCTACGAGCGGGTTCCCACCATGGCGCGATATGTCGAAGGAGCCATGCCGAGCGTGTATCGGTTGCACATTCCCGCGGAAATGATCCGTGCCTATTATCCGCAGCCGGCCGCCGATAGCATCGACAATCACCCGAGCCAGGAGCCTCAACCATGACAGGCGTCATCTTGCGTTGTCCAAACTGCGGCACCGCCACAGCGACTGCCGGTGAGTGCGAGGCCTGTCACGAGGCACAAGTCCGCTTCTACTGTAAGAACCATACGCCGGGGCACTGGTTAGATGCACCCGCATGTCCGCAATGCGGCGCAAAGTTTGGCGATGCGCTGCGTCCGACGACACCGTCGGTCCGCCCTCCCGTTCGCCCACGTCCCCCGGCCCCTTCTCCCAAAGCAGCGTCTCGCCCGGCACCACCACCGCTGGATGCGAGCCCCGGGCCATGGGGTCGGAAGGAGCGACGGAGGTCTGTCCGTCCCGACGTCGAGGCCGATGGCGCCTCAGCTGGCGACATCCGCACGGCAAGAATGCTGGAGATGCTTCGAGCTCTCTCCCGCGCCGGTCGTATCAGTCGGAGGTCGACCTATCCCGTTCCGGAAGCGCCACCTGCAAGCGCAGCAGCGGGGGGGGGCCTGATGCGCTTTATGCTCCTCGTGATGTTCTTGTTCATCATCCTACCGCTGATATTTTCCCTGATAGGAGGCTCTCTACTTGGCGTACTCGACGGCTATTACTTCTGAGGATCGACGACTAGGCCAAGCGCCAGGCGACTGAGGCCGGATCGACGCGCCATCCGATCTGTTTGTACCTTATACATGCCGCTCCACAAGCTATCCTGCCGCGGCCGTGCGGAGCACAGGGTGTCTGCGACTCGAATCGAAACCTCCCGGATGTGCTGACGGAAAACCTGTCGGAACTCCCTGAAGTTATTCGAACCCGAGAGCAGTTGCGACTCGCAAAGGGTCGCGTCTTCTGCCACATCGACAACGGCATTCCGGACGGCATCCGCACCGATGTGAGCGGAAATCTCTGGTCGCGCGCAGCCGATGGGATCCACTGCGTCGACACGACGGGGAACTGATCGGCAAGATCCGTGTCCCCAGACCGTTGCAAACCTCCCCCTTCGGCGGGCCCAAGCGCAACCGCCTCTTCATCGCCGCTACCCGCTCACTCTATTCGGTCTACGTCGCAGCAACCGGCGCCTAGACGCCGTAGGCTGGCGAACTGGCGCCTATATCGGGGCCGTCCCGCGGACACGGCACGTTCCGACTTCCTGTTGACGGGATTCTCATCGAGGCCCGCCCGCGGCGGCGGTCGCAATATCTGGCTATTGGCAGGGCACAGAAACCATTCGAGCGCCGGGTCCGAGCGCGATAGTTTAATAAGACTCAGCTAACTTACGCTTAAGTTTTAGTTAAAATGCGATTCACTGTGTTTGCAGATGATGGGCGACGTTCTCGGCAGCTGACGCGTTAAGACGCCATGCAACAGATTTACCGCCAATGGCAGCTCTCCTCCCAGAACGCGACGAGCTACCGCGCCAAATACATCCTGGCGACCGAGATCCTGAAATCCGATATGTCTTCTCGTGAAATCCGCCGAGCTGCCCGCCGTGTCGTTCGTGCGCTCGAAGCCGTCATCGATCTTCCTATTGCCGCCGCTGATGTACTGAGGACGGCGCGGGAGCACTTTGGAGCATTGACGGAACTCCTTGCAGCAATCGAACCCCTGCCAGCCGGTGATTATGCGCATTGTCCCGAGCCGCGAGGGCCGCGACAGGAAGCTGATGCAACCCTTGGCCATGGGAACCGGGAAGGCTCGGCTCCTGACATGGTGCCGAGCGGGTTTGAGCTGACCCAGCAGGATCGCCACGTCGGTAAGCAAAGCGTGGACGGGCTAACCCTACGACCGAACTGACCTCTCGAAATCCTCACCAGCCGTTGCGCGAATTTTGAGGGATCTTGTGGCCGTTCGCCGTCGAGATTGCGCGCTTGGTCGAGCAACATGACGGCCGCGATGGCTTTAATCAGGGGATGTGCCAGGTTGATTTCGAGGATCGGCTTGGCGGCTGCCTGGAGACGACCTGCGTTTTGCAGGATCTTTTCCATCTGCCTGTCATAGCCGTCTTCCGGCGCAACCAGGCAGACCGCGCTCTCCGTCAAGCGGTCGGATGCCCGAACATCGGCGACTTGACCGGCCAGTTTTTCTCTAGCGAAGCCAATAAATGTCGCCAAACCGGCGCTGTCCGTGCCAACGGGAGCCACATGGACGCTTGTTTGATCGCCGCGGTTCGGAAAGTGCCAGTACGACCCTCAGTTTGTTTTTCGGGACCGTGAAATGTTTTAGCGCGATTCCGGCTGTGGAGAACGATGGTTCTGCTCGGAAACTAAAGCCTGGGCGGCCGGTTGGCGGAAATCGAAAGTGTAAATGCAGGAGTCAATGGCGTATTTCAGGAATCACTTACGCAAGCATCCTTCCAAGGCCCTGCGGCGGATGACGGGTGCCGCTAACGGAAGATCCTCGATACGAGACCCGTGCTTGGAACCTTACCATTCTATTTGGTGGCAACGTTCCTTGCCATCCCGACCGAACGCGGCGCGGTTTCGACGAAACCGAACTGCCGGTAAAGGTAATTTGCGGGGCCGTCGGCGATCAGACTGACATAGGCGGTCTTCGGCAACCGGTTCTCGATATAGTCCGTCAGTGCAGCCATGATCATCTTGCCGAGCCCCCTGCCCTGGTGTTCGGGCATGATCGCGATGTCGGTGACCTGAAAGAAGCAGCCTCCGTCGCCGATGATGCGGCCCATGCCGATGATCGTGTCACCGCTCATCAGGCAGACGCCAAAGATCGAATTGGGCAGCCCCTTTTCGGCAGCCTCTCTCGAAAAAGGGCTGAGGCCAGAGGCTTGGCGCAGGCGCAAATAATCGTCAATACCTGGGACGTGGGACTCGATGCGGTAGTCGCCATGCTGGGTCAATTGGATGCCTTTCAATACACGTCTCCTAAAATGTCCTACAGCACTATCGCGTCTCCAGCGGCCGATAGGCAAGCATTGGCGCTGTAAAACCGGCCACGGAGTAAAAGGGTTCTGAGAATTCAAGAGGAACCGTCATGGCTACCGGTACCGGACGACGACATGGAAGAGGCCTCCGGGATGTGTACCCAGCGAACTCGTACTGACGCGAGAGGACGGGGTCCCTCCGTGCCCTTGATGCTGGCGACCACAAACGAGTGACGGCTGGGTCGGCGGGCTCAGCGGCGGACGCGGTAGCGGATGTGCGTGGCCTCGGGTGTATCGATCACCCGAACGATCTCCAACTCGACGCGCGATGGTAAGACTTCGAACATTCGGCGGCCACCTCCGAACAAGACTGGAACCTGGTGTATTTGCAGTTCGTCGAGCACGCCAGCTTCCAGCGCCCGCTGCGCCGTATACGCGCCAAGCATCAACACGTCCCGGTCCCCGGCGGCGGCCTTCGCCTGCGCCATTGCGCTCGCGATCCCGTCGCTCACGTATTTGACCAAGGGATAATTCGCGACGGATGGCCCGGGCGGCCTGTGACTGGGTACGAAAATCGCGACACCGTGATTGTCACCACCCCAGTGATCGACCTGCTCCACGGTTCGCCGACCCGCCAGAATCGCACCTGGCGCGTTCCATTCGTCCCACAACTGTCCGACCGGTCCGGTCGGTCGGGAAAAATCCCCGTACCACTCGTGCAACCGCATAAAGTCGTCGCCGCCGGGATTGCCCACTTCATCGTTAGGCCCCGCGATATACCCGTCCAGTGACATGGACATGAAGAGCACTGATTTAGACACTGTTATCTCCTATGGTCTCTTTCCAAACTGGGGCCGTGGGAATTCGCTCTGCGGGTGGGCTATTGATGCAAAAGCTCGTTCAGGCAAGCCGAGTGCGCGTGCGGACTGTCTTGATGTTCCCAAGGACGCTCGAGCGACACTGACGCCGACATCCCGAATACGGATTTTGGGTCATCGAAATTCATGCCGACCCATCCACGTCGCCGTCTTCATCGAGGTTGTGCACCGGGAGATAGGGTGTTCTTCTCCACCCACTGGACTATGAATCTGATCGTGTCATTGCGCGTCTACGCCATGGACGCGGGTATCGTGAAAAACAATCCCGTCTGAGATGTGAAAATGCCAAAGGCGAAGACTGAAGGCTTCAAGCCCTGGGAAGCGGCCGACGTCGAAAAGTTCTATGCCACGCACCCGGAAGGCTCGCAGGCGCGGCTCGCCATGGACATGCTGCTTTTCACTGGCCTGCGCCGCTCGGACACCTTCCAGATCGGCCCGCAGCACGTCAAAGATGACATCATCGAGTACCGCGCAGGCAAGAATGACGAGTGGGTTTATATTCCTGTTCACGCAGATCTTAGGGCCATTCTCGATGCGGTGAAGACAGAGCATCTGGCTTATCTGGTGACGCCGGTTCATGGCCGGCCATTTAAGGCGCGGCCGCGTTCGGGAATTGGTTCGGTCAAATGTGCGCTGAGGCGGGCGTGGATGGCCGGGCGCACGGCCTGAGGAAAACGCTCGCCCAGCTCCTGGTCGAAAGCTGTAACAGCAAACTCAAGGCCCGTTTTGGCTGGAGAAGCGATTCTATGGCCAACCATTACACGCGGAAGGCCGACAAGCGGAAGCTCGCTATTTCGAGCGCTGCGAAACTGAACGAGAACAGCCTAACCCCTCAAACCAAATCCATTGAGGGGTTAACGCCTGAAAACAAAGCAAAAACAAATACTTGAAAATTGATGGCGACCCCTGCAGGAATCGAACCTGCGACAACCTGCTTAGAAGGCAGGTGCTCTATCCAGCTGAGCTAAGGGGCCGTCCGGCGGTCGCGTTCAAGGCGCGCGACCGAATGCGGCATATTTGGACGAGAAATCTCAATGCGTCCAGGGCTGCGTGCGGGTATAGCGGAAATTGTCGGGATAGGCGACCACCTGGCGGGCCGCATCCTTCGGCGCAATGACGCGATATTCGATGCCGTTGCGCTGGGCATAGGCCTCGGCGAGTTCCTGCGTTTCGAAGGTCAGCTTCACCTGCTGGCGCATGTCGCCCGAGGAGGTGTAGCCCATGATCGGATCGATCTTGCGCGGCGACTCCTGATCGAACTCAAGCACCCAGAGATGGGTCTTGGCCTTGCCGGACTGCATGGCGGTCTTGGCTGGACGATAGATCTTGGCAGACATGACTGCGGCGTCTCCGACTATGCGGGCAGCGCCCGCCTTTCATGGTCTCAATCCCCGTTGCCGGGGCTTTTGCTTCATCGCTAGAGATAGCGCGAAGAGATGAATTTTGCTTATCCGCGAATCCTTGGCTTTTCAAGAAAAAAGGCGGTGCGCGACGCACGCTGCCTGCTCCATCTCATGACAAGCCGAGGCATTGGGGAAACAAGCATATCGGCGGGCGAAGCGGCTTTGGGTCGTCTTCCCACCTGTCGATCCAGCCCTCTCTTCATGGCCGAGGGACCTCAGGCCGAATTGCGCAATGTTACCGATCGTCGCATGTTGTGATTACAAGCTGATTGCCGCAGCCGGTCCCTGGCACTATCTACGGCTCCATCGGTTTCAGTGGATTTGCACTCATGATGAAACGTTCGCCAGAGTTCAATGCCATTGCGTTAGGAGCTGGTATCACGGCTTTCTTCTACGTCGTCATCAGCTACGCCCAATATCTCGGCCTGATCGCCCACGGCTGAGGCAGCCTTGTCCTGACGTTCAATGCGCCCGGCACGGCAGACGTGCGACCCATCAAGATTTTTCTATAGCATCCACAGGGCAGGCGAGGAATCTTCGACCAGCGCTGGATTTATGGGTTGCGACGGCGAAGTGAACCGTGTATCTCCCCTGCCATTCACGGCACGGAGTGTAGCGCAGTCTGGTAGCGCATCTGGTTTGGGACCAGAGGGTCGGGAGTTCGAATCTCTCCACTCCGACCATTCAATATCTGTCCATACCGGAGACATAGGTAACAAAACGTACCTAACACATGGGTGACAACCTCGTGCCGAACGGGTTGTCGATGGTTTGCAAAGTTCTCTGCTCCAGGTCGATATATCCCAGATCATAATGCAT